>JAABUH010000843.1_pt1 | contig 39846 bp, 37 predicted proteins | sample 5559121 | NCBI WGS metagenome assembly JAABUH01 (sample SAMN10711871, study PRJNA513364) | rock metagenome | isolation source: Antarctica rocks | place: Antarctica: Victoria Land, Battleship Promontory nord | collected 2015-12-28
GATCATCGCAAAGGTGAGACTTCTCCCAGATGCGGGTTGAGGTCCGAGCAAAGGGTCATGGGACGGAAACGAGGAGCCGACAAAAAGCCCAGGCGAAAGAGACAAAGGAAATGAGGAGGAATGTTGAAAGTCGAAGGGGGACGGGCGAATATTTATGGCCTGGGAAAGCGGCGATGGGCTGTGCCGGCGCGCTTTGCCCGATCCGAGGGGGTGCCAAACCCGGCATGGCAAACACCTGAAAGTAAATTACAGTATTAATACAATATCAAACGTATTTTAAGTCTGCATCATTAACCTTAGCAAAAGTGCGTTTAACAGTGAGTCGAGTGTCGTCTTTCAATTGAAGTGTGATTGACCTACAAAGCGAGCAGAACTTAGACATTTCATTGAGCCCATAATACAATAAGAATAGGGAGGCTTTTCATGTTCAGCAACAGGTACTATTCTACAGTACAAAGTCACGAGGTGAAAGATTGAAGTGATCAGAGAGAGCTTTACCTTGCTATCAAAATTGCTATCTAGAGGAAATCTGATGGTGTTGCATTGGCAAAACAGCGCGGCGCGCATTTGCCATTCCGACACATTTTCAGGATCGAGATGGGTCAAAGGTGTTATCTTGTTTGGAACCCGCTTGAAATTGGACGACGGCCTTGAAGTCGACCTTGAAACCAAAATCATCACACCTAAATTTTTCAAAGCTCGGACGAATCTGATATAGGTCCGCATCGAGGCCTTCCTTGCCCATCATATAATGCAGCCCTCTCCACCACATATGATAATATGCTTCTTCAGTCACCACTTTCCCATCGATGTCGACATTACCAACGAGCATCTTCTTCTTGTATGCATGTCCCAAAGGCACGCGAGTCGCACGAATCATGCCTGCACTGTCGAACTCTGCGGGATATCTCTCATGTAACTCCTTAGGCAGATCCTCATCGATGGCTCTGGGATGCTTAGGGTTTGATATAGCCACCAGCCAGTCGATTTCTCTAGACCCTGTGGAGTCCAAGTTCCTCGATTAGTTCAGGATCGCGACCGGTGCTCCTTTAGGGAATGGACATGTGCGGACTTCTTGACGTACCCAGCCAAAGACGTCTGAATGATCATGAAAACGACAGGCTCCTTGCGAAGTGACATCCTTGGTTGAAGTTTGCCCTTCCAGCTGTTGATTTACGAATCGGCCAAAATGTGAACACAGGTCACCAACTGGTAAATTTGGATTTCACGTTCCAATTGCCATGGTAAGATCCGCCAAACCGTCGAATGGAATAGTAGCTGGGCCTTGTTTTATACGAAGCTCCTAACAAGTTTCTTCCACACTGAGATCGATGTCAATGGTCCTTGGCCCGAATACGAGCGAATTTTCAAAGAAGTGGTCAAGCACGTTATTCCACAGCTTTTGGAGCCGTTGCAATCTAATGGACGGGTACTGAAACCCTGCTTGGTTCATGGTGACTTATGGGAGGAAAACACTGCGACAGACCTTGAAACAGGTAAGATCGATGTTCTCAGTCCTTAGTACTCCTGCAAAAGATCACAGGCCCGAGCCAAGGCACCTTCAACATAATTCGGCAATCAATCTTCCTGAATCTCCTGGTATGACATAGAGCACTGTGGCTAAACTTGAGGCGTCTAGATGAGCCGGTAGTTTTTGATTCCTCGGCTCTCTACGCGCACAACGAGTATGAACTAGGCATGTGGCGCCGTAAGATTATCAAGTTCGGGGAGCCTTACTTTAGCCAGTATCTTCGGCACTTTCGGCCGAGCGAGCCAGTTGAACAGTGGGACGACCGAATCAGGTTATACAGCATCAAATTCAATCTGGCACACATGATTGGCTGGCCTGGTGCACCAGTGGTGGAGGAAAGGAGGTACAGGAGGAGCAGAAGGATATGTGTCCGCTCGGAAGCGCTAGGCGAGCGCTAGGCTCATTGTGGTACAGCCACCTTGTCAAGCCCTAGTAGGCCCATGAATGCAACATGGTCAAAAGCGTGATGCAGTAAACAAGTCGGTTTTTGCCATTATCAGGCTTGTTTACACGCATCGCAATCACATACACAGCGAAGACATGACATAGTTTTTGCGCACAAACACATTGACTGGAACGATATGAGCGAATAGTTGTTATGTATGTTTGCCGTATTTTCATGAATTCAAAACAGCCACGACACAGCTTTTGCGCACACACATTGGCCGGCCATATAAGGTGCGCTCAGCCCTAAGGCGCTAAGCCTATTTGGTCAGACTATCTACACATGGTATCTGGGCCTATTGCCACTAGTTATCTCAACACAAGGTGTTATATCCCGAAGGCCTGATCTGAACGCCAATGTCGAAGTTGACAACAGTCTGCTCGGTAAATCATCACGTCGTATACTACTGTAACAAACCCCAACGCTCCATCATCGATCCATGCGTCTTCTAAAACCAGTGAAGCCGTTCAAGGCATATCTTGGATTCTACCGGCTGAGATGGGGATTGCTAAAGAGCCATGGTGGGTTCAATATTGTGGGTTTATTAAAAGTCTTAAAAGGACATGGACGAAACGTTCCACTCGAGTGGATCATAATGCAACTAACCAAGTGTTATTAAAAAAAACTTCATCTTTCGCTAAAGCAAGTTCGCCCAAAACAAAATCAGTTAACTGTGATTGTGTAATATGTCTAGCGTACCGAGTATGCCCGCATACTCGGCAACCATAATCACCTTTAGTCCGCCAACAGACCCTCGGCTTCATTGCAATGTTGTGGCCTCACTATCCCCCGTAAGGAAATCTGGTGTATCGCATCCCGCGAGATGCGCGGTTTCGATGTAATGCTGAAGAGTAAGGAGCTCGTTGGCGGGTTTCTCAAAACCGTGCTCCAATAACAAGATGTACGCGGCTCTTAAGGAGATACACTGTCCCCTCCCTGTACCATTTTGATGTCCTAAGTCATAGTGTGGTCCTGATGAGGGTACTTGAACAATGCCACGCCTTTTCTTTCGGCTGGACATACGGTACGCTGAGCAAAGTGCGACAAGGTTGATGGCAATTGGCGGCTCTCGGTGAACATCAATGTTGATCAATTTAGAGAACTTCAGTGCACAATATTTTTGGTGACGTTGAAGATATTCGAAGTTGGTGAGCTTCTCTTGGGCCAGTCCTTCCGCTATCACCTCTGTCTCTGTTGCCAACGAGTCCGGCAAGGTCAAGGACTTTGTGCACGAGGTAGCCGAAGGACGAGAATCAGGCTCTTTTGCCACCATCCGTTTGGCCAAGTTCGTAAGGTGTTCCCAGCTAGGGCGCGAGGGGCTTTCAGTTCCCTCCAGTTGAGAAGACCATTCAAACCAGGACAACATGTCCTTAATCGTACGATGCTTTTTCAAAGGCGGAAATACTGATGGAATGCCCTCAAACAGACTTAATGAGAGGATACTAGCACCGATGGAAAAAATGTCGACAGCATTGGTATATGGGGACCCGCCCAACCCTGGAAGTTTCTGCTTCAAGATTTCAGGGGCCACGAAGTTCTCCGTTCCCGCAAAGGTTTTCAAGCAAAGGTTGCTTGTGAGACCAAAATCGCATAATTTTGCCAGCATCGGTTTTCGGGAAATAATGAGAATGTTATCCGGCTTGAGGTCTCGGTGTGTATAACCATTGACATGAAGGTGGCCTGTTGCGTCCAGAATCTGGTCAATTAGAACTTTCATTTCGGTGGCAGATACGGCTTTTTGGCGTGACAAGCTGCTCAACCAAGCAAGTTCCATCACTTTTATATGTCCCTTCCAATCTGGCAAGTACTTGTCATAAAACACGGTGACAATATGAGACTGTAATTTCTGTTTAGCGCTCTCCTTGATTGTATAGGACAGTCCCACTCACATGAGGAATACCCCGCAAGGATTGCATATCTCGGACTATGGACTTTTTGAACTGCTCGTTCCTCGGTTTGAAAAACTTCTTCACAGCAAAGACGTTCCCTTCACTGTCGACGGCTTTGTGGACTTCGGCTGCTGTTCCCTGCCTGATTTGATCCAGCAGACTCAGCCTGCCGGTTTGAAGTAATGTTGCCGTGGTCGGCTTGACTACGGCAAGCCCCGTGAAACAACTAATCGGAATAGCCTCTTGACGTTCCTTTTTGTACAATTGCCAGTTCCGGTTGTATGCCTCCAGGTGCGCTTCATGAGATGGAATCTTGATTCGAAGTCTAACCAGTCCGGCTTGAATGCTGTCCCCATTAAAAATAGGAACAGAATTTTCCCGAAGTGTGTGCCTCCCTGTGACTTCAGAATCCACGATTGTGCCATGGGAAGATTCATCGATCAGCAACAAAGAACCAAATTCCCAGTTGAAATCTATACGAAAGTGCTTCTGGCTAACTCCATTAAGGACCATGGCTTTGCTTAAGAGCACATCACATATGTCTTCGTCACCCCCAAAAACAAAGCCCAGAGTTCCGTCGTGTGGCTTTCAGGAAAAGGTCAGGTTAATAACGGGCGATGGTGCCAGCACATCAGGGGTGATGTCGCGGAAAAGCTGGCTGCTTTGGACCAGGCTCTCATTACGTGATTGAGGCTCCACACGATATTCAGAATTGTGTGGAAGTAGTAGGGCTTCGGTGGCTTCCGATGTTACTGACTCTAGCGTCGCAATCAGATTCTCTTGATCAAGGTGTTCCATGATTGTACTCTGGGCTGAATTTCGAGAGATTTGATCGGTAACCCATGTTAATATATGTCACGGGCTTGGGCAATAATCTGGTGATGGCATAGTATGTAAATTCTCGAGAAACAGTCTTAATATTTCGTTTGCTTGCCGTCAGCAGCTATAACTGCCTCACAACGTGCATGCATCGAATCAATCAAGTATAGATTAGAAGTGGTAGTAAAAGGTAGAGTAAGAAGGAGCGGAAAAGAGGGTAGAGGTAAGAATAAACGAAAAGGTGGACAGGGAAGGCTCTTCACTGGGTTCTTCCGAGACGAGGTGCTAGGGTTGGCTTTAGTGTTTCTTGTTGCATATGGGAAGAAGGGACTTACACGAGGCACCGTAGGCTGCATTACATTCTCATCCTTGGGCAACTCATCCAGCCGTCAAGCGCAGGGCTCTATTTTCGTCAACTTCATTCCAACCATGCGACAGAGACCTGCTTTTGTTCCGTTGTTCCGCTTCCCTATTGGACATGACTTGATATTCTTCCTTCTCGCAGTATGACCGTACTGCTCTGTGATAGAGGTCTCCAGCGAATCCAACAGTAACGTTTACTGTCGTGAGGATGGTGCTTGGGCCCCGCGTCTATCAAAGATGTATTACATGACCAACTATCAACGCTTCAGAATCTCAGCGCTACCAACTCGAAGATATGCATTACAGCATTCGGAAGGTCGAATACAAACAAAAGACCCATGAATGGCCAGCCTACTACTTATAGGTAAGGACGATCCGCGAGACTATAGAGGCGCGGGTGTTAAGCGGACGATAGTAACTACCATCGGGTGTTAAGTGCGAACGGTAGGTGTTTATTACCGATGATTATTTAGCCAGCCACTACTTATCGAAGCACGTTCTCCACCCCTGGATAGCACTATGTGTGCTCCGAATCTGGATATACCGACTCTAAGATCAGCTTGGACTGGCTTAAGCGTATATTTGATCTCCAGACTAGAGCATAGGCTACCGTAAACTACGGGTGCTGATTTGTGACGGCTTCGGAGACCCTCAAAATCTTGGAGTTTGGGTTCGAGAACAATATAGTTCTATGTCGTCTCCCCTCTTATACCTCTCACAAGCTCTAGCCCTATAACGTCGGAGGCTTTACCCCCTTAAAGCCAGCCTATCGCGACCAAGCTGAACGACTATATCAAAGAGGTGCAAATATAATCAGTAAGGAGCATTTCATATCTCTGTACAGCTCTATAAGGGAAAGGGCGTTCACGAAGAGAAATATCACCGCTGTATAGGCTATAAGTAGTTTATTTCCGTTCAACCCAGACAGAGTACTCAGAGCTACACCGAAGCCCCCCGCTCTATTAAACGTTACAAAAGCCGATAAGATGAAGGTAGGTTCTTGTCCATAAAATAAAGTACTATAAACGCCTTTGACGCCAGTATTAGTAGAGGCTCTTACGTCGCTGTATAATCTAATCAAACAGGATGCTTATACGCTTAGTGAGACGAGTGTACAGCGCCTACAGAGGCATGTACAGAAGCTTGCCAATGCCGCCCAAATATCCTTTACCGAACGTGCCCTCCTCCAGGACCAAAATCACTTCTTGACCAGAATGAACAACGAAGCCAAAGTTCGCCGATCGACTAAGTTAGTCGTACTAGGGAAGGCGAAGGTGATGAGCTTTGAGGACATCGAGGAGGCACGAGCAAAGCGTGCTGCGAAAGAGATCATAAAAGGCAGGGGAAAACGTGGTCGGAAGCGTAAAGAGTGCTGCGCTAGAGGCAGGTGAGCCAGGCACCAGTGGCGCGGATGATCTAAGCGCATGTTGCGGAGAATACTAGTAGATTGGTGCAGTGCAGCCAAATTTGGCTGACAGCTTAGTAAGCTTTTGGCCTTAACTTACTTAAGTTAGGGCGTTGCAATCGATCTGTCAGGCAGGGAGTGGGGTCATTTAAGGGTCATCAAAGCGGGGTCGATTTCAAAATCTCATCCAGAATTCGAGGATAGCGAGACTAACGTCACACAATGAAGAAAGACATCGCACCTGCAAAGAACGTTCCACCAGCTTTTGTGCTGAATTGGACATCCACACGTGTTGAGATTCTCTGCCCATTCGCATCGTGTGATCAAAAGGTACATGGCCATGGCTATTCCACGCCAACAGAAAACCACCTTAATACCAGACGAGCACATTGTTACCCGTTGCGGCAGCTTGATTACCGGCTCTTGTTCCCGTATGAAGACGATCCTCTCGTTAGACACTTTGGTTTCTTTTTGGATCGTCGGAATCTGAAATGGACAAGTATTGCTGATGGACTAGAGGACCCAAGAGTCGATGAGGAGGGAGAGCTGCTTTCTACTTTATTGGCAGAGACGCGAATTTCAGAGCCTTCGCATCAGTACGTTGCTGATGGTGAAGATGCAGAACAGTTTTTATTCGAATGCATGTAAACCCAAGCTCGAGACTTCAAAACAACTAGAGACACTTACTAAAGGGAAGGATTCTCGCAATGGCCAGACGGCGCTGTCTCTTGTATGCGAGCAAGGTCACCTGGAAATCGCCAAGTTACTTTGTGAGCATGGTGCTGAGCTAGACAGTATCGACAACAGTGGACAAACTCCATTGATGCTCGCTACCCTCAATGGCTATGGCCAAACAGCATCTTATCTAGCCTGCCTTGGTGCGTCATTATTCGTCAATGACAAAAATGGTACGACTTTAATTCAAAGAGCGAAGACTGCGTTCCAGGAGCTTTGTCAATTAGAATGGTCAAGGGCCAAGACCCCAATATATTCCACAGGAATGGGATCGTCTGACGCTATGGAACAGGTGGACAGCAGGAATCGTGCCCTCCAAATAATAAAGGAAAGGAAGGAAGGGCTGTCCCAGGTCATTGATCTCTATTGGGCATTGAAGCCAGAAAGAGATATCGAAAAAAGTGTCTTGACAAAATGCGAGGTAGACGATGCATTCCTCATTATACAGAGGAATGCAGCACATAGGCCACAGGTTTCTTTCAGCAAAGTTATTTTCGAGACGCAAATGGCAAAGGAGAGCAAAGCATTCGCGTTCTTAGACCTTGGTAGGCCGTTCGACCATATACAAGCCGCTGCTGTAAGTGGTTATACGGCGGGGGAAGTCGGGAATAGTGATGGATGTTTGGACCGGAATCTCTGGACCTCAAGAGTCATGAAATATTGCAAAGTTATAGGACATGAATTACAACGGTTCGACCAATATGGCAGACGAGTTCCGGAAAAGTACCATGCTTGCCATGCTGAAAAACAGCTGATGGCGTACTTTCTGTGGATGCACACAACCGTAGATCGGAGCTTTGAAGATAGCAGTGACGATGGGGAGGTATGGGGAAGCTGTTATGAAATTGATAAACTGCAGACCTGCAAGCCCGATGTCGCGTCAATGAAGAAGGATATCTATGTCTCGAGGGAGCCTTGCCCTGATTGTAAGCTCTTTCAGCAGCGACTTTACAAGAAAGCAGGCATTCTTTTCAATTTCTTCTTTATCAAGCCGATTGTAGCTTAAAAGGTCAGATAGTAACCAGTTTAGCCATAGTAAGCTACTAAGTTAGTCAAATAGTGGGTCAGGCAGAAGTTGTAGGGTCATCTATAGGTCATCACAACACGGGTCATACTGAATTACGTCAGTCTCCAATCGACTCAGTGGGCATAAGATCATACAGTATTTAGCCTACGTCCCAGCAATTATTGTTTGGGAGGGTTATGGTTCGTCCATGCGGCACACCCCGGATTTAATCAAAATTGAGTTGCTGGAGATCGTCCTTGCTGCTTTCCTTTTCAACTCCAGAGCATTCTTTCCAAATCTCACAACATCGATCAGATCAATATTAAGATTTACCAAAAGCTAAGATGTGTACAATATCAAATGGATTCACGGAGCCGGTAGGGCCACACCACGACATCCTAACCAAGAAAATTGCTATTGATTGCGAAATGATGCGGTCCAAAATCGGCCAGGTCCTCGGCCGCGTCTCTGTTGTCAATTACAAGGGTGAAACCATCTTCGACACTTTCGTGTGCTACCCCAAAGCCATCAACATCATAAACACCGACAAAGAGTTTTCCGGAATCGACTGGAACGACATCGATCCGCAGAACGGCGCTCAACTTTTTTCTGAAGTTCAGGCTCATCTGGTCGAGCTTCTCCGCGATCGCATTGTGATCGGCCACGATATTCCAAAAGATCTGAAGGTCATCTCAATGGATTTGCCTTCCCACATCCTGCGGCTTCAGGGTGTTGCTCAGCGGCTCACTCCGGCCACCTTCGATATGACAGTCCGCGACACACAAAAGTGCAGCAGGTATCGCCAATACGCCAATCGCGGCGCCCACCAGGGCCCAAGTCTCAAGAATCTGGCGCTGGAGGTGCTGGGTCGTCCAATCAAGCAGGGTGGAGCGTCGAGCGTAGAAGATGCTATTGCGACCATGGAAATCTATCGGAATGCTGAGGCAGATATCGAACGGGAGCAAGGGAGGTAGGACCGTAGGGCTTGCGTTATGTGGATGGTTAAGGTGGCGATCGTCTTGGAAAATCTGATGTTGTCGTGTTGCATTTGGTGGCAACTACAATCTGTGGTTGCGAGGCATAAAGAGTGGTATATTTCTCCTGATCTGTCTTCTGGCGCACGAACCAAGTGAAAACATCGTGAATATCGAGTATGACCTGGCGCTGCCTGCTACGAGTTGATTCCGCTGTTACCAAACGTAACGATCTCGCGAACAAGACGATAGCATATCTCGTCTGAATACTCTATACCCCCGCAGCCTACTCGTTTCTCAACGCAATACCATTCTGTCCCGGAGCAGGCTTGGGCTCCTTCGGTTCTTTCATCTCCCAATCCGTCTCGACTCTCCACTCCCTCGCCAGCTCGCGACGTCCCACCCGTGTGTGCGTCCGTACATCCGCGCGGTGCGCAGTCGTCTCGTACAGATGTAGCCAGAAGTTGGACTTGCAGAACCAGGCGTTCCAGTACTTGGGGTACGCGGGGTCCTTGCAGTACCATGCCCACCGACGGGCGCTGCACAGGTCAGCGTTGTCCCGCGTCGGTGTCGCTGTTCGTCAGGTAGTCGAAGGGAGTGGATAAGTCGGCAGGGACGTCGACGATGTTTGGCGGTGTCGAGTGGCTCTGTCGTGAGCATCGCTTGGTAGTTTTGGTCAGACGTGATAAGTACGGTGCTCGATAGAGCCAGCATTGTGAGTGCATCGCCGAACTCGTTTAATTTCCGTAGGCAGAGGTGTGTGAATGGTTGATACCTTGAAACATCTTCGTTAGGACTACTGCTTCCGCTGCCTGACTTCATTGATACTGAGCTAAAATAATGGGATGATCCTGAGTGGCTGTTCTGCTTCCACTTGGTAATCTGGCATATCTCGCAAGGGGTATGCTCTGAGGCCTTGATCCAGAACAGCCGAGAGAGGTTGGCCCACTTGTCCTTCAACCATGAGTGCTTCTGCTCCCTGCAACGGTTGCAGGTCTCTAGTGCTATCTTCGGGTTCCGTTCATCGATGGTGTGATTTATGTGAACGAAGCCCAGTTGACCAGGCCGTAACTGGTGCAGGACGGGACAGGACGGGAATACACTCCGCGGTGGTTCGTGCAACAGGAAGGGCAGTGGTTTTGGAAAGCCGTGCACATCTTGTCTCGAAGTACGAAGTTGTTTACACCAGCGATCCTCCAGCGAGGATTAGTGATGACAGAATACAGTTATTCAGAACGCAGCACAGTTGGCTGGCATGTCTTCGGTCGTCGTGAGGCTGTTGATGCTTCGTTAATTGTGAGATTCAGTCAACGTCTTTCGCTTGGAACCCGATCACGTGCATGTCATCGCAACAGTACAAAAATCGTGCTTCGCTGTATCCCGTCATCAACCTCGTTCTTTTCCTTTCTGCTATCATCAGACCTACGAACTCATCAAACGGCTGTTATAAACAAAATGGTACCGCTAAAAGATGTTCAGGGCAGGGTTTTACAAATTCAAGAGCAATTCAGAAAGCTTGGGTTTGGGCATACCTACCCCTCTTCTCCCAGACAAAGTGCGCGGCCACATACTCCTCGTCCTAGATAGTGTGCCGGGAAAGTTGGATTATATAAAGGTCATGACAGTGAGAAGTTTAATAGTCATCTGCTAACTCCTTCAGATTACCTCAACCTTGAAGAATGACGGCGACTACGTCCCCATCTCGCCGACACCAAAGAAGGGCTTTACAATCCAACTTCGACTTCGAAACTACCCTGAATGGCATCATCGAGATGCTGTATTGCCAAAGTATTCAGATTTAAAGATCGATTCATACTACGAGGTACCGATACAAATGTTAGTCGAGGGTAGAGATTGTTTAGGGAATTCTTTAACGATTTGGCCTAAACATCAAGGAGGGTTGGGAGAGCATAAACAGCATGCAGAAAAAGAAAAACAGCAAGAACTTCTTTTACAAATTTCATCTTTTTCACTATGTACTGCTTCAGAAGTATTCGCTATTATACAACAAACAATTGTCAATGACTTTCATCGACAAATCGACGAAGAGCTTGAGTAGCTTGTAAGCTAGTGGGCAAAGTCAGCCGAAGCATAATGCGCTTGAGGCGCATCAGCTAGCTACTAGAAGAAACATGTGCTACAAGCTAGCTGTCAGCTGGTTTTGCAACGTAGATTTTTGAAGCGTTAAGTCGCCTCTACAATTCATGTCATAGAAAGTACTGAGCTCGAGGGCATCTAGTAGGAGTTCGGGGCTGGTGACGGATTGACCGAGGGGTGGTGACGGATGAACGTGCCAAGCCGATCGACGCCGGGGTCATTTGGGAGCGTCACTACGTAGTAATACCTCAGATACCGTAGTAGGCTGGTGGCAAAGAGGCCTGCTAAGGAACAAATGCGAGGGCTGGCAGAGTTTTTATCTTCTGCCAAGCCGCTACCCCTTCTCACCCGTTAGCCTCTTCCGGGCTAACCTCGCGGGCTAGCCTCGCAGGCACGCATCGTTCATAGCCGATAAGGTGCGTCCTTACACAATTGTGTTACGAGTGTGCCGAGATTGAATAGAGTTTCCTAGCCAATAAGCTCTAGGGGTTTTGGCTCATGTTAAACCCCTAGCTCGAACACTCTATCCTAGCGCTTTCGGTACCTGAGCAAACCTGCTTCGCCCCCTTGGTTTTGCCCTACTATAGATACAGCTCGGAACCCTCTTTGATTCCTTCTGTATTCTTAATATTCTAGTTATAGCTATCTCTATTGATCAAACATTCTATCCAGCTACGCACTACCTCGCTGCAGTGTGGTTAGATTTTAAACACGGTCCCAACAAATTGCACTATACGCGAACATCAACAAAGATTGCAAATATTTATATATAAGACTAATAACGTCAAACATATATAGAAACGTTAGATAATTTGAATTATAATATATATCTATTAATAAAAGTTATTGATGTTTTGTTTAGCAATAACTTGAGTAATTTAATGCTTTTGATTCAAAACTAATATTTTTTTCTATATCAAGCTTTTTCTATTCATTTATTGAAGCATGTTCTAATTCAGTTCTACCTTTTATAAAAGATTTTCGTTTAGATACACGCATCTTAATCAGATTTCAAACATGTTTAATAAAATTTAGATCAAAACTATGCCTGATTAATCTAAAATTACAATATACTGTTTCGCAAATAAAGGTTTTCACTATTAAAAAGTATGATAAAAAGCTTTATTTTGCATTAATAAAGCTATGCTTATAAAACAGTGAGTAACTTGAAATTCATGATAGATAGATAATAGTAAAAGTTGTAAAATGTATCTATTATATCTATATTAGTTAATTTCTTTCTTTTTAAAACAATTACAGAATAAGAATTTGAACGAAAAAATCTTTAGGCCTTGGTAAAGACAATCTGTCTTTTTCTCTACATGAGCTGTCTGTTTTATAAAGTATTTTAGTAGATTTGCGGCAGCAAAAACTGAGATAAAAGCTTCGCGATTTTTATTATTCTTAAACTGATAAATATAACAAAAGTCTTTTAAATTTAGAACTATAGAGTTTTACAGCAATTTGTCTTTTGTTACAAGCCTACATAGTTTTTACTAATGGTTAGAACGCGCGTTTCTTGAGCGGGTTTAAACCTTACCTTTAAGCCCTATCGGGCTTAGCGCCCGCACGCTCTCTGATATATATACTCTTTGCCCCTCAATAGATCTCGCTCTTTAGCTTTAAATCTTTGTTTACTCTATTTTTATAACTTGTTCTAGGTGACTTTTAACATCTTTTACTTTCTTTATTCGTATAACGTGTATAAAATCTCGAACCTTTTTTAATTTAATTGACGTTTTATTCGTATATATAACTTTATTTTAACTTTGTCTCAATATTACATTTCAGAGCTTTTTATTTCTACATTAATTTAGTCGCTTCGTTTTTATGATCACGGTGAGATAAAACTTTTAACGAGATGAATAACGTTTGTATTCTGCGTTGTTAAAAGTTTTAACTATTGTACGCTGTGAGATTATTACTTTACATTCGCGTGCGACGATGATTCAAAATCTGCGTCGTTATTTATAACTGAAAGTGATTTTTTTAATCATTATAATAATTTGTTCTTAACATAATAAAGAAGGCCTTTTAGAACGCGATTCAGAAGCAGTATTTTTATCATAAAAAGGCTTTGTTTCGTGAATTTTAGCCTGTTTGTAAGCATAATTGCTTATATCTAATATTGTTGATAAGGACACTTCTGTGTGAGCTTGTATAACGCGTAAAGGTGATCGATCTTGATATCAAGCGTAGGCAATAGCTGTTTGAGTGGCTGGACTGATCTTGCGGCCGCGTTTTTGAGTTGACATAGCGATATAAAGGTAATAGAATGATGATGAGGTAAATATTTGGATATCTGATAGATATATAAGCTTAGTAATAAGCTACGTTGGTTTTACGTTGGCCCCTTACGTTGTACAAAGGCCATTCCAAATACTTTATCGCGTCACTCGTAGATCCCGTTGGTAATAAAATCCAAGACAATTTGAGAAATCACATTTCGACAAAGGACAAAAGGATCCAGCCTTGAAACCTCTGCGCAGGCCATCCGGATAGCAAAGAGTATACATCATATCGTCTACGGCTCCTCAGCCTTTCTCATATACGTCATATCGTTTGAATCAGCGAGGGAGGGAGAGACGGAAACGACAGCTGAAGGCAGGCGTTCCAGGGTAAGAAGGTGCCAGCCTTTTACATATGATTCCCCTGGAACGCTGGAACGTGGAACGCAGTTGTACTTCTGGCGGTAAAAGGACAAAGACTAGATTACCAATCCATCTTTTCCGCTCTCTAATAGGTTGCTGGAACGGAGGGTTGCGTTGCACGTTCCAGACGAAGGATGGAAGATGGCTACAGGTGTGGTCACAACAACCTACTGCTGGCCCAAGGTGAACACACCTGTACTGAAAGTGGGCACAGCTGTACGACTAGCGTTACTTCTTGTCACGCGGGTATATAGGGAATCTTCCTTCCCATTTCTTTCTTGAAAGAACATACTCACGTACACACACCGCCTCTGGGGCAGGAAAGCTGATCGTTAGGAAACCCTAACCACCCTAACCCTAACCATAACCCTAACCATAGGGCCGAAGCTGGCAGCGCAGGAAATCAACGACGCGATGGCAGCAGTAGCGAGTGAGGAGGGGACAACCCGTTTCAATGGGAAGCACATACTTGTGACATGGTCTCGGTCGACAGTAGACGGTAAGGAAGAATTCCTTGAGAAGTTGCTTGGGATACTCCCGGTTGGAATTCGTGTCTTTGGCGGGCGTGAGTTACACGCGGACTCGACACTAAGTTACCATGCCATGATCTCGCTTGTGAAGAAGATGTACTGGCCCGACGCAGCGAAGAAGTTCTCGATCGAAGGAGACACGAACGCCATCCGTTTCGCGAAGCCTAAACCGCGACAAGGCATCAGGACTTTTCAGGAGAGTAGCGAGGCGTACTGCGCAAGGGACGGCGACACTTTCGAAGAGAGGTTTGTCGCTAGAAGGAGCAGTAGCAGAGCAGAAGAAACGAAAGTGGCAGGACATTATTGACGAGACGGATGAGGAGAAAGTTGGGGATACGAATCCTCGAAACCGTGAGCCTCAGCTTGCTGTCCTTCATCGGTTAAGCTAAAATTGATTCAATAGAGAATTCAATTCCTTCGCGAGAAGGATGCTATAACCCCTGAGATTGAAGAGATGATATCTTCGTTATTGACGGTCGTCCCACGAACTCCTCCGACGTCCCAGAGAAAGCTGCCGAACAAGCAGGCCAAAGTTTGACGCAGGCATGGAGAGAGAAAGCCCCTTTACGATCAGTCCGGTTGGCTCTCTGAGAATTCTGGTGGCGTTGAGGAGGAAAGGGCAGCGTTTCGAAAGGCGGCCATGTTTTTCCAATTTTGCTTATTCCTTTGTTCCCTTGGATATTTTGGTGTTTGATCATTCTGGGTGGACAGGGGTAATAGACATTTTCAATAAGCCTGTGTAGTTGGGAGCGAGAACGAAATTGTCAGCCCCGTTCGCGGTTAGTGCAGGCGCAATAATTGAATATTTATGACCAGAGTGTGTGGCGACATCTGATAGTGCCACATCAAGACACGTTTTTGAAGAAGACATTCCTGAAATGAGATAGTTCCCAAGTAGATCATACGTGCAATGTCCGTTATGAATGAAGATTAAGATTCGTGATTTGGCCATCGATAAGTATAATACCCTTCATTCTTGCGAATGATCAGTGCAAGATTCGCTTGACATCTTGTAAACTGTTGTGTTTTTGCTTTTGCTTTTGCTGCGTAAAGCATACTGCATAATTCTTGACGCGACAAATTCGAAATAGATGAAATTATCCTTATCTTGGACTGAGCGAGATTGGTGTTTTGATATTAGAGAAGAATACCAGTTCTCTGAAGCCCCTGCTCTACTTCTGGCCCTCCGCTGCTTACTTTTGGTAAACCCCTCATCGTATCCCTCAAGTTAGGATGAATCGAAGAGAACCTTGTCTTGGGAAAAGGAAGGTACCGGTGTAAGCTTTTTGTTGGCGAAAGAGAAATCTGTAGTGTTCAGGGGTGGAACAGGATAGAGGTGGAGACAGCAGCAGCGAAAGAGGCTATACGGATCCTCAAGGCCAAGTGATCAGAAACGACACCGCACGGCGATGCACAGTAACCCCCAATACATTTACACAGAGTATCGCTCATCGTTGGATATTGATAAGGGCAAATGTCGCCGTACTTTTGAAGTTATACCTTGAGCAACCTTTATTAAGTACTTCAGGCTTAGGATCAATGGGCGGCGCTTCCGTGGCTAGAGGCGTGAAGGGTGATGGTGCAAAGCCATCCTCCATGGGCAGCTCTTCGGCGGGCTGAGGCGTGGAGATTGAATGCGCCTCCCAGACCTACCTCCTCTACAACGCTCCTTCCCGAGCTTGAACCATTCAGCAATCGATGGATAACCCCCATTGAAGTGCAACATCCCCGATAAGCCCACTCAGCGAATCGAACAATTGAGGACTGCATAACCCTTCTGGGCTTCCGACATGTCGCCATTCATCATTTGAACCAAGGGCTTAGAATGATGTAACAACAGATCAGTGTGATGGAGGACGAGCTTGACATAGTAAGGTATGGCGTAAGACAGGCCGATTTGGTGCAAAACATAATTTTCAGAGGCCTTCCACCGTTGATGAGGTTAGATCAGATTTACCACTGACCTCATGCATGCGGCGGCTCATGCATATGTTGGCACCCAATCACCTCTCTCCGATATTGGGGAATCATTCCTGCCTTCTTCCGTGCTCTCCGGCCACTTACACTGAGGCAGAGTAAAGTGTACTCCCGCGAGCCCACTGAGGAAAGCAAAGCAAGCAGACTTCAGCCAGTGTAGCAGAGGTCAGGACGGTGTCTCTTAGCATTACTCCATTTCTTCAGATGGTGCCGCTCTGGCTGGAGAAGGATTTACCGATAGGTAGCGAGAACGCAAATTAGGCGCCCTGCACCCGACTGGTGTCCGTTCGTAGATCATCGCCTAATACGGTCGAGCTGCTGCCAACTCTCGTCAGATTCCTTGCATGCATCCATTCCCAAAAACTGCACTCCCTTTCCCCACCACCTTATGAGATCCTACTGGACATGATGTCCGCGATTAAGTAACGCAGTGGTTTTTAGGCGTATTGCAGAAGAGCTCATATTCCATCGAGGAGAAACGCAAGATCCGTCTACAACTGTGTTCGAATGCGTTTGGATAACAACCTATCAACCCATTCCACCAGTCATGGTTTCAGGACACGACAGCCATTTTGGGGATCCATCGTTGTTGGCGAAGATGGACAAGCTGCGGGAGAAAGGAATAAGCGAATACATTCGGCTTCCACAGGTAAGCTTTCTGGGTTCGAAACGCTGTTGCGCACGAAGCTTATCTCCCTTTGGCAGCTCGTTGTCGTTGGTGACCAATCCAGTGGAAAGTCTTCTGTATTGGAGGGTCTCACCGAGCTCCCATTCCCTCGTGATAGCACTCTGTGCACGCGGTTTGCGACGCAGATAGTGTTCCGTCGGGCAGAGCAGGAGAACGTCAATGTTTCCATTATCCCATCTCCATCCAGTGACGCTCCCAGGGAGAAAAAGTTGAAGGCTTTCAAGGAAGATGGCCTCAAAGCTCTCTCTGCGGAGGACTTCAGTCGCATACTTGCAAAGGTACCTCTTCAGCTGTATCAACATCGTCTTCACGCTTGGGCTAAAGGAGTCCAAGGCCAGTGACACGATGGGCATACCTGCGCACGGGTGTCCTCGGGCTGATGGGCAGTCAACCTTTTCCGACGACGTCTTCCGAATCGAGCTCTCTGGCCCCAGGAGGAGCCACTTGAGCGTGATCGATGTACCTGGGATCTTTCGAACCACCGAAGAAGGCATTACTACCGAAGAGGATAAATCGCTGGTCAAGAATATGGTTCGCCGTTACATCGAGAACCCTCGCACCATTATACTTGCCGTATTAGCCTCGAATGTCGACATTGCGACTACGGAAATCCTTGATTTGGCAGCTGAATTCGATCCGTCGGGGCAGCGGACACTGGGAATCCTGACCAAACCAGACCTGATTGAGGAAGGGGCGGAGCAAGATACCCTAGATCTCGTCCTGGGTAAGAAGAAGAAGTTGAAGCTCGGATATTGCGTTGTTCGAAATCGAGGCAAGCAGGAAAGAAATCTGACTTCGGAAGAACGCAATCGGTTGGAGGCAACATTCTTCAAGTCGGACCCATGGTCATCTCTAAGCAAGAGCCGGGTCGGCATCTCTGCCCTCTCACCTCGCCTGCGCGACCTCCTGAGCAGGATTACGCGACTCGAATTCCCCTCGGTTGTCCGAGACGTGACTGCTCGACTTTTGGCCTGCGAGGAAGATCTGCGTGACCTTGGTCCCAGCCGGGAGACGCCGGAACAGCAGCGGAGATATCTTTTGGGAATCGCCACCAGGTTTCAGGAAGTCACGACCTTCGCGATTGAAGCCCAATACGGACGGCACCAATATCTGAAAGATGATAAGAATCTGAGACTTGCAACGCTGATCGTCGATCTTAACTCGGCTTTTTCTGAAGACTTGGAGAGAAAGGGGCACGCGGTGGCTTTCGATGGCATCAAATACTCTCCTAGTAAGAGCCCTCGCAAGATCAAAATGATGCGATCTCGCAAGCTGAAAGTTGAAGTGTATCACACGCCATCACTCGCGGGACAGCAGTCGGTGGGAGACCAGGATGAAGCGATCAAGACGGTTGACCTTTTAGAGTATCCTGAGTTGTTGAATGTCTTGCCGACTGTCTCGGAGACCCCTCCACCGCTTTCGGAGAATATATTGAAGTGGATTGAGCGTGAGTATAAATCGTCGAGGGGTTTTGAGCTCGGCACTTTCAATCCATCAATCCTGCCAACTCTATTCCAAGAACTTTCCATGAAGTGGGGAGACTTGGCGGGGCAATATATCGCTGATACCATAGCAACGATCCACCACTTTGGCAACGCTCTCCTGAAAAGGCTCTGCACGGAAGAACGGGTCATGGGCGCACTTTGGTCATTGCTGATGGACGGGCTACTCCAGAGATACCGTAAAACGGTCGATCACTTCCAGTTCCTCCTACAGACTGAGCGTTCGGGCAACCTGTTAACGACGAATCACTACTTTAGTGAGACCTTGGACAAATTGCGGTCTGACCGCGACGCAGAACAAGCCGATAGCTTCTCCTTCGGATCAGGGACCGCGGCGCAACAGCCACGCATTAGCAATCTGGACCATACCGTGAGGGACATCCACGACATCTTGAAGTCATACTACAAGGTTGCTCGGAAGCGTTTTGTGGACAATGTTTGCATGCAAGGAACAGACTTCCATATGATCACAGGACCGGATACTCCCCTTCGCCTCTTCTCTCCTGAATTTGTCGTCGAACTATCAGCCGAGCAGCTGGAGGCGGTTGCAGGAGAAGATGCAACATCTGTCCAGCAACGTAAGAGCGTGGAGAAGGAGATCGAAAGCTTGACTGAGGGAAGGAAAATACTGATGACTTAGAAGTCTACAAGAAATCTCTGGAAAGACTTATACCGAAAATTGGAGGTTTGGAGATATTTCATCTTCAGTAGTGGGTCTCGCATGGTAACGATGCCCCTTGAGATCAGAAACGATACAAAGTAGTATAGGGAACCGAATTCAGATGCCTGATTCTGTTTCCGTACGGCTGCAAAGCAGACGTTTCTAGAATCACCTTGGTTGTACTTGGACTGCACGTGACTGTTAGCACCTTCAAAGATGTACACCTGCACTTTTGGCGAAGCTCCTGTGGGCGCATCGCTGAGTAAGAGAACTAATAGAAGTTCTGAGCGTTCCCATTCGATTGGTTTTGTTAGCCTTTACTTTCCATCATGATGGAAAGTTTCTAAATTTCGCTGATCTGCCTTTTCGACCAAGTTAGTCTTCTTCCTTGGAGATTCGCCCATGCCATTTGAAGGCGTATAACGGAGAATATAGATCAACATTCTACCTCCCTTGTCTCCACAACCACATCTCAAACCCGTTACGATCTAGACCCTTCGGAACCAGCCCCTTAGCAGTCTTCCACCTCCGAGAAGCCCCGAAATTCCCGTGGCCCGCTGGATTCTCCATCAATTTCTTCACTTTCTGCGTCTCTGAACTATCCTCCCCCTCGCAAACTACTCTCGATTCATAACCCCTCCTCGCGAAAACGCTCGCTCGAGCCCAGTGGCCACAGGTGATACTGATTTGGAAGGCGTCGTAGTAGAGCCGAGCCATTAAGGCACCAGCACCACCACCGTATTCCTCCTCGAGAACATGAAGTAAGGAGTGACAGTCTGCCAGACAATCATCTGGCCTATTTATCACCCGGTCTAAATCGCCGATTGCGTCGTCTAGATGTTGGATTTGGAGGCGGCGATCGTCGCTAATTTGGAGCTAAGGAAGCGGGAGGGAGCAGAGACTGCAATCACAGTCGAAGCCGAATGCATCTTTCAGATGTGCGCCGGGAGTCAGAAGGACCACCTTTGTCGTAGGAGATGGTGATTTTCTTCCCCCGAACTAATGTAGCGGATCGCGTGGATGGTCTCGCACTTTGTATCGGTGTTCCAACTATTATGAGCATTTGGAAGACAGCTGTGGTTGATGAGGTAAATGGTAGGGTAGATGCCACCAATCTCGGAGTTGGGACCGCAGGGCAGAGCGTTGGTCTTGACAATACCGCTAAACGGGTGCTTGCCAGCGAAATTGTTATGAAGCGAAAGGAACTGCCGTTGCTGCGTCTTTGATAGCGACTTTAGCTTTATCGCGATATTGGTTTCCATCAGGCCAATTGGCGACAGGGGTGGAGTGGTGAAAAATGGAGTTTCGTAAAGTATACGTCTTCCTTTGGCGATATTGAAGTGAGCTACAAGACCTTTCCCCTTACCTGGAACCGTCTGGCTCTTGAAGAGTGGCAGGTCCAGCTCGCTGATCGGTCAGTCCCAAACACGTACTGAGCTATGCTATTCGGAATTTCCGGTTCGTCGGGCTAATGCAGCTTTAGAACCCCCCAATAGTCAAACGGAGTGTACTATAACAAACCTGCTCATATCCTTCATCGTTGGATGTTGATGGTACACCAAAAATGGTCCGCACCACCAACGAGGGACAGAAGGTCCAGATTTGTAATCTTTTCAAAAATCATTTCTAGCTTCTGGCGCTTGAAAATCAACAACGGTTGAAGGTGGAAGGGGTATTTAGGAAAAGATTGGACAGAATGCCCCGCACTACAAAGACCCTCGTGGTCGAGTTGAATATACTCGTAGCAATGCGGACGTCCATGCAGGGGAGAATTAGCTCGAGTTACCATGCTCTCCATTGCTTTTCGTTCAGATGAAATGCTTCGGCTCCCTCCTTACGGCGAACCAAATATGACTTTCAATTTAAGTCGTTAAAGTCAACGGAGGGCCGAACAAACCCCGCGCCAAGAAATAGACCACAGTGCTCCTGGGACCTATGATGGGGTTAATCACCGTGGGAACGACATCATTGCGGATCCCAGATATGGTTGGCATTGAGGTGGACGACATGGAATGCACAGGATTTGGAAGCGGCTATCAATGTATGGCGCTTGGGGTCTGCTCTTTCCCAAGCTGCTATTGCGCCTGGGAAAATTAAAATTCTTGAATGAACGCCAAAGACTTGATGCCCTTCATACTCATTGAAACACAGCATCAAATCAACGCAGGGTCTTTTCTGGCTGGTACTACTCAGCCTCTCGAAGATTGCAAGATAAACAGGAGAGCGTTTGCAACAGATTGACCTAATGATAAGAGTGCTTGTTGGAAGCAGCACCGTCGAAATCGGAAGCAAATTCCTCGTTCAACCCGGTGACCAATTCCAAATGAGACCGAACCTTTACGGTGTCCACCATGTCTACCGTGAAGATTACTGAAGTTCGCCAAATTCAATTACGTCTGCTGTGTATCAGAATTGGTACCCATCCGATTGGCTATTCCTGGAAGAGTTTTTCAGATTGCCAGGCTGCTCTCGGAAATTGGTGAATAATGACGTAATCAAAGCTCAAACTGAACCCTAACACTTCTTCTGGCGAAAAATCGATCCTTTCGCAAAGCACTTCTACCTTGCGATAGGCCATCCGAAATTCTTGGTCTGCTTTGATGCAAGCAATTCGGATTCCGTGTTTGCCTTTGTTTTTGCGATCGAGAGCGTCCTTTCGCGCATTGCCAAGAGCTGAGTGAGTATTCCCGGCCCGATGCACGTTCCGGTCCCGTGCACACCCCACTTTACTACTTTCATCTTTCTTCAAAAATCAATTACAAATTCAATATGGCTTCAATTGCGGCAGCGCTTGCAGATCTAGCTTTGCAAGAGTCACCTAACTACACTGCAACTGCAAAGAAATTCAATATCAATCGAAGCACGCTGTCGCGACGACATAGGGGTATAACCGCCTCCGTGAAGGAAAGCAAGCAAACGACGTCAATTCTTTCGAACCAACAAGAAAAAGAGCTTATTCGCTATATCAACAAGCTTACCGAACGTGGTATACCTCCTCCCAATGCCATGATTCGTGTTTTTGCGTATAATATATCTGGAAAACAGCCAGGCAAAAACTGGTCTTATGAGTTCGTTCGACGTCATTCAGATATACTACAGTCAAAGTTTCTACAAGGAGCTGATCTAGAGCGAAAGAAAGCTGATAATGCATATCAATATCAGCTTTATTTTGACCTAGTAAGTGCCTTCATTCCGTTTAGTTTCATACTAATATAAGGGTAGGTAAAGCAAAAAATCGAAGAATATGAGGTTCTTCCTAAAAACACATACAATATGGATGAAAAGGGCTTTCTACTTGGACTGCTTCAAAAGACTCGAAGAGTCTTCAGTCTAAAGCATCTTGACAGTGGCAAATTGCTGGGTGCTGGTCAAGACGGCAATAGAGAATGGATTACCTTGATTGCAACCATTTGCATGGATATGACCTATATACCCCCTTCGATCATTTATCAGGCGATATCAGGTAATATTCAGGACAGCTGGCTTACTGAATATGATCCCAAAGAGCAATCCTGCTTCTTTGCTTCCTCCGCTACTGGCTGGACCAACGATGAATTGGCCTACTCTTGGCTCACTACCGTATTTGACCGAAATACGAGGTCAAAAGCCAGAAATTCACGCGATTATCGCCTTCTATTCGTTGACGGGCATGGCAGTCATATCAACATGAAGTTCCTTGACTGGTGTGAGCAGAACAAGGTGCTCGTGGCTCTATATTCTCCTCATTCTACTCATCGTCTTCAACCTCTGAATGTCAGCTTATTCAACCCTTTGGCCAATTACTACTCTCAAAACCTGAATGACTAGATCTTTAAGAGTCAAGGGCTTTCTCGAATATCGAAAAGAGACTTCTTTGATCTATTTTGGCCTGCATATCAAGCTGCTTTCACGCCTATCAACATAAAAAGTGGATGGGAAAAGACAGGATTGCAGCCTTTTGACCCGTCACAGGTCATAAAGCAGATTAAATCGGAGGTTAGACCTGTTTCAAGTCATTCTTCTTCTTCAGCATTGTCCGAAGCTGATTGGAGAACGATTCGACGATTAATGAAATCAGTTGTAGGGGAAGTAATTGGTCCGGAAGCTCGTAGGTTGAACAATACGATGGAAAAGCTTACTACAGATATTGCTCTTCTGAAAGCAGAAAACGAAGGTCTTCGACGAACAGTACGTATTGAGCGAAGTCGCAGACGACGTGGCAAGCCTTTATTTGACGATCTAGGGGTGAATAGTGAGGCAAAGGGGGTGTTTCTTAGTCCTAATAAGATTCAGGCGGCTCGTGACCGTCAAATTCAAAGAATCGAAGAGGAACAGCAAGCTGCTATTCAAAAGGCGGATGAAAAGGAACAAAGGGAGCTTAGAAAGCTAGAGGAACAGCGTTTAATAGCTGAAAGAAAGATGGAACGGGAAAAAAAGAAGGCGGAGCGGGAGGAGGAAGCGAAGCGGAAAAAGAAGCTATGGGCGAAGGAATTGGAGCGACGACGTCTAGTTCAGGAGCAAAAGCTGAAGGCTAAAGAGCTTCAGAAAGAGCAAAAGAAGAAGGCTGAAGAGGTGAAAGTACAGCAATCCACTGATTTTGTTCCTATTGAGGAGGTGGAAAGAGGGCCTAGTCAAATGAGGTCTACGCGAGCTGGAAGGCAAAATAAAGCTCCTAAGCGATTTGACGATTGATTCTATAGCTTGGAAGCTTCATATACATATAGACAATCAGTCATATCAATTGCAATTTGATTCTATAAATGGTGGTTGAATAATGATAAAAATAGTATGGGTGGCTAATCGGGTTTAGGGTGTGCACGGGATCGGAACGTGCACGGGCCCGGGCATACTCCTACAGGACAAGGATGCGGTCTTATACTCTCACAGTTCTGGGATTCTAGCTTTTCATTACCTCAATACCGAACGGACCAAAGCACTTACCGTCCTTACTCAGCCAAGTCAATAAGCCTTGAGCTCTTGTTCATACGCCTCGCTTTTGCAGCCCACAGGTATGGCGGTATAACAGAGGCGAACATGACTGTCGCCATATATAATGAGGTTGCACTCCGCAAAATGGGAGAGCCATGTTAAGCGGACACAGAATGAATATATATTGATAGTTAGCAAGATCCTCCACACCCAACGAGTACTGTAGACCCCGCCAGATTATGCCAGAACAACGCGCCACTTTTTTCCTTTTTTCCTTTTTTCCTTTTTTCCTTTACAAAGTCGGGGCATGCTGCGGCCTCATGATCGAAGGTATCTTGCTAAGTAAGATGTTAGCCAAGCGTTGCTTTTAGGTTGCAGCAAAGGAACCTAATTCTGCACCTGCGCCTTTCCATTACAGAGGGCCAGATAGGGCTATCGGCTAATTTAGTGTGTTTTAGCAATAGCAACAGGGACTACATAGGTACCTAGAGTAGGTATCAACTACCAGGGTTACTAGCGCGCGATTACGAATGGGCCACACAGGGTAATCACTTCATTCACTAAGGTCAGCAATCCATATCCGGCGCTAATCGTGGATATGTTCTGTACCAAACATCGATTTAAGACCTGCAATTCAACAAACTGAAGAAGTCTGTTGCATTTCATTGACAAAGCCTTCGCGCCTCATTGACAAGACTTTCAAGCTTGCTTTTCAACATTGTTTTCCGAATTGCCCTACCAGCCCCATGAGGCTTGAAAGATTGATCTTTCACTGCTTAGGTTGACCATATTAAGAACGCTCGGTTTTGTTAACCATAAGTACCATACGATATGAAACAGCGTATCTCAGAAAACTGACGAGCTGTGCATGACATTGTCAGCTAGCGTGAAATAGCATCCGGCGTGATAGACCATGCATATGTCAGCTAGCTTGATTCATTGATATTGAGGGGGGAGGGAGAGAGGAGGGCTGCATGATTGGTTCGATTGAAGGGAAGGCAACGATGATGTATCAAGCCATAGTGTTGTCAGCAGACGTAGCGCTTTCTTGATTTCTCCAATACGGTCCTGGTAAGCTGGTCATGCATGGTAGGACACCGTCCTGCTGCTGGGCTTATATTGTATCTTCTCGAACGATCGTAGCAGCGAGAGGAAGTGCAGGAGACATTGCGGATGAGCAAGCAGGTGCAAGACAATGAGACTTCAGACATATGATCTTTCCTATGGGGTCGGGTGGGCCAAATCCATCACGTTAGTAGTGATGGAACATTAGACAACACGATCCCACATATATTCAGATGATAAAACACCGTAATTCAGCTGAAACAAGATGCTTCAAGTACAGATCAACGAATATAAAAACCGCCTGCTCTCCCCTTTTCAAATCGTTTCTTCGCTTACTTTTCGTCTCCTCCGCTTGTAATCATCTACACTACTAATGTCGCACACCACAGGAGACATCGTAGGTTTTCTTTGTCGCACATTGACCCCTTAAGATTAACATCGTCAGGGTGATGCTCCAGCAGTTGTGGGATGCAATACATGTCATTACCAGTGGTCATCCCTAATCAAGCTTCAAAGCCGGCTCGACGAAGCGAACCTTTACAATTCTCGACTGATCACGGACAATTGGCGCCGAGACGTTCTCAATTCCGAAATCCAGCGGCGGTACGACAACAACGTCGAGACTCTTAGATGGGTTGCCGCTGAACGGGCTGAATGGATTAATGAGCTAGATGACTATAAAGCTCGGTTGACCAGCGAACGGCTGGAATGTGCGATAGCAAAGAACGATCTCAAGCACGAATTCAAGAGCCATAAGGAGACAGAGGGAAATCTCGAGCGCGAACGTGACACGACCAAGACTGGCGGATATGGTCGACGCATCCCTAGCCCCTAGATATACCGAGACAGAATCAAATATACCAGAAAATTTCAAACCTGGCAATATCTTGAGAGAGAATCGGGACTTGGAACGACAGGCAAAGCAGATGAGGGAAGGCATACAAGTGAAGGATTCGTTGATCGAATGGCTAGAGAAGAAACTTGAAAATTCGAAGGAGGAGAAAAAAGAGATGGACCAAAAGCTTGCAGAGAAGCAGGCTGAGATTTTGAGACTGGAGCAGAAGTTGGTTCAAAATTGTGAACTTTAAAAGCTCAATTCTTAGGCAAGAAGGAAACGGCAGCCGTAATTGAGATTGTTCCTTTCCTGATCCAGAATTCTTCCCCGAAGCTGAAGAGTACCTCGCCGCCTGCTGCGACGAGCATCATTAGCCCCATGAAGAGTAGCAATCTAATGCTCACGTCAGACTTTTCTTCGGTCTTCCCCTCTGGAGTAGAATCCTCCTTTGCCAAGATACGTTGACATCATTGAGTCGTTACGCCTAAGCGTTTTGCATTGCCCGCGCCTCGATTGTCCCAATAATCCACAGTCAGATCCTCCATAGTAAGCCATGATCATATTGTCCACAAAATGGTTCCTATGTAAGCATGTTGCTCAAATAGCTCTAAATCCGGTAAGTAGGATAGGCGAAGCCAGTATTATTAATTAGAAATTTCATGCTGATGACGATCCCAGAACTGTAGTAACAAATCTAAGAAGTCATTACCCCTTATTTGAAAATGTCAGATGGTTAATGTTACATTAATGTTCAATAAAGCAGTGTAACAGAAGTCGCTGACAGATGCCAGGTACTTCTGAAGTAAACAAACATCTATGATCCGTCGGATGCTTTGCCGCCACCTCAGACGCAAATGTATACACAGTCCATCTGACGATACTAGCCACCGACCGTGAGTATATTGATGGAAATATAGTAGGAAGTCAAAGGCTTACAGATGGATTATTGCTGCTTTCCCAACCTCCAAGGTGGCAGCCAGGAGTACGTTGATCGAGCTCGTCGGTGCTGGCCCACTTCTGTGCGCCAAGAACGAACTGAAGGTATTCAGACTGACGTTGATCAGGCGGATTGATTTGCGTCACGACCAATTTGTCTTCGAGCTTGCTTTCCACACTTAACGAGTCGCCGTCTGCAAAGCCGGCTACCTTGGTGTAGCCGATCTTATGTTCTTTGTTGTTGTCCCACATTGTCACCTCGAACGTGTAAGGTTTTTGGATAGCACTGGCGTCGGTCCATTGCGTGAGATGAAGGTTACAATTACCTTGTGAATATGGAGCGACGGGTGTGGGCGAAGGGGTTACGGTAAGTGTGGTCAAATAGGAAGCCACTTCATCCGAGTATGTGTAAGTGGTGGTTTGAGTGGACGAACTGTTGCTCTCAGTTTCTGTGGTAGTAACACTGAAGCTCGAAACAGCGTAGACGGTGATAAGAGAACTGTTCACGGCAAATTTTAAATCAGCTCAGAGATATCGACAGCCGATGTTACGATCCTAGCTACGCATCTTCGTTGGTAGCTATGTTGGTGGCTATGTTGATGGCTATGTTGATGGCTATCCTGAGGGCTATCGCCGATCGCTCGCCGCTAGGGCATAGGCTTGTTCCGAAGCCAACCCTATTCAGGGTTAGCTTATGTTCTCCTGAGTCATATAGATAGTCGGCCCTTCCCTTCTAGATACTTTCCTTCCTTAGCATTTATATACTCGTTACATTACACCCATATGACTCGCTCTATGCTGGCCCCTAACAAATTAGACCAAAAATGCAAGAATCAAAACTAAGCAATTTAAATAGTTGAGTTATCAAAAAAACATTCTATTAGAATTTAGAAAAAGAACATCTATTCGTGCTTCTCACTAAGCTCATTTTTCACTTAGTGCTTATCAGACATGCATCACTAAACCTTTATATTTTTGATTCACTAAATCAAAGGCTGCATTCAGAAGGCTATTGACGTCATAAACACGCGCGAAAATTCAAATTAAACTGAAATTGCGTGCGAATTTCGCGTTTATTATAATAGACTTTGATCTAGACTACGAGATTATTAGTTCAAAACAGCAGTACGAGAACTGCATAACAGAGCATCAAAACTCAATCAGAAGTTAGTTTTACGACATTACTTAACTACAATAAATTAATTAGACTTGTCAGCTAGACTACACAACGCTCTTCGTGCTTCAGACTTTGCTTGTTGAAATTCTTCATCTCTACTGAACGCTTAATGAATCAAATAATAATTAGATCGTCAGTCAAATTTCTTTCAAGCTAAATGAAAGTCTTTAGTAGCTGAAAGAAAGAACGCGCATGATTTAAAAGTACTACAGACTTATTTTGATGAGTTTAATGAGATAATGGTCACATATGAATCAGACTATGATATAATGAAAAATGATAAAAGAAATCTTGACAAAATTGATATTATTGACTATTGTAAAAGCATTGCACGCTTTGATTAAATTGTTACTGTAGATTTGAATACTAGTAGAAGAATTTACTTCAAGTCAAGAATTCAAATAACAGAGAGTCAATGACAAGCAGTTAACGATGGCTCATAAAATAAAGTTGCTGCAAAATCAATCAAGTCAAATAGAAGTCGCTGAAATTAAAGCAGTTGAATAAGGTTTTCAAAACCAAAGGCATCTTGTACGTCAAAGATGCTCGAAGTATGACTCAAAATAAACAAACATTGAAGAACGAGAGACAGAAAAAGCGCGAAGTGATCATGGAAAAGCGTTATTTAAATGCACAAAAAAATTGCTACAAAGCTATTAACACTGCTCGCATTAGCTTTGTTTAGGCTGACCAGAAGAAATGACAGTGTATTTTGAAGAAATTGGTTGAATATCATCATATATATAGGGAGCTAATACTCGTACATCCCCTTGCCTTACAAGTACATTCTCTTTGCTTGCCCTTCACATTTTGCTCGTGTGAGACCTTGATCTCAATCCCAATTTCACCTCTTCTTCACTCTCTACTTTATTCTTTGCTGTAGCCCTTGTTGTTCCGCCTTCATCAGTACATGTTTATACTGTGAAAACTTTCTTTGTGTAGACTTCTCAAACTCTTGCTAATGTCTAACGCCTCGTCGTTCTCTTGCTTCTACGAGTCTATTCCTTGATCGAACAACAGCGAAGTTTTGAACTTATAAAAGTGAATCTGACAAGCTCGACAAGAAGAGTGTAAGAATATCGTAGTTCATTTTCGCATCGAATGTTTCAAATGTAGCTTCAGAAGTAGAGTCAGAAGAAAGAACTCACAGCTAAGTCTTCAAAGCGTGAATGAGAGTGCTCATGACAATGACGATGACAATGACGATGAGTGTCAGAAGAAAGTCTGACGTGTGGGTTTACTAGGCTAGATTAACCAAATTTAAGACTGTGAGAAAGATTATTAAGAATTATATGTAAATACTTGAATTGCCTACTAAGTTTGATGTGTAACTGAGTGATGCGTAATGAAAATTCCAGGTTTTCTCAAGAAAGTGTACGTGTAAGCAAAAGGGAGTGTATTTGTAAGTCATTGCCTCAGTATCTCAGACGTAGTAGATAGAACTAAGCCCCTTTGGGTTAGCCGCCTTGCTTACTACGCAAGCGTCGTCTACCACGTCTAAGGGCAAAACCCTGAAACACAGTCAGATCTTCGTTATTTCTTGAAAAATACCCGACTTCGCCGTCGCCTTACCTGATGCGATAAAGTATGAGCGTATTATTGAGTTAATTACATTTGTTTCGCATGTTCAGTACTCTACTCACCATTCTACTCATCGAGTCACCATTCTACTACTCACCACCCTACTCACCATTCTACTCATCACCCTACTTGATACTCACCACTCTATCTACTCGCCTACCTACATGTTTAGCTATCAACTCAGCTGCCTATCAAAACATGCTTTATGCAACGTGTTCAAACACGCGTCATTCGCTTCATGATCTACCTACTTCATGGTATGCTTCATACATGCTTTATAGCATATGCTAATTAGCTCAATAGAAAGCCCTCTTCAAGGCTCGATATCAAACGTTCTACCGAATTCCTGATCAAACGCTCTATCAAACGCTCTACCAAATTCCCTACCAAATCTACCTACCTACCTACTGAGAGTCTCTCTACCTACTGATGATCTCTTTACCTACTGAGAGTCTCTCTACCTACTGAGAGCCTCTCTACCTTCTATTGAGAATCTATCTACGTGCGTGCTGAGAGTCTACCTATCTATCTACTGAGGGCTTACCTACCTAATAAACGATCGAGTCGTTACAGAACCATATTCCAACTGTTGAAAAGTCTTCAAATTGTACTCGAACAGTCGATCAAGCAGCTGAACCCACCGAGCAATGGAAAATGAACCTAGCATATTCTTGAAAATTTGAAAATGATGGTGAAAATTTCAATGAAAACTAGGTCATCATGGCGCAACAGAGATTATACTCAATTACTGACGAAACATGTATTTAGAATTTATGTTGATAGTAGAATAGATATACTAGTATTTATTGCAGTTGTCGATATCGAAAGAATATATGTGTTGCGTTGATGATCGTGTCTGAAAGACAAATGTTGATGATTTGAAACGTTAATTCAAAGTATGAACGCGCACCAAAGATAATGGAAGATAACGAAAATCTGACTAGAATACAGGTTTGTGCACTCAGACGAGGGTCTCTAACCCAAAGGGGTCCGAAGGGGCTTAGGGGTGGTTAACCCGAAGGAGCTTAGCCACGGAAACACGTCTGAGGTCCTGAGGCAAGTAAGTCAGAGTTCCCTAAATTAAAATCAGTGTCAATTATCAAAACGTTAAATCAAGTCGATTTATGAAAAGGTCTAAACGGTTTGAACTATATGACGTACTATGATAATTAACCGTATGTCGCTTACTACGAGTTTCAAATTTCTTCGCCTAAAGGCGAGAGTCTTCGGTAAAACGGTTTCAAAACCTTTACTGTAACGTCATTGTAAGTCTATCTAGGTTAGCCCGTAGGGGTCCCTAGCCCAAAGGGGCTTAGGGGAAGTGGTTAGCCTGAAGGGGCTTAGCCAAGCACGTCTGAGGTCCTGGCTCGAGCGCCTCTTGCTAGGTCATCGGCTCGGTCAACCTGCAACATGATCAAGTTCGTTGAACATGTTACTGATCAAAGATGAATAGGCATCATGTAAGGACATCTCGAGTTTCGGCTTTGATGCGTCCCAGAACTGGGATAAGTTAGACCTTGAGAAACGACAAAAAGCAATTGAAGAGGGGAAAGCGAAATACGAATTGGAACAAACCTTTCGGAAACACTAATGTCGATACTCAATCACTTGTGTCTTGGCGGCTATTTAATTGTCACAAGTTCAAGAGGTCCCAATCCAAAAGCGGAAAGTCGCTGACGCCATCAAATGCAGCTGATAAGAAACAAAGTCAAGGTATATCTGAGAAAGTGGTTCGGGCTTATGATGCTGACGATTGCAGATGCAGATGCAGACGCAGGTGCAAGTGCAAGTGCGGGTGCAAATACTAAGAGGGTATTTGATGTAGTACGGGATCGTTGGAATAATGAGAATTCATAGAGTGTGTTCGGTTGAAAGGAGTCATGAAGGATGTTCGTAGAATACCATGCGCACTGCAGAGATTTTCACCGTTCATTTTTTTCTTTCTATTGGACCAAGACAAGAAGCTTCATCGTGTTGAATAGACTTTGTACCAGGCATTCTGGCCAGTCTATTCAACCAACGAGCTGGGTCGGTATCATCATCTGGACGAATTTGAGCAACATCGATTCCCGTTTCTCTCCCAATAGCCGACGTAGTTCTAAAAACCCTCCTACTTCCCCAATACCTGCCACCAGCTGTCGAGCTGTCGAGACTTTGGCTTCCTTCTATAAACGCGTTACCGATGTCAGCTAAAACATCTGATCAAGCCGTACAGAGGGAAGCCACTAGGTGTATTATCTTCAACCTGGCCGAAGAGGCGAGACGTACAAATCTGAAGATACAGAAGTTTTTTGAGGAAGAAGTTAGCACAGAAGAACATGTCAAAAGCCCAGATAGATGCGCTGTTGACGTCGTACTACTCCTCTAACAAGAATTCTTCTACGGGTTGATCATCTCATGAGAATTCTCAACCAGAGCCATGTACTAACTACATATGAAGCACTGAATAGGTCGCATATGGGACACTGAATATACTACATATTAAGCACTGAATAGGTCGCATATGAGCACTGAATGGACCACATATGAGGCACTGAATGAGTCACATACGGAACACTGAATATACTACATATGAAGCGCGGGGGGGCCAGTGGGATTAATTCTACAGATCTGATTTCTTATTTTGCACTTTTCGAAGAATTTTCATGGGGTCTCGGAAAATTCCAAAAAACGGCACAATATGCATACGAGTACAGCGATACTCCTATATCTAAGCGACGTCCAGAAAGCGACGTTAAGATTTCGAGTTCTTATTTGCTCACAGATCGACGAAGATGTCATCTTGTCCAACCTACAGGTCTGAAAGCCGTACTAGGGGAATTATTTGAGCGAATGCCGTGTTGATAAATTGGGCGGTACTGGTTCAAAGAGATACCTCTCTACCGATGACCACCCATGCGCCGTACTAACAGTATACCCATCCCACCTACTTCGCTCATCCATTCAGCTCTGTCACCTAGCTCTGTCATATGGCCTAGATTATTGGTACTTTGTACTAGTCTCTACTTGAGAGAAAACAGAATTCCGTGCCCCCCACTTTCGCTCATCAACAGAAGTATATGAATAGTCTAGCATTGGATATTTATCATGCGCTTACAGGGCGAATGACTAAAGGCCGAACTAGAAATGAGATGCACATGCTGAGACTATCCTCTATTTCTTTGTCCGTTCTCTACTTCAATAAGCAAGCCTAACTTTGAGACGAAGTCATCACCTACGATGAGAAGCAACTTTCGCTGCGTGTGATAGAAGATCCATCGGGAGACTTCAATCGTCGCTTATCAATTAGCTGAGTGTCAAGCTTTTCAGACATGAGAACGTACCGTTTGACTGACCATCACTGAATGGTGGTGTCAAACAATAAGAGTACCATGGTTCATCAGTCATCATGAGATTATCAGCTTCGATGCCGGCTTGATTTGAATGGTGGTGTCAAACAATAAGAGTACCATGGTTCATCAGTCATCATGAGATTATCAGCTTCGATGCCGGCTTGATTTGAATGCTCTTGGCCTAGATAGACCCCTTGAGCACGACCTGAAAGACTTGTGCACGACGTAGCATTACTGATTGTCGAGCTATCTCGCTAGTCGACGAATTGATCTGTTGAGTCCTCGTTTGCGATAAATTCCTCATGGTCAGAGTCGACGGAGTTAATATGCAGCCGGTCGGCATCTGAACGGTTTGAGATTTCCATTGATATCTGTCCGCGGGGCGTTTCCTGAACGGCTCGCAGCTGGCCACGAGCCAGCTGCTTCCGATTCACATATCGGAACAGTTGTGTCATAAGGTCGCCCCGACATTTGGAAAGCTCATCGTAGGTCCAGCCATGGTGACCAGCCCGTTCAAAATGGTTCGAGCACTGAGAAGATCAACTTCAGGAAACCTGGGTATTGCAAGCTCACAGATCACTGTCGCCGAGTTTCAGTAAGTCACCTAGACCAGACTTTTTCAGTAGGAACAGATAATGTCGACGAAACGTCTTATCCTTAGTTAGGGCTTTAGAGTGTGATTGTACTGAATAACCCTATCCTTCTCTTGGTTAGAGTCAAGGAGTTCAGGAACTCTCACGAGCTTGCCCTTTGGTGGTTCATGATCGAATTCAAAGGTATGCCCCTTAAGCTCGACGTGGTTCGAGAACATTTCACTTCGATTTTGAACGATAGTAAGAAGTCTGAGTTCCAGGTCCTTGTCGAAAACGTCATCGCTACCATACTTGACGTCCAGTGCAAGGGTTGTTATTCTCTGAAATTGCATTGCAACGTCGAGAAGATATCTCCTTTGCTCTTCTGGCGTCTCTCGCTTTGCACCCAGGTTTTGAAGGACTGTATTGCAACCTTTCAACCTTTTGTTTATCTCTGCTTTGACCTAGTTAATGAACGTGTTAGATGAGTATTGCTGAACCTGAAAGGCTTGCTTTACCTTTGGAAACTCGCGCCGGGTATGAGCTGCAAGAATCTCTTGCAGCCGAACTCGCAAAGCTTGAACACCGACCCTATCTTGCTCCAGGGTATTCCATGGGGCGACTTGAGTGAAAAACATATTCTCAACAGAGTGTCGATCTGTGCTTGGATTCGAAATCTGCAGCTGACCTGGATTTCGCACCATGTGCCACCCCAGACTTAGCTTGTGTTTTCTCCCGTCTACCAAGTCGACTACGGCTTGCTCAGCGCCCTTGTCGATGAGATCTGCCTTTGTCAAAACACCAAGTGTTCTCTGTCCGTCAGGATCAACTTCTTCAGCCATTTCGAGGATTTCTTGGGTGGCTATGTCAACATTGGCGGGTATGACAACGAGCATGACTGATCTAGGCTTCTGCATATACGTATGCACCATGCTTCGGACCATTTCCATGTCAGACTTGGTCGTAAGCCCTTGCGTGGTCTTCTTGAAAATCCCAGGAACGTCAATAATGCTGAGATGCTCTTCCTTCGGGCTGCAGACCTCCAAGCGCAAGACATCATCGGAAAACGTTCTTTGTGGAACAGAAACGTTGCTCTGTTGATCGGACAAACCCATGACATCCTGAACCTACATGAATAAGCATGGGAATGGAAGAGAAGCATCATCATGCCATTACTTCTACCATGATATCCGCGAACGAGTTTGCATCCAGGGACTGCAGATCGGCCTTGACCCAATGCTGTATCTTCTCTGCATGCCCTGTGCTCGCATCTTTGGCAGGGATAATGGAGACCGTCGTGCTCTCAATTGTAGCTCTGCGAAATGTGATTTGCGTGGCAAACCTCGTGCAGAGTCCAATGTCACGCGGAAATGGTAGGCGTGTCAGACCTTCTAGCACCGAGCTTTTACCGCTGGATTGGTCGTCGACGACGACAAGCTGGGGTAGATCAATATAATCTCCAACATTGCATGCGAAAAGCCTGTCTATTTTTTCCAGCAGGACTGGATCAGCCAAGCCGCCTGAGCCACCATGCTCATCGATATTTGAACCGGCAATCATTGTAAGTCTCATAGTCCGAGTAACGTGTTAAGAATGGTATTGACCGTCAATATATATGATTAACACTGAATCTGGCCGAGTGACACGGGCATCCCAAGGGATAATGAAAACGATGGGTATCGAATAGCCAGTGCACCCCGCCTCACCTGTTTTGACGATTTTGCCTAATACCACATCTTTCTCGATCTACATTGGTTCGGTTGCGTCTTGCATACATATTGCTGACCTCAACATTGGCGCTAAGGTTCGGAATCACAACTCTTGCATCTGAACAGGGGCTTGGAGGATGTGGTGGGGCCGCAGATATGGAGCCAGCAGCGAATTGATTCTTTGCTTATTTGATAAAACGAGCAGGGGAGGGTTTGTCCCAAACACGAAGATTTTGGTACGTGGATGTGGTGCCGGCAGACTGTGGTAACATGGTAGGCATGAGATTGATATATAAGCAGTCCTTACTGTGACTAAAACAAAAAAGAGAGCCAAATCTAAATTTGGTGGGCGTAGCGCAATTACTTCCCCGTATGATTGAAGAAACGAAGTCACTGGGTGTCTAACAGCGCCCACTCGCTCTAACACAATATCGATGACGCTCTCAAAATAAGTAGGCTCACAAGCCCCATACCAATGAGCGATCCGAGATGTAATATCTTGAAAGGGTAGGTACGGATAAGATGGACGGGATTCAAATGGTTAGACGGCCTAGATCTCGTACAGGCATGATCTTCCATTTGAGTACTGCTACACCTGCCACAAAACTGGTCTTGATCTGTTCACATTCCATCTAAGAATTGTGCAGGTAATAATAAGCTTTTGCTGATACCTGGTTGAACTTGAGAGCTAGGCGACTTGGCCATGGATGTGCATAAGAATAACCGGCCACATGCATGCGGGCCGTCTCGGATAACATCCTGCTAGAAATTACCTAGGAGAGATCTCCCGATTCCAGTCCCTCAGGTGGCCTTACATGGTGTTTCCCTGATCTTGATCCAATATTGAGGGAATAGTGAAGAACTTTATCAATCGCCGCTGAAACCTTTCCTGTCCAAGGTAAAGTCGGTCTAAGATTTGCGGCTTTGAGAAAGTCGCAAATTTTAGTTTAAACTATATTAGGGAGGTTTTGCTGGCCCTGCACATATAATAGAGGCTTGCCCACTATAGTAGCGTGTTATTCAGTACCGTATAACTCCATCACTGAATAAGCAAGCCTGTTTGTCTAAATTTGACTTAACACCCCAAACACTTCCTTCAAAGTAACGAACCCCAATAACCCGAGGATATGGAATCCGGCGAGAAAATGTAGATCCTCTCATTATGTGCGAGATCATTGTCTAGTTGACCTATTAGGTACTCGCTCTTGTCGGGTGAGGTGTCAGTTTCCTTCAATATTGCGCAGTTGGTCCGAATTGCGTATCTTTGCCCCATCCTCAAATCGAGCTCGATGTAGAGAGCTTTTCCATGCATTTGAGCATTTTTAATGGACGCCCTCGAACATCGAAGGAAAAAACGGATGGTTCCGTTTTCTTGCGAAAAGAGCTGCAAATGTTTCTTAGGTACCGCTATTTCCAACCCTTTGTTTGTCATGGAGTATGGCGGTCTCGATGCGCTTCGTAAATAGGTCTCCGCAATAATGTCTCCGCTGTCCGCAAAGTAGCTTGGTTGAGCTGCAAGCAGACCTGATCCTCCTTGGTCAGAGGTCCAAGCAAACAGTGACTCGTCATCTGAGATTTTCATAATCTCGGCCTGGAGCCGATAGAATGCTTTTGTGACACCCTCACCATACAGTGGTGGCATGTTGACATTGAAAAGCCCTAGCAAACAATAAGCCAGATCTTCCTCTACCTTGGTCTGTCGACGGGATGCCCAGCTCATCCGTGCGGCGACGCTGGCCCGATGCGACCTCCAAACGTTTGGAGGGGCCAGCCGGTTCTCACCGATTCGTGTCACCTTGGCTACATCCCTGTAGACTTGCTCTAAGGGACCAATCTCACTCCAACGAGACTCATAGAACACGACCTTGGTTGGAGCAATCAACTCTTGAAGAGTCCAGCCTCTTTCGAACCAGGAGCTCTTAGTGAACCGCTCTTTAAAGGTTGGCCATCCTTCCGGTACATGCCAAAACGCCTCCCCGGACCGATTCTTCAGAGATATTTCACCGGACGAAAATTTGACATCGGCAAGATAAACATAGCACTCCGCAGACCGCTCATACCATTTATACATGGAATTGATCGCTTCCGAAAGCTCGGCACTGCTTCTCTTATCTATGCAACAAGTATCAATCCAAGCCCATTGGAATCCTCTTTCAGCGGCCAATCGACAAAAGTTCTGAATCTTTACCAGACCGGGCGAATCTGGTGGCACCGAATCCTTCCGGAATTGCTTGTAAGAGACCTCTTTATCTCCCCATCGATGGGACAAAATAGCATATTCGGGCATCAGACCATCAAAGAACTCTTCGAATTCACGCGTTCCAGTATTAAGGAGGCGCATATTGACTCGCAATCACAGCTGAAGAAGAGATACGTACACGATTGGATCACAGAGAATTGCCTGCTAATATAGATCAATTGTCAAAAGACGATAAACATCACTGCCTAATATCCTTGGCGCTGTCTGAACCCTTTCGGTACTTAAGAGGGGCAAGATCTGCAAGGCAACCAATCATAGTCTCGTACCGTTCCCAGAATTGACTCTGTTGGCTCATGGTCATTGTCTCCGCAGATCACGACGCTAAACACAAAACCTTCACTCAGCACACCTAGCATTTTGTACATGCGAGCTGTTTTTTATCGCTCAAACATGTCGAGCTACGACTTCTACATTCCATTTCTCCGGTGACGCCCACGCCATAGGGAAATATCCAAAGATGGCTCCCAACGCTCTTCGTCAATTACGCCTTTCCCATTTCGTTATCCCCCTCCCACCCAGACTCCCAAAGGAAAAGAGCTGACACCTCACCCCCATAACAGCATTCGACTTCCTCGCCGGCCCAACAACAGGCTGCCTCTCCGCCATCCTCCTCCAACCCGCCGACCTCCTCAAACCCCCCGTCCAACAATCCCGCTCCACCTCTCTCACCACAACCTTACGCTCCACTCTTTTGTCCCTTTTTCCTTTGCCCTCGTCTCTTTCCTCTCCACCGGCTAACCGATCGGGCTCGGTTGTTTGGGGGGCTCTGTCACTTGCTTCGCACGTTGGTTTGTCAGATCTTGACGTGATGAAGGTGGGAAGGGATAAACGAGAGAGATCGGAGACGGAACATCTAGATAGACACTATATGTTAGTGTTGGAACCAGCGAGCGGGAATTTAAACAGCCGTACCCAGCTTCTGGAAAAATATCTGCCTCCATCGCCCCTCGTGCTACTGTTGACCATGCGTCATTAATGGAACGAGATGTAAGCGAATAATAGGTGAGATAACCACGCGTATTGTCTCAATCTAGTGGCATACATGCTTGTTACACGTGGGATCACTGTCCAGTTGTGCGTTCATGGTCACCAGCAGAGCTAGGTTGAAGATTCCTCAGACCTTGGATCAAGATTTGCGGACCTCGCGGATCCACAAACCAGGGTCGATTTGTCAGACAGCCTTCATTAGACCCCGCATCTAAAACAACCGGCAACCTGGCACGCCTGGTACTCTCTCGGCAAGGAAGTGCATTTAGAACCAATTGGACTTCACTTTCGTGGCATCTCGGCGGCAAAATCATGAGAGTATGAGTCATTGTTCATGCAAGCTCTTAGTGTGAATAAATTGTGCCCGCCCCGCCCTCTACATGTCCACTTCTTCCCATCCCCCCATGTCAGCTAGCTGTGTCGCATTCTCCCTGAGCTGAGTTTGACGGCCCGATCGAGCCCACAATGTCTACTATTAAACGGGACCACTACGGGCTCCGGCTCAGCTTCGGGTCTCGGACGGTAGCATGCAGAATGGAAGGACAGACGCAGGAGGTGTACAACAAGAACAAACAAAGGGTTGAAGAAAGAAATCGACTTCGTACTAGACTCAAAGAAAAGACGCTACAACTAAGAGATGCCCTGGATCGCAATAACTTTATATCAATCTGTCTGGATAGGATTTCGCATGTCATCTCCAATACTACACAGCTAGATCAAATCGACCAGTCATTCACGACGTCACAGCCTACTCTCGTAAGCTTACCAGAGATAGAGATAGACGAGCTCTTTCGTTTATCTCTGGAGGTGAATGAGGTTGAGAGGAGACTACTGCAAGCTCAGAAACAGAATCGCATTCTTTTCGAAACCTTGAGACGCCTCAATACATACATTATCACTGATGCAGGAGGAACCGCTGTTCCAATTCCTCATTCATGCCAAAGCCAGTCATTCTTACCCTCCAACAACACTGCGAAAAACTCAATCAGTATTTTATACCGCCTCCACCACGATTTCAAGACGAGCCACTATTATTGGGAACTGGGACTCTGCTGCCCAGGCTGGAGAAAGCAATCCGCTGAAGACTTCGCAATAAGTAAAGAAAATTTTATCAAACACCTCGCACGAAAAGATGACTCCTCACCACCATTCATATCGGTCACAGACTCCCCTGGTCGGGTTATCAACTTCAGCAAATCTGATGATAATCG
>JAABUH010000844.1_pt1 | contig 39841 bp, 43 predicted proteins | sample 5559121 | NCBI WGS metagenome assembly JAABUH01 (sample SAMN10711871, study PRJNA513364) | rock metagenome | isolation source: Antarctica rocks | place: Antarctica: Victoria Land, Battleship Promontory nord | collected 2015-12-28
TTGGATAGGACACATCCAAGCAAGGGGAAGCAAAAGGAGTACGTGCTCGAGTCTGTCGCTTGTTTGGGTTAACATGTTGCAGGCTCAACGGGATGCCTGATCAAGATGCATACGACCGAGCTCTAGCTGTCGCACAACTCGTTCTCGGGCGTATATACCCCGCCTATCTCGGATCGCTTCCTAAGCCGCCAACCGATCTACATCTTCTCCTCCCCATTCCACCGCCTCTGACAGCGGGACTAACGACACCTCTTCCTCCTTCTCTGACGGGAGAGGGCAGAGGCACTGACTTGGACGAGATACTGGTCAAGGGCGTTGATGCTCTCGAAGCTCTGCAGGTATCGCTGGAGGAGACGGATTGGGCGTTAGGTGCTTCGTGAGTACTGCCTGTATGACCGGCTCCGCTGATACGTTGCCAGTCGACCCACACCGCTCGACGCACTGATCGCCTCGCACCTTTACGCGGTAAGCATTCTTCCGGATACGGCGACATTGAGGAGGAAGCTGGATGAGCACGATGCTTTGGGACGATGCGTCAATCGCGTATTAGATTTTGCCGAGACAAGGATCAAATGATGCAAGCTTGCCATTTTTCAACTTGTCAGATGAAGATGTCCCGTTCAGATCGCCAGGCCATTGATGGACGTGACATGATGCACTAGTATTCGGGGACCGGTGACACCTCCTGTTTTAGATTCATCCCTCAAGCCTTCCCCAACAAGATGTCCCGGAGCTTCTCGCCCAACGCTTTCGCTGACGCCGGATTCTGTCCTGCGTATACTTAGCATGGTAGGCGCGTTTGCGGTCTCAGCCCACCAGTAAGTACACCACCGTCATAGACTACCTTCGAACCCCAAGGTGCATCCGCTTTGGTGTAATTGCCGCCGAGCGAGGTGATCTTGTCCTCGAGACTGAAGGGAAGAATGTTGACGAAATCATTGTAAGGGGTTTGAGCTTCTTCAGCGTTGGAGAAGCCGGTTACTGTGATCCCCGAAAGAATTCGAGGTGTGGGTACCAGGCTTGACGGCCTTTGTCAGAGCAGCAGGGCCATGGCAGACAGCGGCGACAGGCTGTGGTAGAACAATGTGAGGGCCATGCGCCGCTTGTGACAAAGGAGCATCCTGACCTTTTTCGCAGCGTAAAACTGTGATGCCACCAAGAATTAGCTCGTTCATCATTATCATGTGATTTGATGGGGACGTACGTCCTGAGCGAGCTGCGCAAAGTCCTCGTCGACAGCCAAGTCAATCATCGGTCCGTGCTATGCTCCGTCAGCCTTGAATAATCCCGAGATTCCCCAGACTCACCCCGCCAACCACAAAAATAGCATCGTAATTTGCTGCCTTGACCTCGGAAATCTTCTTCGTCTCGTTCCACAAACTCTTGAACTTGGTGTCGTTCAGAAAGTCGACGCTCTCCTTGTCCGTATAGGTTTCCACGCTGGCCGGATCAACCGGAGCTGAACCCCCTTTGGGAGACGCCGAGTCTAACCGGAAGTCCCCCACAAGGGTAGCTGCAGGATGAGCCGCTTCTGGGAGATACTATCCGATCGGCTGTGGCGATCAGTTTTTTAAGCGCTTGTAAAGACACGAAGGAGAAGGAGGACGCTCACCTTGCCGTCCAGCGCTGTATTAGCGGAGGTGAAGATGAAGAGAATGGATTTCTGCGACATTCTGCTCACGTATACGATACTAGGATGATACTGAAATGGACAGAGTATGGGACGGTAAAACTTGAGTAGGAAGCGGAGGGTTACGAAGGAAGAAAACTGTGTCATCCCGAGGTGGTCGACCCTCCAGTTGCGTGGCTTTGATGACCTAATCAGCTTGCCACCGTGAACCCTTCATCAACAAATCAAAGGGTGTGATTGTTGCCGCATCTTTTACCGAGCACCCTGTTTCATCTTTACCGGCTTGATATAAGAAGCTATATCATGCAATCTTCTTTCAGTTCGCCTCTACATCTGCATCCTGCTTGGTTACATATTGATGGAATCACGGTATATGTCGCAGTAACACCTACGTAGCTCGGATCATCAGCAGAATACCTAAAGCGTGGTGATGCCTCGGCTTCGCTATGTGAGTCGCTCTGCTTCGCTGTGTGAGTCGCTCTGCTTCGCTATGTGAGTCGCTCTGCTTCGTTCTGCCTCGCTCTGCCTCGCTCTGCTTCGCTTCCAAGCTTGAAAACCACGGTTCTAATAATGTCCTGAAGGGCAGTAGCAACAAGAAGAGCGGCTATATAGTCGTGAACTGTGGACTGACCCAGACTTACTCGAAGCCGGATGGTAAGCTTGTATCACTATACAACTGATCACTGATAACGCCGTAGACGATAGGTAGCGAAGGACAGATTTCTCGCATTGACGAGATCTGGCAATGTTCCGGCTGCAAAAGCGAGGGTCGACGCTGGCGTCCCCCGACTTCGTGGAAATGCTTCGTCTGTGTGACTCGTTGGAAGGAAGAAAACGAAGTGTATGCGGAGTGGGCAATAAGTCGGAACTCCACAAACGTCAACCAAGCGACGGGTTTGATCCGGGGCATGATGTTCGTTCCCCCTATCGAAGGCATCCGAGATACATCGGCAGATCCGCCAGAAACTGTCCGAAGGCGATGCCGATCTCCAGCGAGCGAATCCAAAGGTTCGCAGTCGGACCAGGGCCTACAACACTACCGTGCAGAAGATTGAGTAGCTGAGCCCGGTGCCGTCAATCGCATCCCGCCGAACAAGCCCATCGAACCCTTCCCTATCGTTTTTATCGATCAAGGTGTCCAGGGTGACGCAAGCTTGTTCGCTCTCCAGCGACAGCTCAAGGAAGGCGTGAGCGAACTTTGAACGGCGAAGGCGGAGATAGTTCGGTTGGAAAAGCTCAATAAAGCCGTTCTGAAGTTGAAGAAGGCCCTTGGTGCATATTGAGTGTGAGTCCGAGCTGATGCTGGACCAGGACTCGGCCACAGTCTCGTTCTCTCATGGGTTCGGAAGGTGGGAACGAGTGCATAGGAAAGACGACACACGAGAGCTGCTTTGATAGCATTCTTTTGCGATTCGAGGTTTGTTAAGAATTTGCAGCACTACACTTCGCCACCTATAGGCAGTAAGGTTATCGCCATTCAAAGTAGTCATTTCCCGAAGATCATTGTATTGTCGAGGCTGTATTCGATGTCGACGGCATGTGCAGTCCAGATGTCGACGTTCCGATCTATGCTCTGTTCCTTGTCCCGACAGCTTGCTCCTAGACTTTCTCGTGTTCACCTTCTGCCCGGACTTTCACGAAAACCCGCCATTCCTCTCATTTCTAGACGACAAGCCTCCACCCTCCCACCACGCTCCGAATCTTTCGCAAAACCGAGCGAGGAGCACATAAAACAGCTTCGATCACTCCTGTCATCATCGTCATCTCTTCTTTCTACCATCGATGGTTCGGCAACGGCCGACGACTTGGCGGGTTTCAATGTTGACTGGATGAACAAGTATCATGGGAAGAGCCCGATTGTGGTCAAGCCGAGGATGACGGAGGAGGTGAGCAAGGTTATGAAGTACTGCTATGACCAGGGCTTGGCGATAGTCCCACAGGGCGGTAACACCGGTCTAGTCGGTAAGTATGACCATGCTCGGGTTTTTCATTCCGACTGATCAATGCAGGCGGGTCAAATCCGGTGTACGATGAAGTGGTCATCTCCTTAGTCAACCTAAATCAGATACGATCTTTCGACCCAGTCTCGGGTGTCCTCATAGCAGATGCCGGTGTCATTTTGGAGACAGCAGATCAGTATCTTGCCGACAAAGCCTTCATCTTCCCACTCGATCTCGGAGCCAAGGGGTCATGTCATATCGGAGGGAACGTGGCGACAAACGCTGGTGGATTGCGACTGCTGAGATATGGGAGTCTTCACGGAACTGTCCTTGGGTTGGAGGTGGTTTTGCCGGACGGTACGATTTGGGAGGGTTTGAGCAAGCTGAGGAAGGACAACACGGGTACGTAGCTATCCTCTTCCACTCTCTCCGCCATCTGACCATCCGACTAGGTTTCGACCTGAAGCAGCTTTTCATCGGTTCCGAGGGGACTATAGGGATCATTACCGCTATCTCAATTCAGTGTCCTAGACGACCTAGCGCGATGAATGTCGCGGTCTTCTCATTGCCGTCGTACGAGGCGGTTCAGAAGGTGTTTGGGGAAGCCAAAGCTCATTGCGGGGAGATACTTTCAGCTTTCGAATTTATGGATAGACAGAGTGTGAGCCGACTCAGTGTTGTAACGAATCAGCCAAATGATGCTTGGTCTACAGTTCGAACTCGTTCAGACACACCAAAAAGAGATTGGCATCGAGAGGAAGGTGTTCGAGCAGGAGGGAGACTTCTACTGCCTCATCGAGACTGGTGGCAGCAATGGCGAGCATGACGAGGCTGTAAGGATCCTTCCTGTGCTTGGGTTTTACCTCGCTTACCATCGCAGAAACTCTCGGGCCTTCTTGAACACCTGATGTCCAACGACATGGTCCTGGATGGAGTCCTTGCCCAAGATCAGACGCAATTCCAGTCTCTTTGGTCCCTACGCGAGATGCTGCCCGAAGCGAATGGCAAAGCCGGTTCGGTCTACAAGTACGACGTGTCGTTGCCTGTTCCGCAAATGTACGGCTTGGTCGAAACTATGCGGGATAGAATGCGGAAAGCCGGGATCCTAGAGGGGGATGGCAGACCAGAGGGACCCATCCGGGCTGTCACAGGTTATGGGCATATGGGAGATGGTAAGTATATTTACGCATTACACTTACGTAGGCTTACCGAGACAGGCAATATCCACATTAATATCGTCGCAAACAAATACTCTGATGAGATCGAAAAGGTAATAGAGCCCTTCATTTACCAGGCTGTCGGTGAGTTTCTTGTTCTGCCATTTGGTTTGGCTGACATCCCTCAGCCGATAACAATGGCTCGATCTCCGCTGAACACGGTCTTGGTGAGTAGCGTGAAGGGGAATTGTCGATTGTCGCTAAACCTCAGATAGGCGTAATGAAGGCGCCATATCTCTCTTACTCGAAATCCGATATCTCAATCGACATCATGCGGAAAATGAAGCATCTGTTTGACCCGAAAGGTCTATTAAATCCATACAAGTATGTCATATAAATCATCCATCATGTGTCTGAGCATTATTTTCCGGGTCGTCTTCTCTTTCGAAATGCCCGGTTCTGAGCGTGGCAAACGTCGCAGAAGGTGAATGGCGAAGTTGAGCGGAGGTCGATCTTCGCTAAAATGGCCAGACAATAATTAGTACGCAAGTAGACCAGAAGGTGAACCCCGCAGCAGGCTAAGGGCCAACGACGATCAATAAAGACCCAAACAATGGAAGGTAACATTCAGATCTCAACGCTTCATCAGGAACTCGCGGGGATGCAGTCGAATCTCCGCTCCACCGTTCCCGCGCGCCTGCCCGTATTCGGCATAACGAGATACGGAATCCGCCACCATACAGTAAGCTGATACACAAACCGCATCATCCCTTGCTGTATCATTAAGTCTTCGTACTCTACATGGCTACTTAGAGCTTCTGGGCCAGGCTGGCGACCCTATCGTTTCATTGGCAGCGAGCAGTGTACGAAAAACGGCTTTATCCTATCCAAATCGACCCTCACCTTCCCTTGTCGAACTGAGTCCGACATATTCCTCATCGTCAGCATAGCACCGGGATCCAAAGGCCACAAGTCTAAGGAGAGGAGCGAAGACGAGCAATGTCGAGAGCAGTGTCGGAGCAAGCGGCCGGACCATCGGCCTTCTCAGCCTATGCGAGTCGTTTCCTCACCGGGAAAGGAGCTGCGGGACGGGGAGGTAGCGGTGATAAGGGTAGCCAGGTAGGTTCCAGTACGATCCTTACTGCAACCGAGATCTCCTATTCTTCTCCGGCACCGAGAAGCTTCACCGACTCAACAAAACTCATAACACAGGGCATCTTATCTACTGCCCTCCCTTGTTCCGCATTGTCGGGGACAGGACGCTGACGTTACTCATTCCCTCTCATGCAGATCTTCCGGCCTCCATCCCCATCATCTCCTTCTCACGATCCTTTCCTACCTTCACCCACCCCCTCGCGCTCGGGTCAACCCCATCTTCCCGGTTCTTCCAGATCTCCCTCTCCTTCCGCTCGTACACCACCGTTCCCCGGCCGTGGCATCGAAGGCATACCAGACATTGATGACGGGCTTGGTAGCGGCATAGGCGTTGGCTTGCTCTTCGCTGGACCAGATGAACAGGCATCCCGTAGAAGTAGTGTCAAAGTCAAGGACAAGGTCAAGATGGCAGTACCCAATCCATACGCCCCTACGTCATCGGAGAGTGATGAGGAGATCGAAGTGGACCTGGACGAAGTGGCTTCTGTCCGAAGGTCACTTTTGCGACCGAAACCCCCCGCATCGAAATCCGTATCAGAGCGATCGAAGAAAGGTTGGCTGGCGCATCAAAGCGTTTTCCCTCCATCGTCGTCTTCCTCCTCGAGTGAGACGGAGAGCGAAAAGGCTACAGAAGCGGAAACGGATGAAGACGATCGGTCCAGGATGATGGGGAAGTCGAGACAAGAAGCGAAATCTCGCTCCAGACAGGCGGAGGAGATCGAGGAAGAGGACGAGGATTTGCTCTCACCTTCTGAGCTGTATCGGGTGTCAATCAAGACGACTCCATACAACGTGACGACAGATCTCGAAGAACCGCTACTGGGGTCCGACGAGCTGGAGGATGAACGAGATGGTAGAAGAGGAAAGGTACCGGTTCGACTTCATGTGTACCATGGGAGATTCGGTCATTGGGAGCGAGAGGGTTTACGGAAATACAAAGGTGATTGGACCCAATCTATGCCGGACTAAACTGACATGAGAAAGACTCTGGCTTCTTGGCGCTTTGGCTGACCGGATTGATCGGCGTCATTCTTGGACTCGGATTCGTGTGGGGGTCAACAGATGTAAGCAATCCAATACCCTCTAGGCTGAGCTCAACCTGACCTTCGCAGCCACCTCCCGACGGCTCAAATCGCTCAGCACCATCCATCGTACCCCTCCTTCCATTCTTATTCATCCTTCTCATACCACCTCTGGTTCTGCCCGTCGCCTTCCTTCTCCTCTTGCGCAAGACCGTCCGTCCCGTACTCCTGGCAACTGCGGTAGCCATTCCCTTCTCGCTTTTCCTATGCGGCTGGTGGGCCCTTGGCGCAAGCTTTGAGACCTCGGGCTTGGATGGAGTGGAGCAAAATGAGAGATGGTGGGGAACGACCGGATTGAGACTATGTGCTGTCGTGCTGTGGTTGCTTGCGGCTTGGTTTGGACGATTGGTCTGGCTAAGACGTAAGCGCTTGGAAAGGACAGCAGCTGTAGTTGAGGTGCGCTCTCTCTATAGAGTTTAGTCTGATCATTTCGCTGATACCGGTTGATAGATCTCGACAAATCTCCTCCTTACCCATCCTCCCTTGCTTGTTCTCACGCCAGCGCTTCTCGTCGTCTTCGTCATCGCTTCTATTCCCTTCCTCACATTACTCATCCGGCTCGGCACGATAGGCTATTGGCGGCATCCTCGGGAGGATACCTGGGTATTTCACATTCGCCCTTACGCAGGATGGCTCATCTTCCTTGTCACCCTAATCTGGGTCTGGACTTGGGGTGTCATTCGGGGAGTCGGGCGGGTTGCCGTGGCTGGAGTAGTCGGGGAATGGTATTTCCACCGGTCAGTCGGGTTTGTTCCTACTCGATGGGTTTTCTGATGCTCTGCCTTGTAGTGACGAGCCGACGCATCCGCCTCCCCTCGAGATAACTACCGCCGCTGTGCACCGTGCTACCGGTACCTCCCTTGGCAGTATCTGCCTTGGTGCCGGAATCGTAGCCGTGGTCCGCGTACTCGGCCGGACTGCTGCGGAAGCGAAGCGCATCACTTCACCGCGATCAAAGATCCTGCCGTCCCCGCTGAGGTTCTTGACTAGTCTCACACCGGCTTTCGCCATTGTTGCCGGAGTTCTCGATCAGCTAAACGGTTACGCCCTGGTCTACGTGGGCATCACGGGAGAGGCGTTCTGGCCAGGTGCGAGGAGAGCCGTATGGCTTGCCAGGGGTAGAAAGGGAGCTAGATTACTGGATTGTGAGTGTTGTGTTCTACCTCACTGAACCCGCTCATCTGCTATAGATACCCTCATCAAGCTACTCCTCACCCTGAGCTCCACCGCAATGGCCCTCTTCACCGCCACCGCTGGATATCTTTACATGACTCATTCGCTAGGCCATCCCGGATCCGCTCCTGTGGCAGCTTTGCTCTGTGGTGTTGTGCCCTTCCTGGCGGTACGGGCTGTTTTAGCTGTTCTAGGAGATGCGTGAGTTTTTCCGAGAGGGGACATATAAGGCGACTGATGATAACAGCGCGGACTCGCTGTTTATCTGCTCTCAGATTGATCGAGAACTAGGCGGCGGGCATTGCGAGGAAGCTAAGGTGGCGGTGAGTTTCCCTTTGCAAGTCCGCTGGAATGATCTGACAGCTACCATAGTTCGCAGGCGAGGCCCCAAAGGGGGCGGTAACAGTTTAGAGCCCGGGTCACATCAGCCACCACTCTGTATATTAGTGATATGTGTGATCTGCCTTCTGCAGGTGCCCATCGCTCAAATAGGTGATGTATGCCGTTGTATATAATGTAAGCGATGTTTCGCTTTGCCCGATCATGTAGCCTGACGGTGTGTGAACCGCCACATTTCAACGATTTCTTGGGCTTCGCTTGAAAGACCTACATTTAATGTTCTCACTTCGACCTCCTTGAGCTCCCCAAGTTTTCGGCTTCACTTATCCGCTGGAAATCCTGATGTTGCATCGCCTTACCTTGCTCTCGAACCCCTCACTGCGATACAACCAACTGTAACCACTCCGTCCACGATGTCTTCTGCCTTCCCTAGCGACATACACCCGGGCTCATCACTGCATCAACGCGTATCCTCACCTCTTCCCCGCGGTGATGTCCTTGATTCCCCGCTCCCGACCGAACGACCCAAGTTTTTTCGTCCCAACAATCCACCTTTTACACCTCATTCCCCTTCTTTGCCCTTTCCACCACCCATACCCCCCCGTCCGACTCCACTGCCATACTTGAAGATCTTACCGCTCCTGATAACACGATGCAGTGAGGGACTTACTTGGTCGATAGTCCTACCGTACATCAACGATATGATTTCTCACTTCGGAGTACCAGATGAGTCGGTGGGAGTCTGGTCCGCAACAGCTGTGCGTCAACCCCCTCGATATCGATGTAGCCACTCATCGAGATTAGGAATCGGCGCTCATGTGGGCGGAATCCATCACCGCGCCCATGTACGCTCCTTTGTCTGACAGGATCGGTCGGAGACCTATTATCATTGTCCTCACCTTCCTGTTCGGTGTCTTTGCGGTCGGTTTCGGTCTGGTACAGAGCGTTTGGGCGGCGGTCGTTGTGAGGGCTTGTCGTAAGCCCAGACCTCATGTTGCCAGATCTGCCATTGATCGTCGCGCTTGGAAAAGTCGGCCTTCTTGCTGGTAATGGGGTTCTATCGCGGACTATGATCAGCGAGCTGTGCGACAAAACGAACCGTATACAGGGTGAGTCGGATGACTGTCCATATGATGCAGCCGGACTGATCAAAGCTCTCAGGTTTCGCGCTTTTCACTCCTTCCCTGACTGTGGGCATGACCATTGCGTGAGCAATCCATCTCCGGTGATGATTAGGTAACAGGCGCTGATTATGTATGACTTAAGCCCGCTTTTAGGCGGCTTCCTCGCGAACCCAGTCCCTCGTCTCCTACCGCCAGAATTCACCCTCTTTGTCAAATACCCCTACCTCCTGCCAGCAGTTGTGTCTGGCTCGACCGGGCTGATCGCTTCAATCACTGTGATGTTCTTGTTGCCAGAGGTGCGGCTTGGCATCTCGTAATGACGACATAGCTCATCTTGGCGCAGACCTTGCCTGCTTCTCTTCGTCGGCTTCGAGCTCAGAAAGACCAGGAGAAGACGTCTCGAGGCGGCGTGAGGGAGTTGTTGAGCTATGCCCCATTTCAAAACGTCCTTATCCTTTACGGACTGAACAACGGCGTGATGTTCTGCTGGGAAGCGATATACCCTCTGTTTGCGTTCACCAAGATCAGTCTCGGTGGCCTTGAGCTTTCGGTGGGTCCGATGCCGCTGTCTGTTGATCTGCTGACCCGGTCGTCTACGTTAGAACCAAGCTATTGGGGTCGTCCTCGCGTTTGGCGCCCTCCTCTCCATCCTACAGACAGCTTTCCTTTTCCCTATTCTCCACCGAACGATCCCAGAGAATCTATATCTCCGACTGTGTGAGTGGATAGCTTGACCCGGGGTGTCCGGCTGATCTCCACTAGGCTTGGCGGCATATCCTCTTGCCGTGCTTTTCTTCCCCGTTCTTTGGGCGCTGGTGTATGCTAACGATGGTCGTATGGGCATCTGGGCATGGATAGTGTTGGCAATACAGATGGTTCTGCGGCGAACAGGCGATTTTGCGGCGACGTGGGTCATCTCAAGGAGACTTCGTAATCAATCTGATGCCCTATCGCAGCATGCTGGATTCGGTGATACTCGACGCCATACCTGGACCCGAACATCTTGCCTCCGCAAACTCGTTGACATTCAGCATTGCTGTGAGCGTTGAAACCCTAAGGATTGGGCATTGAGCTGATCATTCCGCTACTAGGGAATCGGACGAGGGATCGGACCTTTCATCGTCAGGTGTGTTTGATTTGCCTCTTGACGAGGTATCCTCAGACCGGAACAGCTGGTTCTTCTCCCTCTCAACGACCTTCTCATCACCTCTTTCGCCGGGGAGACAGATCGTTTGGATCGTCTTCATTCTGTTGTCATTGCCATCAATATACCTCGCCTACCGGATGCAGGAAGACACGACTGAGCGTAGCAATGAAGGTTCAGAGGCGGAGAGGTATGAGCTCATGGGTGGGAGGAGTACGAGTTTGGAGCTAGCCGATGAAGTCGACAAGCGGTATCGGAGCGATCACTCGGCAGATGAATAAGGGATTTTAGTTTGCGTTTCACCTTGCAGATTGAGGGCTTTCGGAGTCGGTGTACGCCTGCCAAACCAAAAAACTCTGGATATGACGTCGATGAGGAGCATTCCACCAAGCTGCTGATAAAGCAAATAAGAACGGAGCAGAACGGAGAAGATTGAACGACTTAAATCGGTAGCCCGCTAAAAAAAAGCCGGATCCGGGTCGACCGAAATCTCCTCGGGTTTCACTTTGGCATCATGTGATGATAGTCTCATCTTGCCTAATCTGCATGGCTTGTGAGCATTTGGTGATCTCCACAGCCGAGAAGTCTGCATCACTCTCGTCGACGCCATCCAGGCCTTCTCCGTCAGAATACCTCATCTCCCGAGATATACCGGTTTCTCTGCTCGTTTCGAATTATGGATTTCCCTCGGACCGGTAGACCCCCACCTGAACCTTCTTATCTGCTTCTCGTAGTAGAGGGGACAGGATGCTTCGCCCCGGAGATACGGAGAATGTCTCACTCTATCACGGAAGAAGGCAAAGGTTCTCACATGTCGTACCTGATCTTAAACCCATGTGATGATGATGGACGCGCGATTCAGGTTGATGACGCAGACGTCCCGTCCGCTGCGGCAATCATCGGCACACTGAATATATCTACTGATATTTCCTTCCGTGACCCCTCTAGAAACAGCGCTTCGATTGGATCAAAATGCATCTGCTAAGATTCGTCAAGCGGGCGGAGCACAAAGATGGACCACCATGCTCTGGTCAGTATACCGATCTTGCCTTATGAAGAGGCATGGCTGATGACGTATAGGTGTCGAGGTATCTGCCCCAACGGCTCCACGGATCGCTCCTTTGCAGGCGACTGTGGGACCCACCATGCTTCGATCGGTCATCGGTTCATCCTTCCCTTCACGAACAAATGAAGTGAAGAAGACCCAAACTTCAGCTGCTTACCCGATAAAGGCTGAATTTTCCAGTACGCCTCCGTTTCAGTCCCCACGGCGAGTTCGTGCTGACTGCTGCTAGATGACGGCGATGGACGTGCTGTCGGTCCCTCGACTTCTTTAGTACCCACACCGCCCCTTCCCCCTCCGCTCCAACCGACCCCTAGCACCGTACCCCTTCGACGAATTACAGTTTCCCCGATGCCGCCTACCGACTTCACCGCATCCGCTTCCCCTACTCCTCGCTCTAATTACGGCGTAACATCAAGTTACGGCGACTTCTGCGGGAACTTTGATCGCTCACAACCCCTTCTCTCCACTCGATCGTCGACCTCTTCCTCCTCTTCCTCTTCTTCCTCCTTCTCCTCCTCCTCCACTCCTCTCTTGACTCCACCATTACCTCTCCTCAATGACCTCCCATCGACCGAATATGATCACGACTGCGAGTCGACCATGTCCTGCAGATCCTCGTTCAATGGACAAGATGGATCGCACTCACCATTATGGGGCGAGTTCAATCGGCGACCTAGTATCTCGAGCATCTTCGCCTCCAGCGAAGAAGATACGGAGGAAGTAGAGGCCTCATTCGAAGCTTTGCGCATTGAGCAAGTCCGTCAGAAGGATCCAAACGCACTGCTAGGTCCTCCGACCCCCTCGTCAAAGATGGCTCGACGGCGTTGCAGTCCTTCGAATGTCAAGCTGCCACCACCCATAATACAGGCCAAGCCTCCATACTCGCCTGCGCCGTTGTCTCCCTCAACAACTGCTACACTCACGCCCGTCCGGAAAGTCCGCTTTGTCAAGACACTCCAGCTTCCGCCGCTTCCAAGGAAGTACAAGCTGAATCTTAAGCTTGTCCGACAGAACAGGGCGAGGCTACCCGATGTGCAGGAAGCCAGGACAATATCAGAGGACTCCGTAGACGAGACGCGATAGAATGGCAGGGAACGTCATCACGGTTTGATTTGGGGTAAATGCTTCGCGAACATGCATCGTGGCTCTATATTCTGCGGGAAACTATGTCCGTTTTATCTATGGGTATCTCTGAGTACCCTAGCTGCCCCCGATAAACAAGTCCTCCGCTTGTCCGACGTCACAATCAAGAGCTTTATTCAACATCATGGATCGCCAAGTTTCACGCCATTTTCTGCTCAAGTCGCGGAGTCGGTATCCCCTCTTCGTCACTCATTCCTTCAGCAAGCCGACTCCGTCTTCAAGATTACACCGGCTACATCGCTGAGATAGGTCAGATTTAGGCCACGAACTGCCCTACCATTAAGAACGTACCACCTGACTCCCGCCGACACCTTTAGGCTTGTGGTGTCATCGAGACGGGAGTACTGGCTCCTCCCGTCAAGGATTGTTCCGCTCTTGACCCGTCGAACCAGGAAACCGGAGCTCGTCGCATCTCGTAGAAGACGGACTGAGGTTGATCGCGCTCGATGCAGAGCATTCACCTGCCGCGGATTGGGCATCGCTTCTTTCCGGAGAGAGGAGGATGACGTCGAGGAGATCGATCTTGAGCTCCTCTCGGAAGTCGCTGCTGCCTTTTGGGATGAATCACTTGCGAGGAGCCCAACCGAGTCATCGTCATCCGCATGATTTAGAGCATCGCCAGTCGTCTTCGATTCGGGCAGGACGCCGAACTCGGTAGGCATTACTGGACCTACTGTACGTGACGGAGCGTAATCTCGAGATGGCTCGGCATGGGGAAGTGTGGTCTCATTGTCATCATCCGGGGTGTTGTGATCCATAGGCGTGTAGAAGAGATCGTGAGACGATGTCGAAGCTCCTGGGAGTCGCATATCCAAGGGAGACGACCCAGCCCCCTCAAAACCCGTTGGCGCCTCAATCTCGGAGTTCGGCCGGGGCTTGGCGGGTGGATCGGAATGCGAGTTGGAGGTGTTTGTCGTCTGGACGCTCGGTTCGGCTTCCGGTCCCGTTACCGAAGATATCGGGATTGTTAAAGCCAAACAAGTCCTTCTTTGCTCCATCTCCTGGGTCACAGATCCGGTTACTACCGGAGCATCTCGTCCAACACGTTGACGGATGATGCACAGCTCGAAAGCGTCCTGTATCCTCGAACGGGTCCGCTCTCGCCACTCCCAGCGAAATTCATTCTCCTCGGAGACCCCTGACTTCCGCGGTGATCGAGTTTGCGCTGGATCTCGGAGTGTGGTTTTCCGAGGAGTCCTCGGTCGATCTTGCTGTACGCGGAAGCGAGAACCGATCAGTCCGCCGAGTGGTTGCGGGGATGAGACCCATAGACCGACAGTCGAGAGAACAACGAGGACTATGCGAATCGCGATGAATGACACGAAAATGATGAGAACGCTCTTGGCGTAAGTTGTGAGCTGCCCAGAGTCGACGTTGAAGAAGTTCGGATCGCGATTGATCGCTCGGTTCGTTAACGTCTGGGCATCCCTAAAAGCTGTCAAGATGACAATGGCGATCGCCGCTCGTGGTAGTAATGGTAGAAGACCTGGACCAAGTTGGATGAGGGTATGACATGCTTCCGGTACGACGTCCATAGCGTTGGGTGTTCCGTGAGGGGAGAGACGGATGTGTAGGAGGAAGGTGAAGTGCGAGAAGGACAAGAGGGATAGGTGTAATGTCGCGGGAAGAGAGAAGTAGATTGGCTCGATAGCGGGTCGAGCTAAAGATCCGAAAAGATGGTGGTCATTGGGATACATACACGTGAAGGAGCAAGTCACTCACACAGTCGCCATCGCCTGTAGAACTGGTAGCCAACCTCCCAGCCGAGCCAGATGCAAAAGGTGGAGATCCCCCAGCATATGGCGTAAACTGCGGAAGCAAACGCCCATCCATGTGCGCTATCATCGGAACTCGAGTGGATGGTACATCTGGCAACATCTCAGAGACACCACGTCTGCGGCAGTGATAAACTCACTGAATGGTCATGTATATGACGTTAACATCGAGAAACTTCCTCAAGTCAGCTGGTACGCCTTTTAAATTGACATACCAAGCTCAGTAGTCCATTGGACAACCAGAAAACCCATAAGCCTAACCAGGCGATGCTTAGTCCCGGTCCTCGCCTCTCAACGATGCGCAGGTTCAACTCTCTCCTCTTGAATCTTGGGATCTCGACCATCTTCTCGCCAGCTGGGCCACTCGTCACCGATCTAAGCTGTGCGGTCGGTAAAGCCGATAATAACGGACTGGGCTGACGGCTGGGTGAGCCGGATGTTGATGGCGACGAAGGTAAATCGAAGCGGCGACCGTAGTGTGACGGTGTGTCTGGTCGAGCTGGTAGCGGGCGTAGGTAGGAAATCGGTTTTGTCGGCACCGAAGTGGAATTGCTTGTAGAGACAGCTGAAGGGTATGAGGGAGTAATAGCTAGCTTGCGGAGGGATTTGCGTGATCTGATCCGGCCTATTCGGACGTCAGTACGGCCTTCAAGTGCAGAACAGTACTTACCAATGATCCCACCTGGCTCGATCAGACCTCGACGTAGTGTCTGTTGCTTTCCCTCAGGTGGTCTTTCACCTACATCCCTCTCTTTGCCTTTCTCACTCCAGACGGCCTGGCCGACTCTCGCTTCGCTCGCATCGGTTACAGCGGCCCCCAGCATTTCAGATGCGACCGCACCAAAAGGAGCCATTTGTCGAGGTGAGGTGGAGAAGCTCGGAGGTATCGAGGGTCTGATGATACGGATCTGTGGTGGCTGTCCACGCTGCAGGAGTCCCAGGGGATCTGGACTCGCTGATGAAGCGGAAGAGTCGAGGTTGATGGGTTCGATATCAATGGATCGCAGCTGGAGAGGCGAAATCGGTCGGATCTCAGGAGGAGGGGGTAGTGTTGGGGAGGATGGAGCGGGATCTTGAGGTTCCGGCGACGACGAAGATTGAGCTTGACTTCCATCTTCCTGCTGGCTACACGAATCTGTGCTCGGATCAGCCATTCAATCTTCAGATGCCCATTCTCGGCCAGGGCATATTCGCGGTACCCACCGAAACTCCCTCTTTCCTCTAAGATTGTAGTTCTGAATGTACGCCTCAGCTGTTCACTCGTTCGTCGGACTCGCTCCATCGCAGGCGGAGCTCTCGTACTGACTGCCAGCTCTACATCCGAAATAACAAGACTTGGATCATTCAACATTCGCCGAATATCGTTCGGACTGGTATAGCTGGGCTCCGATCCTGGTTATGTGCGTGTTACCGTTTCCAACAAAGGGGTATGGACCGTCGCCACTGGCGACGGAAATCTTTCGCAACGTCCACTCGTCGCTCGACAAAGGAAATCCCTGGGAGATGAGCAGGGTTGAGGGACAAGCCCTAGTATCGACGCCGAAGGGATGGATGTGCAGCTCTGAGCCAGAAGCCGCAGCGCAAAATGGCTAAGAGTACCGTTAAAAGCTGAGAGCGATGTTCCTGGATGGAGTGTAACGGGTATGTGTCAGAGGAGGAATGGTGTATTGTAAGTGACATTGCGAGGAGAGATCTGCGGGGGACAAGGAGGAAGCTGGAAGTTGAATGAGCTTCTACGTTTTTGTGATGAAACTCGGCTTGTTGTCGGGCAGCGTACGGAATATGTCTATCTAGGACATATATTCAGCAGACGTTATGCGAGGACACCTAAGCATTTCAAACAGGAGATTGCCGTCCGACATGTCCGACATGAGAAGATTATGCAGTGAAAGCAGGGGGTGAGGGAGAGACGCGTCTGACAATGATGTCATCGGATCGGCAATAGCACACGGCTATCGATGGCTATTTCAAAGAAGGGCGGGGATGGCTCAACACGACCCCTACACGATAGAATCCTTCATAGGCTCGACGCAGATGTCACAGTCCTTCGCACATTGCTCATTTTTTCATCGGATTCCGTCGCCGTAATGAGCCATTTCCGTGGAGGCGACCCAGACCTCTGCTTGGGAGGTGAAGGGGTCTCCGTTGACTTTCCTGAGAAGCTAAACCAGGATGGCTTGGTAACGGTGCTCGGCTAGGACGCCGGCTTCTTCTGCCTGGGCTGTGGCACCTTGCTCTTCTTCTGCTGTTCTTGCCCAGCTTCAGGTTTCCTTGATGACTGGTCGGTGGATTGGTGACCAATGTCTCCTTCACTGCCCTTCGATGCGAGGTCGTGGGAACCCTTGGTGGCAGCTTCGATTGTACTCCCTCCAGCAGAGCTCGCCTTCGGTGGGCCAGCAGATTCCCAGGAAGGAAAATGTTCCATTACGAGACAATGGCCTGACGTAAGATACGCTGAAATAAGCTACGTGGATGTAAGATATGTCAATGTAGATGGTTGTCGGTTGGGAAAACAAGAAGGCGGTTGTGAACTATACTATTCGCCTTGGCTCGCGAGGTTCGTTTTGGTGACGTCACTTCACCTCTGCCAATCAATCCTTTCAGTGTAGTGTATCTTGAAGCAGGCGTACACTTCGAAGCAAAAGCATGACACACGCCGAACGCTTTGCTGCTTGCTGGTAGGAAGATACCCGAACTGACATCACTAGTCCTCCATTTGTCCGCCTAGCTGAAACTCGACCAAGGGTCTCAATAAAGTCGCTGACTTCAGGCGCAGGATCAGCGATGTGTGATTGTGTTCTTATCGTCGAGCCCTCTCGGCCGAAAACTACGGAAGAATAGTAGTGAAGTCTTATGCCCAAAGGGTGCTTATGCTCTGCGTCGTTTGCGTGTCATGCCGAAAGCACAGACGCAATCAACTTCTTTCTTTTCCTTCTCAATATTGAAAAAGAGGCGGTTCAGGCTGAACAGTGCATCAAATATGACAATCTACCCTGCATCGACTCAATACTTGCTGACATCACCTCAACCCGTTGCTCGTCCCCTTCGATATGAATGATCATGGCGTTGTATTCAGCACGATCCTAGACCCCGTTTTCCAGATATGTGAGTCTCGTTCTCGTCCTTCTTCGAAGCTGTGAGTCGGACCGAAGATCGCAGCACTTCCTGTAGTGATCGCACTGCTTGCGACGGCTTGGTGTAATCCTTGTATGAGGGAAACGATTCGTAAGTCGTTGGTGTGCTGCTTTTGGTGACGGGTACATTGGTACTCCCGGCATGCGACGTGACCGACGTGAAAGTAGCAGCAGAAGCCATGATGTGAATGTAGTCTGTATGTATGATAAGTGTTGATCGTCTGTGCGAGTGATGGTGGCGATACAAGAGGGAGTTGATTGAAGCAGACACAGGAGCCTTCATATCGTTCCAGCTATCGACATCCTTTGTAAGCCTTCAGCCTTGCGTCGGATATTGTCTCCCTTTCTTACTATGTCACAGCGGATCGTCATGTGAGAAGCTGGAGTAGCGATCAGTGTGACTTGAAGGCCAGTGATAGATCGTACGCTGTATTAAAAACATATTCATGCGTCGGTGATCGTCCCATCTGTTGTTGCTAGATAAGTGAGCATTCTTCAGTGATGTAGCATGATATTTAGTGGACATTGTCCGGCGAGGTACTCTTGAGATGGGTTGCAGAGAAGAGAGTTTGACTCCAGGAAGATAGAGTACTAACAACTTCGTTTTGGTTTAGGTCCTGCCAAGGCTATCTGAAATCGTTGAGCTTGAGCCACACGGTCGTCCGCTTGTGATCGCGGAGGTGTTCGAGATGGGGATAGCATAACCGTCAGCTCCTTAGTGCTGCAGTCCTCAATCACTGGATGTATTTCAAGTAGCATCGCAGGTGGTCGATGTAGACATTATCGAGGGTGAAAGCTTGAGCGCGCGTCGTCCCTGCGAAATCCACGCGGCCAGGTTGACGTCATCTCGAATGCTGCTGCTCGGTTCTGTGCTTCGCAATCCAGAGCCATACTGCTCTCAATGGTCTAAAGTCCCCCTCGACATGCCAGCTCCCCAGTGGAACCGGGGTCATCGTGTCCTTCATCAGACGGGAGGTTCACAAGATGAACCCGACGGTTCCTCCCTTCCCGCTTCTCAGCCACAACCTCCCGGTCTTCCCCCTACAAACCTCGAGCGTCCAAAGGAATGCATCAACAGATACCCGACACCCGCCTTCTCGCTACTTTGTACGATGATGGATCGGATAAGGAGCGAGGAAGCGAGCAAGAGGAGGGAGACGCTGATTCGGTTCATGAGTCTGTGGAGGGTGAAAGTGGGGAACGACATGTATCCTTTGATCAGGATGCTCTTGCCCGATGTCAGCCATACTTCATTCCAATAGTGGCTTAAGCTGATGTTCGAGGCAGCGGGATAGGGAGAGACCGGTGTACAACTTGAAGGAAGCGATGTTAGCCAAGTGCTATATCGAAGTACTCGGGCTGGACAAGCATAGTGAAGCGGCTCAGAGGTTGATCAAGTGGAAGCAGCCAGTTGATGGACAGGTGGGTTGGGAGTCAACTCTTCCAGGATCTGCTGACACCTGCTAGGCTGAGTCCCACTCGGGCGATTTCGCCAGAGTATGTTATCACGAAATCGCTGCGCGTTCGACCGTAGAAGAAGGGCAACTCTCGATAGAAGCTGTGAATGCGCTTCTGGATCAGCTCGCTACCGGTCGACTCAAACAGTATGTCCGCGCGGAGATTCCCAACTGCAAGCTGATCGAATGCTCTGCTGACATGCTGGAATGCGTCTAGGCAGGAATACGTCCCGATCCTTCGCAAGGTCAATCAGCAATGTACACCGGTCGAGCAAGAGTGGATCATTCGGATCATCCTGAAAGGCAAGCTCAACGACCTCTTTCATCAGAGAGCGCACTGACAATGCTCGCTTTGCAGATCTTCGCATCTCCATCCGGGAGAAAGGCGTCTTCGCCTGCTTTCATCCGGATGCGGGAGACCTTTTCAACGTCTGCTCAGATCTTAAGCGTGTATGCTGGACGCTTTACAAGCCGGAGATCCGGCTCGAGAAACACGTTAGTATCGTTTCTCCTTCTCGATGATCTGCTGAGTGGACCTTAGCAAACCAGTATTGAGATTTTCCGCTCCTTCCTTCCACAACTATGCTACCGATCACCATCCTCATCTCACGACGGTATCGCCAAATTGCTTGGAGCACCGAATGTCGAGTTCATCATGGAGGAAAAGCTTGATGGGGAGAGAATGCAGCTGCATATGAGAGGGAATGGCGCACAATGGTTCTACTGTTCTCGGAAGGCGAAGGACTACAGTGCGTTGTTCGCCTGTTGCAGCCTTCGCAGATGTGCTGATGTCAGGTAGCGTATCTATATGGTGCACACATTGGCGAAGGGAGCTTGACGCAGTACATCTCTACTGCCTTTCATGAGGATATCCGGAAGTGAGCTGGTCTGACGTATCAAGCGAGAGCCTATCTTACAATCATTAGCATCATCCTGGACGGAGAGATGTTGGTCTGGGATCCGATCGTGGAGAAGTACTTGGCATTTGGAACGCTTAAGACCGCTGCTTCAGGTGAGTACTTCACGAATCTCTTGAATCCGGCTGAGGTGATCTCCCAGACCGAGATGGCGATGAGAACGCCCCGCGGCCTTGCTGTCCGGCATTTCGCTCCCTTCCCTGCAGCTGACTGACGATATCTTACAGTCAAAGTCTTCGATATCCTGTTCCTGAACGACAAGTGTCTCACTCATAAACGGCTATCCGAGCGAAAGCGTCTCTTGCGATCGGACAGAATCTTTCCGGATTTGGCTCCATACAAGGGCAGACTCGAGTTTGCCGAAGAGCAACGCGGGAAGGACGGAACGGATATTCGAGCGATGTTGGAGCGGATCCTGGAGACAAAGTGGGTCAATTGAAGAGGGCATCCCAGTCGCTGACCTAGCGGGAAGAGGGGAAGGCCTAGTCGTCAAGAAGCCTGACTGCGTTTATCAGACCAATTCAAGAGGGGCGGACTGGATCAAGGTCAAGCCAGAGTAGGGGAATCTTCAAGCTTCACGTCAACGCTAACATAAATTAAGGTATTCTGACCAGATGGGAGAAAATCTCGACCTCCTTGTACTCGGCGGATGGTGGGGTAAAGGCGGGAGGAGTGGGAAGATATCAAGCCTATTGTGCGGTCTACGAGTACCGCGGGAGGATGACGGTTCTGACAAAGTACCTGAGTGAGCTGTCCCGATGAGGTGGGATCCGGCATAGCTGATGGAATGATCAAGATTTACGACATTCGTCAAGATTGGTTCAGGAATGAGCTATGAGGATTACGAATGGATCATGTGAGCACGTATATTTCTGCGCGAGCGCCTGCTGATGTTACCAGGAGCAAACACAAGACTCATTGGAAGGCTTTTGATCGGCAGCGTCCTCCAAAGTTTATGAAGCTTGGGCCGACTGGCAATGACGACAAGCGTGAGAATCACATACCAACTCCCCGACCTAGCTGATGGAGAGCGGCATCAGCCGATGTGTACATCCTGCCTGAGAAGTTCGTCCGAGCACGCGCCGACCCATCTCTCGCTCATTTGCTTCTACAGCTCTTTCGTGGTGGAGGTCAAAGCTGCGGAGATCGTTCCGGCTGGTATGCATTCTGATGGTTCCCTCATGGGCGATCCCACTGATGTATCGTAGCCGGGAACTTTGGTATCGGCTATACCATGCGCTTCCCTCGATGCAAGTATATCTATTGGGATAAAGCGAGTCGAGACAACCCCGCGAACGATGACTCGCAAGATCGCGATATGTGGAATGCGGTGAGTAAAGGTATAAGAAGCGGGTTCAGAGCTGATGAGACTGAAGCTAAGCGCCGATGGTATGGGGTATCCGTGCGTGCTGGAGATATTTCGCTGATGCTCTTACAGAATTCATGGCTCTTCTCAACAAGCCTCGAAAACGGTATGCAGATGATGAAAATGGCTCGTGGGTGTTCCCAACTTTCGGCAAGTCTACTTGCTCAAGTTAGACCCAGATATCGCAAGAAGCGGAAAGTTGCGCCAAAGAAGGTACGTCGTTCAGCCCAGGCTTCGCTCCGATGCTGATGACAATCGATATCAGCGAGCACAACTCATCACGAGCGTTCGAGGCCAGAAGCTTTCGGACGAGCAGGTTGAATCTGGCATCTTCCACAGCATGACTTTTTGTGAGCGATTCATATACTATGTGTACCGTCTGACACCTTCAGACATTCCAAAGGGTAGCACAAAGCACAGCAAGACAGACCTCGAGGCTCTCGTACACAAGCATGGCGGGGACTATACGCAACAGCAGCTGGGGGATATGTCAGCCTACGTGATCTCGCCTGATAACAAGAGTAGGTGATTTTATCCTGAGTAGGCGCATTATGTTCAAAATACTTCTGTAGGTCCTTTAGTGAAAGCTCAGATCAGGAAAGCAGTCTCGGTGATCAAGCCTGATTGGCTCTTCGAATCTGTCAAGCGGCGACGACCCATTCCTCTAATCAAGGAGTATGTGAGAGACTCCTGGCAAGCTCACTGACACCTCGCAGATTAATGGTCAATGCATCCGAGGAGGACCGGAACGGAAGATACTATCACAAATCCCTCAAGGAAGTCGATGAGCTTTCACTTGTTCGAGACCGGACAGGTCAGAACCAAGTTGGGGATGAAGGATCGGACGAAGAGCTGGTCGAAGTAGCTGAAGATGACGTTAAGGATGAGGATGATCACGCAGAAAAGGAAGTCGACGAGCGACTGAGTAGATTTCGAAGACAACTTGATATGGAGGATGAATGGGGTTTACATCGATCACGACCGGCGTCTCAGGATGACAGCGAGAAAGCTGAGAGGGATGGCCCGGAGACTGAGTCTGAGGAGAGGGATCAAGAAGAGTATCGCGTATGTTCAAGCAGCAGAGCTTCGAGAATCTGAGCTGATACATGCAGCCTCCATCGGAGGTTGTTAGCCATGAGAGCGAACCGGACGTCGAAGAAGATTTCCGATTATTGCCCGTCCGCAACGGGAATACCACCAACGGGGTAGGAATCACCCTACAACCGTGAAGCGCATATGCTTACTAAGACTAGATGGGCGAAGAGCCGGATGCGAATGAGTATGACGAAGACAAGGTATGGCCATGAGCTTTGCTTTGTCCTGACATGTAGATCTTCTATCATCTGGTCTTCTATATCGATACTCCCGAGAATGCGAAGGCGAATGGACTGGCATCGTCCAGCCCGGGTCTGGAAGCACGTGACAGGTACGCTTGCCCGTTAGATCTGGGTTATAGCTTACCCCGCTTAGGCTCGCCGAAGCTGAAAGATTTCTAACCGAGAACGGAGGCCGGATCGATACCGACATCAAAGACCCAAAGTTGACCCATATCATAATGGACGATGATGACTCTGGTCGATATGCTGAGCTGGTGAGGAAGACGGCAAAGTGAGCTTGATCACACCAAAGGAGACTCGCTGATGATCGTCAGGCCGAAGAGGAAGCATATCGTCTTACCCAGCTGGGTGTCTGAGTGTGTTGAAGAAGAGACTCTGATGAATGAGGATGGTGAGTCAAGCGTTGCGGAAGATACTGATTGAGAAGGTCATAAGCCGAAGTGATACCTGCACATTCTTACCCTGCATTTTACTATACCTAGTAGTGTTGTGATGCGATGCGAGGTTGGCAAATCTGATTTAGCGAAATCGTAAATTTCGGGATTCGCATCTTGCAATGCATTTCCTTAGACTAGGCCGAACGCCCGCAGGAGACTGTTACTCTATATGATGTACAAGTCTGACCGGAGGTGCATGCGAAGTATAAAAGGACCATTTTAATGTTGCTCGGAATGGATCAGCTAGTGAGTAAAGACAAGAAAGTTCCATTGGGATGGCCGGTGCATTGACTACCACAAATGATGGTGGACATTCTGATAAGGCATGATGGGGTATTGTAGCATCGTTGGCATTCTTCGTATGGAAAGGTTATGAGAGCTTCGCAATATAAACCTCGGTCTAGCAATATCCCACCGTGATCGATCCGCCATCGCAGCGATACTCCTGGGGAGCTACCTTGGGTTCTCAGACGCCAACTTCGTGTCGGCAGTTGGCTTCGAGAAGCGATTTGAATATACGCCAGTAATACGATTTCCCGTGTTGCCGATTTGCTTCGAAGAATCGCTCATCGTGCATCGCAAACGAAGCGGCGATGGTGGGTCCGCTAACGACCGAAACGGCTTCAAGCCTCTCCTCGTAATTCCCCCGCTACAGCAGCCATCTCCGCCCTTTCCAACCGACCGTCCAGCACCGCGATCCGGAAACCCCGGCTGATCGTTTCCGTATCCGGAATACCAACCCTCTCCTCCCAAGCAATCGCCGACCCAATACCAGGATAAGCGGTAAGTCGTACGACCCACCGATCGGCAGCCGACACCGGGTCATTCGGAACCAGGACAAGGGTCGCATCCCCACAACCTCCTGGACGAGCTTCGAATCGAGCGGACCAAGCTATCCATGAGCTGACAGAGCCATGTACAGCGTTCTCGCCTTCTGCGACGGCTGACATGATTACTACATCTGAGCAACGGGGTAATCGCCAGAAGAAACCTCCGTAACCGGCATTGACGCGGCCGTTCGTACCCGGACTTCCGAGCGATACAGGCCCGTCGATCGCGGTAAGCGAGGAACGAAATGAGAGTATCCAGCCTGCAGGCAGTTTCTGGTCGGCAGTTGACTTCTTCTCCCGTAGAGGGGACCAGCGAAGCTGACGGACGTCGTGGATGACGACCCGGCCAGCTCGGTCGTGCCATGCGATCGTGTGGTCGAATCCAGGAGGCGCAGCTTCCCCTTTCATTGCACCACCGATACCTTTCGTCGCGCCAATATTCTCGATACGTTCGGTGGTCATACGGCCGTGATCGTCCAGGAGTACGTACCCGCGATCCCGGACAAAAGTACCTCCACCCCAAAAGCTCGTCCCGTCGACGTCGGGAATGGCGAATCCAATGCCGAGGTGCCAGTCATGATCAGCCGGACGGGTAGCGGTCACTTCGACACCACCAAGGGTCCGGACGGGATGGATGTATGGGCGGGGCGATGAGGATGGAGCAGTCCCGGCGCCATCGAGAACCTCAAACACAGTCTGACCGTCGACTTCCGCTCTGGCAAGCGAGACGTCACGCCCGGTGAAAGCCCATGGTGCTCCAACCTCCGAGAAGAGCCCGTCTGCACTGGTCGCGGCTCGTACCCACTTCTCCACTTCTTGTACCACTGGATGCATATCAGATCCGGTATCTCGCTGCTCAACCCATTTCCGCTCGATGTGTACCGGGTCCCCAGCGGTTCGGATCGTTTCGACGACCCGCATGAAGGCTCCGGTCGAGCGGAGAGGTACGCGAAGTGGGGTCCCGTCTCTGCGGTAGGCCAGCAGGTTCTCGAGCAGGTCGACCCGGTCGTAATGCTTTCTCCAGCTCTCATCGGTGGTCTTATATGCAACGTCGTCGGATACGTACCCGAAGTCTGCTACGCCTCTATCGCCAACGACTTCGACTACTGGCTGAGTCTGTTCACTAGCACAAAGTGTCAAAGCGGCGGTGATTATCGGACCGTTGACCGGTGTGACTCGTATGGAGGTAGTATCATCCGCATCGATCGGGTTCGCCCGGTACATCTCGACCTCCACACTCCTGACCTCTTCCGCTTCCTGAACTCCAGCGATACACAAGGCCGTGACGACCGCATGGGCTAAGGCGTTCGTAGCCACACCATCCACGACATCGACATCACCGATGTTTCGCCTGCCGACCCATTGTGATCGCCCCCAATACGCTTTACGTCGAAGCCAGCAGCCCATCGCTCGAACAGCTCGGATCCGACCGATATCGATAGCTTCAGACCTCAGCGCATCGAGTGCCTTCGATCCAAGACTCTGAAAACCGACCTGCACGACTCGGCCCGTCTCCTTCTCTACCCCGAGGAGCGCCTGAAAGTCGGCCATCCGAGCGAAAGGGGGTTTCTCGAGCAGAACATCGGCACCTGCTCGCAGTGCTTCGGTAGCGATGACGGCATGCAGATGGATCGGGACTGAGATGACGACAACTTCGGGTACGCCAACAGCTTCCAATGCTTGTGATAGTTTGTCGAAGAGCGATGCGTCTGTCGAAGGGGTGACCGTACCGGTACCAGCCCGAACCTGAGCAGCGACGATTGGGTCGACGAGAGCGGTGAGCTTGACTTGACCCGTATCCTGTAGCCGGAGTATGTTGGCTAAATGCCTCGACCCAAAACCAGCTACGCCGACCAGGATGATCTTTGCCACCATAGCTCCCCTTACGCTCCCTCTCAGTCGAATCGAGAGAATAGGAGAGGACAAAGGGGAAAGTCGCAGTTCGCAAGTGGAGGTTCAGGCTACCGGATTTACCGGGCCGGGGTTCGGAATGGTTCCGGACCGCTGGTTTAGTGATGAGGCAGATGATCTATTTGATTTCACGAACGTACCAACTAGTGGACAGGGAAGGTCAAGCGATGGCTTGAAACGGTCCTCAAGCTGACGTAGATCGATAAAGCGGGCTTTTTGTCCCTTTGCGAACTTCCTCCTTTGTTGATCAGTCCCTTCCGCGGCGCTCCTTTTTAGATTGACTTTGACCGGGGACCCGAGCACTAACATGTCCGAATGGATAATCAGGGGCTTTCCGTGCGGCCAAAACTTGCGACAGACAGGTGGTCCACCCTTCCATACGAGTTATCTTACGTTTGCGAAGTTACATGAGTAAAGGTACAGTATCCACGGTAAATAATGTCCTTGAAACGCCGGGATCCCGATGTGGTACCCCATTCTTCTCTTTCATCCTCGTCACCCTATGTCTTGCATTCCTCATATGAAGCTATATAGATGATTACGATAACACGTTTATTCCCCGAAGTCATGTCCTTGATCGTTGAACTGCTATCGACCAGAGATAAAGCCAACAGGGTCAACAGGCTCGATCCCCCAAGAAGCAATAGCACTTTCCCTGCAGTCGCTCTGACGCGTTCATCCCAAAACGGAGGGACTGCTTTTCGGAGAAGGTCTAGCTTGAGCAGAACCCCATCAAAGCAGGAACGAACATTACGGGGGAGGCGATCTTGGGCGGGGTGACTTGGTACGTCCTCGCGAGTGCCTTTGCCTCGGGAACCGCTGATATGTGATCTGCTAGAGAAGCGAGAGGCGTCATCTAAAGGACATAGGAGTGTAAGCCATAGGCTGAGAGGGGAGGAATCGGTTTCAGTCGACTCGACGAGGGTAAAATCTCTACACCCGCGCTGATATAGGTGGCAGTGTACCAGCCAGTTGAGCTCACTCCCATTCGAGGATTTCTGTGCTGGATAAAAAGATAGCTGGACGAGAGCAGGTTGGGGCTTCCTCGGAATTGGAAGCCAGAAGAAGTGTCGTACGATTTGTGAGACTTTTCATCTACTTTTCTCTTATCTACTACATCACGTCTCTGGCAATCCGTTTATGTATCTCAGTCCATAGGATGTAATCAAGCGATTGTATTTCATCACCTGCGCCACCGGTTCCGCTCTTTAGGCTGTCGAGTTCGTATACTATTATCTGACCCCTTATTAGCGGGGCAAAGCCCGGTGACCAGCTGAGATGTCGGTGTCCGTGCTGTCATACGAAAGATAACCTTTCCATCCATCATTTGGTCATCCTGATGTATCACAGCGAGGCTATGCGCGACGAATACATCTTGTCTCCTTTCCGATCGTCCCCATTTTTTCATTAGATCTTTGCGCGTTTGTTGGAAAAGTGCGAGTCAGATGAGAATGATTTGGAGAGCGGTGTGTCATTTGATAGCGGTCGGTCCTGTGCGATAGAGTTGTTGACGCTGCGGTATGTTTACGGCTCTGATCATGCCCTCAAGCGTTCAGAACATTTATGCGCGTGTAAAGTAGGATAATATCGTGTCAGGTATGGAACTAGTACATATTGCGAGTCCAACAATTACACATACTTTGAAAAAAGAAAGCAAGCTACTTCAACTCCAACATTTATCTCACGAACACATCTGATCAGACCGTAAAGTCCCGCATCATCTTTCTCGGGCCCGCCCCACTGTCGAGCAGCATCGCATATCTCGTTGGACTGGTCGGAGGCATCGGAGATCGGACCGAATGAGTAGGTGATCCACCGCAATCTCGTAATCGATCGAGGCAACCTCCCATCTCCCATAGTGGAGTCGACAGTAGAGCGCTGGCGGAAGGTGGCGGTAATGCGGGACTACCGAAAAGAAGGGGTGTCTTTGCCAAGGGTGTTCGGGCGAGGTGGAAACGGGGTGTCTTATCTGTTGCGGCAGAAGAGCGGGTGACAGGTGTCTTGGGTGGTCGAGGGGAATGGGTGTTGTTCGAAGGTAGGTAATCGTCTTCCGCTGCTATAACTCGTGCTCGACCCGCAGCCTTGGATTTGGGTTGGAAGTCGAAAGCGGCGTCAAGCATCGGTCGGGGTGGAGAGGAACAATTGGCTGACCGAGCCATGTCGTGTTGTGTCCAGGCTTGTTGCAAGCCTGACGGATGATGTGTTGATCGTGTGATCGTAGGAGGCATGGGAGACGATCCGGGAGAAGAGGAAGTATTGACCAGTGCCGGTGTCTTAAACGAAGACCAAGTACCTTTCGTCGTCGACATGGGCCGTTCGCGTTCAGGCGTAATGAACGAGTCGTCGAGATAGTCATGGTGATGAGGCATCGGCTCGGCCACTCGGACTCGCTTGGTCGACGTGAAGACGTTGTCCTCCTCTTCCGGCACCTTTCGCTTCCGCTCGAAGCGAGGCGGAATCATAGCTCCGGATCGAGCAAGCTTATCTTCCTGTGATACAGGCGCCTCGACTGGAGACGTCTGGATGAACTCCGGGTGAGTCAGCTCTTCCTCCATCGGGAGGAAGTCGCCGTCATCGTCCAGGTCGACCGCAAACTCCAGGTCGGCAGGCATGAGGGGCGGTGGGTGGATGATCTTCGCTTGTATTCTCGGGTTGAAGTGGATTGGAGGAGGGCCCATCGAATGAGGCGGCGGCTGATGCGAGTGAGACCGCTGCGTCTGCAAGAAATCGACGCTCGTCGCGGATGACGACCTGGTCATTTCCACGGCATCCTCATCATCCTCCTTCATCGGCAACTTCCTTCCCTTCTTCCCCTTCTTCGGCACATACAGCCTGCCCTCCCTCGCAGCCTTTTCCATTGCTTCCTTCTCTTTCGTCCGCTCATGCAATGTCTGCCTGCAGACAGCGTGATGCGGGTGTGTTGAGGGGAAGTTCTTGATGAACTTGTTTTCTTCCGGCCAATGACACTTCTCGTCATCGTGGATGATCCAGATCCCACCTTTCCCAGGTGGAAACTTCTCCGTTCGTGGGATCGTCTCGAACATCTTGTGGATCGAGAGGTTATGTCGTACCGAGTTACGCCATGCACCGTCCCCGGTTTTGAAGTACGGGTAAGCGGTCTCGACGTAACGGTAGATATGCTCGAGGGAAAGTCCACCACCGCTGCATTTAAGGATCGCTTGGCCGATGATGCACGCGAACGATGGGCCCGGTCGATCGGTCGATCGAGGTCCGGGTGGTACGCCCTCGACTCCGGGATCTTCCGCGACCTTAGCGAACTTGGCGCTAGTCCGACCACCGATGACCACATGTTTCTGAGGCGGGCGAGAAGGGCGAATGACCACCACAGGCACTCGGGGTGGCATGATCTTGACCGGTGCAGATGGTACTTGACCCCGCTCATTCAGCTGCATCTTCGACATAGCGCGAGAAGTGGAAGGTCCTCGCGTCGGTGACTCATTCTCCTCGTCGCTTCCTTCCGTAGGATGTCCCTTCGCCACTTCTACCGAGCTCGCGCTGCTTGAGCCCGAGTTGGTCGCGGAGGATGACCCGCTTGTAACGGTTGATGAAGTGGCCGAAGAATGCACACTGCTAGGATAGGTTGTCTTGTGCATTTGAGGGGTGATGATGGGGTCGTCATGATGAGGGGAGAAGTGTTCAGGGTGTGACGGTGCTGGACCAAGTGCTCGTGCGGGGGAGATGCCTTGTACGTTCTGGTAATACTGGGACGATCAGCACGTCTCAAGATATGCTATGATTAGACTCACTCCCATGTCGGGCGCGAAGTTGTACATCATCTCTTGCTTGTGCTCGCTTGGCCCCGCGTGGTGCTGCATCAAACCCAATGAACTAGATGGCCTCTTGACCGGCGATCCGGGCGTCAGATCAAAGACGTCTCCTCCAATCATGTGGGGACTTGTCGACCGGGCCGGGGGTTGAAGTGAGGCTTGGCGATGTAGTGGTGCTGTTGGACGAGACGGGACTTGCATCGTGTGGCGCTGTTGCATCGGAGGACGGCTCAGCCGTTGTTGGCGATGATGTTGGTATTGGTGAGGATGAAGCGGGGCCGGCATGGAATGCGTTCGTTGAAACTCATACCCGCCTAGTTCGAGATGCTCGGTCGGCGAAATGACGTGTGTAGGCATCATCATGGGTGACATGTCGTTGACAGGAGGAAGCTCGAGTGGGTGATCGAAGGGGGAGTTGCCTTCCTCCTCGGGAAGGAAAGGTGAAGGACCGAAATCCTCGTCCATGAGCGGAGAAGGCGTTCCGTTTGGGTTGAAGTGGATGATATTTGGTTGCATACCGTGATGTGGTATAGCCATGCGGCCGTGGGGTAACTGATGGACTCCAGGCGTCATGATCATGTGGGATGGGTCCATCTGATGGTGATATATGCCCGGTTGGGGATAGTAGACGGGGTGGAAGCCATGTGAGGTGGAGGGGCTGGGCGTGTAGGCCGGTATGCTCATCTTGAGAGTGGTGGAACGGGTAAGGAGTGGATGAAAGACGGAGGATGGGAACTCTTGACAGGGATTTTAGCTTGAGGAACCACTACGGAGATGAGACGCTACTCACCGTTATTAATTCCCACTGTCACTCAGTAATATTGCTCCAGATCGACGTTTCCAGTACGGGCAAATGGGTAACTCCAGCTTCTCCAGTGTTTCCCGACCTGCGGACTGAGTTGAACGAAGAGCCGAAGTCGAATCGAGCGCCGGTGGAAAAGGGGGTCCGAAAGTGATGTGACAGCGAAGGTGGAGTGAGGGGGACTAGGACGCGTTGAAAGGGCCGGTAGGCGAGTTATCTCACTTCAGTCGTTCGGCGTCCCGCTAGCCGACGTCACCGATGTCGTGGAGAAGGCTGTGTTCAATGGAAGCAGATGTCTGAATATTAATTCATCCCAATGAAGTGAAACGATATTGAAATGGGTTCCCAACGGAGTGAAACGATATTGAAATGGGGTATCGAACAGAATGGCACTCGATGGGTAGAGGAGGGGGTGGATGAACGCGACTAATCTTTCGATTCCTCGAGGGAAAGTAAAATCATACCCGATCCGGAAATTTAATGGGGGCGCCAGGCCGGCAATTTCGGTAGAGGAGGACGCGATTCGTGGCGGACGCGTCGTGGGCTTTCCGAGATGAGGATCTGAGGGTTCAGCTATTCCACGCGCGAATGATGGAACGTCAGAGCGCCACGGACGCGTCTCTCGAGCCTCTTTTGCGAGATGACGCCAATATTGAGGGCTGCAAGGGGAGAAAAGTCGACTGAGACCAGTATAAGCGACGATCTTTCTGCCTTACGAGATAATCGAGATCTTTCAGCATTATTGGCCAAGATCTCCATGTCAAGAGGGACTGGGGCGAAATGGCATGGCTTATGGATCGAAGCCTGCCGGCACAACTCAGTAAAGATGAACAGGGCCCTGCATCGCCCCGACCGCCACCCCAAGTTGTACCCAAGGTTTCGGTCACTCTTATTTTATGATTGGTTTGCACCGAAGGCCCAAGTCGTTCATCACCGCTGCTGTTTATACGATCGCCTCCCTTCCTCTTGGATGCAGAGCTCCCTCATGGCGATATCATGCTGCGCATGTCTCGAAAGAATCTGCACGAGGCTAAGCGGACAGCTCAGCTGTCATCAGACGGAATCAACCAACAAGTAGCGCTTCCAATGAAGCCTGACTGAATTAGATTCATTTTTCCTATCTATATGAAGCGACTCGCTCAATCATGCAGATAAGCAATTCCTTGTTCATGCTGCGAAGATGGAATCGATGAGCGACCAGTTACTCGAACCCTAGCGACCAGTTACTCGAACCCTCGTTCGAGATCCTTGAGACCCGTACGGTTCGAGCACTTGCAATCGCTGTCTCATCCCTCATTACTCCCAACGGTCACTCAGAGTAAGGACAAGCGACAAACTGCAATAACTTCCACAGGTAGCTGCAACAAGCAGAGGGTGTCAAGCACGGACCCCTCATCTTATTGCTCAACGCGTAGGATGCAGAAAGCTCGGGGTCGCCCCCATGCTTACGAACCTGACCTAGCATTCAGTCGAGTCTGGTCAATGGTGCGCCGAGCCTGATCAACGCAGTCCTCAGTCTGTAAAGCTCTGAGACAGCCAAGAAGCTGCAGACACAACGGGTCTTATGGAAGAAGAGATGGGATCTTGTTCAGATTGATAACAACCACCTTTGCCAATGAAATCCGAATCGTACTCGATCCTTATGAAGTTTCATCAATAGGAGGACCGGCAATGCTTACACGCCCACGATGTGCTTCCTATGAGCACAAGGTTCCTTTGCGAGACAGGCAAGTCGAGCGTGACATTTCGCCACTGACCGCCTAACCGCTTTGCTCGCCTCTTGACTGCTGCTAGATGTCTAACATTCATTCAAAGTGAACTGTCGGGAGCCGTGAGCGAGCTTACTCGATTATCCAGAGGTGTCTTTCTAGAGTGGGGGCCGTGAAGTATCTGTACATTGGCGCGACGTATTTGAGAAGCGCCACGTGGTTTCGTTCCGTTGGAAGATCCGTACTTTACTGGATGCTGTTGCTGTTCTGCTGACATTAACGACAACTTCCGGTGTCAGTCATATCACCATGCGGCCATAGCGAATACTTACTCCCGCCTTTGAAGTAGGGATGTGTGGCTTAACCCTTCTCATTCGCCCCCTTCCGAGCGGGTCTCCACCCTATCATCCTGATCCCATATTCACCTCTCTCGTCAGCGCAAACTCTGCACGCGGACCCGATGCATCAAACACTTACACTCACCTCGTACACCTTGAGTCAGGGGACACTCTCGAGCTCTCGATGGCCGCTTCTGTGCTTGGTCTTCGAGGTCGAGAGGTGGTATCTCAACCCATCGTGAGCGAGACGGGAGTCTTGGGATGGAACGGGCAAGTAAGCGTTAAGCGTCCTTACCGGTGATGGTTGAGCGGAGCTTGATGTCCTCCTACAGGTGTTTGATGGGATGGATCTCAGCCCGGACGACAACGATACGAGGAGGATCTTCGGGCGACTCGAAGCTGGAGAGACGGTTGATGAGGTATTGAGCGGGATAGAGGGTCCGTACGCCTCGCTGTTTAGTATCCGCACTGCTTGGCTGATCTTTCTTGTAGCTTTGCCTTCATATACCTTGACGTGAGTCGTCGCTACCCGTCGACATTTTTACATGCTGATGATTGGCACAGCTGACGACCGAGATCATTTACTTCCGTCTCGATCCCCTTTCCCGTCGGTCTCTACTGCTTCACCCACCAGGAAATCAAGCTACGTGCGATCAACTTATCCTCACCTCCACGCGAAGCTTTCTCGCCAGGGAAAAAGGCTTAGACATGCGAGCACTGAGAGGTGGGGAAAGAGGATCGATTCGACTACGAGATGTCAAGGTCTCCGAAGGGGTGTGTATCTTATTGCCGCAGGTAGTTTAGTGCTCACCTAATGTAGAAGCAGGACTTCTCGGATGCTCTTGACATGTCCCTTAGCCTTAGTGGATCAGGGTCGTGGGTAAAGCGGGATCGTAATATACGTGACTACTGCTGATCTGAACCAGGTCCGGGTCTCTCCTATCAATCCGTCCCTTCCCTCGGACAAAAACACCTCTAACATCCCTTCCCCCGAATCTGAGGTCCGCCGCTTCACATCGGAGCTTCTAGCTTCAGCCAGGCGAAGGACTTATACTATCCCTGCGCCACCTCTCAGGTTGGTCTAGCTGTTCCTTTTGACGCACCTCAGACTACTGACGTACTGGAAGGCAGGCGAGGCTCGCCATTCTCTTCTCTGGCGGTGTGGACTGCACCTTTCTCGCTTACCTCTCCCACCTGTGAGTGACAGAGAGAGCCCGCCAATCCAAAGCGTCAATCAGCTGATATTGCTACAGATGTATACCCTCGGACGAGCCGATAGAGCTGGTCAATGTCGCTTTTCAGCCACAGCGGCCCCCCATCAAAGGTCGACCGCCAGATACGACGAAAGACGATGGGTATGATGTACCTGACCGTATATCAGGACGAAAAGCACGAGTTGAGCTCGAAGTCGTCTGTCTGGGCAGGGAATGGCGGTTCGTGGAAATAGATATACCGTACGCGGTTCGTCCTCATCTCCTTCTCCCTCCCCAGCTCGACTCACGTCGATTGGCTGACGAGATCACAGGAATGTCAGGCGCATAGGCAGACAGTCCTCGACCTGATGTATCCCTCGTCTACTGGTTCGTATCTCAAATATCCTGACCGCCCAATGCTGATCCACACCAGAAATGGACCTAGTACGCTTATCACCCTTTCTCGACCTTGCTCGCCGAGCTGAAAGTCTTAGTCCCTTGCCTATCCGCTCTTCTTTGCTTCCCGCGGACTCGGTACGCTCGATGGGCAGGAGTATAAGGTTCAATCGAAGGTATACATTTCGGGCTTGGGAGCGGACGAGTGAGTAATAGCCTGCGACGCTCTGATGGGACTGATAGACGGTAACGGTACAGACAGCTTGGCGGATATGCCCGGCATCTCCGAGCATATGAGAGCAAAGAGTGGATAGGGCTCATAGATGAGGTAAGTTTTTGCCTCTCACAACATCCTAGATTGGGAAGTGGCTGACTCATCAACGTAGATGCAACTGGACATCTCCCGCCTACCCGAGCGAAATTTGTCCCGAGACGATCGTATCATTGCGTCACATGCTCGAGATGCACGGTACCCCTATCTCGACTTGTCATTCATCGCCTACCTTTCGTCTCTCCCAATATCGACGAAGATCGATCCGACACTTAGCGATCGAGGAGACAAGCGACTCCTTCGTCTCGCCGCGGATGCAGCTGGACTTCACAATACTGGGCAGAGGGTCAAGCGAGCAATGCAGTTTGGGACGAGGAGTTCCAGGATGGGCACAAACACAGGCATCAAAGGCCCAAAAGCTGGAGAGAAGCTTATAGTGTAGTAGATGTCATGAATGCGATGCATAGCGCTCATGGACCATGTTAGGATGGTCGGCTCTGGGAAAGTGACAGACTGGGGGAAGTGCACGAACATAGCTGGAGACTCGGTTCGGGTTCCTGGGCGCTCTGCTGAAGATCGTGGAGGTTATCCGACTCGTCATCGAAATCTTTATCGGGGTCGAAGGCGGCCATTCGATGGGGTCTTCCTCGCTGTCGAGAGCTGGATCATCGTCGAGCGCGTCGAAGGAATTGTCATCGCGAGAGCTCGTTTGCGTTGCATCGATTGAGCTTCCTGAGACTGAGTTTGGAACAACCGAAGGATGATTGTCGCTACTGTTGGGGTGCTGACGCTCCTCCTGAATTCAAATGTGAGCTCATGCTACGATGGTGGTAGTCTGCATTACCTGGGGGGTTCCTTCTTCTACCTGGGGAGTTCGTTCCTTGGTGTCGATCACTTTGGCGCTTGACTTCTCCGTGTTGCGCCTCTTCTTCCTGGTTTCATTGGTCAACGCTTTCTTCTGCGATGTATTTTGAGCAATCTTTCTGGACTTGATGATCTTCGCCTTGAGTTGGATGCTTGCCTTTGGCGACGCTCGACTGCGATCTTGCGAGTACCGTTCCTTGACGAACTTGAACGCACCCATAATAGCCAGTCCTCACACCACCGGCTGAAATGCATCTTGTAGGCTCATTTGTGCCGTGAGTCGCCATCATGAGCGGGTCCTCGCTTGCCGGTAGGGTGAAGAGAGGGGAATGGTATCTGGCGTAGTCGTGAGCGATTAGGACGCATCAGGGAACATACCGGGGGGGCGTTTCGTTTGTGTAGAAGAATTTAAGGTCTACAAACCTTGTTTCTGAATCCATTGTTGCGATCAGTAAAAAGGCCCTTCTTATGGATTTCACTCACTGGGCACACCTTTCAAGTCCTGGAGAGCGACTATAAGCGTACGCGTCATAGCCTGCAAGTCACATCTTAGTGGAAAGCCGATGCTGACGAGACACATCGATATTTACCGCAATTGCCTTCTTCACATCGGTTATTTCCGAGGTTGCGCATGGGCTGGTAATCCTGTACTACTTTGACCGTCCAAAGGCTGGCTTCGACGTTCCGACACCTGAACAGAAGGGCCGTCCGCGCTGTAAGTGAAGTTGAACGTATACGCTTGGACGATACTGAACTCGTCAAATCTCGTCCAAGGGGGCGGTTGATAGGCTCACTCGTCCGGCTCTGCCTCATCCAGGAATATAATGAACATCAGGCTATTGAGATATTGCCGCCGGACATCATCCATCACGCCTTTTTCCTGAGGTCGATTAGAGAGCATTGATTGTTGCGGGGCTCACGAGTGTCTCCAGGATCCTCGACCCGTTAGGTCTTTCAATAGTACGTCGTCAGCCATGAAAGCTTGCTTTACATGAACGCTCACGAAGCCTCGGGATTGATCACTCGTATCTTGGCCCGCGGCGTCGATTCGCTCGTCAGGCTTTGAGGCTGAGAAGCGCCCCAAATACCTTTGCCAGAAGCCTGAGATGCTGGAGAAGCTTCAAGACTGATACTCTGAGAATTGGACCCTTGAGGCTTTCTTTAGTAAAGGCGCTTTCCGGAAGGAGTTTCTGAATGTTATCTATCAGCTTTTGTGACTCCATTGGCATATGTTGAACAAGCAGAGACACTCACCGTAGGTACCTTATGGAACCGATAGTAGTCTTCCACAATCCTCTGAATAATGAGAACGCTTTGCTCCTGAGCGGGAATCGAGTCCTGGAGGTGCACTGGGACTTGCGCTTGCTGAGGTAAACTATGAGTTTGAGATCGAGACCTCTGCCTCCGTGAGACCGGTGCGGGGTGCCGCTGAGTAAGTGAAGGATCGAGAGAAGCGGTCGGGTTAAGCAGGACGAAATCGTTGGAGTAACAGGGGTGAACAAAGGACGAGCAAGAAATTACAATCGTCAGTGCGGCTGAAGGGATCACGACAGCAAGCAAAACAAGCTTAACTCACGGATCGTTGAGCCATAATGGGCACTTTGAGTCCAGCGTTCGGCAGATCCAGGATAGCGCATCAAGAGTATGCTGTGTGAAGAGCGAAGAACAAATGAGAAACGAAATCAGCCAAAAAGGAATAGATATAGATGAATCAGTCAAGGCCACGCAAGGGGGCCTGAGCTGGCGTTCACTCGGCCCGAGCGCATGACCGCATCGGGTCCGAGCGTCAGCGGATGTTATTATGACGAAACTGCAGGACGCAGGACCCGTTATTTCGGTATGAGTTCAAGTGTACTGCCATACATGCATGGCATTCGAGAGTCTGCGATGATTAGGCGTACAAACATGGTCTGCCAATCGATGACGTCCAAACTTCCTCAACCCTCCATCGAAAGAACCGAGACATCGTCCACGAATGACACGAAGATAGTATACGTGGTTGCGGAAGGGTGGGAATGAGAATAGTGGGGAAGAAGCATGGCCAATCAGCAGTTGCAACCATAGTTCTGCGAGTTCTCCGAGTCGATCCTGATCGGATCGGGATAGTCCGCATACCTAAGGGGTATATCTCGTTAGCACCAAATCTTCTCCATAGATCTAAGCCGTTGTGTAGCAAGACTCACAGCTCGGTCTCTGCTTCCTGCGCTAATGCATTCTTCGCGATTGTCTGAAAAGCCTGCTCAACATTGATCGCCTCCTTGGCTGAAGTCTCGAAGTAGGGGATGTTGCCTTTGGCTTGACACCATGTCATTGCGCGCTTTTGCGAGACCTGATCGCATTGTCATCAGTGTGAAGATATCGTGCAGCTCAGAGCCACACACCATCCGCTTCGATTCCTCCATGTCGATCTTATTGCCTAAGACGACGAAGGGGAAGTTCTCCGGATCGTGCGGTGATGCCTAATCGTTCAAGTCAGCTCACCCTCATCATTCCGTAAAGCAGACGTCGGCTTCGTCGCATGGCGAGTAAGAAGCCGGAAGGTCCTCTAATGAGAGGTAGGGATACACTTACCTGAACCAAAAACTCATCCCTCCACCCATCCAATGCCTCAAACGACTTTGAGCTGTTCACATCGTACACCAGCACACAGCAGTCGGCTCCTCGGTAAAACGCCACTCCGAGAGATTGAAAGCGTTCCTGTCCGGCTGTGTCCCAAAGCTGTCGAGTGAAGCATGAAGAAGGGAAGGGGGTCAGGCGAATCGGGAAGGCGGAAGGACGATTGAAGCAAAATGGAATATGGCCGTCGTCGTTGCGAAAATAATGCGAGGAAGGTGGATGATACATCAGTAAGGGCGAAGCTGGGAGATGGGCTCACGCACCTGCATCGTTACTACCCGATCATCCACCACCAACTCCCTTGTCAGAAAGTCCGCTCCTACCCGAAACATCAGGACCGCGTTGATCCTTCGTGAAACCAAAACGTACCGATAGTAGCTTTATACTGATTTGAGAACCGTTTGTTGACATATTGGTTCATCAAGGATGTCTTTCCGACTCTGCGGGACATCAGCTCCGAGCGGTTTTGAGGTTGGAGAATGCCAAGGTCAAAGGGGACAGAGAGACAAGGTCCCCGCACCCCCCATAAGTCCAGCTATCACCTCGCTCTCCATGGCAAGCCCATGAAAGTGCACTCACCCTGAGTCACCGAGTATGATCACCTATGCGTAGCTCCTGTTAGCGAAGGTCTCGAGCACCAGACCCAACCACACCCAACATTGTACGTGAGACTCACCTTCAATAAGACCTTCTTTCTTGACGCCATATTGTTCAATCGGTGTTTGGCTCGCTCCAGACAAAGAGAACAGGCCGATGATGTGATCCCAATTATAGCAGGCTGAATAGATGAGAAAGGAGGACGGTATAAGTTACGGAGGGAATCGTACAGGCTTCAGTGGCCAAGAGCGGCATCAACGCCCAGTCCGGAAACAACCGGTATCTTACGTAAGATGCGCAAACGCGGGATGTGAGAGATCTTCAACCACGTATGACCAGTGCGCCCTTCCAGTCAACAAATGAGATCCAGCGCACGGTATCACTTGAGAGATGTGATGTCAGGAGCCCTATTCGCGATTGCTCCGAAGCAAGACAAAATGGTATGGCGATTAGGCATTCTTCGACGGGTAGATCTCTTGATAACTCCTTCACCATGCCATGACACGAATATCTAGCCATCTTTCGCTATGTCCTCTTCTAGCTCTCTGCATCACTTGAGTGAGCGACGGAGGATTTGATTAGGCCGAAAGTCTGTTGAACCGTGGGATGAGCTCCATCAACCGGCGGGCTAGCATCCACCCCTATTTCGCATTACTCGGGGACTGACGCCTTAAAGCGAGGATTGAAAGATACAGGTCGCTTAAAAGACTTCTACGGCTAACGTGTCGTCACTTTATTCTGCACCGTGGAATCAGTTCCCCGATTGAAGAGGTTCATGATATTGTCCACGGTATCCGATACGATAACCCTCGAAGCGATGATACGATCTCCGACAGCGCACCATTCCGGCGGTATTACCTTCCATTTGAGATCAGGACTGATCAAGATAAGTTGCCTTCTCTCGTGCAGCCCGTTGCAACGCGATGACTGAAATCGACGGAAGGCATTGCGCTTGCTTCTGCTTTACAAGACTTCCAACACCACCATCCTGCGATCATTGCAAGACAATCCTTCGAGCTAGTGGAAGGTGAGTGATCACCTGACATCGCTCACCCCGGTAAATTCTCCATTCTGACTGCTTACGCTGCAAGGGCTTGCAATCAGGAATGACTGAATGTCAGCATGGTGCGACCCCAACCGAAGCGCCCGT
>JAABUH010000845.1_pt1 | contig 39774 bp, 53 predicted proteins | sample 5559121 | NCBI WGS metagenome assembly JAABUH01 (sample SAMN10711871, study PRJNA513364) | rock metagenome | isolation source: Antarctica rocks | place: Antarctica: Victoria Land, Battleship Promontory nord | collected 2015-12-28
AGAGTACAAAAGGGGATGGACGATGGTTGGAGGACCGGGTGGCGTTTCGGCGGGGATTTAGCGGTGTTTCGACGAGTGGCGCGTTTAGACGGGATTTAGCGTGGCGGTGTGGGGCATGACGGTGATAGGTGGTGACTAGCGGTGAGCCGTTTAGTCCCAATAAGAAACAAGCTGTCGTTGCTGGTCAACTAGGCTCTTCTCAAAAGGTTATGGTAGTCCTGGATAGTGGAGCGACCTATAATTTCATCGGTGAGGGAGTAGTTGACTCTCGTCGACTCAAAACGAGAAACGGTACAGTATTCCTCGAGGGCTTACTCTCTTGAGCTGACATCGTTCTCGGCTATTTGTGGCTCAGTAAGCATGGAGTAGTACTCGACCTTAGTCAAGTCTCTGTGACTACTTGACCAAAATCGCAAGGGAAAGCAGAGTCCATTGACACAGGATCACTTCCCCTTTCGTCGTTATTGTGTCTCGAACAGTCTCTCGAACCAAAGTCTCTCGAACAGTCCCTCAAACCAGTGCCTCTCGAACAGTCTCTCAAACACTCTCGAACAGTCGCTCGAACCAAGGTCTCTCGAGCGGTCTGTCGGACCGGTGTTTCTCAAAGCGTCGTCGTCTCTCGCTCCTGTGTCTCTCGCATCTCCCAAGGCGTCAAACCCTATCGTACTGGGACAGTCGCCAACTCGAATCGAGTCAAAGTCGAATCCTAAGTGGAAATCGATTAGAGCCTCTTGGGTAAAACCTCGGTTGTTAGTAAGGATGCCTGGTGGATGGGTTGGACCACCCAATAGCCTGCTCTTTCCCTTCTATATGTCGGTAAGCATTATCAAACGACTCCCGCTCCACTCTTACCGTCTAGTGTCCCAGCTGATATTGTTGTAATTAAAGACGGCTTCCTCGGAAATTTCTCCTCCAACCCTTCGAGGTCATCCCCACATCATAGCCATTATCCTTTCTAAATGCTCCAAGCCTACCCTTGCCAATACCTTACAAGTCTCTCATCAGTTCTTCGACCTCGCCGGACCGATCCTCTATCATACCGTGGACCTCACTCTGGACAACTTTAACCAACTTCTGTATGGGGTGGAGAACAGCGATCCCGATGAGCTTCTCGACCAAGAGCCGAAGGAGAAGAACGGGAAAGGGATGAAAGCTGCTAAGGGGAAGGTGGACAGGACAGGATACGATTGGGCGGCACTTCGAAAGCGCCTCCTCGGCTACTAAACTCGCCCTCCTCGCCCATGTAAACACCTTGTCAATCTTCGTACACGTCGGCGGTCAATGTGGAGCTTTCGCTTTCCCAGTCGATCTCTTCCCGAATCTCGAGCACCTTCGAATCGTCCTATCTTCGACGGGGTTTCGATCGTCCCGTATCCTCTGTGAAAACGACGAACCTTGCCCATTCATCCGAACGCTCGTATGGACCATTCAGGAATTGCAATCCCGTACTTTTGCGGAGATTGGATTCCTCCGTCTATCGAAGCCGTCACTTACTTCCTTCCGATCGACGGAGACTTCTTCACCAAGACCCGCAACTGCCTCCTGCCGTTCGGGTTGATGGAGTCCTTCCACTCTGCCAAGAAGATCAAGGTCGTCTTTGGGCCTTCCGAGCCTACCGACCTCGATTCGTCCTGCTTCAATCCGGAGTGCAAGGGCTGTCCAGAAATGTTTCGAGGATTTGGATGCACCGGCTATACGAGATGACGTGGTCTTCCTCCTCAGGTTCGCTTGTACGAATCCGAAAGCGCAATACGAGATCTACGGATTGGAGATGATTTGCATCGACCTCCTCGAGCAGGATCCAGACTGGTCGTTGAATCAGGAGGAGAAGTACAAGATCATGCAGGAGTGGATCGTGGGAGAGAAGGAGATTTCGGGGGAAGATTTTCCGTATGATCCGAATACGGGCAGGACGGAGAACGTCAAGTTTTTGAATTGGGGGAAGTATTTGCTTCTTTCGAAAGTCAAGGGGGAGGTGAGTGCATGGGAGCAGGAGATTGTAGATGAGGAGAGGGAGAAGATGCAATTGGAAGAGGATCAGGAGGGAAACGCGTCATAGAGGAGCAACCGGTTTGCGTGAGTACCATTTGATCTCTGTGATGCTTTCCCATCTAAGATCACATAGCGCATACCCATACTTTCTGCACTTTACGCAGAGTTCAGCTCTCGCTTCCGTAATCTTTCCACTCTATTACTCCATGCATATACCTTGAAGTACCTTTTTGGGTGTTGATCTGCTTACGTACGCATCTCACCACGTCAAAAGAGCTTCCGAAATAGGGGATCTTTCGGAGATCAGCCCTGAGCGCACGGGTCTCCGGCTAAATCTCCAGGGCCCCTTCACGGTCTACTCCATTCGCGTTTCAGATTGGTTCATTCCCCGAAAGTCTTTTGACTGCCTTTGCATAGTTGCTTTCACCCGTTAAGAATCACACGTCGAAATCTGTGAAAGCTTGATTCGCTTAAGATCGCTTTCCACAAACATTCGAGAAACTCAACTGAAATTTCCAGATCCCCTGAGCGCCCTTGGCCCGACGCTCCCTCTTCCTCTCATCCGTCTGAGATCTACAGGTAATGATGTCGGTAAGTTCTTCTTGGCTTGTTCGTCATCGTTCCTCAATCGAGTTCTTCTTGGCGTTACCGGTACAAGAGTGGCAGAGGAACTGCGGGAAAACGCGAACAACAAGAAGGAGAAGAAGAAGGCGAAGAAGGCGAAGAAGGGAAATGAGGGAAGCCGAGAGGAGAGGACGCGGACGAGAAACATTTGGCAGTCACCGAGATGCAAATCCCCACCTTTTAATCCGATACTCAGCGCTTCGACCCAAGGGAGCCTTACTCGCTCATACACGAACCCTCAGTTACTTCCTTCATGACTCTCGCCAATGCTCGCCGCTAGTAACATTCGCATCATTCCTCTTTCCCAATCTCGAATACCTACGTCTTGTCAAGCCGAAGGAAGGACCGGATCCGTCAAACCGCTTGTGCAAAGGGGACTGCGCCTTCGTCCCCAAGCTCAACCCGCGGAAGATCACCTTCCGCAACTTGACAGATGGCGGTCTTCCGATTCCCCGGCACCTCCATAGGCAACCATCGAGACTGAACGAAGTTGTATACCACCTCATTCCCCACGAGTTGTTCTTCAACCCCGATGTCAACTCGGTTCCTCTTGCTCTTGATCTTAGGGACTCATTCGAGGAAGCGAAAAGGATCAAGATCGTATGTACGGACCGCGTGAGGAGACCGATTTCGACGATGACTGCAGTTTCGATTGTTACGGTTGTGAGAAGTGCGATGTCATGCTCGGCGGTGCAAGGTGCACATTCGCAAACGGTTTAGTCATGCTCCTCAAGCTGGCCTGCTCCCTTCCGAACGCAACAAACGAAGTTTATGGTTTGGAGAGTGTAATCGTCGAGCTCAGTCTGGCGCAGAACATATCCTGGCACATGGAGCACGATCTAGACTCATCTCCGTCTCTAAAAGAAGTCCAACGATTGGTCATAGAGGATGTCGTGCGCGACAAGAAGTCTCTCGTAGACGAGAGAGATCCGGGGAAGATGGCGGACAGAGACAACGTCGCGCTCAAGACTAACGCAAAGATATTTGGATTATTCGGTCGCACGGGCCTCCACTTCCGCGATTCAGGGTCCCTTCAGGACCAAGTCAGGTTTCATCATCTCGCCAGCAATTCAACTTTCAACTTGTTTGCCTTTCCCGGTCCCACTAAGTCTAATCGAATTCCGCGCATATTACGAGTTTGTTGGTGAGAGCATTTTGGCCGTTATATCGGTAAATCCCTTACGCTCAGCGGAGTTGGAACAGGACGCCTTTACTGATTAGTATCAGTCACATTTGTCACACTTGCCGTGCTGGCATTCTTCTCCTTCAAAGACGAACCAAGAAGGGTAAGGATCTGATAGTTCTACAAAGTACTCAGTCCGTCATGTGGGCCAAGCTGATAACGCCTTAGATCGAATCGCAATCGATCATGACCGATTCGAAATCGGTACACACTGCTCCATCATCGCTCCTCGACCTCGAAGATATCCTTCGCGAGATCCTACTCTACTGTTCCAAACCCACTCTTGCTATTTCGCTACGAGTCTCCCACCTGTTCTTCGACATCGCTGGTCGGATATTGTATCGATACATTCACCGTGACGAAGCCACTTTTGACTGTGTCCTTCGTGGAGTATTGGAGCTCGATGGGATCGGAGGGGGCCTGAAGAACCAGAAGACGAACAAAGGGAACGGGAAGAAGGTGAAGGAGGTGAAGAAGGGTGAGAAACCGAACAGTGAAAGCGGGATCGATCCAATTCCTCCAGGAAGTCCGGCGCTTTCCTCGTCGGATACCTGCTCCGTCACCGAGCAGATCAATACCATGCTGGGCTCTCCTGGAAAATACGCGTACGCTCAGTATCTTCCGCCATTAAGCGCACCGATGCTCCTCTCTGGCACGACTACCCCCGCTTTTCCCCACCGTCGGGTGTCTGCGCATCGTCAAGCCAAGCGAGACATGCGAGTGCAGACCTCTAAGCGGACAAACGAAACTTGTGCTCTCATCACTCAGCTCAATCCTCGGAAGATTACCTTTCGGAATCCGGACGAAACGGGGCTGCCAATCTCTCACTTGTACAATATGGACTGGCAGTCATCGCGACTTGTTGAAGTCTCCTGTCAGCTCATACCTCACAAACTCCTGAAGGATACCGAATCCCGCGACCCCGAATCTGAGACCTGTCAACTTATTATCGACCTCAGCAGATCTTTCCCGATGGTTGAGAAGGTCAAATTCGTATTCGGTCCGGAGGAGGAGACCGCCTCCGACGACACATGCAAACAGCACTGTCACGGCTGCCCTCAATGCGACTTTGCAGTAATCGAGGCGACCTAAGCCAAGGATCTGATTGCTCTCCTCACTATGGCTTGTCAGCGCCCTACCGTGAGCTACGAGATTTACGGTCTCGACAAGGTCGATGACATGCTTGGTGACGAGGGCGTAGAATATGGTAGGCGAAGAACGGGAAGGCAGTCGGACCGAACATGACCCAATCTCAAGCTTGGGTAATCTAGGAGGTCTTGGCCGAGAAGGAGATCAAGGGACGAACGAGTGGTTCGACGACGAAGACGAAGCAGAACAACGTCTTCAAGACATACAAGGAATATATCCATTCCGAGCGGAAAGGTGAATTGAGTGCGTATGAAGAGGAAAAGCTGGACGAGGAGTGGGCGGATGAGAGAATCGTGGTGCGGGAGGAGAGAAACTTGGAGGAGATGCTGCGCGGTGAAGATGAGGACGGCTCATAATTTGAATATACCGGGTTTGACTGACAGACACAGCTTGTCCCATGGGGAAGAAGAGTCGTTGAGAACGCAGTAAAGTCGATGAATCTCTAATACGAGTTTCGTGTAGGATGTTTTGGAACAGTAACTGACGGCGCGGACCGCATCAGTGGCACAACGATCAGCCAGATACATACGTAAGCGCCTTCAGCTCAACAGTCTCGTCTCGTCCTGCCCGTTCCACTTGACGCAGTACTTTGCTCTCTGTCCCTTATAATTCGCTTGCCAACTTGAGAACACACCTTCGGACCAATGTGACGCATTTCATATGACCTACAACACCGTCCTGCTGATGCAGTTGTTTTGGTGAGATACTTCTCTCAAGAGGTATCAAGTTTCTTCTTGATCAAGGATCCACCCACGTATTCTCCCCCCAAACCATGATATTCTCACCCGGTGCCTCCGGCCAAGCAAGGCACCTAATCTTATCCGGCGGTCTAGAAACACCACGTTAGCAAGACACATACCAAACATGTTTCTTGCCATGACGACCTACCTTGTTACCCACTGAACCTGTTCATCAAGATCCTCTGGGGGTATTCCATCCCTCCAACCCAAGTTAAACTTCTCCTCTTCCAATCGGTCCAAGACACCCCAAAACAAGTCTGATCCTTCATACATCACCTTCATCGAGAGCAATCATCAGCCAGCTTCAACAAGCTACTTGAAGGGAAGTTGGGGCATACCTTGACAGAGGGAATGAACTGAACCCTTCCATATCCAATCTTCCAGAAATCACTAGCAATGATCAAACATTCACTGGAAGAGCACTCTCCAGTGTCTGGTTTACTTCGACGGAAACGGAGGTTATGGGGAGGTAGGAATGGAGTTGGAGACAGGATTGCCATCCCGTTCCATGAGGAGAAGACAGGTAGAGGTGTGAGGTCACGGAGCTTCCTTGAAGCCCAAGGGTTGTTGGGGAACAATTCCCAGATTTCGTAGGTGTTTGAACTAGCCCCAACCCAGAAATCACCATCGTCCACCTATCTTTGTTGTCAGTCCGGAATAGCTATGTCATGAAGGAAAGGAAAAGGGAGACATACTGTTCGGCCTACCCAACAGTCATAGTATTGCCCGATGGGAGGATTACCAGTAAGATCAATCCCAGTCGTTATCCCAGTCTCCAACCCACTCTTTTCCCCTGCCGACACATGCTGATGCAGCAATTCCAACGCATCTGCTGCTCGGAGGAATATATCATTGAAGAAGACGATTGCTGCAACATCCCTCCCAACCTTCCTCTCACTACTATCACTTGATTCTGATCGACCCCCATGAGAGTTCAAAGCATTGTCCTCCCACAGGGGTGCCATTGCTTCATTCCTTATGCTTGCCAACAAGTCTATCCGATGACCATTATCCATATCAAGCTTTGGCTGATTTGTCCGAAGGTGGATGTTGCTCTTAGGTACACCGAGATGAATCAGGAGAGGAACAAAGACCTGTTCAAGGACTTTGGATGTACAGTTGTTACGGTGGTCAAGGGGTTGAGTCGGTTCATGACAACAGTCTTTCTTTGCAGTATGCCCCTCAATGATGGAGATCGATATCCTCTCCCCTCCAAGAAACTCTGCAAGGACGGCAAAAGTATTCAACAAGTCTGGAAGTTTCGTCTTGATGTTGAGTAGATCCGCAACAAACATGTATTTCCCTCTTTTGCTCCTCCTTGATCTGCCGCCGAACCAGCTGTTGCTGTCATTGTTGTACTGTGTCGCCCACATCTTTGGTGAGCGGAGATGGGTGTATCGATGGCGTTGGGAAGTGGTCAACTTGTGTTCTGGGTACATGACTGGTGGCCATTTGGACCCTTCATGATTGAACTCGTTTTCATGTGAGTCAAAGCATACTTCCTTGGCAGTGGCCTGGACTTTGGATAAGAGAGAATCAAGGAATTGGTTGGTGGAATTGAGGTGTCCCATATGTCTTGAAGGTTGGGGGAAGGTTTGACCTTTCCAGGAGCTGTGAAAAGTCGATTTGGAAAGGGTAGACTGCCTATGCAAGGAGATGAAACAGATGATGGTGACTAGAATCAGTGTTACAATACCGAGGTGGCGGCCTAGTGCGACAGATGAACTAGGTATCATGATGGGATTGGTGACAAGAGACTGTGGTAAGGATATCCGGATCTGGTTGGTACTGATGAGCTTCACTAAGCCGGTCCTTTCTTCAGCATACATAAAGGAGGCTCAGACTTTCCTTTGAGCTCATCATAGCCTAGGTTCCCCTTGATCTTTATAGGGAGCTTCGGGAGAAGTGGATGGCAATGTGTAGGGTCATCGACCAGATCAATAGCTACAGCTCCTTGCGGTCCTCTAACACAGCTCCGGCCAAATTGGAAGAATCGGCACCACACCTTTGATGTCTGTAAGTCCCTAGCTATTCAACTAGCTTCCCGTCTAAGTGGTACTGACAAATCATGCCGCAGAGCGAGTCTTCACCCACCCTCCTCGGTCATCCCGACGTCTTGGTCAATATCTTCCGTCACTGTAACAATCCAACCCTCGCCACATCTCTCCGTACTTCCCATCAGCTGTTCGACCTAGCCGGTCCAGAGCTCTACCACACCATCCAACTGGACGCCACTACTTTTAAGGGGATCAACTCGGGAGCGGAGATCGAAGGGACACCTGAAGTCCCGGAGGAGCCTAGCAAAAAGAAGAAGATCAGGGTATCGGTGAAGGAGACGAGTAAGGAGGTGATTCCCAAAAGATCGAAAGCCGGGTCATCCAAGTCGACCAAGACCAACCTCAAGCGCCGTCTCCTCGAGCACGTACGGATCATCACCGTCTCCAACCATTCGACCAATACCTGTCGACCTCTCAAATGGGCCACTCAACTTGTCCCCAAGCTCCAGGTCGTTCGTCTCGTCCCGCACTGGATCGACTTCTTCGCGACTCATCGCGCGCTGTGCCACAACAAAACCGGCTGCCCTTTCGTACTTGCCCTTAACCCCAAGAAAGTCGTCTTCCGAAACATCCGAGGCGAGGGACTCAGTGTCGGTCCATTCAAAACCTGGATGCCTCGCGAGCTGGATACTTTCATCTACGCTCTCCCCCCGGACGGAAGATTCATTGATAACCGAGGAGGGTACCTTAAGATGGACCTCGTATCATCGTTCCTCGGCGCGAAGACGGTCAAGCTCGTCTTTCTCGATCAAGAAAACACCACCTTTGACTGCTCCTGGCCCGACATCGATGGAGCTTGTATGGGGGACATCGCTCCGATCGCACTCAAAGAGCTTCTCGACTATATCGTCACCGCCTGCTCTGTCCCCAAAGAACGATTCGAGATTTGCGGACTAGAGGAGATCGATTTGGACGATCACAGGGAGGAATACGAGGATCGAGGGGTAAGATCCCCCAAGCTGGAGGAGAAGATCAGGGAGGCGATCAGAGAGATGTACAAGGCTAAAGTGAAGGCCAGCAAGGAATGGGACGATACGTGTTTGATTTTCAAGAGCAGGAAGGAGTACGCGAAAGGCGATACGTTTGGCGAGCTACATGACGGGGAGAAGGAACAGATCCTTCGTTGGTGAGGTGGTCATTCGATACTGCGAAGGAATATTTTTCGTGAGCACCTTCGCACTACGAGTTTCAAACGAGCTGATCTGATCCCAAACCCATGCTTATAGGTCCTGGCTGGTTCGGGACCTGGTCTCACTCATGTCTCTATACATGTGCCATTCTTGGCGTTCCCCGTGTACGAATCCGAGCTCTTCTCTCGATGCAAAGATTTATGCTCCAGACAGAGTCGTATGGCACTGCTTACGAGGTTTGACTCCTCGGAGAAAGCCTCATCATCGACCCCCTGGCGATGAAAACGGGCAAGCTCTATGACTCCCTCATGCCACGTCAATGTCTGAGCTTGTCTCACGACTTGCCGCGTAAGACCGCTTATCTGAACGTTTCATTCACATGCCAAAGGATCACTCACGGAGGCCACCGTCAAAGGAGGGCGTTTGAGTTCCTCCTACCCTACAGTACTGAACTCATACCATATCCATCCAACCTCAATCAGCCGATCAGACGAAACATCGCCGAAGATGCCAGAAGCAAGCAAGTCATCATCCTCCACTTCCTCCTCGTCGAAAGACCGCTACAAGAAAGAGAAAGCAGAGAAGGAAGCGAGGAAGAAGTATCGTGAGAAAGTTCAAGGTCCAGTAACGGTCGAAGAGGTTCTCGAACCGGGTGAACTTGGGACGGAACCTTGGTTCAAGGAAGGGGAATGGAAACCTGCTTGGGGGAATGTCGAGTTTGTAGGTTGGAAGCTGGCCCCTTTCCTACATTGATAAGTAAGGTTGGACGAAAAGCTGAAGTTACGGCCTCGCTCGGGGTTTAGGATGGCGATGCTTGTTTGAAGAATGTGACGATGGTTGGGCAACATAAGGATGGGTATTTCGTTCCTGCCGGGACGTCAGTCCTACCTTCCCTCATGTGTTCTTGGCTCGAGCTGAGGCGGAGAATCAGTATCCTTCCTCTTGGTGCATCGTTGCCGAAGATGACAGTCTTGAAGTATGGCGGGTGAGTATGAGGAGTATCATCGGTGGAAGAAGGAATTGATGGTGAGCTAGGTACTTTCCCGCTGGGACAAGCTTTCAAGGTGGCGTGATGATTCCGCTTCATGCGAGGATGGTGAACCTCTTGCCGGAACAGACGAAAGATCCGGCGAGGGTTGCGGAGGAGAGTTTATGTGTAGTGCAGTAAGGTTTTGGGGCTTTTCCAAAACAAAAGGTTGAGGAGGTAGAAAGTCAATGAGGATGATAGAGAACGGCATATTGTAGGTGTAGGTTGGAGTTATTGTGTATCGTAAGGTGGATGAGCGTTGTTACAGCAATGTGGAGCGTTTTTGAGTGGGGAATGTTCAGTCGAGATGAGCTATGTGCCGGTGAGCGCAGAACGAGTCAATCTTTGAGTAGACAGGGTTGTGAGATGCAATGCGTAGCATCGCTTTTGCTGACACCTCTATCCATATGCCTCTACACCCTGACTCGCAATTCATCACCTGTGACCCCATATCCCGCGTCTCAAGGTTGTGCTGGTTGAACGAGTGTTATATTATCTCCTGTGAGAGGTGATGCGAGTTAGCACGAGGAGAGTTCTTGAGCTAGGTGGACTAACCTTTTAGCAGTATTCGTCCTAGGGAAATAAATATGGTTAGCTCTGTCATGCGACGGGAAGCGAAAAAGGAAAGCGAGAAAGGTTCATCGGAGTGACTTTACACAGGCACCTCGCGTAGGAACTAAGCTCTACGTCCGAGCCTTGGCGACGCAGGGATGCCTCTGACCAGAAGAGCAGACGACTAACCCAGCTCTCTTCTCGCTTTGATCTCCTTCCCAGCTTTCTCGACGTAAACCTCCTCCGCATCATCCAAGACAACATTCATGAACTCGTCGAATCCCTGATAGTTCGTATACGGGCAGCGAAAAGAAAAACGATGGGTGAAGAGGGCAGTCAAGCAGTGGGTTTGAAAGGAGAGCAGAAATCCTAGGTGAGCAACCCGGACCACCGTGAAATCAAACAACGCACAATGATGAACGCCTCCAACCGGAACTCGGTATTATCATACAGCCATATAAGGACGCGAGTGTGTTTCTGAAGGTAGGAGAATAGGATGTTGATGGGCTACACACCCACTGTCAGGTTGAATTCCTCGCGGGGGAACAAGGAAGGATTTACTTGAACCATCACTTTCCGGCCGCTCATCGTGATTGACTGAACCTCTCGAATATGTGCCCACTAGGCGATATTGAAGGGGTTTGTGAGGTGACGAGCTGAGCTCGAGTCAAGTTGTTGTGTTTGCCTTGTGTTTGCGGATGAGGAGGAGTTGACAGAGTTTGAAAGGTCCTACAGGGAAACAAGAGGGAAACGGGAGCATTGTGGTCTGGGATAAATACGAAGAATATCGTATGGAAACCAGTTTCGCTCTGACGGAAGCAGAATTTTATTGGAAGTTGAATCAATTACAATTGGGTCAACCATCCATTACGGGACCGATGCGATGCCCCCCCCCCCCTCGCGGCGGAAGATACACTGGGAAGGGTTATTGATAATCTGAAGAGAAAGAATCTTCGTGAGTATGTTTTACCCTTTCCAACCCCATCAGCAAGCTCGCGTCTCATTTTGGTTGAACTCTGCCAAACTCTTCGGTCGTTGCTGGTACTCAAGATGCAGAGTTTTGAAGGATGTCTTGCTGCATACGAGTACGAGGGCTACTCGAGACTCAAGGGCTGACGAACCGTTATGTCAGACCCGACATGACCGCCCGACGGTATAAGATTCACGTCCCCGCTACCTCGGCCAACATTGGACCCGGCTTCGATGTCTGCGGCATAGCCCTCTCCCTCTCCCTCACACTCCTCGTCACCATACCCACCTCATCCTCTTCAACATCTCAATCCCTCCCACAGATAATATACACCGGTCTTGACGCCTCCAATGTCCCCCTCTCACCTTACCAAAACCTATCAACCCGAGTAGCACTCTACGTCCTTCGCTCACATGACATCCCCACCTTTCCACCTGGCGTCACCATCCAAGCTCATAATGAAATACCTTTGGGACGAGGTCTCGGTTCTTCCGGAGCAGCTGTCATAGCCGGAGTTCTCCTTGGTGACCTATTGGGAAACCTTCATCTACCTACGAAAAGATTACTAGACTTTGCCCTCATGGTCGAACGGCATCCCGATAACGTCACTGCAGCTCTGATAGGCGGTTTCGTAGGATCCTACCTCCGTGAACTCAATCCAGAGGATACTTCAGCAGCTTCAATACCGTTAGCCGAGGTTTTGCCTGAATATCCACCGGACGCTGGACCGGAATGGGGTATGGATCCACCTAGAGCTCCCAGAGATATAGGACATTATGTGAGATTTGGTTGGGCGAGGGAAATTAAGGCTATTGCGGTGATGCCGAGGTTTGAGTTGGCCACTGCGAAGGCTAGGGGTGTTCTGCCGACAAGCTATACGAGGAAGGATTTGGTGAGTCCGCTTGTGTGACCATTGGCAGCGGACAGCCGCTACCGGCATGGTGTCACGACGCTGATACAACGATGTAGGTGTTCAATCTTCAGCGATTAGCGGTCTTGACAACAGCATTGGCGAGATCCCCTCCTGATCCCGACTTGATTTACGAGGCGATGAAAGACAGGATACATCAGCCATATCGGATGGCTCTGGTAAGTTTTCCTTCAGACCCGGCATTCATCCTCCTTTTCATCGCCTGGAAACTCGAATCGCTTTTAATATACCTGTGTGAACCTACTGATTCCCAAAGATCCCCGGCCTACCTCAGATTCTCTCCACATTGACACCTCATTCTCACCCTGGCCTCCTAGGGATTTGCCTCTCCGGAGCAGGTCCGACAATACTCGCACTCGCCACACATAAATTCGACGCTATAGCAGCTGAGATCAAACGGATATTCAGGACGGAGGGTGTGGAGGTGGATTGGGAGGTTTTGACGGCTGAAGAGAAGGGGAGCTGGGTTGAGGAGGTTGGTGAGGGGGATGAGATAGGTTTAGAAGGAAGAAAAGGGGATGATGCATAGGTGCGCAATGGCTAAGTTCGTGGTCATTTGCTTCGCCGGTGCTTTCACTTGGATGGTCAGATCAGAACGGCTCGAACATCAGACGGTGCAATCCGATTCATCGCTGACGTTACTTACAACTGCGAACAAGCCCAATCGCAGACGTCACCGCATGCAAAGATAATTCGGGTTTGCTCATCTACTGCTTACGGTGAGGGCCAATCACGAGGGCTTTGATCTGACCCAGCGGGTAGCAGGTACCACTGAGATTGTTGTGCGTCTGTATTGATCCGAAGGTCCCCCAGACTCACTTGGTTCTTCTTTGATCTGTGACTGTCGAAGTGGAACAACACTCTGACGGGGATGGTCGGGCATCGTCAAAGGTGAACATCGATACATCCTCCTTTCAGGTCAAAGGCCCAAGATGGACCTATTCTTCGCACTTCGTCAGCTCAATGAATAATGTCATGGGCATTGATGTCTTCTCTACGTATAAGGCTTAGCTTGCATCATTGGTATGTAGGTTTCTGACTGATGGAACCATACTCAGATTGCCTTAATTCAAACTCTTCACCGCTCACTCCGCCCTCTTTCCCACCTTTGTCCTCTTTTGAGCCAATGATTATTCCATGCAAGCCCGTCCTCGTCATCCTTTTCGCCTGCCCCCGGTTCCCACCGTTGCTCTTTTCCCTCGCCACAGTCATCTTTTTGCGCATCGTCGTTTCTCGGATGTCTCACCCTCGTCCTCGTCCGATGTACTTAACAGACGTACTCCCTCTGGAGATATTATCAGTTAAAGTCTAGCAGCGCTGATACACTGACGGATTTCCTTGGCAACTATAATCACATCCGAAACTCGCGGTCCCCTCCCTTCCCGATACTCCCGTAACTCGAACTCGCTCAACTCAACAAATGTGTCGGAAGTGAAATAATCGTCGATCGTCTCGAAAATCATATCTCGACGTTATTGACGATCTCGCACCCGTTTTCGTCGATCGAAGTGATGGAGAGGATATCGTCGTAGATGCCTCGTAAGGCACCGGCGTGCTCCCGTACACGGATCGACCACGCGGTTCTCCCCACGTTCATCTCCCTTGAGGTAGATGTCAAGGGGAATCCACTCCATTCCGTAAACTTGATAAACCAAACCGGGTCTAGGAGTTAGAAGTGGTAAACCAGTTCGAATGGTTGGAATGAAAAAGCAGAAGAGGCTCGCTCTATGTTGGGTTCTGCCCAGATCTATTCCGACCAGTTGAAGACGATTCGAACCAATCGGACACTCGGATAAAGCTTCTGGACCCAGCGACTCTGACCGTAGGAATTGCACAGCTTCATATGTTCCAGCGTCACGGGATAGACCAAGACTGCCACGCTGTCATGCTTTTTGTGCTCTCGAGCAACCGGACCGAGGTGCGTCATTGGACAAACAAACTTGATTGGTTTTAAGTTGTGAATGACGGCACAACCTCCGGAGTGACAATCTTGACAGGAGCGCGACATCTTCTGGAAGGTCGTTCCGGACGCTTCGAAGACATTAAAGTGATGGCAGATGATCGGGGTTCTATCCCCTGATCCTCCAGACGCAGTCCGAGTCGGCGTGATGGATACCCGTTACGAGCAGCTCGACGTAGCCGAGCAGGTATCGTTTGAAATCGATCCGAAAATCGTAGTCAAAAGTCGTCTTTACGCGCTGTTCGCGCGACCAGCCCCATCTACTGTTCACGACAACAGTAGCATGGTAACGTTCTTCGATGATGAAGGGTGTGTCTGACTCGCGAGGGAGGAGAGGTGCGGTCGGATCAAAAGTTGGACATTTGAGATCCCATCCCAGGAAGCATTTGCGAGGTGAACTGCCTAGAGTGCTTGGTATAGGATCGGACCGACAATGACGAAAAGAGATCTCGAGACGCGTAGGCAAGTAGCGAAGGAATTATTATCGCTTGATGGAGCATGAGCTTGAAGAGTTCCGGGTATTCGGTTAAGGTAGAGAGGGGCTATGGCTGCAATACGTTACCTCAGTCATTCGGTGACCCAATTCAGCTAGAATTAGCCGCGAGATCTTCAGATTACCAGCCAGATCTTGTAACTTATCCGAATGACTGAATGATCACTTGCACAGGTCTTTGGGACGTCCCATGTATTCACACCAGACCGGAAGTGCATCATTCGAGCTCGAAACCCAGCCTTTTGTCCATTGTGGTGTCGTTCGCTCATTGTTTCAAAATGAGCTTATTGTTCGCGAACAACAACACCGAAACCACAATATACGCTTCGAGCCTGATGATAGCTATTCTTACAAGGCTCCATCGTACTCCGAGACAAGGAAGAGGTCGTTTCGCTTTGTTGACATTGTGGTCGAAAATCACTCAACATAGGACATCATCCAAAAATTGAGGGAAACAAAGCCATCAACGTCAACAAAGAGCGATTCTCAAAGAACAACACACGCGGCTTATTGAGGCCATTCGAAGCCGTTCGGGACCTATGCAAGATCTGGCTGGTAATCTGAAGATCTCGCGGCTAATCTGAATATATGGGGAAAGGGTGCAGAGATTACGTGAAGATTAAAAACGTAATATTAAGATTAAATGTTTTTGCGATCTTGTTGGACTGTAGCCCATTTTTTTGGAATGGAGTGGGATAGCCGGCGACTTTAGCAGAACCACTAGATTGCAAAGTTGCAAGCGGTGACTTTCATATGAGCACGGTTTCAGGGAAGAACCGGGGAGCCGTGCAACTCCATGGCGGATTGATCGAATCTTGGCCAAATGTGACACCTAGTCATTGCTCGGTAAACTCATCCAGCTTGAATTGAGACAAGCCCAAGATTCACGAAGTGAAGAAACTATCTCGATGAAACTGAGCCTCCAAGTTGCTCCTGTGCCCTGCTCATTTGCACAACCCTCCCGTAGTATCTCGTCATCCATCACCAATCACTGGAATAATATCAGCTTTGACGAGGTCACTTGTTGTAACTGGTTACTCAACTTTGCACTTCAATGCGACATTGATTCGACCCGGACCCTCCTTCCCGCCTTATGATCCCTCATTTCCAGCTCGCTCAGCTCTTCGAACGTACTGGTACCGTGAGACTCGTCGATGGTAAGAAAGACAATATCGCGGATGCTCGCGGAGACGGAAGTTGAGAAAAAGTTGAGAAACTTCCGTCTCTTCGGTCGGTGCCAATGCGATACAGAATAATCGATATTCTCGCTCCTTCCCAGCTGGACTGGATTCTTCCAGTCATCCATCTCGTCTCCCGTCTTCCTCACCAATCGGAGCTGTTCCATCCCGTAGATCTCGTATGTCAGATCCTTTTGAGGGAGACAAGCCTTGGTGCAGAACTTGACAAATTGCCCGGAGTGTACGCGATCGTGCTGTCAATTCTGTAGGGATCGGCGTACCGACCATCGTACCCGGTGTCTCTCGAGTTGTCCCAATACCTCTCTGACCAGTTGAAGACAATTCGTACGGTATACACATTTCGATAGCCATCCCATGGACAGGTCCAATAGGCATCCGCTCTGCCCATGGGCTGGATGATGACATCGAGCGGGAGAGAAAAGACCAGAGTATGTAACGTGTTGGTATGTCGAAATCTTGGTGTATTACAGAGTCCATAGCGTTGCACGAGTTTGTTCGGAGTCATGTGACGAATGATTTGACGTCCTTGAGGTTGCGTCCCACATCGAGTCGAGCAGGGCAGATTGTCAAGAATCGGGAAATATGGAGACACTCACGTCGAGTTGTGATAAGGCCGATCTCCTCGTACTCCTCGCAGATTCTGCACTGATGAGAGCCGCACGTGACAATGACCTTTGACCAGACCAAGCAAGAATCGCTTGAAGTTGATGGCGTAATCCGGCTTGCACCTCATCTCCTCCTCAAGGTCCCCACTACATCGAGTCCTCTTAGACCTCTCCCGCACCATGTACTGTGTGCTTTCTCCTCTATCGGTAGTCCTCGTGGGGATATCTTCTGAGGAAGGGGGAAAATCCGGACCTTTAGATAGTGCTCCTCGAAAAACATCGCGGGGGTCATCGTCAAGGTATAGGGTATGATAGAGTATAGGTCCAACGAGGACAAGAGATTCTGAGAGGTGTGTAGACAGGTGGCGAAGGTAGCATCGTCGGTTTGATGGAGCATAGGTCGGAAGTTATCAGGGTAGTCGAGCTTGGTGGAGATTGGCTGCCAGTGTATAATCAGCTCGCCTTCACTCCTTGGCCACACCATTATGAGGGACCTTTTTGTTAGTTTTACCATTTATTAAGAGGAAGAAGATCAGCAAACTATCAAGATCGAAGCGGAAGAGGAAATAAGGCCAATCTCAGGTGGTACCATCAAGGGGCCCGTGCTAAGACCGTATAACCGGATAAGGAAAAGAAAACTCGCGTGAGGGCAGGACGGAACCTGTCGACTGTACATGATGCATACCTACTGACCTGCTTGCCTTCCGTAGCGATTTGCTCGCTAGCTGAAGTTCAGCGCTGACCATCACCGTCCCTCGGCAACGCTAGACTGCTCTCGGCGATCCCCGCAGCTGATCCTTTGCGCTATCAACCTCCTTTCCCATATCCGCAACACGCGGTTTCAATCCCAGCTTGAAATCAAACAGCTCCACTGCTCAGCTCACCTGAGGTGTCCGAGGCATAGTACTCATCAATAGTTCCGAACATGAGGTCTTCCCTTCTCTCCGTTGTTTAATTGCCATCGTTGTCGCGTATAGTGAGGATATCGTCCAACATCGCACGTAACTGCCTTGAGTGTTCGGGGGTGCCAGGGCATAGAGCGGGAAGGTTATGTCGGAATCGAATTGGGACGCCAATCGGAGTTGCTCCATACCGTAGATCTCGTATGCCCCTATGAACGGGACGGAAGGCGGACAAGCTTTTCGCGATGGTAGCCATCCGTTTTCATTTCGGAACGAAGCGCATCATTCGGCGACGTATCCTCGCCGTCCGCAATCTGACTCCAGTCGAAAACCAAGCGAATCATCTCGATTTGCGGGAACATCGTACTCGAAGTGCCGTTGAAGCTCGAGACCCACCGGGCATAATTGCCTCCTATGCCAAAGTCAAAGTCCCCGATGCGCTCAATCAAGGGCAGAAAGTGAGTGACCACTTGGACATTTTCTTGGCTCAAAAGAAAGTCGAGATGATCACAGATGTTCGCGGCGCAATTGCTCGGATGGCCAGTCTCTCTATCCTGTTGACAGTTCGGGTGGCCCCGTACTCGTCTCGTCGTCAAGGTCGAAATCGACTGCTGAGTCTGCGATGCGGAGGCATTCGAGATTGGGAAATTTCCGAGCACAGCTATTGTCGGCCCACTTGCAATCCCAGGAAGTGTGTGGACAGATGACGAGGATCTTTACAAAGCGCAGCAGATATAGCTTGAAGTTTGTCGTTTTCGGGATGATTGCTTTCGGTCGATACCCCCATCTACTCCTTCGCGACCGCATGTCGTCTTCCAGGTCATCTTGAGCCGAACGTGCTCTGGGTGCATCATGAACGGTAGTAGGATCAAGGTCGAGACTGTTGATACAAGCGCCTCCGGAAAAGGTTCGGAGGTTCTGTGAGTCGCGGTAGATGGTGTGTTAAAGGATCTTTCCGGCCCTGACGAAAAGGTCCTTCGAAACGCGTAAACAAGTAGCGAGGGAGGCATCATCGGCTTGATGGAGGACGTGTTTGAATAGCTCAGGGTAGTTGAGGAGAGTTAAAGAGACTATAGCCATCTCCTGTCAGCTTACGAAGAAGAAATTAGACAATGATGATCGCTCAACTCATTCTCAGTCCAGGACCCGTAGGAGCCTGCTTTCGAAGCGGATGATCCTTGTCCACTTTGAGGGGAAGATCGAGGAAAGAGTTGCAGAATGTTGGATTGCCGAAGATGAAAGAAAACGGTGGAGAAGTGGGAAGAGAATAAACACCAAAAAGAAGATGACGGAAGATTGAAGTGTAGGGAATTGATGAGCCATTTCCCACGCTCGCGCCGCTTTCTGATCGCAATCAAGGATCCTTTCGCGCCTAGCTTGCTCTCATCTGCGACACATGGCGTGCATCATCCCCTCATCTTCCCTTCAAGTAACAATGTCATGTCCACCAAGATCGCGCACCATCCTACCAACATGCCTCACTCAATCCACTCCAGCACCTAAACTCTTCCTAGCCTGCCTGCCTCTCTCCCTCGCCCGCCTAGCAACCCGCACCAGTCCGATCAGCGCATTCTTTAGCCTGTCCGAACCAGGGCTACTCAAATGACTGAAATTCCCTGTCAGATTTAAAAAGCATGGTAAAGCACGAGACTCACTCGTGTACTTCTCGCCTGAAATTCTGCTTCTCCCCACTCGGCACCACATGACCCGGTATCTCCCCCATCGCCTCGTCTATCCAACCCTCGATATCTGCAGGCGGTGCACATTGCACAGTCGCTCCGACGATCTGCTGTATCTGATCCAGCCCATCTTCCGGAAAGCCCTGGACGACTCCGGAAAGAGTGAGGGAGAGGATAACTTTGCCATACTGCTGAAAGACGGGTTGGAGTTGGGGTTGATGGGGTGGATGGGATAGGCGTTGGGAGAGGAGGGCGAGGGTGTCGAGGCATATCAAGGAGGTCTCAGGGGCTGGGCAGGTGAGGGCGGATAGTGTGTGGGCTGTCGCAACGGGGAGTACGGGAGAAGACAGGATGATATCGGGGAGATTGGTTAAGTAGGACATAAAGCAGTGCACATAGTCATCCATCACTACCTCGATATCAGCAACGTTGATAATGTCAGTTATGTGCAGGACTCACCGTCTGGTATTTCCAGGCTGATCTTCGACTGTAGCAACTTATTCAAAGCAGTAGTTACACCCTCAAAGGCCCGTCCCAACAGCGCAGACACACCCTCTCCACCGGGTGCCTTCGCAACATCCGCAAACTTCGCCGCCACCTTCCCGGTAATCCAGAGATAGCTCGCATATCCCGTCTCTTCAAAGGCCAATGCCATGCGTTCCAGCAAAGGGTGTATGACGGGTTCGAGTGCTTTGGCGGGAAAGAATCCTAAACCTCGCCGCAGGACCGAGCCGACTCGTTCGGAGATGTAGTACAACTTCGCATACCGGGCTAGGAGGGTGTCGAGGATGGTGTAGACGGCGAGACAGGTGGGGAAACATGATTCGGGCACTGGGTCAAGGGTGCGGACAATGGCGAGGTAGGAATCAATCTGCTCGAGGGCATCTTTCATCAGCTTAGTTGGGGAAAGATTCACACACCTGCTGTCCGCTGGAGGTCCGGCTTCTGCGCCTCAGCCGGTGCAGCAGCAACCGTTTGGACCCGTTGTATCAAAGGCTCGCAGAACTGCTGTAACGCCGGAGCAGCCGCATCCGCCGGCATCGAGCTGATGACATATCCGATAGCCTCGCACACCTCTACCATATCTGCTTGATCGAGCTTGGAACCGACAGTCGAGACGAAAGCGTGTAGTTGAGGGAGGAAGGGAACAAGATGCTGGTTGCAATCCTGACACATAAATTTCATAGCCTGTGCCGCTGCCGCAGAAACCTCTTCTTCTGCCAGGTCAAAGCCAGCCGAGATGTATTGTAGTTGGAATGCGAGGTTTTGCGGATGTCGATCTATCCATTGGGTGTAGCGGGAGATGACGAGGACGGCAGCATAGCGTATTCGAGGGTGATCGGGAAGTTTGGGAAGGAGGTCCATGATGTGAGGCATGACCTCGTCATCATTTGGGTCAACTTCCGCTCCCATCGACCTCATCGAGAAAAGCGGCGCCTCGATCTCCTGCCATGATGGGGATGGTCTGCTTAAAGCGGCTACCACCAGATCATACGATCTCCGCAAACACGTCGAAGCTCCAAGGACATGACAGCAATCCTTGAGCGTATCTCCCATTCGATGTCGGAACATTCTGAACTCGTCTCTTTCTTGTGCGGTTTGTGGCTCGTCGTCGCGGGGAAAGTGTAAGTGACCGATAATGATGCTTTGCAGGTTTGCGTAAATGTCGAGAAGGGGTCTGAAGACGGCATCGGATGATTGTCGACCGAGAGCGGAGGCGACTACATACCAAAAGTTGAACGTGATGGGGACAATGTCGAGATCGGGATAAGCGGCACATGCAGCGATAGCTTCGACGAGTGGTAATAAGTCGTTTGGATGTCTGGCGATGAGATCTTTGTAGCACTCTCCTGCCTCACAGAATAGGCGACAGTACCCTCGTATCCGATCCGGATCCTCCTTATGCGCCTCGAGCTGGGATCGAAGCGCTATTAAGCGAGGGATGATCTGTTGAATGACTTCGACATTTTCCTCGACCTCTTGCGTCTCATGAATGAGATCGCATAGGACGTCGACGGCGGAGTCAAACAGCTGATCGGAGGGTAAGGCATCGAATGCTGCGGGGAAGAGGGATGTTTGTGCAACCTGAGATGCGGGGAGTTCGCCTGCTGAGAGCCAGCTGCGAAGGGTATCGAACACGGATATCTGTATTGAAGGGGTAATGCCTAAGTCATCAGGTACGCTTTTGTCCAAAGTTAGTGTACACTCACCTGGAGCTTGGATATACATAGCCAGCACGCCAATGACCTGTTCTGCGGAACCTCCTATCAAGCTCTCCATGACCGCCCGAGCTTCGTCTCCCTACATCTCCCAATCAGCCGCAGACTAAATCAAGCCCTGAATGAAGCCCACCGATAGAGGTATTCTAGGATTCCCAGCCTCCTCCACGAGACATTTCAGAAACCCCAATAAAACCGGTACAGTCCCCGGATCCTTCCCATAAGAATCCACCATCCCACCAACAACATCCCTCCATTCAGGCATCTGCATCGCCAGGTCAGACAACGCCAAACACAACTGCACCAGAACCGCTCGGGATCCACTAGGTGCACCGGGTTGTGTGAGTGGTGAGAGGGAGCTAATGAGGGAATCTCGGAGGGGTGGGAGCTGTTCTCGTGGGAGTTGAGGGAGGTCGTACATGATCTAGGCGAGTCCAGGTGAGTTTCGAGCGTCTTTCAAGAAGCGAGTCAGAGTCTGGGCGAGGACGAGTCGGACGGGACGGAGGTCCTTGCTCCGCCTGGTAAGACCAGGCTCGAGCAAGTGGACAAAGGGAAGATGGGAGCTTACTTTTGCTCGGAAGGTTTGGGCAGAAAAGAGTCGGCCCTCTAACGGTGAGTTCGGTGTCGTGAGGAGGGAGTGACATGTTTGCCATGCCTCGACCTGGTTCCATTCGTTATCAACCTGTACCAGAATAAAGACGACGCCTCACGCTATGTTGAAACTCCTCCAACCACTCATTCGCCCGTCTCTTCGAGCTGGGTTCGGGATCGTGATAAAGCGTTTGTAAGGCTTGAAGGACCGCTGAGGTCGCTTGATCTGATGCTGACGTCGACATGCTTGGTATCGGAGAGGAAAAAGAGGAGAAGATGCAGTTCGCAATGCTTGAAGAAAGGAGAACAGACGCACGGTAGACAGCGACTATTCAGAGCTAGGAGAAATCCAAAGTGAGGGGAACATTTGTGGCATTCTAAATTGGCTAATGGGCGACTGTGGCATTCTTGAAACGAGTCCGAAGCGAGTCCGGCTCAACCATGGCTTTTGCATACTCAAGCATCTCATCCCCCAGAACCCCTCTTCTTGTTCGTCAAGCTCACCCTCCTCCTGCCTCCACCACTACCGCCCCTATCCAACTTCTTCGCAGCTTGCCCAATGGGGACATACGCATACGGGTCTACACCTCCGACCCGCTTGATATCACCACCAGCTCTCTTCATGATGCATTAGCCTTGGCGACCTCAATTCAGTGGGATACACCCACCTTCGCCCTGAACTCCTCTCCGAGCCGTCCAACGATCTTACTCCGCTTCTGCTTTCCCGCCTTATCTTTGTCCTTCTTCTCACCCATAACCTCATCCAGATCCATCCCCATCCTCTCCTCCTCCGCACGAGCCCTTTTCGTATTCTTGTTGTACCGCAAGTTCCCCTTCGCATCTCGACTAGCTCCATCAATACCTCGCTGAGCAGCCATAAAGGCATTCCCAGCATCAGCATTGGTAAGAGCTTCGGTCTCCGAATCCGACTCGGCGATGATGAGTTTGCCTGATTTGTCGGTCTTAAACCGCGCGGCATCTTGACCTGGTTTACGTTTTCTCGATCCTGCCGATGAGTCTGCACCTATAGACAGGGTTAGCGACAGGATTACAGCAGCATCTCAGAGACACGAACCGGATATACCGCCAGCGATCGACCGGGACAACAGATCCATAGGCTGTTCCCCCTCGTTCCGGATATACGCCGCCTCTCCTCGTTTGCCTTTCTTGGGCATCTGTTCCGTCAACCTTCGAGCTCCTTCTTGATCGTCCTCCGCATCAGAAGAAAGATCTGAGTCGGAGTTATACAGGATGTGGTCAAACGTATTCCCACGTGTCGATTTCGGCGTCTACCCAAGCCTATATCAGCGATACATCCCATACTCCGAATCGGTATTGACTGACATCTTCTTCGTGATCGGGCTCAGCATTCGCCTTCTTCCTCTTCGCTCTGTCTTTCTTTCTCTTGATCCCCTCGAGAACCTTCCTCTCCCCACCTTCCGGAGCATTCCTGATGATCACCTCATAGCCAAACTTCCTGATCATCCGCTCGAAGATATGCACCGTCTTCTGCTTGAAGTGATTTTTGTGGTCATGTACCCATCCGAGTAAAGCTGGAACGAGAGTAGGGAGGTGAGGGGTGATGGTAGCGAGTGGGAGGGCAACAATCGCGACCTTGACGAAACCGAGGGCGGATTTGACGATTTCTCGATTCTTGGAGGCGACGAAGACGGCGACGGTGGAGACCAGCTCAGAGATCATAACATCGGAGATATCCTCTGAGCCTCATCAGCTCTGACCCAGGGACTTCGGTAAGCAAAGCAACGCACCTTTAAACTCGAAAACGAGCCGAGACAGAGCGTTGATACTTGCGCTGACCATGTGCGGCGTCGTCCCCGTCAGACCGGCAGCGACCATAGTGATATATTCTTCAACATCAGCCTCAACTGAGGCTACGAGGAGTCAGGTCAACTGAATAAAAAGATGGACTTCAATTTACCTTCCTCCTCCATGTCCTCATCGTCGGCACCGCCTGCGGGTTGCTTCACCGAGCCACCCTGCGCCATCTTACGAGCCATCTTCACGAGGAGGTCAAACCCGGCGTCTCTTGCTTTCTCGTTGACCTCTTTCGTGCCGAGTACTGCCTCAGAAAGCACTTCCGGGATGAGATGCAATTGATCTTTCGGCAAAATATCCACGATCGCCGAGAGGAGCTGTAGGCGGTCCTGTGCAAGCAGTCAGCTGTGCTCTGCGACAGCGCGAGGAGACAGATTCACACTCTGCGCACCCGGTCCTAGACCTCTGCCAACCTCGTCGAGCTTCTTCACCAACTCTTCCAGGTTCTCCCCCTTCACGAGGTCTCCAACCTTTCCAGCTTCGATCAATCGCGCCAGCACTCGGTAACTCTTCTTCTGTAGGGTAGCATCGCTATGCTCGAGCATCGTAACGGTAGCCGTCGCACTGAATAGGGTCTCAGATTGTGTTGTCGGAAGGTAGGGGACGAAGATGATCAGGAGGTCAAGCATAGTATGCGAAACAGGGGAAGCTCCAGGAGCAGCAGGTATGGGATTGGCCAAGTTCGTGAAAAGATGGGAGGTGACCGTCGTGTATGTATCTATGATGGCCTGCAGAGTCCATCAGCTCAGCAAGATGTAGGGAGTCGACGACGCTCGCCTTTTCGGTCATGATCCCTACCCAAATACCGATGACATCCCCGACCATCCCCCTTGACTCTCTAGTCATCTTGCTAAAAACGTTAAGCAGCACAGACACCATGTCCTTCGCCACCTTTTTCAGCAGCTGCATATTATCCGCTGCAGAAGTTTGATCTAAACCGAACTGCTTGCTAAGCTCTTCGGCCGGTGTGGTAGATGCGAGCAAAGTCTGAGTTGAAGTGACAAGCTGTGAAAGGCCGCGAAGAAGGGAAGGAAGGAGTACGGGCTGAGTATAGAGGAGGTTCGTGATAAGGGTGAGAAACGGCGTTGTGAGACCCTGATGAATTACTGTATCAGCCAGATCAAGATTATAGACACAGACCTACCTGAATCATGTCCCGAGGCATCTCGCAGAAACCTGGAAAGCAAACCCAGATCTGTCCCACAATCACCTCCCAAATCTTCGCTTTCGTATCCTTTCCCGCTTCTTCCGACGCCACCTTCCGAGCAAAGACCCGCTCGGACAGCGGTCTGAAGTAGGATGCGAAGAAGGCGAGGGAATCGTTTGTCGTTCGCGAACGAATGAGCGGGAGAAGGTGAGCTCGACCGGGTTGAGGAGTATTGCCATCACTGCAGGAACATTATTAGCAGTGGCCGACACATCAGAAGTCGCGCTCACGCATCAGGCTCGATGTTGAGTGGCAGAGTTCTCAAGACCCCTTCAACACCAATGACCTCGATAGCCATTCCGACTACCTCATCAACCTTCGCCTTCTCCTCGAAACCGTCCTGCGTCCGAAGATTGCCTACATCCCGTATGAGCTCCAGAAGCAGCTCTTCAGCCGCCGTCCGACCTCGACCAGTGGAGTCGACTTCTGCATCCTCTTCCTCGGTCACGCGCAGCCGTGTTCTCGATACGAGTGCCGAAAGTATCGGCAAGAGATATGGGAGCCTCAAAGCATTTGTTGTCATCGCGTTCGACACGGATGTGACAAGCCGAGTAAGGAACGGCGTCTTCTGCTTCTTCCTGGCTCCGGCGACAAGTGAGCCTCGCCGAGCGTAGTTGACGGAAGCAACGATCATCTCGTCGGTGATGCAATATCGGACGATTCCCTGGGCTCCGATCGAGTCCGAGGCAGCCGCCAGGACATGAGGTAACGCTTCAGCGGCGAGGAGAACATTGTTGAAGATCAGGTTGAAAGTCTTTGGGAGATATGACGGGAGTGTGAGGGGATCTTGCAGAGACATCTTGATGATCGCGGATGTAAGGGCGGAGAGGTAAGTGGGAAGGTCGGAGGTTCTCAACTTGATCTTGGGTGGTGAGGCGAGAAGTGAATCAATGATAGTTGGAAGGTTGGTGAGAACGGCAGGCGTTGGAGCTGATGTGTCTGATGGAGGTGGTGATAGCAGGTGAGCGAGAAGTGAGTAGATCTGAGGAGTGAGATGGGCGAGCGGAGGAAGCGAGAGCAAGAGGGAGCAGAGTGTGGATAGATGCTTGACGGACTGTCAATACTGCTTCAGTCGTCATGAAGGGGACGTCTCACCTCATCGCCCCAAACAGCTACCCACCCTCTCAATCCCTGCACCATCCAGATCACCCTCTTCCCCTCCGCATCCTCCCCATCAGCAAGCCTCGCCTTCTTCCCTTTACTCGACCCACCACCGCTTTTTGCCTCCTCTTCCAAAACACCAGTCGCCCATTCCCTCGCACGAGGCAGGTATGGATGTGCTCCAGCTTTGACTCGAGGTGGGATGGGCGTACAGAGCACTTTCCGGACACCTTCCTGGACGAGATGCCTGACTTTCGGTCGAGGATCGAGGTTAAGCTCGAGGAGATAGTTCCATGCTTTCTTGAGCAGGGGACACGAGTTGAGCAAGCTCGCAGGCGAGATGAGGAGGAGGGAGGTAGTAATTTGTAAGAGTGAGCGCAGTGCTGGAGGATGTTCAAGCGCAGTGTCGAAGAGCGGGAGCAAGCACTCGAGTAACGGCGAGAGCTTACTCAGGACCACCTGACTCGGCGTCTCAGGTACGACGATAGCCAACAAGTACAGCGTCGCGGGAATCAACGCTCCCTGACCCACATTCTCGCTCTCTGCCATAGCTTCATCGTCGCCGTTGCCAAATTCATCAGCACAGGCTTTCTCGAGGCATTGAATGAGTGGTACGAAGTACGCCGTGGGGGAGAGAGGAAGATTGGAAGTGCCGAGTTGAGTTGAGATGGTTGATTCGATTGCGACTAGCAGTTGAGCGGGTTTCGACTGATGGGCAAGGGATGAGGTGGTCAGTCGCCGGACTTTCGCCAGAGCGGAAGAAAGTGACTCGGTCGGTACTGAAGACGAGGAAGCCATCGTCAAGACCACCAACGCTAGAAACCTTTTTGCTGCACTGTAGACTGATCACTCCTCTCAATCTTTCAAAATCTCGTTGTCAAGGTGGGTCACGTGCACTCGTTTCATCGTGCTTAATTTGTGGCAGAGTGGCAGCTTTGCTCTTCGTTTCCAAGCGGATCCTTTCTGCTAGACATCTGCTGTATCAGGATCATAAAAGACGGCTCAGTTCATCCAGCGCGGCTGCAATCCACAGGATCGATAAGTCATATCTTACTAGTGTTGGCCTGTTTTTCACAGGTTTTTAGCAACCCTGATATCCAAATTCGGCTTGGGTGTTGGAATCGCTGACCAACCCAAGTCCACAATCTCGGGTACAGCATGACTAGCCGAACTGGCATGTCAGATGGCCAGCTACTAAAAGCAGTTCTAGGCATCATGGAGGACAGTCCCCATCCCAGCATTCTCTTCGGAGATCCAGTCAGTCTCCTTAAATCCCACTTACTCCCTCTGACCATGAAAAACTCGATCGCTAATCCGCTACTACAGGCAATCTCCTTGAAACATGTCGAGCGGAACCTATCCCTCCCACCGTCATCCATCGATCCAGCTATGGTAATGGATATGATCGAACCACTATGTGATTCCCTCTTCGATATCCCTCGGAAGCCTATAAATCGAGAGCTGAAACGAGGAACTGGTAAAGAGGATTGGTTGGTATTCGTCGAAACGGATCCGACAGAGACCTTTCCTCCTACCCCAGGGAAAATGAAGAATGTCGCGCGAAAGCTTCAAGAGCGAGAAAAGGCAAGGTCGCATACATCAGGGCCCTCAGGAAAACAATCATCAATGCCAGTCCCACCAGTCTCGCAGCTTCCGAACGATCTCATTATCGACACAGCGTCTCCGCGTGCATTGGCTGAGCGGTCGATTCACTCGCCACTTCCCGAGCCAGAACCGATCGTTCTGACCCTTGATCCACTCCTTCCCGGTAGAAAGACAGGTGGTCTCGACCGATATGGGCCGCAATCTGCTGGACAGGCGAAACCCAAAGAAAAAGGTGGATGGTTCAAGCCGTTGAAACCTGGAAGATCAAAGAAGCCAACTGAGAGGGACCTCACTCCCGCTGAAGCTGTCAACAGAACCACATCGCCCGACTACACTATTGAAGAAGTGTCGAAATCTTTCGCTCCTGATGGAGATATTGACGCTTCCGGCTTCATGATGATTGATCGAGGCCAGGCAGGCACCAATACCTCGTCAAATGACCCGATGCGAACTCGGAGTCACACGGGTGAGGGTTTGGAGAGGGCAATTGAGGGACAGGGGCGGAATTTACCTTTAGTAGAGGTACCCGTGGATTGGGAGACAAGGACTTCGGGGGTTACCAACGGAGAAAGAGAGACAAATGATCCCGAAGACAATATGGAAGGGAAAGAAATCCCCATTTCTCTATCGCCATCGCCAACTCTCTCGAGCGATGAGGAGGATCTGCCGTCTCGCTCGGAGTTTCAACTTGATATATCGGATTACGAATCCCGCTCCGAGGATGATGATGCAAACAACAAGCCGATTTCAAAAAAAGGAGAGACGGACAAAGAAGATGGTTTCACGCCTCCACAAACTCCCTTCCTAACGAAAGCCTTCGAAGATCTTCCCTTCGGTCCTGGCATCCCCGTTGTCAGTCCTCTCCTTGTCCTCTTTATCATACGCTCATGCCCTACAAGCTTCACGTCTCCGAGTGGATCTCCGATCTATGGAAGATCCTCCTTGCCGAGCTCGTGGTCGCACTCGCATTGGCTTATGTCCTCCAAGCGATGGGTTGGTAAGCTGTAGGAGAGGTGCCCAGAGATGATATGCATGCATGGTATATACAGGTTTTCGCCGTGAGGTTGATGAATAAAAGCCGATCAGAGCATGACCACCCCTATGCCTGCGCTTTGCTTGGTGTTTACACCTCGTCCTCCACCATCGATCGGTGCACAAGCCCAATTGTAAAGATAAACTAGAAGTGGATTAGCAGGTCTCACTTATACCGCTTTAGAGACGTACAATTCTGCACGAAGGACGAGAATGCAATGATTAGCTTATGCTACTAAGGATTGCAGTGTGACTCACCAAGAAGCCATCTCCGGGTCCGAACTGATTGCGAATGACATCAGCATCGCTCTGCTCTCTAAGCGGAAAGCTTACCTTTTGATCTGTCAGGAACATGGTATTGTCCAGCAGTGTCAAAGCGTTCAGTACGTCAAACCCAGCCTGGAGGTCGCAACTCAGCGTGGTCGGCGAACACCAACAAAGCACTCACATTATGCGCAACAACAAGCATATCATTCACCAACCCGTTCAGCCTTTCAGCTAGCTTGCTCTTCGCTTTCGCCTCGTGTGTCGCAACGTCGTCCGCGCTACCGCCAGCCGAGAAGTAGACGTCCGAAGCGTAATAGTACAAGTAAGCAGCATTGAGCATATTGTACTTCTTGTGCTTCATGATTGTCGACGGTAAGGAGTAAAACGATATCAGGTCGGTGATGAGATGTGTTATAGGATCCTACGCCCGCAGCTCCTGTAAAATCCGGATAATTGTCGATAAGGTACAGAACGTACCTCCACGACGTACGCCCAGACCACTTGCTCCACCCTCTTCCCGCCTTCTTCCCGCCCCTGACCGCTGAGGAACCAATGCTCAACCTCCTCATCTTTTGTGAAGCAATCCGCAACATCGAACCTAGCGAGATATCTCCGTAGTAAATCCCCGACCTGAGGTATATCGTCTTTGACCATCTCTCGGAAACCAGGCATTTGAGGATGTGAGGGGACGGCGTATTGCTTGACTAAGCGGGCGATGGTCATGGAGCGGGGAAGTGGGGAGAAACCGATATCGACGAGTTTGGGTGGATTCAGGTTGCGGTGAAAGTATCTGTACAACGCCACTCAGTTTAAGGAGCGCTACAGTAGACAGAGACGTAATTCACCGGCAGGTCCCGATAGGCGTTGGCAGCACGATTCCGCCCGTATATATCGCCTGCCAGACGTTCGCTAAGTTACACCGCCTGGTGACTTCTTTGATGAGCACCGGAGCGAGGCGCTTGGACCTCAGCTTTTTGTGGACACAAAGGAAGTTGATTTCGGCGGCTTCGAATGTCCTGCAAAGCTGAATGAGCCATCGCAATGCATCAGGAATTGAGCGTATCAGCTCTAAGCTTTCGAAGCACTCACTTTGTCCGAACCCGCAGATCGACTTTGATACCCGAGATGAAGGCTATCAATTTGCCGGTTTTGGATACTCGGACACCGATATGCCAGTTGGGCATGTAGCCGGGTGCGGTAAGAGCCCTTCAACAAGGAGTGTCAGCTAGATAACCACATGTGCAAGGAGTCAAACGATATGCAAAGGTTAGCTCGCATGAAGCTCGGAGGTCCGTAGCAAGAGACTTACCAGAGCAAGAACTCCTTCGAATAGTGAAAGCGGAACATTGCGTCGTCATCTTCGACATAGTTGTCGGACAGCAGTTGATAGACCTCTTTGCACTGGAGGATTGGTCAACTTATGATTCCCTCCACCCGTTTGACCCATCATGGTAAGCCATGCATCGAGACTTCTTTGAGCTAACCTGTTCTTCGTTCTTGATGTCGATCAAGCTCCAGTCAAAGCCGGACGGGAGAGCACCAGGTTCTGGCTTGACATCCGCGGGTGTTTTTGGCGTATCGATGGGTCCTTCTTCAATTGTTGAGGACGGGGAGGCGGTAGGTAGCTGAGGTACGGGTTGTGTCTTCCAGAACTGTGCAGATTTCGGTAAGCACAAACATGCCCGATTTGTCATCACACACAAGGGCAGAAGGTGATTCGGGGAGCAAATTCTTGCTCACTTTGTGCTCTCCAAGGTTCTTGCTTCCACTCTTACCGCCAAGCGCGACCTGTCCATCGAGGAGCTTCATCAAATCCACGGCCTTCAGAGCTTTCCGGATCTCCTCTGCCATCGCGTAAGCAATAAGCTTCTATGGGGAGGTAAATGCTTACCGTCTGTTGCTCCTTGGTCAGATATGTCCATATTATCCCGCACCACATCGATGAGCTGCTGAGGAGCTTGTCCAGACGCTATGTTTCTACCGACGTCGATCAGTCAGCTGGCTGTTCGCGGCCATGCAGCGGGTTGGCTGGTTTTACCGAAGCCAACACTGACTTCAGCTTCGCAACAGCTTTACTAGCCTTCTCCTTCTTTTTCTTCTTCTTCTTCTTCCCTCTCTCACCGAAGCCTCCTTCTCCTTCTCCATCACCATTCGTCACAACGTCTTCACCTATCCCATCCTCCTCCTCCTCGTCGAGATCAGAACGCTCTCCTTCGTCTAAAGCGTCGGCATTCAACCGCTTGAATTTCTCGAATACTTCTTCAGTAGTAAGGCTCGTCGGCGGTGCGGAGATGGAAGACGTCGAAGCCTTACTGTCTGCAGGGAGAGTATCGTCCATGTGGATAGGCATGATGAATTGCGTATGTGAGGCGCGAGGAAGATTTTAACAGGGCTGAAACGCGCTTTGAGACGAAAGGTACCGTAAGTGGGGGGAGTCTTTGGTTCCTGTTGCGTTTCTTTTAGATCAACCCGACCATCCTGGAGCTGGCTTCACTCTCTTGTCAAATCTTATTTTCATTCCGGATTAGCGTTGCTTCGACCGGCTGGATCTTGACGTCGTGGGGCTCTCGGAACTCCACCATGTCGTCAGACCCACCTGCCGATCAAGAGCCCATTACCGAGCTGCAACAGCCACCTTCGAATCCCCAACCCGAATCACAAGCACCTGCTATCAAATCAGCTCCAGATGACATTCGACATCAAGTGGAACAAGAGCAGGCTCTTACAGATGCACAAAATCGATTGAAGGAGCTTGAGGGTGACGTCGAGCGGCTGAAAGGGGAGAAGCAGGGTTTGCAAGGAGAGAAGGATGGTGCCGGTAAGCATTCATACTGTCGAGGACACGGTATTGTGCAAGACGGATGGCAGGCTGACCTCCAACCCACAGTCTCGACAACCAATCAGCTTCGCACGCAGCTCTCGAGTATCCAATCGTTACATCACAAGTCTACTTCAGAGTCGGCGGTTCTGCGGACCCGGTTAGATGTGAGTGTACTTTGGGCCTCCCAGCCAAAGTTAAGAGGCTGCGGGTCCCAGATACATCTGGCTGACAATATCGTATCATGTCTAGGCTATAGAGAGCGAGAAGAGAGAGCTTCTTGAAGAGATTGAACGATTCCAGCAGCGATCAAACAGGAGTACTCGTGCGTGCTCCCATACTCGCTACTCCGACTTCAAGGTCCTGAGGCAATCAGCACCAGGACGCACTGACTTCGAATGACAGAGGAGCTGTTCACTCTCCGGTCGCAGCGAGCCGAGGCTTCGCAAAAGGTCGCTCATCTCGATGTTGAGGTATCCGAGCTGAGGATGGCGGCCGACTCCGCGAAGGTCAGTTTAGCCTCGTACCTGTGGTTCTCTCTCATCTGGTGTCTTGACAGTTCAATGAAGAAAGAAGCGTCTCGGCGTTGACTAGCGCAAGATCGGAGATTTTGAACCTCAGCAAAGCCGCTGCGGATGTAGAGGAGAGATTTGGCAAGTACCGGGCTGAGAAGGTCAGTCAAAGCATCATTCGCACAGCTCTCGATCGAGTTTCCGTTACGATGTTGCTTGCTGACAATCGTTCTTCGCAGCAAGCAGAAATATCCCAAATACAAGTCGAGCAGGACTCCATCGTCTCCCGCCTCACTTACGCCGAAAACTCATATCGATCACTACAGCGCACATATAATGACCAGTCCCGCCGTCTTGCCGAGGCTCATGGGAATATCGCAACCCTTACTTCCGCCGCTGCTGCCAAGAAAGCCTCAACGTCAATGGAATTCCACCGCCTGATGGAGGAGAACCGAGTTTTGGAGAAGCGGGGCGATGATGCGCGAGCGACAGTTGTCGAACGAGAGGCAGAGCTCGAGCGTATGTCGGAGAACTATAACGAGAAGGAGAGAGTCTGGGAGGACCGATGGAAGAAGGAGGAGCGGATGCGACGAGAAGCGGAGAAGCGATCTGAGGATCTGAAAATCGTGGTGGAGAGGCTGGCTCTAGCGGGAGGCGAGGGTGCGGAGTTCAGTCCGGCGGCTTCCCTGGCATTTGGGATGAGGCAGAGTGGGAAAACATACACTCAATTTTACACCGACTACGTCATCCAGGAGGGGAAACTGAGGGAGGCGGAGAACGATGTCGCGAGGTTGACCGAACTGGTTGATAGAATCAATCAGGATATACTAGAAAAGGTGAGTATCTTACTCGCTGTACACTCGTCATTGACAGATATTGCGATAGCAACCCATCCTCGATGAGCAGTCAGCTGAGCATGTCCGATTCATCGATCGAGCCAATGCCCTCGCTGCGGAGCTCGCCACTGTCATGTCCTCGCGCGACAGCCACGAAGATCGAGCAAAGTCTCTCGCCACCGCCGCCACCTTGCACACTGAGGAAGTCTCAAGCCTTCGGACGGCAGTGGACGACTTGTCTCGGCAAGTACAGGGGTTACTTCGGCAAATAGCAATCCGAGACGATCCCTCACTCGCGAATGTGGCTATGAACGGTACCGCTTCTGCCGATGGCGATGTCATTACCGATCGACTACTCGAGTTCAAATCTATCCGATCACTGCAGGAGCAGAACCAAAAGCTGCTCAAGCTTACTCGCAGTCTTATGGCCAAGCTCGATGATCGCGAGATACGGCGTGCGACCTCGCATGCGGATGACATCGACACCGGCGCATCACTTGATCGGGCGACCGAGACAATAACCAAGCTGCATACTCAGCTACTCGACGCTCAGAAGAAGATCAACGGGGCAACGAGGGAACGCGACTTCTTCAGCAAGCTCCTGGCGAAAGGCGAAGGGCTTGGTTGGAGCCAGAAAGCCTCCCTTGGACCGCTGGAGGATGGAGATGGACCACATTCGCAGACTATTACTACATTGCAAGCGGAGATGGAAGTCGTCCGGACCAAGGCGGAGACAGACATCACGGAGGTGAAGGAGCAGGCTAGAGTCGAGGCGGAGAAGGCGGGATTGGCTGAAGTTGCGAAGGCTCGAGCTGAAGCGAAGATCACCCTTCTCGAAGGTGATGCACCTCATCCTTGCATGATGGGTCTTGCTGATATGTCGTAGAACAACATCGGATTCTCAATGAAACCAGCGGTCTGCAGCAACAGGAGTTTGGCAACCTCGAGGCACAATTGCGACAACTTCAAGGATCTATCGCTCAAGCAAACAATGAACGACGAGCCGTTAGTGTTTCTGTCGATTCGAGCAACACTCTGGCTGATGCACTGATACAGGCGCTTGAGCAGGTCGCTTCCCGACAAGCCGAGGCTGATCGACTACGAAATGAGACAGCGAACCTTCGCGCTGAAAAGGAGCAGCGCACGGTGCGTATCGTATCATTGTTGCAGCAGATCCTGACATTTCCCGAAGAGCACCGAGTCTCGGTTGCAGGCAGACTTCCGGACTGTTCAGTCTGAACGTGCAAGGCTCCAGCAGCTTATCGACAATCTCAACACCGTCAGCACCGAAAACGAGAGGACGAGGAGTGAGGAGAGGAGTCGGCTGGAAGGAAGGATCGAAGAGCTGCAGCGGGAGACGTGCGTACATTAATTCTGCACCAAACTCCCAACCTGATTATCTGCAGTAAATCTATACGAGGTCAGCTCGACCAAGCTAGAGAGGCGACTCGTGCGGCTGAGGTACCCTTCAAGCTTGATTGTCTGTCATGACTGCTGACCTTCAACAGAAACGTGCGGCGGACCTCGATGCTCGTGTCGAGGCTGCGACCGCTTCTGTTCGGGCTGAGAAGGACGCAGCGGAATCCATCGCTTCTTCCCGAAGCGCCGAAATCACGTCGCTTACCGCCGAGCTCGAGAAGGTCCGCTCCGAGTCGGAAACTCGGTATCGAATCGGTATCAATTGGCGACAACGCGCGACCAAGCTGCAAGAATCACAGACCACGGTCGCTTCCGAGCATACAGAAGCGATTGCGGCGAAGGATAAGGAGATTGAGGAAGTGAACGGGAAGATCGCGGGATTGACTAAGGAAATCGAGGAGACGAAGGCTAAGATTGGGGATTTGGAGAAGAAGTTAGCAGATAGCGAGAGAGCCGGTCAGCTGAAGGAGGGGACTGTGAAGAGGCTTCAAAGCGAGTTGACTGCTGCGAAGAACCACGCGACGTCCAATGCAGGAGACGTTGCTCCCGCTCCAGGACAGGATGACGCGGCGAAGGTGGGCTTATCGCTTTGGTAAATTCCTTCGAGACTGATGATCAACAGGCCGCTTTACAGGCCGAAAGAGATGGCTTGCAGCATCGTTTGACACAAGCCGAGAAAGATCTCGAAGCTGCAAAGAGCGCTAGCACTAGCACCACTGCCGCTCCAACTGAAGGTGTTCAAACTGTTACCGATCAAGAACGTCAAGAGCTTCAAGGACGAGTCGATGCGGCTCAGAAGGACAAGGAGGAGTTCGTCCAGGTAGGATCAGTGTACTTCCCCCGAACTGAGCTGATTAAGTTCATATTCCCCATAGAAATATGAGAACGATGTCCGCCAAGTCAATCGTGTCAATGCTTCTTTACGGAACCGAGTGGCCGACCTCATGAGCGACAAGAGTACTGCAGAACATCGTATCACTCAGCTCGAAAATGAGATATCGGATCTTCGCGCTGCTCCGCCATCAGCCCTTGCTCCGCAGACTGAAGGAGCAGGACTCTCCGATCAGGCAGCCATCGATGAGGCTGTGCGAGTAGCCGTCTCCTCGAAGGAAGCGGAGCTCACAAAAGCTCTTGATGAGTCTCGTGCAGCTGTTAAGACGGAGCCCGTTGAACCGTCGACATCCACTGCCGATCTCGAACCACTACAAGCACGAATTGCTGAGCTGGAGAAAGAGAGGAATGACCTGAAGGGGCAAGTGGAGGAACTTCAGCAGAAGTTGAAGACGCTTGAACGGCAAGCAAAGACCGCTGAGATCAGTCGGAAGACCCTGGAGCGGCAGAAGATCGAAGTCGAGGCGAAGTTACGGAAAATGGAAGCGGGAGAAGGCAGTACCCCATCATTGTCCGCTGCAGCACCGGAGTTTGCGCCTTCTTCGCCGGCACCGATCCCTGCTACTCCAACTGGACCGAGTGGGATTACGGTAGCTGCACCAACTCCTGCGGCTTCGGCCAGTGATGCAACATCAGCGGTGCCGTCTTCACCTGCTATAGCGACTACTCCGACAGGTCCATCTCGAGGGACACCGCGTGGTCGAGGTAGAAGTGCAGTAAGGGGAGGCAGAACAGGAGCAGCGGGCAATCGACCGAATCCAGTCCTCAGCGGTATGTTTCACTTGACACAGCGTAATCCAGAGTTGATACTTGCTTTAGCTGTGAATGCGACTTTGGCACAATCCTCGCAGGCTTCAGCTGCTCCTACATCGCCGACCGGCACGAAGCGACCTCTACCTGAGGAAGGTGAGATCTCGGCGGTTGGCGAGACGGCTGCAGATGGAGGGATTATTGCACGGATACAAGGTGCTACGGCTGGAAATGCTTCAACGCCTGAAAGGGGAAGGGTGTTGAAGCGACCGAGACCCGCTGTTCCTCCCAGAGGTAGTCCAGCCAATGCTGCTATAGCGGGAAGGAGGTCTAGTGGAGCAGGCGGAGGTGTTGAAGGTGGAGTGGGAGGAGGTGGGGATGGTACAGGTGGTAGTGCTCCTAGTGGTGAGGGCGTTGGTGACGGCGGCGACAGCGGAGGAACAGCTAGTGGAAACGGCGGAGGGGAACCATCAACATGACAACTGGGAAGTCACTCAGAATAACAGCCCTTTGAAGAGCATAGCATATCAGCATGGATAAGATCAGCTTGGATGACGATGAAGGAGATCGCATAGGGGTATCATCGGAAACTAATGGTACTCGAGTACAGTCGACATCGAGTCGATTCGAGCCAAAGTTGAAATAGCGAAACCCCAAGAACAAAACCCACTGTACTGATTGCAACACCTCACACAATTTCGTGAACCGTCTCATCTCCAGCCACTTGTCCAAGATTACATGCCCATCCCCATACTCCGATTCTGACCCTCCATCATCATCCTCGCTCGTTCCCTCTGTTCCGCCTGATACTGCATATGTTGCTGCTGTTGGAGGTTCAGATAACCTCTATGTGGGTTATGTTGTTGTGGTCCAGGGTTATAATACCCCTGAGACGAGTAATCTCCCGGTGGTCCCTGTGTCGGATATCCAAAGTTGGGGTTCGTAGGTGATGGCTGATGATGATGTTGTTGGTACTCCGGAGGGATATGATGATATCCTGCCGACATGGGACTAGTGAGATTACCCATTATACCGGTATGAGGACTGTTTTGGCGGTGCATATCCGGTATTTGAGGAACGGGTGGAATGACATCGGGTTGATTGGGCATCTCGGAACCGGAAGAGGCGCTGGCCTTCTTCCCTTTCCCGGAGGGTAATCGTTTCTTCGGCCGTTGCGAGACGGGGGTACCGTTACCAACAGCTGCCGCGGCGTCGGCCTGCGCTTGAGCGTGGTCCTCGGAAGGCCCGGCTTGAGCGGCGGCCTGGGCTGATGCAGCCATGGCGGCGGATGCGGCAGCCGTGAGCTTGTGCGGTCGAATTGCAAGTCCACCGTTCTTCGATTTCGTCGCAGCAACCGGTCCACTGAGAGGTTGACCGTCTGGACCCAAGCCATCGGGTGCCTTCAGGCAGGCCTAAAGGGCGGGGGGCACAAGCGAGTCAAGCGGAGGATAGACAGAATGCGAAAGCATGGCGGTGAGGTCGGCGCGTGGCAGAGGATGAGGAACGATAAGGGGACAAGCAAGCTGTCAGCTAGACAAACAGGAATGCGATGCGGCCAGGTAGTTCTTAGCGACAGCTCACCTGGATAAGATTCTTTCCTTCCGCTTTCTGCACCAACGGCTGCAACTTTGTTGTTGTGAAGGTGTATACCAGCCCAGTCTCCGAAACGACCAGCAGCAAGACTTGTGTCCCGGTAAGGATTGATAACTCGTATGCCTGCATCGCGGCTGTCAGCAAGGCTCAACGTCAGAGGGCTCTATCGGCGCACCTTCTTCATGATCCCCGCCTTTCGCTTGCTGAACGTGATATGCCGTCTCGACTTATCGGCGATGTACTCGATCCTGATCTTTCTTCGTCCCGGTTCTCCATCCTTATCGACGTATGTGAAGCCACCGGGAACATCGTTATGTCGCGGTCGTTTCCCCGATGGGGTTTCTCCGTTGTCTGCGATACCGTCAATGCTCGAGCGGGATAGCCAAAGCAAAGAACGTACCATCTCCATCATCTTCATCGTCATCATCGTCCAACCCAGTCTCAGCTTTGAATATGTCATCCACATCCACTCCGCTCGATGGCGGTTCGGCCGTCCCGCTGATTGATCCAGCCGCCCCATTCGTAGTCACGCTAGTCGGAGGTTGTGGTGTGAGCGGTCCCTGTGCGAGGGTAGGTGTAATCTCTGATCGCTACTCATCAGCACTATTGACTCCGATTGGGAAGCAGAAACAGACCTATCTCCCCTTTCCCCGTCTCAACCTCCCCCTCAATCCCTTCGTGACTAGGAAAGTCCCTCATGTCAACACCAACACCTTCCCCGAAATCATGCATGATATCCATATCCAGCCCGTCACCCACTCCATTCTCATGGTTCTCATCCGCTTGATCCGGATCATATTCCATGTTGACGCTCACTATCCGTTGACCCGCGAATGTCTCGCTTGGGACCGCCATTCAAATAGAGGGGGTTGATAGGAAATTGGAGTTTCGAGTTGTTGATTGTGGGCAAAATGGGAACCGCAGGCGGATGATTGGTACGACTACCAGCGGGTTGGGGTGTTTTGCTATCGCTTGATGACAATTGAGGAGGCTGATCGTTGCGACTTAGTATGCGGAGGAAGTAGGAGGAAGTGAGTCAGGTATGGGAAGATTTAGTCGAGCTGTGTTGACAGTGATGTACGGGTTGAATGAGTAAGTGAGGGCAAGGCAGGCATGCAGGGAAGGACAGGGAAGATCATGTCAGCGTTCTCCCATGCATGACATCCAGCCGCAAACATATCTCAACCACACCAAGCTCGGACCCGTCAACATTGCCCGGAAACGAGGGTTATCGACGTCAACAAGCAAAGGAAGGAAACAGCCCGCCTCCCGCGGCGACGTCCACGACAAAGCCTGACGCAGCTCGCGACAATATCGCTAGAAAGCGACAGAGGTAGCCCAGTATCCCTCCAATACCCATGTTCATCACCACAACCACCTCGACAAACATGACACACGACTCGATTACCCCTCTGGTCTTGTCTTCCACTTCAGGTAAGAACACCCAAAAAAACACCGCTTTTACCTCTTTGAGAAAACGATCAAATCAAATTAAGCCTCGTCTTCCCCCCGCTAAAATGCACAGTCTTTTCCCCTTTTGAACGCTTGGATCACCATGCCGAGAGACAAACGGATCACAAGAACTCACCTAAGTTCCTCCTCGTGGGATTGGTTGATTGATCGGATTCGAGTATAGGTTAATTGGTGGATAGAAAATATGGTTGAGTATTATCCTTCGACGGGCTCGCGATTGTTGACAGCCAAACGCTCGAACCGGGTTGTTCGACATATTGACCGAGCGATACGAATTTCCCGATGAGGCAGTCTGGTACTTGTAGCAGTTTAGTGGCTTTCTCAGCCAAATAAGCATGAAATTCCCACGTCACAATACAATAACGTTATAGCCTCCACTTTGTCGCGCGTCTGACCTTGTCTAAACCTGTTCAAGCCTTGAATCGGGGGCC
>JAABUH010000847.1_pt1 | contig 39729 bp, 21 predicted proteins | sample 5559121 | NCBI WGS metagenome assembly JAABUH01 (sample SAMN10711871, study PRJNA513364) | rock metagenome | isolation source: Antarctica rocks | place: Antarctica: Victoria Land, Battleship Promontory nord | collected 2015-12-28
TTGAGTTCATGATTTCGCATGTTTTGTGCATATGCTAAGCATACCTATGTAGAAGAATCTTCGCTTGTCTTGCTATTCATGATATTGTATGCGTGGCCTGTGATTGTGCTGTTTTCTCGATGTTTCGCTCAAGCTGTGCATATGCACGACTTCAATACTTCGCTCTTGCTGTTTGTCTTCTATCTACTTTAGCTAAATAAGATCAATTTCTTGAGCTCATGATTAGCATATGCAGAAAGTTGAGCCGGGGCCGGAACCAAAAAAAAAAAAGGTCCGGCCCTGGCTCAACTTTTCCAACCCCCCGCTAGCTGTAACCCCGAAGCGGGGCCATGAAAGTTGATGGAAGGTGGCAATTTCCACCTTGCTGACACCAACAGCCTCGGCAACTAGGCGGAGAACGGGGGGTATACATAAGCTTCCCACCTCCTGTTTCTACCCTCCATCTCTTTCGATTCGGCCAGAAACGCGCTTTTGCCCACCCACCCACTTCATAGACTCAGTCGTATAGATAGAGGGAGTGCTTGGCACCTCATGGCAGCCCCCAGGGCAAATTTTAGCCCTGGAGGCTGCTCGGGAGCGCCGAGTTTGCCAAAACAAATATAAATATATATTTATAGTTCAAACGGAGCCGGTGCCCCATAGTGGGTAAGTAAGCCTTGGCAGTTTCAGTAATTTGCGGTCACGAAAACAACCCTATGTTTGTACGGAATTGCTTCAGCTTACTGTTTCAGTGGCATCATGTTCATAAGCAAGAGTGGATAGTAGGATCTGTAGGATTGGTGGGCTTCGCGCTGTGATGTAGTTGCAAGCATACAGCAGGGCGGGAAGGCCACTAAAGTTAGCCGATGTTAGAGGTACCAACTGTTGGATACCGACTGTTGGAATTAAACTGTTGGAATTAAGCTGTTGGAATTAAACTTTTGTCTTGATTGACAGGCGGCACATGTCACAAGCTTCACCGCTTTCTTCGGAGCCGAAGAGACCTATAGAGGCTAGAAAGTAACGCATTACTTCGTCACTGTGCCTACTTATAGCTGGAGAGCTCCACACATCAAATACCCGCCCTATTGATTACTGCGGTCTCTCCTTAAGTTGCCGTAAAGAGCCATGTCTTCCTCATCAAGTGAGCTACAGCACATCTTCCCTGAATTCGCCGCGTCTCGTGAAGACTTTGAGCTGTTTCGGCGCTTGCAGCGAGTGGCGCGGCTCCTACAAGCGCATGACAGCGACGGTTTTTGTTCGTATTGCAATCCTTTCCACTGCGTACAAACGCTGACACCGTTGTAGGGAATCAAGATCCCTCACTTACTAAATATAATCTTCATACTGGTCCGGACTGTGGGTTCCTAGGGCCGGATCTCGTACCCAATACACCACTTAGCATCGGGCATGCGGCTGGAATGGATAATGACTACAACGACAATGACGACGAATGCGATGATGACGATAACGAAGAAAAGGAAGGAGACAAAGCGAAAGAAGACAGCCCCGTTACTGCAGCCTTATTCAGCCAGCCTGTCGGACAAGGCATCAACGCCCCTCACACCTCACAACGGAAACAACAGAACAACCAACAAGAGAACACCAGAGCATCAGCCCAGCGTCAGCGCCAACAGCAACAACAGCAGCAGCAGCCGCAGCAGCAGCAACAACAGCAACCAAAAGAAAGACTTCATGCCGCCGTGGAGAAGCGTTATCGATCCGTCCTAAATAGCAAGATCCAGCAGCTCGACGCCTCAATCCCAGCATTAAACACCTTTAGCCTGACCGACTCAAACGCGCCACCCGAAGATCAAGGAGCAGGGGCTACGCAAAAGGTGCCAACTAAATCGGTCGTCATGGATAGGGCGATACAATATCTTAATCATCTTGTATCTACGTATGAACAGTACGAGACGGAGCGTAACGAGCTACAGCGTAAGTTACGGCTTTGGCTTGACGATATCCCATCGCCGGAGATGCTAGAATAATGTATATAGACGCGAGTCGCTACTCCTCTATAAACCTAAGATGCTTCTATAGACTTTCAAAGCTTATTCTCGATCGCCTGGTGAATTGTAAGGCGACGTCGCAAGCGCGCCATAGGCATTACTGTAAGAGCGTGCACACCGCATGCTGTGCCGTGATCCTATGAGGACTCGACAGCCTCCTCGAGACTGCTGGCAGGGGACCGCGACAACAGCACGAGCACGATTATGATAGATGCTCTATTGTTCCTCCACCCCAGCGTGTTTGCTAATGAACCAACAGAGGGAGTCATCTCTTTGAGTTATCGGCTCGTGAATAAACACGGTTGGATGTTTGTCTTTGGTATAAAGGCTCTTCGTGCTTCCACGCTTCTTCTACTTCTTTCATCCTTTGTCTTCATCCTTGAGCCTTGTTCCAGAGTGCCTCTTTGACTGCTTCAACAATGGCTCCACGTCTTGTGAGTGTGTCCCTTATGGTGGCTTCTTTGGCCTCTATCGAGGCAGTCGAATTTGGATGGCTGACGCGATATAGCTTTCTCCTAAGGATGACAGCGGCAGTAGCGGCGATGACCACTATGAGGAAGCGCCCGAAACTCCGGGCGAGAGAAAAGGGAAGGGGAAGACCGTGATGTCTCCCCGTCGCACTCGCAGCGCTACGGCAGCGGCTTCTGCTCCGGCAGCGTCGGCTTCGCAGTCCGCGGCTCCATTCGGCGCTGCTCTTGGTCGTAGGGAGCCTTGCGCTTGTCCGATGGTTCCGTTGCGCCGGGGTGGCTGCATGGCGACAACGAGCACAAGAGACATGCCCGCGAGTTCCTCAACACCTTTGTGAGGACGTACACCGGCCATGCTCGCTGTGTTTAGTGCGTCAAGGCTAAGGAGCCACGGTGCTGGAAGGGGGATCCAATGAAGCACTGTCTTGGCTGCACCGCGTATGGTGCTCCTCGTGGGCCATGCGAGTTCCTCGCTCCGTCGCCGCCACAACATCGGTATGTATAAACCTCGGCTTCTATGCGGCATGCTAATGTCATATATAGTCCTTCTGGCCTCTCGTTCGGCCCGATCACCCCTGGGAAAGGGAAAGAGGCGGCTGGGTTTGTATCTCCGACGTCTGTGTTCTTGTCGAATGTGTTCGACTCCCGCAGCCACTGACAATGTCTAGGCCCGTGAAGATTCGCGAGGCTAGGGACCGCGGTAATCCGGTTGGGGTAGCCGTGGAGTGGGGACTACACAACTCGCGGAGGAATCGTGAGCTGCAGGGTGAGCTGGGACGTCATGCGTGCTCAGCTGCAGAGCCTATTTGTGGCTCCGTCGTCCCAATCGCAGCCGTCGGCGTCCCAGCCTCAGTCTGAGGAAGAGGAAGAAGAGCTGCAAGGGCATTGCGTTGAGCAGCGGGGTGGAGCTTGTTTTGCGTGCGCTAATCAGAATGTCGAGTGGGTTGTCGAGTATCTCTTTTTGTAGGAGTTCCTGGGTTCGAGCACCCTAATCCTCTTCTAAACGTTTCCAATTGTGAGTTCTTGGGCGTGATCCTCTGCGCCGTGGTGAGGGCTTCGTAGGGTTCTCTTGATAAAACCTTTTGACAACAGCCTTAGAGTGCCTGAGGAATCTTGATAGTTCCCACGTCGGTTCTCAGTTACCCTTCCAGTTCACCAAGTAGAGGAGCTCGCTGTCTTCGACCTTACTATCGAGGATCGAATTGACTTCCCACTCGCCGGAGCGATCAGCAATCAAATTCATGCGTGGCATATCCTCAGGATCTCGTCTTCCTTCATAGAAGGGCTCCAAGAGGCAAATATTATAAAGACGTTATGGATCTGGCGCTGCTTGGGGACGTCAAGCTCGTATGCCGAACCGTTTGACAGCTTCTTTGTGACTCTATACGGTCCCAGCTTCTTCCAGTGCAGCTTCTTAGAGACTTTTTCCACGTCGATGTCTTTACCGTTAAGCATGACGAGGTCTCCAACGTCTTACTCCTTTGCCCTTCGCTTCTGCTTATAGCATTCGGCGTATTTAGCACTGACCTCTCTTAGCCTGAGGGCAGTGTCTTCAACGATCTTCTTCTGACGCTGTGCTGAGCGCTCTGAGTGTTGGAAGGCTCGTTGTCGACGGAACTCGACATCCGCTCTGCGCACTGAATTCTCCAACCCCCAAGTGGGTGTCCACCCCTGGATTGCTTCGAATGGGGTTTTTTTGATGGCTGAATGGGGGCTATTGTTGTACGCGAACTCTGCGCATGGTAGAAGCACCGTCCAGTCACCTTGGTACTCATTCGTGAATATTCTGAGGAACGCCTCGATAAGACTGGTTTTGTATCTCTGTTTGGCCGTTGCTCTGCAGATGGTACGCCGCTGGTTTGCAACGTTTCATTCATATTATAGCTCCAGAAATTCCACTCCTCTGATTTGAAAAGGGTATCTTGATCAGAGATCATGGCTTTAGGCACCCCGTGGTGTCGAACCACCTCGCGGAGGAACACCTCTACTAGCTCGGCGACGGACATCTTGGCCCTTACCGGCGCGTAGCGGGCCATCTTTATGTGCTTGTCGACGACGACAAGGATGCGGACAAAGGGTAGGCCATTGAAGGCCTTGCTTTCGGGCAGGTCGATAATGAAGTCCATTGTGACTGTTACCCATGGCCTCGCCGGCGGCTCGATTGGGCGCAAAAGTCCAAAGGACTTGTGCCTTGATGACTTGGCCCTCTGGCATTCGATGCACTCGTAGCAGTAAGCCCTTACGTCACGTTTTAGGCTCAGCCAGTTGAAGGCTCGCGCGACGAGGTTCGTTGTCCTGCCTTTATCCCAATGGCCAGCAAACGGATCGTCTTGTTACGTGCTTGTAATAACCCAACGTAGCCCATAGATCATGGGCAGACAGACACGGTTCCTAAAGTATAGTAAGTTGTCTTCAAGCTTCCACTTGGACCACTTGACGCTCACTTGGCGCGATGTCGAACTCGTTCGACATCCCGCAAGAATCTAGTCTTCAACACTATGTGGGGTTTCCATGTCACACTGCGATGCTTCAAGTAACCTTCTGGATCTTCTCCGGATAGGCTGTTGATCGCTAACACACGGAGGTGCCTGTGGCTCAAGAGTAGACTCTTGGGATGGTTGGTCCATGGCCAAATCCACCACTCCGGTTCAGCTCCTGTTACTCTCGGGGGTAGCTAGTACCCGCCTCACAGCGAGAGCTAACAAGTTCATAGACTGGCTATCTATCATCGCTCGGACGAGTTCGTCAGGGTTCATGCTTGTATAAACCGTTCGCTCACCACCCATCGGTAGTCGAGTTGAGACGAAACGTAGCGCTCCATCAGTCGCAGCAGCTCCCGCTTCCTCAAGACTATTCCCTAGATCTATAGCCAGGTTGGAGCAGGGTCCAATGCCAATACCCATGGGTGAAGCCCTAGAAGAGGCTCGAGTGGCTACCACACTTTGCACACGTCTCAGGTTCATGTTCAACCCTGAGAATTCACTTCACTCGCCTCAGGGGCGCCTATCAGCTCCCTTGATGACCGCCTTCGTCTGCGGGCTCACTCAACCGCTTCGACGTCACCTTGGATCGTCTCTGCAGTGGTTGGCGGCGTCGCCTTCGGAGTCGAATGACAAGGCATCAGAGGGACGCGCATACCAACGAGCTTCATCGCTGCCAGCGTTAGCTTCTCCTGAACAGGAGCATACACACTGCTGGCCTCTCGTAACAAGCGTCGAACGTGTGCGGCAGCACTAGAGGTGGCGGCGAGCTCGGGGAGCTGATAGCTCGGTCTCCTCGACAATGCATCCGCAGAGCTTTTCTTCCCCTCGCGATACTTGATGCTGAGATCATACTTAAAGAGGCTTTCTGCCTGTTGAAGCAATAGGAGCTGCAGTAGGAGCTGCAGTAGGAGCAGGAGGAGTAGTCGTTCAATTAGGAACATAGTTGTTGCAGTGCCATTACACTGCCCGCTAGCCTGGTTGGGGCTAGCGTCAGTTGCGGCACAAAACCTAGATATTCTGAGAAGACACACCTTTAGTCAATTATCAGATCTACACTTCATCACTGCCCACTTGATTTCTACGTGTTAGCTTCGAGTGAACCACACGAGGTCGGCATGATCGCTGATGACTTCGCTAGGGTGTCGAACGTCTTGACAGTAGTACCTCCAGGTGTAAATGGCTCCACGATGTCTAGGAACTCTTGTTCTCCCGTCCATAGCGTGTCTCCCCATCTATGAGTTTTCTGTTGTAACCGGCGGCTGATAGCTAATGCGTGACACTCTCGGTCTCCACTCGCTGGGTGAGGATGCCTCCAAGAGCTCTTTGCGAGGCGTCTGTTTCGATCCTTAGAGGTTTATGCTCGTCGAAGCATTGTAGCAGAGGTGCAGACATGAATGCTGTTTCAAGGGCCTCAAATGCTGCAAGAGCATCACCTGAAAGAGGGTAAAGAGAAACGCTCGCCGTGTCTTAGTGCGATGTCGAGTCAACTCGACAGGCATCCTCCTTCTTAAATGCTTGCAGTGCATGCTTCAATAGAGCCAGGAGGGAAAGTGCCTTCCTCGTATAGTCCTGTATGCAGTGCCTGAAGAAGTTGGCGAAACCTAGGAAGCTCTGTACGTCTCGTAGACACGTTGGGATAGGCAATTCTTGATCGCTTCCACGCGGGATGCGTCCATCGAGAGACCCCTTGTGCTGATGACGAAGTCTAGAAACTCAACCTCTTCGACGTCGAACGCGCATTTGGGGAGCTTTAAGTGTAGCCCGTATGCCCTCGTGGCCAATGTGTTCCTCGGTGTTCGTGTCGAAACCTAGGATAGCGTTCATGTAGGCCACACAGTATCGATCAAGGTGTTCGCGTATAGCTTGATACATCAAAGCTATGAATGACGCTGGTGCGTTGGTAAGGTCGAAGGGCATGAAAGTGTATTCGAAGAGGCCGAATCGCGTTTGAACCGCGGTCTTTCACTCGTCCCCTTCCTGCGTCTCTTCAGTCGAGCTTCGTGAAAACCTTTGCACCCCTCAGACGATCCAGCATCTTGTTAATCAGAGGCAGGGGAATTTTTTAATAGTGATGTCATTCAGATGGCGGTAGTCGACTACGAGGCGCAGAGAGCCGTCTACTTTTGGTACGAACATGACTGGAGAGGCCGCTGAGGACGACGATCTGCGTATTGTGCCTGCAACTAAAGCCTTGTCTAGTAGTCTCACTTCCCAAATGAGGGTTGCTTCCCTGGCTTCAGATTGATGCTATGATCATGAGGGCCTCTCTTGGGCAATTTAGGGTAGTCTGGCTCCCTGAAAATGTCTATGAAGTTTCTATATTTCGCTGATAGCCTTGCAAATGCATCTGTCGGGCCACCTGTCGAGTCTTGCTTCATGGCTAAGGAGTTGAGCTGTAGCGTTCGGAGGCCAAGCTCGGGGGGTTCGATGAGTCCTGAGGGCCGATGAAATGCTCAGTGGTGACGATACTCTTCTCCCCTAAGACCCCTCTTGAAATTCGCCACTGTCGCTTATTGAATAAGTCTCCGCGGTCCTGCTTGTCATCCCATGCGGATCGCCCCTTCTCTGAGTCACTTCTGACGGATAGCTCAGCTTATAGCGGTACTTGAAGCACGAAGTCTTCGGATGCGCCGCCATCGGTGACAAGGAAGTGCTGCTTCGTTCTTCGGAGTTCGTCGAAGCTGTCGAACGCTTCGACACACAGTTCGGCATCTCCATACGTGTTGACTGGGGTTCTTCAGGCATCTACCTTGCTCGCGGAGGGTATGAGGGCGAGGCCAAGCTCTCCAGTGACTGATATACTAATGGTGTTCGCCTGACAGCCTTGGTCGAGAAAGAACCTATAGCGAGTTTTGGAGTAGCCTGAATAGCGTGTCCCTCGAGGATTCGAAGCTTCCCTGTGAGCAGAGGGAGCGGGTTGCTGCGTTCGAAGGTACAGAGGCGCACCGGCGAGTTAGCTAGTCACTGGGATGCTCCGGGTGGATTGGTAGCTCCCTTGTAGTACCGAATATTGGTGCTCCATCCTTTGGTAGAGTCAGCTCCAAATTGACCGCTTTCTCTAAGCTTCATGCACGCCCTCGCGGTCTTGCGGGCTTCTACTCCTTCCTAGGAGACGTAGTCCTGACCGTCACATCGGGGGAATCTACTGGATCGCTGCGAGGTGGTGGATGGCTGGGTCTGGACCGAGGTCGAGTCCGATGTCGAGGTTGATGTAGCGACGGGTATGAGGTTCGGATTTGTATTTTGCCGCGAGCTTGATGCCTCGCTTTATATGCCTCTGCCACCTCTGCGTCCAGCATCGATGCTTCCTCCGCCTCGGCTGGGCTGGCTAGAGCTTCAGGATGAGAAACATGTAGTGAGGCTATCTGATCCGCTCTGCGCTCCTAAGACTGTGTCGAGATCTGCAGCGGTTTCAAAGACTGACTTGGAAGGCAGCCCAGGGAGTTGGGATGTCATGAGCCGCTGTAGCTCGGTCTGATAGCGAGGTAGAAGCCCAGCGCTGAAACGTCCATAGAGAGTGCCGCCGACACCGTCTCATAGGCTCTTCATGCTTAGCGAGAGATGTTCGTATGGAGGTGAGAGGAAGCGAAGATAGCTGATGGCAGACTACCCCTGTTCCTGAGGGACGCTGTGAAAGCGCTGGACATAGTAGTTCGACTCGGTCGACCCTAGGTGGAGGTTTTTCTCAAGGATATGTTTGAAATACTCCCAAGTGAGAGCTTTGTTGCCCTTCTTTCGAACAGCCATCTTCCAATGTTGTTGCGCTATCGAACTGGTTCGACGTCATCGTCGAAGGCACGTTCGAGGGCGGCTGATCGCTGGCGCCGGAGGTAAGGCCCCTGTGCAGCTTGGTGAAAGTCCTTGAGCTCTTGTCCGCCTTGTTGGATGAGGAGCTGGTTGCGAGCACGCTCCCTTGCGAGCTGGATCTCCCGAAGCCGCTGTTGCTGCTGTCGGATCACGATCTCGTCTTCTCGGATCGCCGCTGAGGTGAACCCAGTACCCTGAGAGCTCTGAAGTGTGTCTGCTCCGCCGGTCGGTGCATCGGGGGTGCCCTGAGCTCCTTGAACATCTGGTTGGGGCTGTAGTTCGATGGCTGCATCGCGGCGAGCTGTAACTCGCACGGATCGATGAGAAGAAGGTATCGTGCTGTTGTTCGGTATGGCCACTAAGAATTTAGTCTTGTGGAAAGATTAGAATGTAGGAGCGTGCACACCGCATGCTGTGCCATGATTCTACGAGGGCCCGATAGCCTACCCGACATCGCTGGCAGGTGACCGCGACAATAGCACGAGCACGATCATGAGGATATACAGCACAGAGACCACCAAGCACGCAGTTACATCGAGGCACTAATCGTTGAAGCTCCTAAAGCCCATGCAGATGCCTCCTTTCCATTTGAGGGCCTCGACAATTATGTAATTAGCCAGGGGAGCCACATGACTTAATTCGAGCCCATTAGAATTTTCCCCGAAATAAAACATTACGAGAAGTCGTGGGAATTGATTTTCTAATGACTAGCAGTTAAAGATACGATAATGTTAGGCATAAAAGCCCTGTGGGAAGAGCCATCTATACACGACTGATCAAGGCATAAGCCAAAATTCGGGTCGGAGACCCAAAGGAGCTATTGCTTAATAAGAAGTTGAAGAAGATGCCTCGTAGCCCGCGAAGAATCAGTCAGCCAACGTCAGTTTTAGATAGATAGAGCGAGACTCAAGAATATACATATCGCACATCCGGGTCTCGGGTCCGGAAGTAAAACCCGTTGCCATCCACCACCACCATTGCCTCATCGGGCATTGTATGCCCATAGTTCTCATCAGCCTGACAGTGCTACATCGATAGTAGTCAGTACGTAGTGAATGAAAATGCAGCGACCACGATGCCACCTCATACTTGACCCAGAGCTCCAGAGCTACCGTTACAATTGTACGCATAAGTCACTCAACTAAGTTGACGATGCAGGCAGAGATATCCACGGGCAGCCCAGAGGTGTACATGGCGCGCGAGGCTTTTTGTTTTGAAAACTTCTTTTGTATTTTTCTTTTATTGCCGCAGCTGCAATTCGCAGATGCGGAACTAGTCTCATAGAACAGAAAACCAAAACAAAGCACTTGTACTCCACTATGATGAATTGAGCCTTCGAGGCCGAGTCAAACACATCGCGCAATCGTCCTACCGCTCAAATAACCTTAACCCGAAGACTTGCGTCGGGCCGCTTCTCCTGCGCCCAGACCCTCCTTACACTTGTCCCTTCCTCAGGCCGTATTGCTCAAGCCTCCTGGCAGTACTTCCCAATCAAGGCTTGGGGTGATGTGAGAATTTGCTCAAGGGTGGACACGAGTCCGTCGTAGAGGCATTGGGCAACCTGCTCAGATACCTTTTCGGCAGCATACGCCAGACTGAACTCAAGGGTGTTGTCGATACTTAGCCAAGAGATTCGTGTTTCGCTGAAGGTCCATTTTTGCTCCTCTTGCTTTGGCTGGGAGATAGTATATTCAGTGCCCCCAATCTCGAGGTTACTTGCGATACGTCTCGGCACATGGTTGATCCACGATGTAGCCCAGGTGTCTGCGGGCCAGTCTGTGCATTGCTGAGTGATTCGACTGAAGCCAAAGGTCTCGAAGGGGATGCTGTCCAGCTGTTGTTTTTGCATCGCGTACACGAGGTCCGCATACGTCATCGACGGGTCAAGTCTGACGCGCACTGGCATGGGAGTCGAACAGCAGCCCATCGCCTCGGCAACAGACGAATTAATCCCGGCACGGCCAGAGACAAGGTCAGCGAATACGACGTCGTCGCGCTTAGCATGTCGAGCCAGCACAAGCGCCCACGCCGCTTTGAGGACGTTTGCGCAGGTCGTGCCCTTAGGAAGATTCTGGCCTAGTTCCATCTTCTTGGGACCTATCACGCCGGCCCGCCACACATACTCATTGTCTTGAGATGTGGCGTATCCAACAGGCGTCATTGTCGCACCCTTGAGAAGATCGGTCCAGTATCTAGAGGCTTCTGGAGTTCGGCGCTTCTCAACTTGGGCGACGTACTGCGAAAATGTTGCGACTTTTTTGGTCTGGCCGTTCTCATAGAGGTCCTGGAGAGTCGACCAGAACTTCGATATACACATGCCGTCCCAGATGGCGTGAGAGAGGCGGATCAAGATGCGATGTTCCCCACTCTGCTTCCTGGTGGTGCAGATGGCAATTTCCGCTAGCGGTTGTCTGGCATCAAGAGGTTTGAATCCCTCGCGCTGCATGAAGTCCTCGGTCCATTCGTCGATCGTGGCGTCCGTGGTATATGTTTGAACGTCTGGTCTGGGCGCCGAGGGCACAACCCGCTTCCATTTTCCATCCTCGACAACAAAACACGTGTGTAGGGCCTCGATAGTAGTGAGTAGCTTCCTGCAGGCATCCGCCATCCTCTCGCCAATCAACGGCTTTGTCGCATTCAATGCAAAATAAGTCATGCCGACATCTGGGCGAGCGACATGGTGGTTCAACATCCACTCCTGGATGTCCGTCACGGCGGATGACTCCTCTACTCCATCCAAGTCATGAGCTATGTCGTCTTCGGTCGTTGTCTTCACGCACGAAGACAGAGCCGCAATGCTTTGTCTTTGCAACACGTCTCGGACAGAGACGGTCATGCCTCGCTGGCGACATGCCGCAACAACATGCATTGCTGCCACAGAGTCACCTCCCAGTTGGATGAATTGGTCCTCATGCCCGATATCGTCCGCAGGGCAGCCAAGTACCTCGGCATACGCGGCACGGAGCTGCTCTTCAGTTGCCGATAGCGCCCTGTTCACATCCATCTTTACCCTGCTGAAGGCTCCGAGTTGATCTCGGCTTAAGCTGTCGAGGATTGCGCGAGTGGCACGTCGATCCAATTTGCCGGACGCGTTGACAGGCAAATGGCTTGACATGGGCACAAAATAGCTGGGGACCATGTAGGGAGGAAGGTCCTGGAGCAGAGCGGCACGCATCTTTTGTATCATCGCAGCTAAATCGTGTGTGGGCAGTCGGACTGCTGGTGGCAAGCCGTATCTGTCATCGTAGTCACTAGCCCGAATTTCAACACCTTCCTGGAGCTCGAGTGCGGCCGTGAGCACAGGATCGGCGGATGCGGATGGATCGCGCGGTCTTACCAAGTCCACGAAGGCGTGGGAGATCTCCGGATGAAGCTGGACAATGCGACTCTCAACCTCTCCAGGCTCTACCCGTTGCCCACGGACCTTGATTTGGGCATCGCAACGGCCCAGGTAAATCAGTGAGCCGTCTTCATTCTGCTGCACGAGATCACCAGTGCGATACATGCGGCTGCCACGCTCGGACAAGAGACCAAGTCGGGCGAGAAATTCTGGGTCCGATACAAAAGAAGCTGCGGTTTTGTCCGCGTCGTTCAGATAGCCTCGTGCAAGGAGTGGCCCCTGAATCAAAAGCTCACCTGGGGCTCCTACTGGGACAAGCCGGTTGTAGTCGGACGGATCGACCACCCAAGCAGCGGATCCGGCGATAGGAGTGCCAATGTTGGTGGCGTCCCGCTCATGTTCAACCAAACTGATAACTGACTCAACAGAGCATTCACTCTGTCCGTAGGCATTGAGTATTTTTGCATGTTTTGCCCACAATTCCACCACTGCAGGCCTTACGGCCTCGCCACCAAGCACCACCGTTTCAATCTCAGGGACGTCATGCGGATCAATCAGGGATGCAGCAGTAGACGTCAGATTGACAAAATTGACGTGCATGCGACGGATCGTACGCGCAAGCTCGCTCACGTTCAGGCGCTGATCCTCAGACGGAATACATGTACAGCCCCCAAAGATGAGCGTTGTAAACATGTCTTCAATCACGACGCCAAAGGTGTGCGAAGCGAATTGAAGAGCACGGGTATGGGCGCTGTTGCCGAACAGGGTGCCGTGGCCGATGATTCCCGTGCAGAGTGACTGATGCTCGAGAACAACGCCCTTTGGCGTACCAGTACTGCCTGACGTATAAACAATCCAAGCTGCATTGTCTGGGTTTACACCCTTGGAAGGAAGTATTGCGTGAGCTGGGAGCTGCTCGACAAAAGATTGATCAACCACAATCGGATGCGGCACGCCCTGCAGTCGCTTCGCTTGCGCTTTGTCGATGAGAGTTACGCTAATGCCTGCATCTGCGACGATCGTCTCGATACGGCTCAGCGGGTGCTGCGTGCCGAGTGCAACCACCACGCCGCCTGACTGGAGAATGGCCAACATCGACACCATCGCCCATAGCGATTTATCCATACACACGCCGACAGTCACTTCTGGTCCAACTCCAAGGCTGACTAGGTGGTGAGCTAACCGGCAAGCAGTTTTGCTCAACGCTGCATAGGATAGTTCACCATCCCACGATGATACGGCCTGTGCATGCGGCTGTCTGTCAACCATGGTCTGCACGAGTTCGTGGATGCAGGACCGGTTGGGGGTGGCCCGAAGGACGGGCTGATTCCATCTTCGAATCCTCTCTATATCAGCCGGTTTGAAAAGATCAAGGTCGCCGATAGCGGTATCGCCGTGAGTTTCCAGCTGTTGCATCGTATGTTCAAACTGTGAGAGAAGCGCCTCGGCCATTGGTATTGGAATCACCTCGCTGTCGTATCGCATCTCAACATCTACTGTCCGGTCGGCATTGATGGTGCATTGTACCGCGAGTGCATATCCACCAAAATCCGTCTTGTCAGTGGCAAGTTCTTCAAGGCCGATTGCTAGGAGAGCTTCATCATCCCCGTCTCCCATATTTGGTTGTATGATGAATAGATGCCCCGGGTCATAGTCGACTCCCAACCCAGGCACTGCAGCACGGATATGTTGCATACCTGTGTGCAAGAACGGCTTCATCTCCTCACTTTGGCGCCCCATAGCGGCCAAGATTTCTGAGACAAGCTGCGTACGATCATCGAGGCGCGTTCTCACTGGCACAGTGGCAAGGGTTGGCACAACCATGTTACCGATATCCGAGACCGGGATGTCACGGCCAGAGAGTGCAACAGTCGAAGTAGCCTCACTACTACCGGTGTAGGTAGCGACTGTGATAGCCCATGCCGCTCGCAAAAGGATCGTGACTGGCGCTACGTCGTGCGGCCTGCTGCGCTGTACTCGCCGCCGTGAGAGACCATCGCCATGTGGGCGGTATAACGGGTGCGGCAGCGGGGGGAAGCGAGTCAGATGAGCATCTTCCAGTTGCTGCTTCCAGTAGGTGGCCACCTGCTCTTTGTCTGCCTGCTTCAGATACTTCATGAACCGAGGGACTGGAGGCGGATGATGGTAGTGTTCTCCTCCGTTCTGATAAATTTGAGCCAGTATGTTGAGCGTTAGAGCAATTTGATAACCGTCGTAACCGCTGTGATGTTGAGTCCACACGAAGTAATTTGCTTGATCTGCCGCATCTCTCACAGGCTCGACAATAGCCAGACGATGTAGCGGTGTTCCGTAAGCGAAAGGTAGCGCTTTATCCTTTGCTAGATACGTTTGCAAGTCGTTCGCCTGGATCCAGTCTAGCGCTCCGCGCACGACTACCTGTACCGAGCCTGACTGTGCAGTGTGGTAAACGATGCGGGTCCGTAGAATTGTGAGAGAACTCATGAGCTTTGACCAAGCCTCCTTAAAACGCGTCATGTCGGTACCTCGGATGCGGAAGACATTCTGTGCTACGTACGCACCAGGCTGCTGAGCTGTCACAGCCATAAGGCCTTCCTGGAGAGGCGTCGCTGGATATACATCCTCGATGTCTTGTGGTGTCACATCACATCGCTCTGCAATTCCTGAAAGCCATGCCTTCTGCCTTTTTGCATCTGCATCGGTGAAGCCATTCCAAAGTTCAAACGGAGCTGGATCTTGTACGGTGGCTCTTGCCGCGCTGGAGTTCTCAGCCACGCGAGCCAAATCCGATAAACGCGGGTTTTGGAGGATATCTGCTACTCCAATTCGTATGTTTACTCCCTGGGCTGCAGCAACAAGACGCATAGCTGTGACAGAGTCGCCTCCGAGCTGGACAAAATGGTCATGAGCGCCTATCTTGGGCGAGCACCCGAGCACTTCAACCCAGATACGGCGGAGTTGGTCTTCCATGGGCGATAAAATCCTGTCCTCGGCGCTTTCGGTTGGTTTCTCGAACGCCCCGAGTTGTTCGCGGCTCAGACCCGCAAGGATCGTACGAGTAGCCCGTCTGTCCAACTTGCTCGAGGCATTGAGTGGCAGACTCGTCATCGGAACGAATTGTGGTACCATATATCGCGGAAGGACCAGCAGCAATGAAGCCCGCAAGTTTCGAATCATAGCACTAAGAGCATCCGTCTGTCGGCGCACTGTTTGCGGTGGTAGGTCATCCTCCTTGTCGTTCCCGTCGCGGCCGAATTCATGAACGTCGATCGCGGCTACGAGCATCGAGTCACCAGACGCATCGCTCGGCCGGACCAGATCGACACAGGCAATTCGGACTTCCCGTTGGAGCCGGACTATATTACTCTCAATCTCCCCAGTCTCTACTCTCTGGCCACGGATTTTGATTTGGGTATCGATCCGACCAAGGTGGATTAGCGACCCATCGGTATTCTGCTGCACGAGGTCTCCTGTTCTATACATACGACGCCCAGGTGATATGCCAAGCTGCGTGACAAAGTCAGGATCCCACACAAAAGCCTTGGCCGTTTTGTCTGAGTCGTTAAGGTATCCTCTTCCGAGATGCGAGCCTTCTACTAAGAGTTCTCCATGTATCCCAATAGGAACCAGACGGTTGTAGTCAGATGGGCTCGTAACCCAGAAGCAGACGCCAAGCGGGAACCCGATCGTATACGCGTCACGTGGTTGCTTCATGGGCGCCGAACAGCTGATATCAACGCAACATTCCGCTGGACCATAGGTGTTTATTATTTTGGCGTATCCGAGCCATTGTTCGACAACCGCGGGACTAACGGTTTCGCCGCCAAGGAGCCTGCAGATTTTGAAAAAGGACATTATCAGTTTTCGGTTCTCTTAGTATTACTAGAGAGGAACAGGACGTTGATGGTAACTTACAAAGTCTTGAGCATAGGCACATCAGTTGGCTGGATAAGTGACGCTATGGTTGGTGTCGTGTTGATAAGGTTAACGTTCATAGAGCGAATTGTATCGGTGAGCGCGTTCAGACGCTGGTCCTCAGATGGAACGCAAACGCAGCCTCCAAACACTAGTACAGACAAGATATCCTCGATGCAATTGTCGAAAGTGTAGGCAGAGAACTGGAGGGCTCTAGTATCAGCACCAAATCCGACGCGAGGACCATGTGCATGAAAGCTGCTGCAAAGCGCCTTGTGTTCGAGGACGACGCCCTTGGGTACTCCCGTACTACCAGAAGTATACACAATCCATGCCGCGTTATCAGGCGAAACGCTATCGCAGACCCGCCTTGTAGTCACAGGGGCCGGCAGCCCCCTCAGGAAAGCGGCGTCCACGACAACGAGGCGTGGCGAGATACCCTCAAGTTGCGAGAGACGTGTAGCCTGTACTGCGTCGACCAGGATGGTGGATATTTCGGAGTCCCGCGCAATGATCGTGACCCTCGTGAGAGGCTGCTGGACTCCTAAGGGTACCACAACGCCGCCTGCCATAAGGATCGACAGTATCGACACGACAGCCCAACGCGACTTATCCATGCACAGCCCAACGGTGACCTCTGGACCAACGCCACAGTGGCTGATCAAGTGATGGGCGAGCCGGCGAGCAGTGGTGTAAAGAGTCGCGTAGGAAAACTGCCCATCCCACGCGTCAACGGCTTGAGAACCTGGGTTCTTGTCGACCATGATTTCTATAAGCTCGTGAATGCACGCCTGTTTGGCTGACGGGGTTCTTTGATTCCATTTCCGTACGGTATTAGCATCAGCTGGACTGAAAAGGTCAAGGTCGGCCATGGAACTTCCACGACCGTGGTTCTTCAGCTGCCGGATAGTGTGCTCGAAATGGGACAGAAGGGCCGCTGCTCTAGGCTGTGGGAGAACGTCGCTGTCGTAGCGAATTTCAATGTCGACCGAATCAGCATTGACCGTACAGTCTACGGCGAGTGCGTAACCGCCAAAGTCTCGGCTTTCTGCGCTTTCTGCTGTGGCTGTGTTAAGCTCGAGGCCAATAGCTTCAAGGGCCGGACGTTCACCGTTTGTGACTGCTGGCTGTACGATGAATAGGTGTCCTGCATCATAATCCGAATCGAGCCCCGGCACTGCGTTCCGAATCTTGTGCAGTCCAGCATGCGCAAAAGGAACCATTTCTTTGGCTTGCTGATCTACAGCGGCTAGGAACTCGTCCATAGACTGCTCTTCGTTCATCTTTATTCGGACCGGCACTGTTGTAATGGTTGGCGCAACGACATTGGCAATGTCTTGGACTGGGGCATCACGACCACTTAGAGAAACATTGACGATTGCCTCATCGGTCCCCGTGTAGGTCGCTACAGTCGCGGCCCATGCTGCCCGCAAAAGGACGCCCAGAGAAACTGTTGGGGTGCTGCTGTTGCTATTCCTGTCGCTGCGGTACTCCTCTGAGAAGCGGTGGAGTCGTGTTTGGAGAAGACTGCCGGCATGTGGTTGATATGTCGAAGATGGGCGTGGGGGGAATCGGGTTAATTGGGCGTCTCCCAGTTGATTTCTCCAGTATGCGGCCATGGCGTCCTCGTCCGTCTGCTGTAGGTACCTGATAAAGCGCGAGATCGGAGTTTGAACAAAGCTGCCTTCCTCTCCCTGGTAGATTTGGACGAGCATTCGTGAGACGAGTAATAATGACCATCCATCATATGCCGCATGATGCACGGTCCATACAAAGTACCTGCTTGTCTCGTCCTGGACAATCGCCAGACGATGCAGCGGCGTCCCATAAGCAAAGGGTTGCGATTGATCCTGTGCCAGGTAGCTGCGCAGGTCGGTAACCAACTCCCACTGCGGCGCCTTCTTGACAACGACCTGGACAGAACCCTGAGCTGTGTAGACAATGCGTGTGCGGAGGATCGAAAGTTTGTTGCTCAGTAGTTTCCAAGCCCGTTGCAGGCGCGAAACGTCAACATCTGCTCCAATCCGGAAGACTTGCTGCGCAACGTATGCGCTCGTCTGGTGGGACGTCATCGCCATCAACCCCTCCTGTAAGGAGGTGGAGGGATACACGTCGACAACCTCATCAGGTCCCGCCAGACCTTCGCATTGCTCGGCTAGGGCGGTGAGCCATTCCTTCTGCCTTTCTGCATCCGCATCGGTGAAGCCGTTCCAAAGCTCGAATGGCTCTGGATCCGCTTCCGCCGCGTACGCTGCTGTAGCAGTGTACTCGCTTGACACCCGTGCCATATCCACGAGGCGCGGGTTTCGGAGAATCTGCGCAACTCCAAGTTGCATTGGTGTTGGCGCCGTTTGCGCTGCTGCAACGAGCCTCATAGCCGTTACAGAGTCTCCCCCGAGCTGGAAGAAGTCGTCGTTCGCGCCTCTAAACTCTTCTGCAGAAAGACCGAGCACTTGCGCCCATAAAAGACGAAGCTGTTCCTCGGTCTCTGAGAGCATTCGGTCCTCTATAGTGTTCCCGCGGTCAGCCGCAAATGCTCTCAGCTGCTCGCGGCTGAGACCTTCGAGTACTGTTCTTGTAGCTCGCCGATCCAATTTGCCTGATGCATTCACCGGGAAGCTCATCGGTATAAAATGTGTCGGGATCATGTAGAGGGGTAGAATCTGAAGAAGATCAGAGCGGAGCTCTCCTAATACAGCATTCAGACGGCGCGTGGGCCGGAAAATGGTGTCCGTGAAGTCAAGGTGATCGTCATGCTCAGCATCGCTGTCGTCGACTCTGAACCGCCTTGGAAGCTCCACTGCAGCTAGGAGCATTGGGTCGGAGATGTTTCGTAGCCGTACGAGGTCGACGCACGCATGTTGGATCTCTGGTTGAAGACGCACAATGTGACTCTCAATTTCCCCAACCTCAACGCGCTGGCCGCGGATTTTGATCTGCGTATCGAGACGGCCAAGACACACCAACGAGCCATCGTCGCAGTTCTGTCGGACGAGATCGCCAGTTCGATACATACGGCGTCCAGGTGGTAGATGAAGCGAGCTGATGAAATATGGGTCAAGCACGAAGGACTTGGCGGTCTTTTCGCTATCGTTTAGGTAGGAGCGAGCGAGCGCAGGCCCCTCAATAAGCAATTCACCTGGAGTGCCGATAGGGACAAGGAAGTTGTGGTCGAGGGGATCTGTCACCCATAGACGGTTCGACACAGGGGAGCCAATGATGGGTGCATCTTCCGGGCGAAGGATTGGACCGTTTATGACAGAGTAAATAGAACATTCAGCTGGCCCATATCCGTTGAATACTTTGACACGCCCCACCCAGGGCTCCACTGCAGCAGTTTTTATTGCCTCGCCAACGAAAACAATGGTATCAAGTGATGTTGGAACGCTTTCTGGATTGAGCAATGAGGTAACTGTCGGTGTCAAGACCGCGAATGTTACTGCCAAATCATTCATCACAGATGCGATACCGTCTGTGCGATCTCTTTCCGACGGGATGCAGACGCAGCCTCCATAGGCCAGGGTGGTGAAAATGTCGGTAATGCTAACATCGAAGGTGAAGGCAGAGAACTGGAAATTTCTTGTAGAGGGTGTGACGCTATAGCGGACTCCCGCGGCAAGGATACCAGAACACAGAGCTTGGTGTTCCAAGACGACTCCTTTAGGAACGCCAGTACTTCCAGATGTGAAGATTACCCATGCTGGATTGCTTGGGCTTGCTCGCGAGAGCGCAGGTGTGCGTGGGGCTGGCAGCGAGTTCAAAAGGCTGGGGTTAACAATAATCGGATGAGGGACCAGGGTGTTGAACCGCTTTGCCTGGGCAATGTCGACCAAAACCACAGAGATCTCGGCATCGGCAAGAAAGATCTTGATCCGGGAATTGGAGAATTGTACCCCAAGCGGCACAACAGCACCGCCCGCCCGTAAGACCGCGAGCATTGACATGACTGCGAATTCGGATTTATCCATACACAGCCCAACTAGGGTTTCTGGACCAACCCCGAACGAAACGAGATGCTGCGCCAGACGACCGGCAGCGGCGTCTAGCTGGGCATAAGTGAGCTTGCAATCCCTTGTGCAGATTGCCACGGCTTGAGGAGTTTTTGTAATTTGTTCTCCTACTAGCTCATCCAAAGTGACTTGCACGGCATCCGGAGGCGGTCTGTTCCAGCTCAGCAGTTTCTCTTTGTCTTCCGGAGTGATAAGGTCGAGATTTTCGATTGTGGCGTTTCGCTGAACAGCATTCAAGGCCGCGTCTGGGAGGTTGTAAGGCTGTAATTCACTTGTAAGGTGCTTCAGCTGGGACATCAGAGCCGTCACTCGAGAGGATGAAAGGACGTTCTTGTCGAAATGCATTTCGATTTCTACGCCGGTGCCGCTGGCGTCGAGCATGCATTCGACAACCAGTGCATAACCTTCGAAGTTTTCTCTTTCCCCTGTCATTCCCTTGAGACCAAGAATTTCAGCAGCTGTGATATCTTCCGGGGGCGTGCCAAATTGCACAACAAACAGGTGTCCAGGGTCGAAGTCGTGACCAAGGTCCGGAACTTCACGGCGAATATTGGCAAGGCCAAATTGTGCGTAGGGCGCCATGTCTGTATTCTGGGAGTCGATCGAGGACAGGAAGTCCACGACAGCCTTCTTCCGATCAATTTGTATCCTGACGGGGACCGTGGCAATAGTGGGTGCAACCACGTCCTCGATACCAAATACGGGCACGTTGCGGCCCGAAAGAATGATCGCGAGCATGGCCTCACCGCTGCCGGTGCAGCTGGAGACCACCAAAGCCCACGCTGCTCGCAGGAGAATGGCGAGCGAGACACGGCTGCCGTGTCTGCTGGCATTTTCTGGTCGGTCAAGTAGCTCGAAGCGATGTCTCAGAACACCATCAGCGAACGGCCGGTAGGAGGGACCGGGAAACTCCGGGAACCGGGTCAATTGCGCATTTTCGAGTTCCCTTCTCCAGTAAGTCTTGGACCGCTCCCACCCCTTTTTCCGGGTGTTTTGTCCGAGGTACCGAACAAAACGTGGAATAGGAGTTACAGCATCGCACGAGCGTCCCTGAAAGACCCGGGCGAGCATCTTCAACGTCCTGGAGATAGTCTGCCCATCGTATGCAGAATGGTGAGTTGTCCATACGAAACATCGCTCGCTCTGGCCTTTGGTGGTCTCTTTGCAGTCATCGACGATGGCAAATCGATGTAGGGGCGTCCCATACGCAAAAGATGCTGCCCGATCCGCTTTGATAAATTTCAAGAGACCAGATGCAGCAGTCCACCGAGGTGCGTCTCGTGTCACCACCTGTACCGAACCTGAGTCAGGTGTGTAAACAATCCGTGTTCGCAGAATAGGGAGTGAGCTTGCAACGTCGGCCCAGGCCTTTTGGAAATGCTCCAAGTCGACTTTCGAATCGATGCGATATGCAATTTGTGCGACATAAGTCTCCGGGAACTGAGTCGTCATCGCCATCAGGCCTTCCTGAAATGGTGAGGTAGGATATACGTCTTCCACGTGATTCGGAGGAACCTTGCACTGATCGGCCACGCTGGCCAGCCGCGTTTCCTGCTCCTCAGCGCTCGCTGAAAGAAATCCATTCCACAGCTCAAAGGGCACAGGGTCTTCCTCGGCGGCTCTCTCGGCCGCATGATCGTAGCCATCCACGATCCGCGCTAGGTCGGCCAGTCGTGGGTGTTGAACGATGTCGGCGACGGAAAGGGATATGTCCCTCCTCCGAGCAATTGCAGCCATGCGCATAGCAACCACAGAGTCACCGCCAAGGTGCATAAAGTGGTCGTTACTACCGATGTCCGCTGCAGGGCGCTCAAGCACCTCGGCCCAGATTGCCTGAAGACTCTTCTCCGTCTCTGTTGATATGGTGCCCAGCGCATCCTTCTTCTTGAACATTGCCAACTCGCTTTCCGTCAATATTTCGAGTATTGTGCGCGTAGCTCGCCGGTCCAGTTTCGCAGAAGCATTCGTTGGTAGGGATACAAAGGGCACGAAATGGCTTGGCACCATGTAGAGAGGAAGTTCATCAACAAGCTTGGAATGGAGACTTTGCAACAAGTCTCTCAGACTTTCGGATGTCTCGCAAAGTGTGCCCGGTACTGAACCCCCGTGAGAAGCCGCCTCGTGCATGTCAATTGCCGCTATAAGCATCGATGATCCCAAGGCACTATTGCGTGGTTGGACCAAATCCACACAGACGAGTGGGTTACCGGGCAGCGACTGTGAGATCCGACTCTCAATCTCTCCCACCTCAACCCGTTGGCCTCGGATCTTGACCTGCGTGTCCCAACGGCCCAGGTAGGTCAATGAACCGTCCTTATTCTGCCGGACCAGATCGCCTGTACGATACATACGCCGGCCAGGCGCTATACCAAGCCTCTTTACAAAGCCCGGGTCTAGGACGAAGACCGCTGCCGTCCTGTCCGGGTCGTGCAGGTACTCGCGCGCGATTGCGCCCTCGATAAATAGTTCCCCCACAGCACCAATGGGGCTTAGGCGGTTGAAATCTAGAGGGTCCGTTATCCAAAGGCAATTCGCGGCTGGGAACCCGATATTTGATGCATCCTCAGCACGAGTAATAGGCCCGTTGATTGTCGAGACGTGCGAACATTCGGAGGGGCCGTAGCCATTAAACAACTTCACACGCCCTTCTTCCAACCAGGGCTGAATAACGGCAGGGCTCAGAGCCTCGCCTGTTAATACTATTGTATCGAGCATAGAAAGGTCCCGTAGATCGAGTAATGATGCAACAGTCGGAGTCAATGTTGCAAAATTTACTCCCATAGTTTTGATAGCCATTCCAAGGTCGTCAAGCCGTTGACTTTCCGAGGGAATACAGACGCATCCGCCAAAACTTAGGGTTGTGAATATATCCTTCACAACAACGTCGAAAGTTTGCGCAGAGAACTGCAGGGCCCGCGTCGAAGGTCCCATCTTATAACGGGCTACTTGAACATACATCGGGGCGCATAGCGTCTTGTGTTCTAGTACAACGGCCTTTGGAACCCCTGTGCTTCCAGAGGTATGAACGATCCAGGCTGCATTGTCTGGCGACACGCTGGGCCAAGTAGGGATCGTAGGTGACGGCAGTTGATCCAAATAAGTAGCGTCTACTACGACTGTGTGAGGCACGATGCTTTCTAACCGTTTGGCGTGCACTCGATCGGCTAATAATATGGATATGTCGGCATTACGAGCGATAGTCTGAATGCGATTCGGTGGATGCTGGTTTCCAAGGGGCACCACCACGCCTCCGGCTTGCAAGATTGCTAGCATAACGACCGGTACCCAACGGGACTTGTCCATGCACACGCCAACCTTCCCCTCGAGTCCTACACCGAGACGGATAAGGCTGGCAGCCAGTCGGCGGGCTGAAGCGTCCAGTTCGCTATATGTTAGCTCTCCATCCCACGCGTAAACAGCTGGTCTGTCAGGCTGTCGCTGTGTCGTAGCCCAGACCTGGTCGTGAACGCAATTGCGTATGACGGCGTATGGGCTTCTATTGCTGGCGACTATTTTCGCTTGGTCCTGCATAGTTAGTCCTACGAAATCAGAGCAAGGCTTACTCGCATTTTGGAGAATGAAATCTAGGCTGTCACGGAAAAGCTGCATCATGTTGAGCGCATCTTCCCTTAATGTCAGCGATTCCCACACATTGAATCTGAGCCCCAACCGGTGTTTGTCGATATTAATCGCCAGAGTGTAGTTGTACTGTGAACGGCATGTCAGTTCCTGCTTGCGATGAGTCCTAGTCAGACGTGTCACGTACGTCCGACGGGGCCTCCCAAGACACGACGTCCACTGCAAATCCCGCCCTGGCAAATTCTGTTTCAGGCACTCCGCGTGAGAAGGACAGGAGTGAGTCGCCAAGCTGACGCACCGAGGCGCCGCTCCCCTCCTGATTGCCGGTCAAGCTAGCTCCCTGGCAAGGCAGACTGTCTAAGAAATCGCTTTGTGCACGCTCCAAGGCCTCGGCAATAGTTGTGTTTTCGCCAAGATGAACACGACAGGGAAGGGTGTTAACAAAGTTACCAACAGCGTCTTGCAAACCCTTGATACGCTTCTGTCGGCCTGAGGCTGTGTACGAGAAGCAGACGTTGCTCGCACCGGTGTAACAACGCAGCACGAGCGCGTACGCAACCTGGCACGCGTTTACCAGTGTAGCGTTGGACTGGTCCGAAAGATTCTGAGCCAATTCCGGCGGGATGGGCATTTCTTGGTCGATTGTGTACAGCCCCGTCGGGCTCGTTTTCGAGCTGGGGCTGCTCAAAAAACTGCCCTCGGTGGCCTCCATGTAGCGAGACCAATACGAGAGGGCCTCATGTGACGTATCAGGCTGTTGAGCTTGCAGGAAATCCCCACATTGCATGTGTTCATCCGCAGGAAGTGTTCCTGTTAGTGCTCGGAAGAGATCGCGGAAAAGAATCTCAATCGACACGGCGTCGACTATAGCATGCGAGATTATTAGTCTCAGAAACAATTTATTGTCTGGCGCCTGTGCCAGGATTAAACGATGTGGAAATTCGGAGCCGTAGTCCTCGAAAGATGTTTTGTTTTCGGCCTCAGAGAGTGGTAGGACGCTGATTTGGGGATTGATGTTCTTCCACACAACCTGGTCAAGTCTTCCAGGACGATCCACGCTCTCCACGAACATAGTTCGAAGAGCAGCATGCCTTTTCACCACTGCTGTCCACGATTTTTTGACAGTGTCGGTAGTCACCACGACTGCAGGGTTGGCGGAAGACATTGTCGCCGCGAGCTGTAGCTGATATGCCCGAGGATCAATGCTTTGGAGGGCGATAAAGTTTTCTTGCATGGGGGAACAAGGCCCGATGCATTGGATCTTCTCAAGAGGACCGCGCAAGACGCCGCGCAGCCCGTCCAAAAGGGGTCCTTCAGGCGGACCGTACGAGTTCTCAATACCATTGCTGATCGGCTGTCTGGATTGGTGAGATCGTGCAATCCGATCGATCAAGTCGTCAAGACTTTCAGCTTGCAAGACATCAGGAATATCAACATCAATGCCAGCTTCATGACAAGAGCCCATGAAGTTAACGGCAGTCAGGGAATCTCCACCCAGCGCGAGCCAGCTTTTGTGGATTTTATTTCGAAGCTTGTGTGGATTAATATCAAGAGCAGTAGCGGCCAAGCTTTCAAGCTTAAGCTCAAGCGAAGGCAAATCGTCCTGTTGCCGCTCGCTAGCCACGTGATTTAAGGAGGGTGCCATGATGATTTGTGGTGACGATGAAAAGAAAGTGCTTCCGGGAACTGAGAATGACCTGGATCGAGTGATGGCGATAAAGATTATTACAGAGTATTGCGAGGGCGCATGTCAAGGTTCGTCCTTTCTTGCAACACACGGATAGTGTGTCAGCAATCTAGTTGTACAATGCAGTGGACAGAAAATATGGTTGCTAAACAAGGGACACCAATCCTACAGCGATTGACCGGCTATCTCTTCTGTCCCCGGCTTGATGGCATGGCACCACCGTGGTGCCACCGTTCTGGGCGAGTGAGGATACAAGGCTCGGTGGAAGAAATACCAGGACATTTTGTATGGCGAAACACCTATCCGATGTCCGGGTACTTCTGCCACCAAGCCTTGATATGATCATGGTAAGCATACAGGTTCCCACATTCAGGGAATCGCAGGAAGCATGATATTCGGCTAAGATGAGAGATCAGTGTAAGGCGGTGGGCCCGGCAGAATAACCACGCTAGATAGCATTAGGAGCTTCGTGCTCAACTCAACATAGCTACTCGAATATAATCTTCTAGCTGTAACGTTGCTACCTTTGGTAGACACCAGTGGCCCACCCTTCCAGTATTAAGATACCCCCCCTGCCCAATACAAGACCAAACACCCAGCTTCCAATTCTAGGACCTACCAGACCTAGGGGCGTTACAATATGTCGGTAAAAAGTGAGAAGCTCATAGTCTCAAGGTATCTCGACGACATTCATGACAGGCTTCCTTCGATGGAAAGAATGTCTGAAGTGCAATTCAGCCAGTGATGTATTCCCTAAGGGAAAGGAAAACCGAGACGCTTGTAGTACTGTTTGTCTTCCTACCCTGAATCTGCTCGCAGCCTTCCCTTGATCAATAGAGGTCTAGATGTGATGATCGTTTCGCAATTTTTGGCCGCCAAAGTACGGCGACGGTGAAACGATAGATTGTTCGGGCTTGACGGGGTTGCAAGCAATGATGGTACACAGCGCGTGACAGTGATAAGCAACCCAATGTCAAGGCATATGTCGCAGTTTGAACAAAGTAAAAGTCGAACGAGAAGTATTATCAGACAAAACTGAAGTGCTTCAGGCGAGCCGCAGTTCCTGATATTGCTTGCCTTTTTCTCGACTGTTGAAATCCGTATTTCTACCATAGTCATCCACGCTTCGCATTCTCGTTCCCTTCGCAGGCTTCGCAGGCTTCGCCTGATAAGTCCACGTCTACCAACATCCAAGAAGGAAACTACAGCCGTCTGCTATCCAAGGTTCTTGCATGGTCAACGAAGCGTCAAAATTGTGTTCGCCAGGCAGCACCGATAGCATCTTGGGCACGTCGGGTACAATCTCTTCTATGCGTTTGACGAATTCTGTAGAGCAAGTCGTCGGAACCTATTGGATCAGATCCATTGATAATAATCAGCAAGTACTCTCGTAAACAGCTAACAACAATCACATGTTCTTGCTTACCACCGAGTCGTTCTGTCCGTGAATTACCCAAATTGGCGGGCAACGTTTTTTCATCTCGATGCTAGCAATGGTATCAAGCCGCGGGTCAAGCCTCTGGTTCATCATTCGTGGCAGCCGACCCTGTTGCAGAATACATGTGACCAATCCCCACATCTTCATTACGTCTCCATGCGTTCGAACCGTACCCTTGGTACGCTGAATATATGATCGAATATTGGCCTCTGCTTGTCGCGGCGGAGGAGGCCACGATCCTAGAATTCTTCTCGGCCGCGTCATCTTGAGTTCCGGAACATTGCTGTAGAGCGGCCCGTAGAGCGACACGACAGCTTTAACAGCCGCGTCAGGGCGTTCAAGAGCGGAATGCAACGCAATGATTCCTCCGGCGCTGTGTCCAGCACAGATGATGCGGTTGATGTTCGGCCGTACACTCCATGACTCGAACTCGGTCACTCTGGGCAGAGTATCGAGAAACCAGGTCCAGAAGGCGTCCATGTCGTCCATAACGTCGGCGCCGGTGGCCTCGGGCAGGAGACAATAGTCAGGCGCCACGATCATAGCGTCCTGCGATAAGGCGAATTCGAGTAGCCAATCCGGCCACCACGGCTCGTACAGACGATCTCCGACGATGAAGGCTCCTCCATGCCAAAAGACTAGCACGGGGACATTGATATGGGCGCCGTCGTGTCGCTCCTCGGCCACTTTTCTGGGCGTCAAGATGGACGCCCAGATTTCATGGTCAGCAACTGTCCTATAGACCAGATCCGTCCTCTCGAAACCGTCGAATTTGCTCTTTTGGGGAGATGACATCTTCTCGTTGCTGCTTGGGAAACTTTGAAAACTTTGAAGCTGTAAGTCGGTCTTCGCCCTTGTCCATGATCAAGCAAGGTACACACGTGGCGGGTATATGTATAGTCGGTCGACCACGACCAGAGCCAACTGCAGCGCGAAAGCTCACACCATCAACTACAACATCTACACCGTCTCGCCACAGCACTCCGGCAAGACTTTGGTAGCGATGAGAGATTCAGTCCACAAGGCTGTGGTGCTATATCCGCAGATACTAATTCAACGTGTCAAAAATAGTGGAAGCTGATCTGATGTGTGATATAGACCGTTGTCTACCTTGACCTAAGAGAACTAAACCAAGGGGAAATGACAGGAAGTGTATCGAACAAAGAGGCCTATATTAATTCAAATAGTTCGATTAATAACCTAGAATTTTGATGATCATGTGGAATTGATGTGTGCTTTTATCTTCACTAAACTTTAATGTTTTTATTCGTCGTCACCTTGCAGATATTTTGAAAAGTAAACCTGAGTTTTTTTTCTATCTGATTAGTCTCATCTTCGAATCTATAGCTATAATAATATCTGCTATTTAATTACACTACTATTATAAGAGTTGATGGCTGGAATACTATTGTTCAATCCTAAGGTGGTAGGTAGAATACCTATAGGGTAAGTAACCAACTGAAGGATTAAAGGATGAATCGAGCGGATTCCATTTTTCAATATGTCTGTACGCAAGTAAGAAGGCTGGGGGGAAACGCGTATGAGCTGTGGGCCTGGGGCATGTCAGATTCGATACCACCATTCTTCGTTCCGGTGGCCCAGACGCGATGATATAGCGCTGGGTAATATTCTACGTTGTGTTCACGTATGCAATCGACGACGAATTATGATGGCTACGCATGAGATAAAACAACCCTTCAATCACTTACAGTGACTAGATTGATGGTGGTCTGGCCTTATCACTCAGTCGGTCCAGGGGAGTCGTTCCTTAATCCTTCTATCCCAACAAGCATTACAATCCAAGCATTAAGCATTAGCCCTAGTCCGAGTGATCCTTCAACCGCTGCGTGCGCCCAGCATGGTGCCACTCGCTTCCCGACTTTATAATTTCTTCATGCTCGAGGATAAAAATAACGCCAAGCGAAATGTTTAGTCCTGTGCCAGCACTTTCATCCATTAAAGTTGCCGTTTGCGAAACGAGACGCTACTGAATCGATGAAGGAGTAAAATGCTCAACAATCAACAATGATCCATTTGCGCGCCAAGTATTATCTTATCCACACGCACGGCTCTGCGTCTTCAGTGTAGAATGACAGCGAGCATTTCACTTTTTGCACATAGATACCCATTACATATTACCTACGTCTATTATCTCTACTAGTTCCGTCTGTCTTTATTTGCCGTTACTTACTTTTGCAGCATGTCACCAAGTAATGACTTTGCTGGCGGTCCAAATGGCCTCTCTCGTGCCAACGGAACAGCCGCGAACGGGACAAACGGTGCCCACGTTAACGGGACCAACGGGGCCATGGGACCTGAGGACTTAACCAATACACCAATCGCCATCTGTGGCATGGGCGTGAGATTACCGGGCGGAATCCGAAGCTCGTCCGACCTCTTTAACTTTCTCGCAAATAAGGGAGATGCTCGAAACATCGTCCCTGAAGATCGATACAATGTCGAAGCCTACTATGATCCATCTGGCAAGGCCGGCACCGTCATCACTAAATATGGATATTACCTAGACGTCGATCTGTCTCAATTTGACGCTTCCATGTTCGGCATATCCAACGTTGAACTTTCCACCATGGATCCCAGTCAACGCCTCCTCCTCGAGGTGACGCGCGAGGCCTTTGAAAGCGCTGGCGAGGCCGATTTTCGAGGGAGAAATATCGGCACCTTTGTTGGCGACTTTACGGAAGATTGGCAGGACCTACAGAACGTCGACCTCCTGAACCACCAGCCATATCTAATGGTGGGCAAGTCGGATTTTGCGCTTTCGAACCGGCTTGCCTTTGAGTATGATCTATTAGGTCCCAGTGTCAGCATCAAGACCGCCTGTTCCGCTACGGCTGCGGCGGTGCACCAGGCTGTATTGTCCATCCGCTCAGGCTCATGCCCATCAGCTATAGTGGCCGGTGCAAATGTCATCATCACGCCCCGAACAAGCATCTCAATGTCAATGTTGGGTCTGTTGGCACCAGATGGCAATTGCAAAACGTTTGATGCTAGCGCCAACGGCTTCGCCCGCGGAGAGTCCGTGTGTGCCCTGTATCTTAAGCGTCTCGACCACGCCATCCGCGACGGCAACCCCATCCGCGCCGTCATCCGTGCCTGTGATAGCAATGCTGACGGAGGTGACGGTTCCAGGACCTTTGGCACTCCCAATGCCATCGCGCAGGAGAGGTTGATCCGCCAAACATACGCGTCCGCAGGATTGCCGCTTGCAGAGACCAAGGTTATCGAACTTCATGGCACTGGAACAGTAGTCGGCGATCCGTTGGAGACGTCCGCTATTGCCAAGTGTTTTGGTGGTGACGAAAAAGTGTACATTGGGTCTGTGAAGCCCAATCTGGGTCATGGAGAGGGTGGCTCCGCCCTAACTAGCATCATTAAATCCGTCGTCGCTCTCGAAAATAAGACAATCTTGCCGAACATCAAGTTTGAGAAGCCAAATCCAAAGAGTGAGTCTTTGATTACCTAGTCTTTTGCGGTTTGTTGGGTAGAGCTGACGCTAACGTTTATTTTCTAGTCCCGTGGGATCGCAATCTTCATGTCCCGATAGAGCCTCTTCACTGGCCCGAAGGAACCCGTGAACGCATAAGCATGAATTCGTTCGGTCTGGGAGGCTCTAATGTACATGTGAGTGGCTCGAACTTGTGCCTTACTCATGCTAGTAGTAGCACTACCGCTGACGCATCCATGTCTTGTAGATGGTCCTTGATTCCGCAGACTCGATGGGAGTCCCATCACGGCGCCGCCGTCAAACGATCAATGGCAACGGTCCTGCTGCAGCGCCTAAACATAAGTCGTTGTTGTTGCTATCAGGCAACAGCATACCCGCCATCACGGAACTGGCGGCCAAGTACGGACAGTACTCGGAAAAGAATCCAGCATATCTCGAGGCCATGATCTATACTCTTGCCTCGCGAAGGGAACGCCTGAAGCTAGGGAGTTATTGTATCGCAGATGGTCTGATCGTTGGCGAGCCTGCAGCTCCGTCAGAAACCCAAGGTGCTCGTCAAGTTGCATTTGTCTTCACGGGTCAAGGCGCGCAATGGGTCGGTATGGGCCGCGAAATGATGCTGGAAAACGCCAAATTCGCTGCGAGCATCTGGCACATGGACGAAGTGTTGAAGTCGCTCGAGCATCCGCCCGAGTGGACCCTTGAAGAGATGTTGTTGGCCGATGAGGCCGACAAGAATCTGTTGAACCCTACGAACCGCTCTCAGCCCATATGTACTGCTGTGCAGGTCGCCTACGTTGATGCCCTTGCTGCGTGGGACATCAGGCCATCCGCCGTTGTCGGACACTCGAGTGGAGAGATCGCCGCCGCTTACGCTGCTGGTGTGCTCACGAGGAGAGAGGCGATTATCGCCGCCTACTACCGTGGCTACGCTTGCGCGCGCTGCAAGATTCCCGGCACCATGGCGGCTGTGGGCATGGGACGCGACAAGGTTGAGCAGCATCTGAAGTCCGGTGTTGTGCTCGCTTGCGAGAACAGTAACGCCAGCGTAACCATCTCCGGTGACCTGAAGGCCGTGGAAGAGACCATGGATAGCCTGAAGCAGGCGCATCCCGATTTGTTCGTCCGTCAGCTTCGCGTGCCGATAGCCTACCATTCTCATCATACAGCAACCATCGCGAACCTCTACAAGTCTCTCGTTGAGCCACATCTGGCGCCAAAGCCACCCCGTGTGCCGTTCTATTCGACAGTCTACGGCCGACAGGTGCTCGAGAGCAAAGCCTTAGGTGCGCAGTACTGGCAGCTCAACATAGAGAACCCGGTGCTGTTCCGCACCGCAGTATCGCAGATGTTGGCCGACATGCCCAACACGGCGCACCTGGAGATTGGTCCTCACTCGGCGTTGGCGGGTCCCCTTCGACACATATACAAGGAGACGAACCACACGGCTCCATATACCTCGCTCGCCGAACGTGGCGAAGACGCTTCCCACACCTTCCTTGCGGCTATCGGCAACCTCTACTGTTTCGGCATTACACCTCAAGTGCCCGTATCAGACAACGCTTTCACTTTGCCGGACTTGCCCATCTACCCCTGGAACTATGGAAACACCTACTGGTCCGAAACCCGTATGATGGCGGGCTGGAGATTCCGCAAGCACCGCAAGCATGAGTTACTCGGCCATCGCGTCCTTGAGAGCAGCGACGTCGAGCCCGCGTGGAGGAACTATATTAAATTGGGCGATGTGTCGTGGTTGGCAGATCATTGTGTTGAAAAGGACATTGTGTTCCCGGCAGCTGGTTACATTGCCATTGCAGGAACGGCCGTATCACAGCTAACGGGATCAACAGCCTATACAGTGCAACATGTCAACATCGCGGCTGCAATGCTCCTTGACAAGAGCAAGGGCACCGAGATCGTAACTACATTGCGGAAGCACTCTCTGACCGCCTCGAATGACAGCAAGTGGTGGGAGTTTTCCATTATTTCTGAGAATAAGGGGACCTGGACAAAGCACTGCTGGGGCTTTGTCACTGATGGATGTGCCGTGGCCCGTCCAACTCATCCAGGAGTTGCACCACTTGCACGAAAGGTCGATACGAAACGCTGGTATCAGACCCTGTCGCGCACCGGTCTCAACTACAGCAATCGCTTTATTGGGCTAGAGAACATCACCACGAGTCCCGTTGATATGAGTGCATCAGTCAGCATCACCGATCGACAGGACGCCGGCGAGGTGTATGCGCTTCACCCATCCACCCTAGATATCGTCTTACAGTCGTGGTCCGTCGCAGCCACAAAGGGCGAGTATCGTAAGCTGGACAAGATGTTCCTCCCCACATTCATTGAGCAATTCTACGTCGGCGCCAGTGGCAGTCAGACGACGCTTCGTGTTCGCACCACTGCCCGCCAGTCTGCTGTATTGGCGTTGGGCGACTCGTACGGCGTGACAAATGACAACGACGTGGCATTTGTGCTCATCGGTTTCCAAGGCACGAGAATGGATCGATCGATCAAGCGGCAGGCACCTGCAACGAACGCCTGGTCGGTCCAATGGCATCCGGCTTTTGATTTTGCCCCTCCGGAGACACTGATACGTCCTGCGGGAGACATGACCGCCAGCATTATATTCGCGGAACAGTTTTGCCTACTGTGCGCGGTCGAGATCCAACATGCGGCAGCTATGGTCACGTCTCTTACACAGCCCTTTTTCAAGCACTTTTTGGCTGGAGTAGCCAAGCAATTGGACCGGGTCGATCAGGGTCAGTCCAAGATTCCCGATGCCGTGGAGCTCAAGGCCCTTAATCGAGAGGCTCGACAGAAGAAGATGGTTGAATGGCGAGAGCTGAGCAGGGGCGGCCCGGTGGAGAACATTATTGAAGCGCTCTGGCGCGTCTCTACTAATATCAAGGATATTCTTGAAGGTCGAGAAGTCTTCTTGGACCTCCTTCTGGCTGGCGAAGCGCTCCAGAAGGTTTACAACGAATACAACGTTTGGTCCGACAATAGAGACTTCTTTCGCGTCCTGGGTCTGAACAAGCCGCAGCTCCGTATCCTAGAAATAGGCGCCGGCACGGGCAGCTTGACTGCGGTTGTGCTAGAGGCTCTGCACTCCAGCGATGGGGAGCGCCTATACGGAGACTACACCATCACCGACGTCTCTGCTGGTTTCGTCAATCAAACCAAGGAACGCTTCAGTCAATACCAAAACCTTAAGTTCAATGTCTGTGACATTACAGCGGATCCGCTCGAACAAGGGTTCGAGGCCGCGTCGTACGATTTAATATTAGCTTCTAATGTAAGTTGACTCGGGAACAAGCAGCTAATCGTTGTCGACTACGTGAGTGAACTGACGTGACTCGGCCGCTATGGCTGTCTAGGTCTTACATGCCACTCCTAACTTGAACGAGACGTTGAAGAACTGTCGGACGCTACTGAAACCAGATGGACAAATATATTTGCAGGAAGTTTGTTCGGGTACGTTCTCTCCCAAATCACATGCTCTCCAGCAGTAATCAATGGCGAACTGACACATCCTGCTCGCGCACAGATACGAGATATGCTGACCTTATTTTTGGTCTCTTCGAGGGATGGTGGGTCGGAATCGAGGACGGCCGTGTTGATCGTCCAGTAGTTTCCGAAGAAGAATGGGATGTCAGACTGCGGCAGAGTGGCTTCCACGGGATCCAGTCCTCCGTCCGTGACAACAAGGATCCAGACTTTTTCACTGTCAGCAACATTGTGGCACGCGCTCGATCTATCGACACTTCCGAGTCCTACAACACTGGCACGAGGATCACTCTAGTAAAGCCAAGCGCCAAATTGGGCAATTTTGGACAAGGCGTCAAGAGCGCGCTTGAGGCCGCAGGATACACCCTGGACGAGTACGTTTGGGGGGCCAAGCTGCCAGATGGTCAAGACATTGTCTCGCTCATGGATGTCGACGACGATCGTGCTCCCTTGCTGGCGGACGTTGATGCGGAAAACCTGGCGAAATTCATCGATGTCGTGGGAGATGTGTCGGGACAGGCGGTGCTTTGGCTGATGCGGTCCGCCCAGACAGAATGCTCTGATCCACAATACGGCAAGATTTTGGGAATGGCGAGATGCATCCGCGGCGAGATGGCCATTGACTTTGTCACCCTTGAGTTGGACAAGCTCGACAAGGAGGCGACCCACGCCGTGGCGCGGGTGTTAAGCAATGTGCAGCAGGCGCAAAAGACGGCAACGGACAACGACGACAGTCTTGACATAGAATCCGAATACGTCTGGCGTAAAGGACAGGTGCTCGTGAGCCGAATCCATACGCTGTCCGTCGACAAGGCGCTGGCCGACGCCGCTCCCCAGACCCAAGGCAAGCATCTTACGATAGGACAGCCGGGCATGCTGCAGTCTATGTGTTGGACCGGCCATATGCTCCCACCGCTAGCTGCCGAAGACGTGCAAGTTCGCATCACCGTCGCAGCTATGAACTTCCACGATGTTGCCGAGGCGATGGGAATCATGGACCCCGACGGTCATTCGGACAGCGACGGCTACCATGGCCTCGGCTGCGAGGCCACGGCGATCGTTACGGCCGTCGGCGACAATGTTAAGCACGTTTCTGTCGATGACCGCGTCATATTCATGGAGATGCCGACGGGTGTTTTCGCCACTGAGGTGCAGCTGCCGGCAACATTAGTTGTTCGAGCGCCTGAAAATGTAAGCGACGAGGATGCGGCAGGCTTGACCGTCCCATATACCACCGTCTTGTGGAGTTTTGTCGAGAAGGCTCATGTGAAGCGCGGCCAGAGGCTGCTGATCCATAGCGCGGCCGGTGGCGTGGGCATTGCCGCTATCCACGTCGCGCGCTGGCTGGGCGCCGACTTCTACTGCACCGTGGGCTCAAAGGAGAAGGTCGACTGGCTCAACACAGAGCTCGGCGTGCCACGAGACCGCATCTTCCACTCCCGCGATGACAGTTTCGTGGCGGACGTAATGCGCGTTACTGATGGGGCTGGCGTCGACGTCGTCCTCAACTCGCTTTCGGGTGAGCTGCTCCATGCCTCTTGGAAGTGCGTTGCATCTGAGGGCTGTATGCTTGACCTCGGAAAACGAGACTTCCTGGGCCGTGGTCGCTTGGCCATGCGTCCGTTTGCCGACAACCGCGCCTTCTTCGGCATTGATATGGCTGCCCTCGCCACGCACAGCAAGCCTAAGGTTGCGCCGTTGCTGGATCAAATGGTAGAGCTCCTTCGAGACGGCAAAATCTTCCCGTTACATCCCACTACCGTCTTCGATGCCGACAAGATCCAGGACGCCTTCCGCCATATGCAGAAAGGTATTCATAGGGGTCGAATTGTCATCAAGATGCCTGCCGACCCTGACGTCCTCCCCCTGACTTTGCCGAGCCTCAAGCCAATATTCAACCCTGACGCGGTCTACATGCTGTCGGGCGGTATGGGTGGTTTGGGCCGATCGACCCTTTCCTGGATGGTGAGTCACGGTGCTCAACATCTCGTAGTCCTTTCACCGTCGGCGGGAACCAAAGATGAGCATCATCAGTTTGTCGATGAGCTGCGCGAGCGCGGCTGCGAGTTACGCTGCTTCGCTGGTGATGTGGCCGGCTTCAATGTCGTGCGCGAGGTGGTGACGGCCGTCCAGGAGGCGGGCCGCCCAATCAAGGGCGTCCTACAGTTAGCCATGGTGCTGCGCGATACTGGATTCATAAATATGGACCACGATGATTGGACGGCGGTCACAAATCCCAAGGTTCGGGGCACCTGGAATCTGCACGAGCTGCTTCCCAGAGACTTGGACTTCTTCGTCATGTTCGGTTCGACTAGTGGGACGTTGGGTGCTTACGGGCAAGCCAACTACGCAGCAGCCAATTCCTTCCTCGACTCCTTTACACACTTCCGCCACGGGCTGAGTCTTCCTGCCGCGGTCCTGGACATCGCTGCAGTCGGCGACGTCGGCTACGTCGCATCGACCAAGGACGTCGCCGAACGCCTCGAGAGAGCCGTTACTCGTTTTATGAGCGAGGGAGCCTTCCTCCGAAGCCTTCACCTCTCGGTTGAACAGTCAGCCAAGAAGTACATATCGCCCGTAGCGTCGACTTCGACCATGGTGTACCAAGATGCTGCACAGGTAGTCCTGTACAACGAGACAACTCGCCCACTGTCGGACCAACAGAACACGACATCTTGGCGGCGCGATCCGCGCCTGTCCGTCTTCCGCAACAACCAGGGCGCCACGGAGGAGGGCGCTGAGGCGGTCAATGAAGGTATTCGAAGCTTCATGGGATTGCTATCGAGCGAGCCGGAGAAACTTAATGATCCTGCAACTGTAACATTTTTGGCGCAGGGAATTGCCAAGCATGTCTTCACGTTCCTCATGAAGGAAGATGTCGCCATTGACACATCTCAGACGCTCACGTCCATGGGCGCAGACTCGCTGGTCTCGATTGAGATTCGCAACTGGTGGAAGCAGGCTCTAGGCGTCGAGATTACGGTCCTGGAATTGGCAGATAAGAGTAACACGGTGGAGCTTCTGGGTGCACTGGCAGTTGAGCGACTCAAGGAAAAGTTTCTAATCAAGTAGATGAATCAACTGTTGTGTGTTGGAAACAGGGAAGTACTGTTACCCTTGTGGTTAGTAATCTCCGCATCCATCCGGCGCTAGTGGATTCAGGGGATTCAGGGTATTTACCTTCTTCCCGCCTTTTCCTTCCTCCGTAGTTCCTACCTACTAGATAGTTCAATCAATATATCTACATGCCTATCTACCCTCGTGTCCTCGTATACCAAGATTGTGTCTGTCAGGGTGTTCGGCCTGATCAAGTCTAGACCTATTCCTGAATACGCAGAACACAGGACCTCCTATAACCTTTGTATTTCCTTCTTGAGCTGCAGCCATAAGTGATGTCCTGAAGGAAGTATCACGGGCTTGGAGAGAAGCATAGTAGAAGGTCTACCAGGTCCGTTCTGTCCTTTATCACAACAAGCTAAAGCGGAGAATCCCACTGGCGGGATCATCCACAATTACTTAACGGGGAATCGCGTTACTTTGTTATTAAGTTATTATGGATGATCTCGTGCAAAGTCGTGCTTCCTTGTTCGTCCATAGCAGTCGATGAGAGCCCCATCTCGCAGAAAAGCATGACCCTGACATGGAGCATCTAGCAGCAGCCCTGGTCAATGTAGCTGCTTGACCATTGTTTGTGATATTGTTAACTTCGGTGCTGAAGATCAGGAGTAGGGCCGCATTTGCAGAAAAATCGTGCTTATGTGCTTTGTTGCAGGTGTTGAGGGCAGGAAGGAGTGCACTCCATGGAGAACCATCAGAGCCGAAGCTGGCACGGGGTTTGGCGCCGCTCAGCAGGAAATCTTCGACAGAGAGTGTGGAAGTAAGACACGGTTGGCGTGACACTTAAGGGGGGCGGCAGCGTATGGAGGGTGATAGAGAGTTTTCCCGCGATGGACACATGGGATCTTCAGACAACACATGATGTTCGTAGCCTTTTTGCTCTACTCTCCGACAGTCAAACTCCCAGACAGAAAATCAAGCATACCTATGAAAGCTGTTCCTCCCTCGTGAGCCTACTTGAGCCTTGGCCTCCGTCGGCCTGCGGCCCCGGCGCAGCCAGGTAGCAGCGATACCCAAGACGTGCCGACCTTAGGATTTCACAGGGTAGCGCCTTGCGAGATCTCAGCGATACCGCGACCGCGCAGCCGCTACAGGGTGTTTTTCTTCTTTTTTTTGCCTCCGGCTGGTTCAGGCCTATCTGCGATTTCCCATAGCCATGCCTCTCTGAGGTTTCTCCCGGTATAGCCTCCACAAGAGGACATCTTTCTTGAGAATGACCTCTCGCAGCTGTTCAGCCTCATTGAAGTCTCTGTCTCCGTCCATGCTTGCCCCTCGCCATAACGATGACTTCGGCCTCTTTCAATAGACTTCGCATCCAGATGTAATGGATAATTCGTGGTCGATGAAAATAGGCAAAACGCTTCAGTTTCGGCTGTAGAGAATGGTCACAAGCAACTCGCAAGAGTTTCGATCGACGAGAACATCGAGTTTACCGAGTACAAGATAATGCACTACCCGCTGCTTATAAGGGCAATAGCTTGGCAAGCTTGTCGAGTTTCGAATAAAGGATACCGACTTCGACATCAATCGGGCATAGACCATAGAGTATCCCGCAAGGCGAACGAAAGGGCCTGGGTTGAGAGCAGCCCTGGCCGTGATTCGTACCCTAGACACAGTTCAATCCCTAAAGCTCTTGCAACGGTTTGGTGCAAATCTCCAGTGCTTTGACGCCAAAGAGGAACTCGTTGCTCCATTACGCAACTGACAAACATTTCTTTCTGGCCTTTCCGCTTGCTCGAGGATTAAATGTAGATGAAAAGGAGTGCCGTTTCACGGCTCATTTAATCACGCCCGGGGAGCGTGATTACTCCTGCAGCGCGGCGCAAAGCACTACTCCGCTCCTACCTTGGGCTTGACTACTGAGAGATCAGACTCTGCATCAGCATGCAAAAATCATATATGGAAGGGAACACTATTAGATATGGCTCTTGTGCAAGAGCACCTAGCATTTGTGCGTGAGATAGATGGCGCAAACAACATCACTTCCCTAGCCGCTCGATCTCGAGACTGGAAGCTGGTGCCTGGAGAAGACTCGCAAGGTCTTCATGTAGCCTCTCGGTATTTGAAGAACCTCCGAGGGTCATCTTCCAAGACGCAAGGCCCTCACGGTAATGGCCATCAGATTGTTGTTGCCGGAGAGGTTAGCAAGGAGGTCCCCCTTTGAACCCCGGCTGTGCTCGATGGCCCTCATAACATTACGGCGCACAAGAAATAGAAAGCATGAATTACGATTTGTTGAAGCAGTAGGAGCTGCAGTAGGAGCAGGAGAAGTAGTCGTTCAATTAGAAACATAGTTGTTGCAGTGCAATTACACTGCCCGCTAGTCCGGTTGGGGCTAGCGTCAATTGCGGCACAAAACCTAGATAGCTTTCTGAAGGATACAGGTCGGCCGACCAACGCTAACACTTTGCGCTAGGCTTCTCGTCACCTGCTCGAGCCATTTCATAAATTTCATGATCGATTGAACTCTTTCCTATTCAACCATCAACAACTAATACATAATCAATTCTAGATTGATCTTGAATTAATAACTCTGAAGTTTTATTTAACAAGTCAATCTCAAATGTAAATTATGTAATCAATCATTGAATTTTCTTTTAATTAAGAATATATATAAAGCTTATTAATCATTTATCAATAACTCATTGATCAACGATTAATCAGTCATTTTGTGTCATAATGTCAGATCATCAACTCAATTTAGAACATAAATCATCAATATTTTAAATAATCTCGATTCATTGAATCTGTTTTGCAGTTTAATGAATCAAGTCATCAATCTAGTCATCATCATCTTAATCTAGTTTCAGCAATTCTGTTTCAATCATCTCAGTCGTTCTGCAATCTTAAGTCAATAGAACTACTGTCTAGTCTTGATTCTGCTCGATTCATGTATATAAAAGTTGAGCTTTCATTCTTTTCTTTCACTTTTTGTCTTTC
>JAABUH010000848.1_pt1 | contig 39714 bp, 57 predicted proteins | sample 5559121 | NCBI WGS metagenome assembly JAABUH01 (sample SAMN10711871, study PRJNA513364) | rock metagenome | isolation source: Antarctica rocks | place: Antarctica: Victoria Land, Battleship Promontory nord | collected 2015-12-28
GACGAAAAGCTCAACATTCTCATAGCGTCAAACATACTCACGACGGCGAGCAACAATACCCCAGGAGGTCTCGAGCTGAGGTATACCAAGACCACTGGGGCTTTTTCGACGAATGTACAGGGGGGCGGGAATGAGAATGAGAGGAAGTGTGTGGCCAAGGCTTTGGCGCAGGTGAGTGGGTCTGGGCGGGCGGGTGGTGTGGGATTGTTTCGGATTTGTCACCGCTTCGCTTCGAGTCTTCCGTCTCCACCGCTTCGAGTGTTTCGTCTCCGCCGATTCGAGTGTTTCGTCGCCACCGCTTCGAGTGTTTCATCGTGTCCGCTTCGCAGTTGTCGCGTCCCAGCGTCGACAATCTCACCCGTGGTCACTTTCTCTTCCCCTCCAGAATCCCCACGTTCTACCTACATCCTCCACGCTCTTCGCCATCCACTTCCCCCGTCCTCACTTCTTCCCCTCCTCCATCATGACGTTCTTCCCCTCCTGCATCATGACGTTCTTCCTTTTCCACAACCCCACTTTCCTTCCCTCCCGTCCTCACTTGCTTCCCCTCCCACATCCTAGGCTTCTTCCCCTCCTCGTCATGACGTTCTTCCCCTCCGACTTCGCCATCGCCACTTTCGTCCCCTCCCATCCTCACTTCCTCTTTCCCCATCGTCCTCGGCGGTCTCACTCATCCTCGCTCTTCCCTCCCCAAAACTCCACCTTCCCCCCCCTCCCCCCTCTCAAAATCGTCCTTGCCTTCTCACTCATTCTCACTTGCTTCCCCTCCCACGTTTTCACTTCTTTTCTTCTGGTCGTCCTAGGCTCTCTTACTCATCCTCACTTCTTCCCCTGCCCATCTTCCCCTGGCCTCTCACTCATCCTCAATCTCTTCCCCTCTTCGTCTGCCCCTGGCCTCTCCCTAGTTTATTCCTGGCACCCAGGAGCATGAGTGTATACATACCCTCAACTCCAACGTATCCAAGCCTTATCGTTCCACTCCACTCATTTTCCTCTCCTTACGCTGTCGTTGTCTTTCACGTACTGTACTCCTCGTCTCGAAATCTTGTGTCTTCGTTGTTCTTCTGTTCTCCAAATAACAGTGTCTTCATCGTCGTCTTCCCGGATTCCTTTGTCTCATTGTATCCCTCTTCCCCCAATCCAGTGTCTTCGTCGTACCCCTCTTCCAGACTTCAGTGTGTTCGCTGTACTCTCCTTCCCGCTGTCCCAGTGTCTCCGCCGCCATCCTCTTCCCTGTTTCCAGTTTCTTCCTCTTACCCCGCTTCCCGAATCCCATCGTCTTCTACCCCCTCATCCTCTCCCCTACATTCCTGCATCGCCGCCGGGCTAACGCCCTCTTAGACATATTGGCAAATGCAATCCGCCTCCGTCGAATTCGAAATCCTCACCACCTGGAACTGGCTCATCGTCCTCTACCAACCCGGCTCCACCGGTCCCGTCTATATCTCCCAAATCGTCAAGCGCGATTTCCGCACACCGACCGGTCGTAGCATCGACGACTTGGTCAAGACGCCGCTTGGAGTCTGGATGGCGCTCGCTTGCGTGGACACTCTTCCTAGACGCGAACGTCCGGGTAGGATGGTGGTCCTTCCTTCGACAGTTTTGGAGGATGTATCCCGGTCAGCCAGTGGTCAGGCTGGAGTTGGGGTGGGGTCACCTAGGCAGAATCCGGTGAGCTTCTTTGATCAGTCAGTCGAATCCTACATGTGCTGATCGAGTTTCTCCTTGTAGACCCGCGAAGCGAAAGGCGCGGCGATATCGAGATTGATGACTGCCGGATCGAGTCGGACTGAGACGAGTTCGAGTAAGACTAGCGCGGACGGTGTGATCTCGACGAATCAGGTTTGTATTGTTTTCCCTCATTCTTACCTCGTCTGTCTCCCGTCAATCCTTTCTTCTTGCTGTTTCCTCATCTTTCTTACCTTGTTGGTGTTCTGCCTCGTACTGTAACCTCGTGCTGTTTTGCGTCTCACTTTTCGTCGCTAGTCGCTGACCCCAAGCTTAGCTCGGCCGTACCGAAGTCATTCTCCAATACTCTCGAGATATCAATGTCGAGTTTGCTCACCACTCTCTCCTTCACCTCGGCGAAGTCTCTTCTCCATTGTATGGTCCTTTCGCCTCGACCCCTACCAGAGCTATCAGGTCTTCATCCTTGTCTTCGTCCTTGCCTGCGATCCTGCCCGTACTCGTACCCGAATCCTCTGACCCCACCACAATCGACCAGTATCTCAACATCTGGATCGGTTCCTATATCCGATCCGGACGAGCGTGGGACGTTTTCCAAGCAATCACCATGAGCAAACGGGGTACCGAATCCGACTCGTCCATCTCCTCCCAAACCTCCACGTTATCCGGACCCATCTCCCCTACATACCCCGTCGTCCTCAAGATCACCTGTCCTCGTCTCTTCGATGGTGAGTGGAAAGGCGAGGATTCGGGATTCGGGTATGAAGAAGGGACGCTAAGAAGAGTCGTCATGCGCGAGAAGAGGGTGTATGACGTGTTGATTGACGTGCAGGGAAGCGTGGTGCCGAAGTATCTCGGGCTATTTGGGAGTGTTCAGGGTGAGGCGAATTACGAAGAGACTTGGATTGTGGTCATGGAAGATGCTGGAAGGCCGATTCAACGTGTGACGGAAGATGTGAGGTGAGTTTTGCGTTCAACCCCCGTGTTCAGTATTTCGCCACCCCCTTGTTCCATTCTCCGCCACTCCCTCCATTTCCCGCCCCCTCCTTGTCCATTCTCCGCCGCCCTCTTGTCCCACTTTCCGCCTATCCTCCATTCTCGTTTAACACAACGAACCTCTCCCCTCCCCCCTTGATCCGCTCCATCACTCACTTTCACATCTCTCAAATCCGTATATCCTGCAATGCCGATCACGGCCATCAATAGGGACGAAGTTATCTCGCACTATGCCCACCTCCACGCCCGAGGTATACTGCATAACGACGTCGATCCGAAACACTGGCTTGTCCATCCACGCACTGGCAGGATCAACATCATCGATTTTGAAGGGTCTAAGATCAGGGACGAGGTCGTCAGACCCGATGCCTTGGACCTGTACACAGTGACGGGCACGGAGGGCATGATGACGGAGAAGGACGGGGATGTGGACAGCCAGGGAGGAGATATGATGAGTCTGTCGGAATGGGAGGAGGCTTTGAGCGAGGAAATGATGGAGGTGGAACAATACCTGGATGAGATGCGAGGTCGGCTGGGTGAGTGAGTTGCGGGGCTGGAGAATGGAAGCGCGTGGGGCTTGAACGGGTGAGTACGAGGCCGGGCCGGATGGAGTGATCTCACTCAGTCGGTCACCATTCAGCAAACCCGCCGATTGGCTACGCCAGGCTATGCGACATCGAAGGAGCCGAAGGGTAAGGACCCTGAGACCTTCCATGGTGAGCGGGACACCCTCAATGTTTTCCTCACTGAGTGTGAGCTTATTTTTGAGCTACAACCATCAAGTTTGGAGACAATCGAATAGAGGTTACGTACATGGTCTCCCTTTTTCGAGGAACGCCCTTACTTGCCGTACGACCACTCCTCCAACACATTCTAAGACCCTTGCTTCTCAAGGACATGTCCCGTCTTTGTCGATTATCTGCGAGCTAACCATGGTGAGCCCAAAGAGAAGGGCACCGCACGCCGAAAGCTCAAGTCGTTACAACTAGTTGGCCCATCTTCGTCATACTTCGCCGAATTTCAGCATACGTCGCTATTCTAGGGTGGAATGACCAAGATCCTATCATCAATCGAGCGATTGATGGTCCACTTAGGTAGTGGAGTCGTAGTTGAGTGAGTAATGCTGACAAGTTTCGTAAGATTTTATACCCTCTGCGACCTTGTGCCGATACTTCAGCGCGAGAGTGATTCAGCTGTCGCGTTTCCCGCCCACGTGCCCTCCCATCTCGGCCCCCTCCAACAGCTAGATATCGTAGGAAGGGGGAGAAAAGCATATGGTAGCTATTATAGCTGTAACGCCATAAGCCCACCTTATCTCCGCTCAGGTGCTCATGGACGGCTATCCTAAGACGTATAACCATATCCCCATATTAAAATCGGCCTCGTCTCGCCAGCAAGGGCTTCCCGTCTACACAAAGTTCAGCGGATCTCCTAATCAGTCCAGCCCCAATTCTTGACTGGCGACGGTGAAGTGAATAGGTGACGCACAGACTTTGAAGGGATAACGTCTCACCACTCAGGTTCAGTGAGATATAGGGACGTTTATGCATAGTACCGGGACACGTTGATGCATCTACTCTACCTATCGGGTGGGAGGCCTCCAGTAACGGTCCTGGACCGATAGGTTTCCCATTTCTGACCTTTGACGTGGGCCGTCTGATCGGTTCCATGATCGGCGAGAGGTCCGGTCGGCGATGGACAGTCTTCATCATGTCTCTCTGGGCCCTAGTGTCGGCATCGGTTTGCCATTCTGCCAAAGACGTACTCGCAAATACTCGCTGGGAGGTGCCTAAATTATCTTTACGCCGTGGGTTTGTTCTTGATTCTCTTTCTCTCAGGCCCTGCACGCATTCGTGCTCGCACTCCTTATTCGTCAAATGGCTGACAAAGGGTGTCTTCTCAGGGAATGGAATTGTCCCATCATACCCGCCTTCCAATCCTGTGTCATACCAGCTGTCCATTGTGTGATAGCATGCGCTCCGTCCTGGCCTTGAGGAAATAACCCTACTGTCTCAGTCGATTGGCCTCCTTCTCATGTCGATTGTGGGCCACTTTACTGCGGGCATCGCAAACAACAATTCCTGGAGGATCCCATACCGCTCCAACCGTCGTGTACAGGCCTTCAAGCGCATCCGCGTCCACAACGATGACGCGAGCATCGCGGCCCAGATAGCGATGATCTTGCTCGGTCTTGCCGCAAACGAGGCCAAGGAACAATCGAGGGATATGGAGCTATTCCGGGAGACTAATCGACGTTGGTCACCATCGGAACCTGTTTCTTCCTCCAATGGTCGGGCCAAGCGCTCAACAGCAACTACGGTATAGTCTTTGTCAAGAGTTTGGGTACCTTTAACCCGTTTAACTGTACCATTATTGCTTCTGCCGGCCAGCTGGTGGCAATTTCAATCTCCATGTATCTACTCTGCCTCATCGGCAGACGACTGGTCATGCATATAATGCCGGCAAGGCTTGGCAGTGCATTATCGGCGGCATGCCAACAATCACGGGGCCCGAGTCGAAAGTCCACGCCGCGGACGGGGTCATCGTCGTCTGCGTTGTCTTGTTCGCTTCTGGCTACTCAATCGGATGGGCGGGCGGCCCCTAACTGGGTCGACGTCGCGGAAATCTCGGACCAGAAGCTGCTGGAGTTGGCACTTGGGCAAAGTTTGCATCAAAGTGAGTCATTCTGACACGGCTGGTGTGCGAGTTGGGAACCCCCAAATCGCCACGCACCCATTTTGAGCTGATCCGGGACAAAAGCTGCGCCGTCACTTTCATCATTCCCTACCTCACCAATGCACCAGCGAAACTCGGCGCCAAGGTCAGCTTTATCTTCGGCTCACTCTGCGTATGTGGGGTGGTTTTCGCTTTCGGTGAGTTTGCTCTCTTTCTTCATGTTCACCTCTCTCTCTTCCACCTTCTTTCTCCCTCTTCCTCTCTTCCTGTTTTGTCCCTTCCCCTCTTTCTCGATGTGCTCTACAACTGTTCCAAAATATGCTTGCCAAACATTGCTGACACAGCTTTCCGCAGTTTATGCCAGAGCTCGGCGCGCGACCACCCGAGGAGACCAACCTCCTCTTTGACGAACACATCTCCGCCCTGAAATCTCGCCACTGGAAACCCACCGATCTGCGGAGCGAGCCGATCAACATGAACCCCGTGGTACGCCAACGTCCCCATTACCGACGACGGGCACTCATCGGATTTCTCACAATGTTCTTCGTACAATGCAGCGGAATGCTCGTCATCACGACGAGTGAGGGCTGATCAAAAGCCTTTGAATTGCGCTGACTTGGCCTTCTCTCATATAGACTACGCACGATTACTGTACGGGCGACTGTGATACTCACCGGCAAAGCAGCTCTTTCTCGCTGCCGGATGACAGAGCATGTCGCCCGTTTGACAACTTGCTCAACGCCTACTACCTCGACAAGATCGGGCGGCGGATCCTCTTCTCCGTTAGACTCTACCTTTGCGCCCTCACGGGTCTTCGGTGAAGCCATCTCCGTCGCCCTCTTCCAGAAACAGGACGGCGCGCGCAAGGGCCGGCCGCCGTCACCGTCACATTCCTCTCCCTCACCCTCGCGTGCTACTGCAGCACTCAGGACGCCTCGTCCTACGTCTACATATCCGAGATTTTCCCCAACCATATCCACTCCAAGGGGGTCGCCCTATCCACGTCTGGCCTAGCACGCTCATCTTCGTCTCCCCGGCATCTGCCGCATTTGATGACATCGGGTACAAGTACTTCATCATCATCGCCGTTTACGCTGTAGTTGGGGCCACAACCGAATGGTTTTTCTGGCCAGAAACGCGCGGTCTTACAGTCGAGGATGCCTCGGCAAGGTTCGGCGATGAATCCCCTAGATCTTTGGGCGATATACGAAAAGGCCGGGAGCAGTGACGGAGGACGGAGAAAGGGGATGTTGTCCTCGTGGAGAGCATGTGATGCAGGGGGATGGGCGAGGGTATGCACAAGGATGGGCTGTGGTAGCAGGCGAAATATTACATCTCTCTTTCAACAAAATTATATATAGGCGACTTTGCCCCCAAGCGGTGATCCCGGTTATTGACAAGAGGGATGCCCCGTCCATAGCCTGATTTCCAACGTTTGAGCCAAGAAATCTCAGTCTGCGTGTCACCTTTTACCTCCAAACAATGGAATCCAATCACCTCGAGCTCACAAAGGGGGAAGCCCAAGTTGCTTCGGCTCTTCATCGCCGAAACGGTAGTGTGAACAAGAAGTCCCAGTCGGGCGGGACTCTGATTGCCGATCTCCCCAACATACCCGCTTACGACGAACTTCCTCCCGTCCCCGGGCTCCCTCACGGATGCACATGGGGTCTATGGGACAAGCTCCTCGGTCTCACGGCCTCGTCTCCCGACCAGCTCGGCACTCTCAACCTGCTCACGCCGACGACGGTACTGGCAGCCCGGGACGAGGTGCAAGCGGGCATCAGCGTCGCTCTCAACTGGAGCATGGATAATTGTCAGACTCCTCATTCGGGTCGGCGGGCGCCAGACCATCGTATCTTCACCCTTGAGGAGGGAGGGGGACAGTGGACGGGTCATGACGATGAGGTGCACTATAACACGCAAGGTGGGAGCCAGTGGGATGGGTTTCGTGAGCGTTCTTGGCTTTGATTGTGTGGACACAAGTTGACGACGGCGAAGGCCACTGGGCTCACCAGCCCACAAAGCTGTATTATAATGGCGTCAAGCACGCCGACATAACAAACCCAGATATACCCCCTCTCAACGGTATCAACCGTGAGCTGGAAGCTGCGCGGCCAGATCCGTGAGCTGAATCCGCGTCGCAGGGTGGTCGGAGCGAGGGGGCATTGTCGGTCGAGGCGTTCTCCTCGACTACCTGTCTTGGGCGACCTCACAGGGGATTGAGTACTCCCCCGTCCAGCGCCACGGCATTACCGTCCCCGAGCTCGAGGCGGTAGCGGAATGGCAAGGGACAACCTTCCACCCAGGCGACATACTCCTCATCCGCTCTGGCTTCGTGAAATGGCACAATGAGGCCGGTCCCGAAGACAGAATCAAGGGCTCGGCCGGTGGGAGTGAATGGGCAGGGGTTGAAGGTTGCGAAGAGACTGTACGCTGGTTCTGGGACCATCACTTTTCCGCGGCCGGCGGTGACGCCAACGTCTTTGAGGCATGGCCGGCTAAGGAGGAGAAATGGCGATTGCACGACAACCTGATCGCACTATTTGGAATGCCGATCGGGGAGATGTTTGATCTGGAGAGGCTGGCTGAGGTGTGTCGGGAGCAGGAACGGTGGAGCTTTCTGTTCACCAGCGCACCACTCAACTTCCCCGGTGGGGTGGCGAGCCCACCACATGCCATATGCGTGCTATGAGATCTTGGACCCAGTATGCATCGTTGTACCAGGCAAAGCTTACGAGGACTGAGTGTCCCTGGGATGTAGCAGACCCTGCCAATCGAAATTGGGATCGAACAGCGAAGGTGTGCCCAAGACGTCTCCCCAGTCGGCGGGGAAATCCACAGGCGCGGCAAACAAGGCTGGATCCCACATCCCGCCCGTCATGCCGCCGTCCATAGGTTGCGGTGATGAGACGCCCGGCCCGAGCGAGGACAGACGGGGTAGCTGATCCCCCCCTATCATTTGCTGGTCACTGGACGCCACCGGTATCATCCCCATATCGAGCGAATTTGAAACGCCCAGCATGGTATCGCGCACCTCCGGCTCATTGCTCCGTGTTCGGGCTCGTTCACTTCTACGAATCCGGCTGACAATCTTGGAGAAGAGGAGAAGGATCCACCCGCTGACCGGCCACGTTTCCTTGATTTGCTCCAGGGCGATCATGCACAAGCGAATCTTGACGAGTCCAAGTTGCTCTCGCAGACCATCGCCGTGACAAATGTCAACCGTGTACATACCCATGGCGGCGAACATTGCAGGGACGATATGAATCGGGCAGTGATTAATCCGCGACGAGGAAAGCAAGTCGTCGACGGTGCGGGCGATAATATCGGTGGCACCAGTGGCCCGGACATTGGCATGCGCCAGGGACGTGCGGTCGCATAGAGAGTCTTGATTCATCAACCGGTAGATCAAGATGCGAAACCAGCTGGACCGAGCTTTCAGTCATGCCACGCCGCAAACTCATTAATTTACGCACCTGCTGGCGACACGCAGCATACTCGGCCATAGCCCCCGACCACTCTGCCCATCCTGTAGCTCCGGAGGCAGCCTCGACTCCCACTCATCCAGGAGGGTCACACACGACTCAAGTGTGCTCATGTGACTGAGCGTCGATTGGCCCAACACGTTGAAAGACCCGTGGATGATCCGCTCGACGATTTTCGACAGCTCGCTCAAGTATATGACATATTGCCCGTGCACTTCTTCATGTACACCGAACACCCCCTCGTGCGCTGCCGTTGGCAGCGGTTCTTCGCGGCAGTCGATCTCATCGAGGGGTTCGACGTCGCAATCGTCCAGATGAATGTGGACCGGTCGTCCGAGGGCTGCCGCTGCGTGCTTGTCTTCGGCGTAGAGGGACCACCATATCCTCTTCCACATGCGCTGCTGACGTGGGTCAAGGATAGAGCTCTTGGTTGATCGATGCATCCCCATTGTGACCGCGAGGCTGATGGCATTGCCGAGCCAATGCCACGTATCCTTCTGATCCGTCGGGTGCTTCCACCAAAAGCTGATGAGAAACAATGCCTGGACGAGGATGACCTTGCGGGTCTCGTGATCGGCATCGTAGAGCGCTTTGGCTCGCTTGAAGAGAGTAGACCGAGCCTGATATCGAGAGGCAAACCCCGCTTGATGAATCAGGGCCTGGTCGCAGTGGCCCACGGCGGTGAAGAGGACGGATTGCAGAAGAAAATACGAGGGGGGATCCAAGGGATGTCGATAACGCTCTGCAAAGTCAGCGCGGTCGAGGATGGGATAATGTGGATGAAAGTAGGTGAAGTAGCTTTTGAAGAGCGCAAAGATGATTGGCTCGGAGGGCAGCGTGAATGCATCCTGTCGCCGCAAGATACCAATCGTGTCATCGGCGTCGGAGTGACGTGGAAGAGAGGGCGGGGAGGCATCCGCAGGAAGAACTCGGTGATGTTGGTGTAACAAGCGACGAGCTCCGGGGTTGGTAGTACGTAAGAGATGGGTAAGGTTGAAAGTCTCGCCCAGGTAGACAACCTGCTCGATCGTTCCTCTCGGGTCACAGTCCTCTACCGACGGCGAGTCGTCAAGTATACTTGCGTAAAGCGTGTCGGTCCCTTGGCCATCGAGAGCTGTCGCATCCTTGAGATCGGCCGGCGTGGCTTGGGCGGTCGAGGAGTCTGGTATGACTCCGTCGGGCTCGACAAGGGATGTCTCGGAGATCTCACTGAGGCAGGACACGGGCTCCGTACGCTGTGCATCGTAACGCTGTGTCTTCCGTCCGGCACGTTTGGACTCGACGAGACGGCAACTGACAGATGTTCTCCTGCAGCCATCACACGGGAGGCCCGTCTCGCCCCCGCTGCACCGGATCCGCTTGCGGTGACAGTCTTCGCAGGCGAATGCCGAGCGCTGGCGCGGCTTGCCCCTTTTGGTCTTCGATACCAAGTCCGCTGTAGGAGGTGCGTTAGGGTAATCGGGCTGCATTTGCGAGCAATAGGCTGTGACAAGATGGAAATAGGCTTGGTAGCCGAGACGGGTACTTTTTCACGAAGGACAAACGTCACCTGACATCCGATAACAATTTGTTAAAGCTCCGTGAGTTTCGTGACTTTATGCAAGTGTAGTGAAAAGAGGTTGAGTACGATCTAAATAATAGGCACGGGGTAAGGCGCGGGAGTCATATAGGCCTGCCGTTGACACAATTGCGTTGTGCCGTTCGGCTATTGAACCTGGGAGAATCCAATAGGCTATTGACAAGACAAATACTCAAGTTGCGCGGCTGGCAATAAGAACATCGATAATCATGTAATCATGACCTCGAATGATTCGATCCTTCCCATTACACGTCTTCTCCGACCGACCACCCATTCGTCTGGGAGCTCTTATAGCTACCTGACGATTGTGGTTCGATCCGCAATTGATCTGTCGCCAAATCTACCGACAGGATGGGACGGAACTACAGCGCATACAACCTTCGAATTGTCCTTGCTCTCACCTTTGGTAGCCTAACATTCGGTTACGGGTTTAGCGTCATTTCCAATACCCTCGGCCAGCCTGGCTTCGTACAATATTTTCACCTCGGCCAGAACAGCTCTCACGACAATGCGATCACCGGGTGCCATCAACGGTATTTTCTGCGCAGGAGCGTCCTTTGGGGCACTCATGGTCGGCTGGATGTGCGAGGCAAACGGGCGAAAGCGCACGCTGTATGTCTCATGTGCCATCAACATACTTGGGGAGGCGCTCGAGGCGGGATCGATCAACATCGGAATGTTCCTCGCAGCACGTTTCATTGCGGGATGGGGGATCGGAGCCGCCGTCGTGTTGATTCCCATCTATCAAGCCGAGATATGTGAGAGACATCTGATGGATGACATGTCTGAAACGCCGGTTGACTGGACTACCAGCTCCTCCTAGTTCCCGCGGCTTCCTCGTAGGCCAACACGGCACATGGATTGTCCTCGGATACGCCCTCGCCGGATGGGTCGGCGTTGGGACCTATTACTCTACCAACCTGTCCTTTCAATGGCGCTTCCCCATCGCGGCAGCATGTCTGTTTCCCCTGGGACTACTCATCTGCAGCCCCTGGATCCCAGAGTCTCCACGATGGCGTTAGTGTCCTTGTCGTTCCTCCTTGGCTGCCGAGCTGATCTTTACCTTTCAGTTCTGACCCGGGGAAGGCGCGATGAAGCGTGGAGCATCATCTCCCGACTACATGACAATGGCTCTGACGACGCCCAGGGCTTTGCGCGGGACGAGTTTGACCAGATGGAAAAGCAGGTCGAGCTTGACAACATCGCTTGGGCTACCCAGGGCGGCAATAAGCAGCTCTTCACCAAAGCGTCGTACCGCAAACGCATGGTATGTCTTTGCCCATCATCAGCAATGGCAGAATACTCAATCCAGTAGTTCCAAGGATTCTTCATCCAGTACGCCGCGCAGTCCACGGGCGCTCAAGTCATTTACGGTTCGTGTCGTCGTCAGATGTCCACAATATCCTGCGCTCATCCTCTGTCTCCAGTGTATATCGTTGCCCTGTACCAGAACCTCGGCCTCACCGGCGGTGTACCACTCATCATCGGCGCCGCGTACGTGACAGTCGCCACCATCGCCAACTTTGTTGGGGCGCTAGTGCTCGATCGCATAGGCCGGAGGAAGCTGTTCATAATCGGCCTGACTGGCTGTTTGATCAGCGTCAGTCTGGAGAGTGCGATGATTGCCCAATTCGCGGGGACCAGCAACAAGGCCGGACTTTCCATGGGCGTCTTCTTCTCGTTTTGCTTCATCTCGTTCTACGGGTCGTGTATCGACGTCGTCGGCTACGTGTGGTGTAGTGAGTTCAGACAAGCCCAAGCTTCTACTCATTGACCTTTTTTGGGCGGCCTTCAGGTGAGATCTTTCCGACACACATACGAAGTCAGGGCGTCGCCTGGTCTCTAGTTGGAACCTTTCTCTCGACCCTTGTCTACGTCGAGGTGGCTCCCACGGCCCTTGCCCGGATCACATGGCGATATTATATCATCTTTGTCTGTCTGAGCTTTCTCAATATCTTCGTCGTTTATTTCTGGCTTCCAGAGGTGTGTTTCTCGGCCTATGTGTATGCGCTCGAGCCACTGACTTGACTGTCCAGACAAAAGGCTTGTCGCTCGAAGAGATTGCAGGGGAATACGGAGACGAGGTCGTCGTCAAATTTACCCCTCAGAGTAAGACTGGTGAGGCTCTTAACCAAGGCAAGCAGGAACACTCCATACACGACGAGGCTGGGTTAGAACGGGTCACGGCGAACTCGGCGGACTCGGCGTGAGATGCGGAAGAGCCCGCCTTCGGTTTCGATGCTCGTAGAAGTTTAGTCAGATAATGACGTCTTCCTTACGAGTGGAAGGCACGTTCATTGGGCCGAAACTTCACTTGCCTTTTGCCTCCCGGAGTCTCCACCACTTCTCAGCGCGAACAACCATTAGAGACTGAGCCTTTCAGAACCACGATGAACGGATCATCTTTATGTTAAACGAGAAAAGTACGACAGATCAGCCTTTTCTGATCTCGCTATTGGGCCTGACCTGAGCAGTACACGCTTGAGAACCAGCGGCAGGCAGATGCATCTCGGTCCAGGAAGCCTCAAATACTACACCGCCAAGCCATGGGTAATTTCCCTAACTGTCTTAGGCCTTATAGGTTTAGGGGGTTTTGAGATTTATCTGTCCGCGGGCATATGGGCATGTGGAGTCGCCATGGGTATCCTATACCTGAGTCGCTAATCTAAGTCGAACAGTGAAGCAAGAATCTCCCCCCCACGTCCCCCTCCGCCCAACTGCCGGTATAATGTGAACGGTCCTCGTCTGGATAAGATACTACGTAGAGCTGCATCCGAAGCCACTCTCCGTACTCACATACTATACAGGCTCGGATCTCGCTCGGTCACACAATCATCCAGTTACAAACTGATCGTACCGCTCTGGCCTTCGCTTCGGGCCCGAGAGTGTGACTATACGTCTATCATTGGGATATACATCGCAAGTTCGACATGCATTTCTTCCCTTGTTTCAAGACTGTAGCAATTAGCCTGTATTGAACGACTTTAGATCCCCAGATGTATATCGGACTGTCCATCATTCAAACGGGATGCTTTTGGGCTTTATTGGGGTCGTTTTGGCTGTAGCCGGATGGGTATTGCTGAAAAGGCCTCAAGAGCAGGCTTTGGCTAAGCTCCAAGTATGTGGCTTCCCACTCCTCTTCACAATCAACCTCCTGGGACCCTGCTCTCAAAACATGCTGTTTTGTTGTATCCGCTTCATCGTGACGTGAATGTAGATCCACGCAGCTCACTCACTCCAGCGGGCACCGGGTCTCTCACTCGACCATTCAACCATCCTTATCGGTGCTGGTCGTCGGTGATGTCTACCGCAAATGGTTTCGCATCGATAAGTAGAACCCTTATAATCCGTGTGCGACCGCTCTACCGCCCCGTGATCCTCTCCTCAGACCCCGCTTTTGTGGGTATGTCCACCGCAGCGTTGCCGACTTTGAGATGAGCCCGCGATTATGCCAAGCTATGTGATGGATGGGAATAGTCGGACAACTTGGCATGTGTCTTGATGAGCATGGGTATGACTGATGCCGACTCCACAGCGTGTTCACCTTTCCCCTAGCAGCGATCAAAAAAAGCAATCGTCTTCCCCATGGTTCGCGCATTCGAGATGTCAGAGGCCGATGGCAGACTCTGGAGGTGGTGTCAGTATCATTTTGTTCTCTACCATCCCAGTCGAAGATGAGAGTCCGCACAAGTTTGCGTGTCTGCTCTACATAGCAAGCGCTGACTGCACGTAGGCTGGGAAGTCGACTTTGAACAATAATCGTCAATGGCCAGCCTTCGCAGAGCGTGCCCATTAAAGTTGTACCAGTCCCTGTGCCGGCTTGATAGCTATCCGTCTGTGGCAAGTATGCTGGGAAGGGCAGAACTGAGGGGGCTCCCGTGTCTGGAAGTGTTTGAGGATTTGACATAACATCCAACGACATCAAATGAAATGAACTGAGGTGTTATTTGGGCACTAAGAGCTTGAGCGAGATTGTCATTGTGCTTGCTGTACTCGATCCCTGCTGCCCTTTGGTTTAGGTTTGGTTGGTCATGTGACCCCTTCATCTCGCTTTCCTTAAAGACGCCAAGGTCTTCCACTCTCGAGCAGGTACCCAGTTGTCATTGCCGTTGTGTTGCACGAGGACGTACATTTTGGTCTGCCTCCAGCTCCAGAAAGGGAACTTTTGACATTTCGAGGGGGAGAGAAATGCGGCCAGGTTCGCAGCCCGTCAGGTGTTCCCACATCCTCCTCCGGGGACGTTGACCTCAATCACGTTTCTGGATTCAATTGGCCATGCAGAAGCATAGACAAAGATACGCTTACATCTTACACCCCAGCTCTTGGCCTTTGGCGTCGCTCAGGTGCTGTTCATATCCTTTCCCTCCATGATACGAAGATCGCTTCCTTCCCGATGAGCTTCCTACTTTCTTGCGGAGATAAGAAATGGGACTACATCCTTCATATTGTCAGCCTACTCGTCGAGGTCGACTCTCACCACCCTGGCGGATTGCTAGACGATCTTGGCCGTCCTGTCGATACTCGTAGAGTGCCTGCATCTGGGACCTTTCGCTATGTGGAAAGCGTTTGTGCTTCAGCTCCGGTCTTTACCAGCTCGCTCATTTTCGGCACTGTCTCCTTAGACAAACCCAGCGATGTTGTTCTGGCGCGGGGACCCGAGTTCTTCAACCGCGACATCGCTCCCCTCCGGCGTGGAGGAGAGTACCAGGTCCGCACCATCACACGCACGTCCCGATCAAGTGGGTGAATGCTTTGGTGCTGGGTCTCATGTGCTCAACGTGCCAAGAACCTCTTCAGGGAGCTACTCCTTGTCCGCGATGGAGACTCCTTGCTCAGTACGATCTACGGTCCAGATAGATGTGAGGCTGCGCACATCGTTCCGCAGAGTAGCCCAGACGTAGGTCTGGTCCGCTCGAGCCTTGGAGTCTTATTGGAGGAACCTTAGGTGTACCTACACACCATTGATCTCGAAACAAGACAAGCAAAAGATAGGCCAGGAGGACAAGGTATAAGAGAGATGGGTTTGAGAGACGGGAGAACCAGCGATTCGAGATTGAAAGTTATTGAAAGTCAACGATCGTCGTTCATAGTTACCTAGCTTTGCCGTATTTGATCTAGCCCTTGCACTGTTTAGCCTATGCTACTCGACCGGCACTTAACTCGGCTACACCCACGCGTGTCCTCGAGTTATTCAAGCTAAGTTCGACAAAGGCGGCCTAACTTCGCCGAAGCCTAGTCAACCGTCGTCGATTCCAGGAGCTGAGCGTCGGGCCATACTGCTGGTCGACGTAGCGCCGTGACAGTCAGGCTGTCATCCTTCTTAAACATGGTTTACAAAGGGTGACACATACTGTGTGCACTACTTTCAACCTACAGATGCCACCGATCGTGCGTTGAATGGCTTAGCGCTTCCTCCCAATCACTTCAGGAAATACGAAAGGCCGGACCCGGTTTTGGTTGCTTGGCTCTACACCCAAGCGGTGAGAATGCGGATCAGAGGTTATTCGGTAGGCATGATGCCGGCGAGTGAGTCGGACGACCACGCTTAACCTCGAGTGGGAGTGTTGGAGGGCTCAAATAAGCTCGCGTCGCGTCGCGTGCGTTCATAGTATGATTAGTGCATTTCGCTCGCTCTACTTTGTGCATCCTTATGAACTACAACACATATACAGGGCAGACCGTACATAGGTGATATCAACATTGATTATGCAGAGTTCAGATAAACATCTCGCCTGGAAGCCTCGCAGCCCTGCCTGAAATTATGGCATCACACCTCAAGTTCTGGCGTTCTTCGTGAGAGATCTGACCAGGGAGACATACCGCTTGATTCCTTCTCGGAGAAAACCACCACGAATCGGAAGGCGTTTCACCGAAGGTTTTGAAGAAGAGGAGTCCTAAGGCTAGGACGTGGGCTTTGAGTTTGGTGGTCGAGCAGGTCAGTCGGTACCCTTCGAACTCCGCTACTGGGCGAGATGTGGCCTCTCGGTCGTCGGCACGGTTCACGACATCTCGCCATTTTCAAGAACGACCCGTCGTCCGTAAGTCGCCCGAACCGAGAAATAATCGGACGAACATGAGGAAGTCAAAAAGAATGGAAAATAGAAAATGCAATGAGTCGATGGTTCTAGGTCGTGAAATGGTTCCACCTAATGAGCTCTTAAAATGTTTCCATTTACAAGGACGCAAACTCATCCGCCGCCTAAACGTCAGCTTCGCCCGTCTCACAACAACGTACCTCCGTAAGCATCTTCGTTGTGGTTGGCTCGGTAGCACTATGCCCCGCATCGGGACTCCACCGTAAATGGCACTTTTCACGGTAGTTCTTCTTCAAGTCGTATGCGAATTGCGCCTGATGGGCTTCGCTTTGGCTCGTGACTTGGGGAAAGGAGATGATACACGGCAGAGATGGGTCTTACTCACCGGACAAATCATATCGTATCGGCCATGAACGATGATACAGGGTATATGCCTGATCCTGGCAATCTGTTCTTCCGAGACCAGGTGTCCTTCGGGCATGAAGCCTTTGTTGGCCATGTAATGTGCTTCCAACCTCGATAACGACCTGACCATCGTCATCAACGGTTACGATCGAACCATCTGATCAGACAAAGTGGAAACCCCAAGCTCACAATACGAAGCGATCACTGTCTTGATCGCCGAACCCATCGGGCTTGGGTATGAGCAGCGCAATGCTCCCCTCCCACATCGCCCATCGCTTCGCAGCTTCAAGCTTGGCCTCGTGATCGTCCGACGTCAGGAGCTTGTGATACTCCTCGATCATGTCGCTTCGACGTTCAACCGGTATCAAAGATTCGAAACGTTCCCATTCTTCCGGCCATACGTCTGAGAAACGTCATCAAAGAAGCGTTACGAGTCAGAAGCGGGACTCGCTACTCGCTCCTCCTTTCTTGAACAGATAGTCAAGCTCTTTCTGCGTGAACGTCCAGATCCCACGGAGGATGAGACCTGTACATCTGTCGGGGTGTGTCTCGGCGTATGCGAGTGACAAGGTTGATCCCCTAAGAGGTCAACCGGGTACCTTGATATGGTTGATACTTCGGACTACTTACCAGGATCCACCGAATACGAGCCATCTCTCAATCCTCAGCTTCTCCCTCACCGCTTCGATATCAGCGACCAACGTCCACGTAGTATTCTCCCTCAAGTCATTTGTCCTTCCAGTCAGCTCACCGTTCCACCCCTCGTACTCACGGCTCGCTCTTCCCTGCTCCACGTTGATCGAGTAAGACGATGCGGTAGATGTCCGGGTTGAAGAAGATAGTATCGGTGTTTCGCGTCCCGAATCCAGGTCCACCATGCCTGAGTACCGAGTCAGAGGCCCCCCCAAAAAAGGACTTTCTCTTGACAAACAGGTATATGACTTACTCTTTGTCAGCAAGAACTTGGACGTATGTTCAGGTTCAACCTCACCAGGCTTTCCATCCGGTTTCCCGTGCTGTGTGTAACTTTCCGTCTCAGTCGGTCTCGGTCGTCCACTGACTCACTGAATTGTATGTATCTCCGAAACTCTCAGAGTATCCTGGGCGTAAGGCTTCGTCACTGGATAGACCATGATAAGCTCAAACAAGGTCAGGCTCAACCAGGCTCAACCCTCTATCGAGAGTAATATAGAAGCGGGATTATCATTTCGCTGATAGTGCCGTTCCGATTTGTCCGATCCCCTCGTTACCGTCAGATACTCCACGGGGTTCCGGCCATTTGTTGCGGGGATGGATCCTCGTGGAGTCACACATTGGATTCCTGCGCTTGGCCACCAACATGTCTGACGCAGTACCTGCTATGATGTCGTCTTCTGCAATTACCAACCTTCACCCTGAGCTTGCCAACTCCTCAACGAGTTTGGAGATGGCGGCATTGGGTCGAATTCGGTCGCAACAGCGTAAAGCGACAGAGAACGGTCTTGTGGAGCGGAATGAAAAGTCCAGCGATGCATCCAACTCCCCCGAGTCATCTGGATCTTCCGGCCCAGCTTTACCGCGAGTCGCACGAACTGCTACCGGTCGTTCCCGAACCGAAGATATCCAACTCGTGAGAACGAGGTCAGAAGGGATCGAGCGGGTTCGAGGGGGAACACAGAGCGTCACCGAAACAGCACTTCAATTATCGATGACCAAGAAGGTATTGATCGGGACTTCAACGATGATGACGAATTTCGTTTCGGTACGTCGATCTCATCTCCTAACCGTTTACTAAAATCGCTTGACCGTTTCCTGAAAACGCTTGACCGTTCCCCCGTTTCCACGCTGATGGGTAAACACCAGTCAGCTTCTCTCACAGCTGTCGTCATGACCATCCCAAGCATCTCGAGAGATTTCGGGATATCGAATCTCGAGGCTCAATGGGTGACGAGTGCATATGCGTTGGCTTTCGGTTGGTGAGCGAGATCTAAACTCATCGTCTACATCCAATACCGGTCTGATACGTGACTTAGCGCTCTTCTAGTAGCCGGTCGAATTGCGGATATCTACGGTCGAAAACTACTCTACGTCGGTGGGACACTGTTCTACATCATCACATCGGCTGTCTCACCTTTCCTCAAGGTGAGTGCTATCCACCTTTCGTATGTCATATACACATACAATAGTGATACGTTGGACATCAGGACCTGGTAGGGTTATGCGTCATCCGAGCCCTTGCAGGACTGGGATTGGCAGTAGCTGCCCCAGCTGCTTTCGGGATCATCGCGATTTTGTTTCCTAACAACCCTCATCGTACTATCGCTTTCTCTGCGCTTGCCTTGGGCAACCCTCTCGGAGCGATGGCGGGGACTTTGCTTGGAGGGGCGACGGCTGCACTTGGAGGGTGAGTTCTCCTTTTTCAGCCTGACTTCGATACTCCTTCATATCCTCTGAGACCGCATGTCCCCTAATCTCAAGCTCCAGACTCCCTACTTCATTTAAGCTTCCTTGCTAAATTCAATCCGCAGCCACCGTTGGTCATACCTCTTCCTCATGCTCGCCGGCATCTCCGTCCTCCCCGTCGTCATCGGCTCCACCGTCGTTCCCGGTACTTGGTGGGTTCGAGGTCCGAAACCAAGCGTCGACTGGATCGGCGCTGGATTGATCACCACCGCCATCACCTTGTTCGCCTTCAGTCTCACTCAGAGTGGTGTGGTAGTCTACGGTTGGAAAACACCGTGTCAGTCCAAGCCTCCCGCATCACCTTTCTTTCAAGCTGACTAGAACATTTTTGGAGACATCCCCGCCATATTCGCAGCCTCCATAGCCATCTTCATCGCTTTCGCCTTTTTCGAACGTCACCTCGAACATCACCCATCCTCAATGGTATCTCGACAGATCCCACCCATCGTCAAGCTCTCCCTTTTCACACGACAACGAGGAAGGATCGCGGCCATCACCTTCTGTTCGTTCGCGGTCTTCACCTGTGTACCGGGATGGATTTACCTCACCAGCGTGTTTTATCAGGATTACAAAGGGTTGAGCCCGTTGGATAATGCTTTGAGGTTGATACCGGCTTGTATCAGTGGGATGGGTGCGGCGGTGAGTCCCGTCTCTGTCGAGGGAAGCGTATTTCTTGAGGGGTATTCGCTGATGTGAGTATAGCTGTTAGTCATTTACTTGCTTCCCCGGGTCAAGGCATCGTACATTATCAGTGGAGGAGCTTTTCTCTCCGGGTAAGCGGACTCTCGCTTAGGACTTGAGCTGGACGCGTGTTTGACGACTCGTCAACCAGTCTCAGCTGCCTACTCTTCGCCATCGAACCTACCGGCACGAGTTACTGGGCTTGCGAGATGATCGCCATGTTACTCATCCCTTTTGGTGCGGACATGTGAGTGTATCCAACTGCACTTCGTAAGCCTGATTGGAGGGCTGACAATTCCGATGACAGGGCTGTCGGGACCGGCTCAATCCTTATCTCAAGCTTGGTCAAGGAGTATGTCAAGATACACTTCAATCATTGGGATCAACACTGAAACCCTCCCCTAAAGCGAGGAACAGTCAGTAGCTGGAGCGGTATTCCAAACATCTATCCAACTCGCTTCAGCCTTCGGGATCTGTCTATCAAGCTTGGTGGCGAATGAACAGGCCAAGACTTCCGGTAGTCTTCAACAAGGTCTACGAGATGCTTTCGGGATGAATGTTGGTTGGGCATGGATAGGTGCGTTGTTTTGCCTCGTCAGCTATCGATATTTCGCCGCAGAGATTGACATTTCGGCGGTCTCGCGCAGTGCCCATTATAGCTTTGTCCTCGCTTCAAGGGATCGGGATAGCGCAAGAGCAGTCCTCGAGTGAGCCGATAGAGAGGCGGGCGACTGTAGGAGGAGGTACAAGCGAGAATGACGGGACGAGCGAGCCACGGGCGATAAGTCGGGATGAGTAGGATGGCGTGATTGTGTTAAGGTGGTAAAGTTTCTGGCCCTTTAGAAACGCGTATGCAGATTCTGCTTCGATGCAGCGAGGAACGGTCTTGACTCTCTATACAACCGAGCTAGGCTCTCGTGCTGGTCTCGTTTTCCACCCTCGGAATATCCGCATTTCCCTTGGGGATGTCCATGGAACGAGATGGACTGGATAAGTCTTGTGGAGTTGGTAAACAACGATAGTAGCCTGGATTACATTGCATCGACTTGATATACTTTTTGTGATTGGACCCCTTGCTTAGGCAAAAACACATGGTAACGACGGAGTACCTTCGATCCTGTACCCATCCAATTGAGCCATTGGCAGACCCTTTGTCCTTGATAGAAACATCAAAATTATATCGCCAGACTTTGACAGACGTCATGTATATATAGTGAACATCGCTTCATCCTCAAAGACTGCTGACGAATCTGCTTTGCCCAGAACGTAGAACGTACCATGACAGATCTATCCACGCTTCATGACATCTTTGCTACCTCTCCACTTAAAGCCACACCGGTTTGCGGGCAGCATCTCCCGGCAAGCCTAAACGTGGTAGTGAAAGCCAACAGTATCTTGATGATAGGCGTGAGGGGTTTGCCCGCTGAATACAGTATCTTTTGAATTTCCCACACTACGAGTACTGCATCTCTCTCTCACCACAATGTTTCGACAAGGACGATCAGATAGCGACGTTGGAGAAGGTATGAACGGTTATCGTCACTCTTCACTTGGACCAAACCGGCCGAGTGAGTGCAAGATTTCGAATGCGGTGTTGTGTGACCTTTCATTGCTAGGAAGGAACGCTGATCGTTCCCGCTCTGAAACCTTCAGAACCCCTTGCTCGGTAGGTCACTCATTCGGACGAACCATCCCTTTGAACCGCTTGAGCTCGGTCTGATGTGATTAAATACTTCTTCAGGGGCGATGCGTGCCAGCACTGTAAGAGAAGGAAGATTGTACGTCACAAAGATAGATCATCCTCCAAAACCGGTCTCGACACTGACGGACAGTATTAGCGGTGCACAGCGGAGAAACCGAGTTGTGCGAGCTGTTCCCGTCTGGGTCGGAACTGTATCTATCATTCTGAAGCTCAAGGTGAGTCAAACGGGACTACACCAAACATTCGTTTTACTGAATAGTGATGAGCCAACGGTGTTGCGATCAATATACAAGCTACCCCGTGAGCTGTGGGGGGACTGTGACAATCGATCTACGTTGATAGCAACCTCAGCGAGCCTGTCCACTCGACATCTCCCATAGAAGGATACTCCTACCTTCCCACTCCATCCAATGTCCCCGCCATATCATTCAATCAGGGCTCATCCTCATCCTCCTTACCCCCCGACCTATCAACAGCCCCCATCGTCGACATCCATTCTTTCAACTCCCTCCAGCCCTGGCCCGAACCAAACCTCTTCCAATCCCTCTTCGGAACGTATGCAGAAGAAGGGGACGTAGCCGATCAGACCCTCCCAAGCGAATGGCAGAACTTTGACTTCTCCAACCTCGACTTTCTCACCAACGATTTGTCTTCTGTTGTTGCTGATATCTCGCCGGCGGAGGAAGAGCACCTGTCCGTGGGATTCCCTACTTTGCCTTCATAACAGAGCTGATACTCTTGCAGGTTATGGCTCTACTTCTCCAATCAACGTATATGGGGACTCGAGATGCATGTCGCCACGTTTTACATGAATCTTCGTTCCCCCGACACATCCAAGCGACCTCATCGATGTCTACTTGACGCCATGGTGAACATCTTACCATTTTCCGCTCTCTTCGGGCGATTGACCTGTCTATTCCAGTACCTCATGACTTGTCGATCCAGCCACCATGCCCATGTCCGGTTCCTCGAAGAGACCTTCTATGACCGAGCGAGCCGAGGGGTGGATGATGCGATCGGTAAGGATGAGAGACTGTTTGATGCGATGAGAGCGGCGACTCTGCTAGCGCCTTGGCTGTATGGTAGGGGAAGGTATCCCGAGGTGAGCCCGGCATGATCCTTCGGATTCTCCCTACTGACTGGTAGACAAACAGGCGTGGGTCATGGCAGGAAAGGCGACAAGGTAACTCTCCCTCTCCTCTACGCTTGCAGGACGCTCCATCTGAGATTACCGTAGGATCGCCAACAGCTGCGGATTGGACGTCATCACCTCTTCTGCGTACAAACCGTACAAACCGTTTGAAGATTTCAGCTCGATCTTCATGCGCGGCCGTTCAGCTTTCATGGCTCCTCCCAGCTCTCAGATCGATCTCGCTGAGAAGATTCATGCTTTGTGAGCTCTTACCTATGCTACTAATAGGATCTCATGGCTGACCGATGCAATCAGCTGGTCCGTATTCATGGTCGATAGGTGCGGCAGTATTGGGTTGGATTTTCCGCCCGCTTTTCGCATAGAGGAGATTCGGACCCCGCTCCCCAGATCCTGGGTCGAGTATGAGCTGGTACGTCCTCATCTTGCTTCCCGTCGTCAAGCTCAGACACACCAGCCCGATGAACATCTTGGCAGATGCGATCAGACTCTCGGACAGCTCTTACAGTCAGACCCTGCCTCGTTGACTTGCGATCATCAAACCGACCTGTGAGCCTAGCTGGAGACCGTCCGAATTCGTTAATACTATCTTTAGTACCCGTATGCTTCACGCTATTTCCCTCTTGTACCGATCTTCGGTCATCAAGCTCGATCAGCGACGTTTCCCTTACCTTACTCCGAGCGGCCTGGAAACAAGCTTCGATATCCGACTTTGCGATTCGAACTGCGATCCAAGGATCAGGTCTGACTCGATTATCGCTCAGTCCGATCATCTCCGGCAAGCTCTCGATACCTTCACCACCAGTCTACCCGCCAGTCTGTCTCTGCGAGAACCCGAACGTCAAGGAGAACCTCGGACGATAACGGTCCGAACAGCTACCATGGTCCGTCCCCCAAATCGTCCAGAGCAAAGGGACGCTGATCTGTGCAGCAATCTGTCATTTCAGCCACGAGGATGTTCCTCGTCGATATCAATGAAGAGTGGGTGAGGAACGACGCTGCCATCCAACAGGCTCGAGGTATCACGGATATCGTCAGACTCTTGGGTGCTCAGGTAGGTTGCGAGCTAGGATCGCGGTTCTGAATATCAGGACATTGGCGATTTAGGACTCTTCATCATCATGTGAGTCCGGCTCCGACATTATCCCTTGGCATGGCTGAGCCTGGTAGGATCTGGTCAGCCGCAGCTCGGATTCTCGTTACCGAGCATAGAAGATTGCAGCGCGACAGTCTCCCTCCCAGTAAGTATTTCGCTTGCACGCCTTCACTGCTTATCGGAGCGACCCTTTTCAGATACTGGTATCGAGGCTGACTTGGACTGTCTCATATCCACCTTGCGGACGAAACAGAAGACGACGCTTCTGGCGTGAGTGTGACGCGTCTTCCCACGTGAAGTTTTCCCTCTGTACTGATCGCCCTCCGACAGAAATCTTCAGATGGAAAAGCTCGTGTATGCTCGGGACGAGCCGTTGCCGGACTTGGCGACGATTGCCCCTGGCTTCGCATGAGCGTACACCTACCAGTCTTCACGTCGCGAGCAACCAATCTCTATTTGCGGTTCACTTAGAAGCGACCTCCGATCCTTCTGACGGTATCTTGCAGTGGTACCACGTCTTCAACGCCCCCCTGACGACTAATCACTGATACGTATGGGAATTTGAGATCGTGTCACCCTTCCACCGAAGACTCGAACACTCCAACTCATTTCTCCTTTTTATCTTTCTTCCTTTCATGGTATTGATGTTATTCGCTCGCTCGCGATTACGCGTCTTCTTCCTTAAAAGAGCCTCTTCCCGTCGAGCCATCCGGGGTGAAGCACGACATAAAGCCAAATGAGGATCGACTGTGATGGCTACGATGAGCAAGGTTTTTCGATCAAGCGATGAAAGGGAGACATACCATCGGGGTCGCATCAAGGCCGATGAAGATCCCTTGATCGGTCTCGAGGCTTCCCCTCCATCCTTTCAGCAACTCACAACTACGGAAGATCGATCTTATTTCTCTCGTCAATAGGTATCGGGCAGTACTGAATAATCAACTCACCGAGCGATGATGAGCAAGGTCGAAGCGATGATCGCTCCGAGCATGATCCATACTTTCCTCTTATCCACTATCTCGGATTCGACGCCATCCTCTCCACGCTCGAGCACCACAGTCCGATCCCTCATCTCGAGGTTCTTTTCGGATCCGGAAGGTGATACCTGCCTAGAAGCTTTCTCACGTCGGGTTCGACAACATGCCCAGAAGAAAGCGTCTCGTTGACGAGTTACGGGTCTGTCGAGTCGGAATCGATGGATGAATTCGGTGAGCATGATGACGTAAATGACCGTTATGGCGACTACAACCTCCATCAGCTTTCGGGATTCCAGATTGCGGAATTCAAGTTTCAGGAACTAGTGAGAAGGTCCTTGAGGGAGGGACAATTGGACTCACGTTGAACCATCACACCGGCAGACATGATCTTCGCCCCTTGGTTCGCCTCGGCCTCGGTATTGGCGATCCCTGCGTAGGCTCCACCACCAGCTTGTACAAGGAGACAGATGAAATCGGCGAGGATGAAGAGGATGGAAAAGGATTTTGGGGTGAGTGAACCGTATTGATTGCCTGTGTAACGGACGAGACTGAATGATGACCTCGACTTTTAGTACGATACCAGAGTGTATTTGTGAGGTCAGAGGAGGGACTAACCGGCCGAGGAGGATATAGTTCGCTGCGGAGAAGAAGGTCGGTGCTATGACTGTACAGCAGATCCTACGATTCTAAGTCAGCTTAGACCCTCAACGAAGGCAGGGGATGTAGGCGTACTGGACGATAAAGGCGTTATGGTTGTCTTCCCATAGGCCGCCGAAATCGATCTCCCAGTAAGTGCTTTTCACGCTCCAAAGACGACCGCCCCACTGAGCCCAAAGTCAAAGTCCCATCAGCATGAATCGTCAGTCTCGACCTTATGATCCTACTCACGCCAACGGCTTCGACTGGAATGAACACATCATGTCAGCGTATGTTTCCGTGGAAGGAAGGTGATTTACCAGCAGCTCCAGCTGCGAGGGTACAGATCGCCCACCAAGAACAGAAATATCCCCCGAGCATGACGTGGGTGACTAAGTCCTGTCGACTCATGTCCGAGGTTGAGAGTGGAAGGGACTCACTCGCTGCTAATCCAAAGAGAGCGATGAACCTACCTTACTTTCTCAGTCATCCCGTCGAGAGATCAGATATATGAACTCACGCATAAGTAGAAGCTTCGTTGACGAGATAACCGTAGTCCGCGAAATCAACTACGCCATCCAGCAGGTTGACGGCTCCTGGGACGGTATTACATGCTATCGGAGCTGTCACGTTCATAGTGTCGTTCGTGTAGTAGTAGCCTGATCTGAATGTCAGTGGATGTTGAAGGGGGATAAGAGAGAGGTTTGGCTGACACTGCATCGTTGTCGTCGTCGATTGTGTATTTTTTTCCTTCGTTCGACTTCAATCAGAAGGTATGTGCGAAGAACTTCGGAAGGGGTCTTGTGTCAGGTATTTGTACCTCTCCTTCGTCCCGTACCCAACGTGTTTATCGACACGGCATCCGCTTCCAAAGCACTGCCTCGCCGATATCTGCCACACGGGCCTTTGCCCGTGTTTCAGGAACGCCAATCCGTTCGTTCCAAAGGGGCCCCTCGTTTTACGTTAATAAGCGGGCATGTGAGTGTCCGTCAGATCTCCAAGATAGATATTGGTCACAAATTGGGGGTGACTATCGCTGAGACAATCGGCCAGAGACATTCATGAGCCGATCACTCAACCATGCTCAATCATGCCTTCATGCCTCCGATCAGCTCGCACTCACCCCAATCGGACCACCAATCGTCCTTGAGTCAGAGTCACGCATCATCGTCAGGATCGACGACCTTCCATCCACCATCATCTTCGCGACCCGCGCAATCGCATACTGAGAGCCAGCAGAGAACACGACCATATGGACGTACGTTGACCTAAGCGAGACCCTGGAAGCTACGGGAGGACGGATCATCGAGGAAACTCGAACCCCTATCGATTCCCCCTCGGATCCGGTAATAACCACCATTGCACGGATAAGAGCGCGGATCGATTTAAGGGACGACAGAGCATGGGATGCAGAGCATGTCAGAGACTTGTTCGACTGGTGAATCGTTGACTTTCGCATACATCGCTAACGCCAGGTTCGATGAAGTGCAAGCCCCGTTGCTATACCTTCCGGACCATACATATCTCAACTCGAATCGTGCCTGCTGGGGGGCACGTCGAATAATCATTGTTTTCTGCATACGATTTATATCGACCTCTCGATCCAAGCTGGGTTACTCACCATCTTTCCCGGTGGATTGAGCAATTATTCGAATTTGAGACTCTCCTTTTGGTTCCAATCTTGGCTGGGTGATGCTTCACGTCATGTCGTTGGTCGTGGTGTATAAGCGACCTCGAGCGGCGATAGCAGCTGTTTGATGTCGTCGATGATTATGTGAGATGACCCGATGTTTCGAAGTAGGATGTACTTTAGACATGTTTGAGAGACCGTTATCGAGATGTAGGCCAATGAAAAATTTCTGTCCAGTACCTTGGTGATTATCCATCGCCCTCAGAAGTCGCCTTGATAGACGTAACAACCTTGTATGAAAGAAAAAGTAGAACAGACGGAGGGCTCGTGCCGTACTCGTAGAGTATCATCAAATATATTCCCGGTCATTACGTCAGCCCAGACAAAAAGCTGATGGATCCGATCGAGATGTGTTCCTTCCTGTTTCAATTTTGGGTGTTCCCCATAGACTGCCGATCAATTTTTGCACATGGAAATCCGGTGTTCTTACAGGACCTGCTTCCGTGATAAGAATCAATGACTCGTAAATACTTCTCTGGTACGTCCCAAGCTTTACCTCACACTTGAGATCGTCATTGGAATGTCAAGAATGGCTGATGAGATACAAAGTCGGAGAGCTTTCGCATGCTTCATCGAGCTCGACCCCAAAGCCGAACCCGATCGATATCACCGATGCTGAGCAGTTGGAGGATGTCCATCCTGGACAAGAGATCTTATACCTCGGAGAATACCACATGGAGTGGGATGAGGTGTGCCATGTTTCTTTTCCAGCCCTTTTGTTACGATTCGTGCTCATGTGACTTCAGCATTGTACCCCTCCATCGAAGCTTGAACCGTTAGTGACCGGTTCTAAGGGTTGAGACAACAGCTGAATGGAATTCATTCAGGTCGAGACATGAGGGAGACCCTTTGTGTGACGCTGTGGTCCGAGCACTCGATCTGAGACCTGGTCAGGATGGACTGCAAGCTTTGCTCCTGTACCTTGAGCAGCGTCCTGTAGAAGATCAGGCGGAATGCATCAGATCATTTTGGCAGGAGGTACGTTATGTGAACCTGGATCGAAGTATTCCTGACGATGAAAGTCAGATTTCTAAACCCCCTCCGCCACCTATCTCCGCCTTCCCACCACACTCGACACGACCCGAAGCGGCACCCCAACCCTCCCTCTCCTCTCCCAATTATCATCCCCCACCAACCGTCTCCCAAGGTCAAGCAGTCTTCTGGCGATACTCCATCCAAATCTTCTCCGCTCTCCTCCACTTCTCCCTAGCTGGCGGTTTCTCAGCGGTTCGAGTGGTCAACGTACTCCGGGAAACAAACTACCTCACCGGGACTGCTCGGGATGCTACGTACCGGAGATTACTGGAAACCACACAGGCGGTTATGGATTATATGGTGGGTACGAGATATGATTGAGAAGTGCTTATACGAAGACTGATTTAACACCTGTTACTGGGATTGGATGGAAGACTGCAGTGAGGGTTAGGATGTTACATTCCTCGGTTAGGGTTAGGTTGGCGGAGAAGAAGGGGATAAAGAATGTTTATGATGAGAAGGTGGATGGGATACCGATCAATCAGGAGTGAGCGGGCATGTGGATTCAGATGAGACATTGAAATCTGATAGGCATTTCGCTCCGTAGGGATTTGCTGGCGACGCTGGGATCATTCGCAATCGCTCCTTTGTGGTCCTTGCGACGGATGGGGATCAAGCTTAGCGATGAGGAGGAAGCGGCGTATGTTGCGGTATGGCGGCATATAGGGTGAGCTCCGGTTTAAAACTTCCTTCGTTGAGTCCCGCTCAACACGGGTCCTGCTGTCCGCAAAATCACTGATATTTCTTCAGCTACTACCTCGGAATAGCACCCTCCCGTCTCATCGAATACTACGCCTCGCCTCAACTCGTCTCCCGAGCATCAAAGATGCACGCCTGCCTAACAATGCATCTCTTCGATACCAATCAGATTACGACCGATCATCGATCCACTTCCACCTACCGACTCTTGTCATCCGTCGCAGATCGACCACCTCGACATACTCCCATTGAATATCATCTGGCCACGTCTCGGTTCCTACTCGGTGATGGGTTGGCTGATCGGTTATCAATACCTCACACTTCCAGAACGATGGCTTGGCGGTTGGATTTGGCAAGATGGATCGAATGGTCACTTAACGCTTTTGGACGGGTATATCTCCAACGATGGGAGGTTGAGAGGGTGGCATGTACGAGAACGATCATTTCGATGATCGTTTGTTGGCAACTCGGTAGTCGTCGTACTCGATTTACCATCAAATCCTTTGGCGCCGATACACTCCTCCCGCAGGTGGTCGAGAAGGAAGGGAGTGAGGATACGTTGATAGATCTGGAGAAAAAGGGAGGAGATACGTTGGTAGGGAAGGATAACGAGAAGGTGGTGGATCCGGATGATGATGAGCTTGATCCGGAGGTACAGGTTGGACCTATCGCTGGGAAGAGGATTGTAGGGAGATGGAGGTGGTTGTTGTTGGAGATGGCGGCGGTTGTGGTCTCGCCCGCGTTAGTGGTAGGTGGAAAGGTTCTACATTGGCGATGGAGGACTTGAGGCATCCAGAGAAAAATGCTTTTATGGCTGCGTCATATCGCCAGCTGACTATCATCCTCGTATCCCAAATGCTGAAGAGAAATTTGTTATGGCGCGTTGTCCACCTAATATTGGAGCTGTGATGCAACTTCTCCCTTACTCAAAGACCCCACCCGTCGGGCGAACGATCCTTTGATTTACCTTTCCTCTCGGGTTCGTATGGGAATCGGTATCCAACTAAGGATGGTATCCTTGAAATATATCCATCTGCCAACTTTGACTGGCTATTGGAATACATACACAAGCTCTCGTCGTCCCGAATTATCTCCTTTCTTCGCGCATACCAAACCATTTCACCTTAGGATCGTGTCTTTCGTGGAAGGGCATACTATGCTCCACCAGTTTCGCCAAACGGCGAAGTCCATAACACTTCAGTTCCCCTCCAAACCAGCTTCATCCCCACCAATAAAATACGGACAGACCTAGACCTAAACCTTTGTTTTTAATTCTTAGGTACTATACACGAAAGTCAACTTCTTGTCCCCTAATCTCACGTCATTCGTCTTCTCCTCCTGTATCTCCCTCTCCGACATCGTAGCCAACTTCGCAGCTCTCTTCTTATTCGTATAAAGCAGGAAGAACCGATTGAATGCGTATCCGATGAAGGCGAATATGTTTAGGGCGAGGGACACATAGAATGGGAGCCTGTAATCTGGTCCGTAAGAGGGTCTGAACAATTCCTATTCAGGGTTATCAGCCTAGAGTCTCCGAGCCCAATGAGGGACACGAACCGATCCAATGACTCCTGCGAGGTTTCCCCAACCGTTCAAACCGAGCACTAGGGCTCGTTTCCCTGGTGAAGGGGTATTACAAGCCAGCCAAGCTGAATACCAATCAGCTATCATTCAATCGTGGAGAGAAAGAAAAGAGACTACTTACTAACTGTCAGAGGTGACGCAGTATAACTCCCGATCTGCAATATACAAAGCGCCGCATACCTCCCCCCGCTCGAATGGATCTGACCAACCATGACCAAACCGACAAAGACGAAAACCAGCGAGATGAGGATATGATAGCTCCTATCTTTGAACCGGTCGGAAGAGTATGCCATGATCCAGAGACCGACGGCACCGATGACGTAGATGGGTACGGAGAAGAGGTTGGCTTGGATGCCTTTGTAACCCAGTCCGGAGACTATGACGGGGAGGAAGATGGAGAAAGTCGTGTTGGGTACTGATGAGGCGATGTTACACGGAAGGATGAGCCCTGCGCGGCATGGCATCAGTGCGAACCCACGACTTGGAGAAGGGGACTGACAGAACTTCCAGTCCTTCAACCCCTCAAGTATGTCTACCCTAGTTATCCCTCTCGAAGCATTATCCTGTCCTCCAGAATCCCTTACCATCCTCACATCAGCCCAATCCCTTTCCTCTTTCGTCAAGAACCATGCGGTGGACAAGTGCCAAGGGAGGTAGATCGCCGCGATGATGGCAAGAAGGATGGTGAGTGAACCTTCGGTGATGAAGAGGTATTGCCACGAGTGAAGGGCACCGTGGATATGGAGGAGACCGTAGGCTATAACGCCGGAGAAGGCTCCGGCGATGGCGTATGTGCCCTGGACACGACACTGTCAGCTTCAGGTCTGAATGTACTAAGGGTGAAGACAAACGTAGAAGAGAGCGATTCGGAAAGCTAGGTCGTACCTGATGTAGCAAGAAGAGAGGTAAAGGCAAGAGGCAGGGTAGAAACCGCCTTCGAAGCTGTAGGTCCATCTCAGCACTTACTTCGCTTAGCGGAAATGTGGGTGTGAGGACCTACACCCCGATCATCAATCTGAACCCAATCAACATTCCTTCATTTTTGATCCAAGCGTGAGCTAGTGTAAAACATCCCCAACCAGTCATGATGATGGGTATCCAGATCTTTACGCCGATGGCTTTCCCAATCGATGCGGAGATGGGTTGGAAGATGATGACTGGGGAAAGTCATCGCGAGTTGAGTTTGAGGGAGTGAGATTACATACAGGTGATGAAGAAGAGGGTGGAAGCGTTGTTGATTGCGGAAGCTGGCATCCCGACGTCTTTCGTAAATGTCGTCGTCTGCAAGGTGTGAGTTCAGCGCTGTAAGTGTGTTGAGGGTGCATCGCTTACCGCAGCGTTCCCGACGTTTGATCGATCAATCCCACTCATGAGGTACAACGAAGCCAGGACAGGCAGAACACAGATATCCATCTTCCGATTGACCTTCTTGTGCTACAGCGCCGGATCAGTTCCTTTCCTCGGACGAAAGACATTAAATAGCAGTAAACGGGACTTACCAGCTTCAACTCATCCGGCGTCATCTCCATCCCATAGGTCGGGAATTCAGTCACAGCGGGCAGACCACCACCGGGTACGTCGGCGGCATGTTCGATCCCCTCCAAATCGAACTTCTCGCTATCCACCTTGTCGACTATACCTTGACCCATATTGGATCGTCAAGGATTGTAGCGATCACAAAAGCAGTCAAGTAAAGTGGTCAAGGACAACTTCCTACAAAACGAGCAGCGAGTCGTATGAGTTTAAGCGGGATGAGTGGAAAGAGAGAAACGAAATGGTCATATTGGGGGTTTCATTCTGTCAGAGAAAATACCAAGACGGACCAAACCGGTCCGGTACCGTACCGATGATCGCCCAAAACGGCTCTAAAACCCCATTTATTACCCCTTTCAGGAGCGGGCCGAAGAGAAGTTCCGGTGGAGCCCTTGGCTTGGCGTGGATCTCCGCCGAAAGTAGGCGGGGACCGCTTCTGATTCTCTTTTGCCAATACTTCGAAAGGGTACTGGACAATAGGCTGTCTCGCCCGGCGGGGTAAGTGGCATGAAGCCCACGCGGAGGTCGATGTAGTTCGTTCCCTACAGATCATGATTGTTCGGCAATCTTGTGTGATTGTTCGGGTTGATCATCATTGTCTTTCGATGAAATCACGATCGAGCGGTTTGATTCTCCTCAGTCTGACATTGCCGAAACCTGACATACTGCTAGAGTCACATTCAGGTTCGGTGGACAGGTTTGGTTGAGAAAGAGCATTGACTCGTCCACATCTCCATCCTGACCGAATTGGCAGGTGGTACATTCGTAAGTATCAATCATCATTGGTTGGAATTATCGGTTAGGTCAAAGGCAGAAAATGTGGGCACAAATTGTAACCTTCGGAAGAGGGAGTCCTGACAGCAGACCCCGTCTTTCGCGGATTTATGCGGATCCCATACTCTGACCTCTGCGATACGCCCGCTGAAACCATGGGATAGGGATCTAGACCATGCTGTGTGCCAAGTTGTTATGCTACGTTGCTATATACTACCCTTTGACCCGCTCATACAACCTATAAGAACCCCATATACCCCCAAACGCCATCAACCCATTAACCGCGAAAACGTAAAAAACATTCCCTTCACCCCCACCCCCACCCCCACCCCCATCCCGATCTTTCAACAAATCCTGTATCGGCAAGAAACTCGTACCGGCAACGAAATTGGTCAACCAGTTCAGACAGACCCCTATGGATCCTCCGGCAGTTCGAGCTTGAGTAGGTATGACTTCTGATAGGACGACCCATGGCATTGGAGCTAGACCTATACTGAAAGATAGGACGAAGGAGATTATTGCTAGGCCAGAAATTGTTTGATGGTGTCTGTTTAGACCGAGGATGAGGAAGGCGGAGGAGGTTACTGTTCCGAGGGAGGAAAGCATGAGGAGGCGTTTGGTTCCAAAGGACTAAGAGAAGGATTAGCTTCAAGTGTGGACGGAAGACGGTGATAAAGTAGGGTAGGGATGGGAACTTACCGAGGGGAGTAAACCGGGAACGAAATTAAAGGGTATCCCGATGGCCATGATGCCGAGCGTGATGAGCTTGGAGTTGGCGTGGAATACAGGGGTTAGGATGTGAGTTGAGAAGTACATGACTGCGAAATCGTCAGATTCGATAGCTTGAAGGAGCCAAAGAAGGGACGGACCAGGGGAGATCCCAACGGCCTGAGCGGAAATCATGGAAACGATCACGACGAGTACTACCGTAGAGTTGAGACCGAGATTGAGAGGTGGATGGGTACTCACGGCCTCTCTTGATCAATGGATCCTTCGTCGTCAAGATCTGGGTCACGCTGAGCGGCTTCTCTCCCTCACCTATACCCGTTGGTGCCAACTTCCCACTAAACGTCGAGGAAGACATACCGTCCCGCTGTACCAATGGCGTCTCCTCATCATCCCCCTCCTCATCTTTCACTCTCCTCTCTCCCCGGCCCATTCGAAAGCTCCCAAGGAATAACAAGATCCCGAGTCCCATCCCAATGACCAAAACATATCTCCAAACAAAGCTCTTCCCAAAAGGGATAGATAAACTCATCGCCACGATCATCCCCGTACCTATCGAGATCTGGTGAAGAGTCCCGTATAGCCTACTGTACTTCTTCGGAGCGATCTCAGCGACACAGAGTGGGACTGTGACCATTGTTAATCCCGATGATAGACCTATCACGATCCTGCACGGACAACCACCTGTCAGCGATATTGTGTTCTGAACATCTCCGGCGGTGAGTTCCTTTGGTCATGTTGGAAACAGGATGAGGGACAGAGGGAGACATACCGACCGATGATCATCATTGTGAGGACATTGGAAGTCCCTACGAGGATAGCACCGATGATGAACCCCACCTCAGCGACTCGAAGTGTCCCAACCCGTCCGAATCGCTGAGTGACGGATTCAGCGCCAAAGGAACCGAATAAACCCCCGATCGTGAAGATCGTCGTAGCGATCCCGAACTGGGAATCCTACACCCAGCACACACGACTTGATCAGGGCTGAGAAATCCTCATAAGAAGGAGGACAAACGGTCAAGTTGATACATCCCTTCAAACCCCAACTTGACTGAAGATCGGTCGGATCGGAGATGGAGCATGTCACTGCGTCTTGTACGCCATTGAGGGAGGAGAGGTGGAATCCGTGAAGGAAGGAATGCAGGATCGTCCAGATTATTGAAATGATCATACTGGCCGTGGACATGGCCGGTCGGTGTCTTTTGATCTATTTACAGAAAGGGGAGGAAGCACAGGTCATAATGTTCGACAAAGGAATTTGGCGGTAACGATGGGTGGAGGTAGGGTGATTTTTCCCGGCATTGACACGGGGTTGATTTTCTCGGAACTCATTGCTCCCATCCAGAGCTATGTACATGACGTGCGAAGAAAGCGATGCTCATCAAGCTCGTCTCTCGACTAAAGGATAAGGCGCAATCGGTTCGCATATCGAAAGATGAGTTTCTGGTGGGATCCAGATCTGGACGAGCCGTACATCCTGTCCCGCCTACACCCGAAGCTCCGCCTAGGTCCGACAAGGGAATCCGATTGACCCGACTTGGTAAGCTGATCCTCTCTCCTTTACATGAGGATGGAAGAATCGTCAAATAAGTCCGCGAATCCATCGCCAATCGATCATGGAAATACACTCACCCGGTCGTCCTAGACCACCCCGTCTTATGAATTCCTTATTCGCGGAATGAACTGACTGATTAACGCGGCGTTTCGTCAACGTAGGATCCCTCGACACGTCATCGAGAGTCAATCCGCTATCAACCTCTCAGCGCAGAAACCGTCCATCGAAGCCCTTCGTTCAATCTGGCAATCCTCGGGGAAGAAGGTTGACGAACCCCTCCTTCCCGTAAATCCTTTGTCCAACCAAACCTTCCGTATTGAAGGGTATAGGCGCATGAGAGTGATCCCATTCTGGCGAGTAGGGCTGTTTTGAGGGAGCTTGGTTTCGTCGAGTTGAGTCGGGAGATCGCCGATTGGCCTACTGGGGACAGAGGGAGTTGTGGGATTATGAGAAGGTGTTTCGGGAGAAATGACGACGGTGACATAGAGCAGGCAGGAGAACAAAAATGTATGCGGCGATCTTCGAGCGTAACGATGTTCGAGCACCCCACGGCGGTAACTCTTACGATTGTGAAGAGTAGCTCAGGCCCTTCGCCCTAAAGAGACTGTCCCCACAGTGACCATGCACCACAGGAAACAGGACTCGACGGCAGTAGGCGAGTGAGTGTCTTGGCAGTTTTCACTCACTTTCAAAATACATCTATCATTCAGTTCGCATCCATCTCGTCGTTTGCCCTGGATTCGAGACTGGAATCCGTATGAAAGGTGTTTGTTTACTCAACATTACAAAATCATATGACAAACCTTCTTTCGACCGGGCGAATTTTATCATGAAACACATCGGGGACGATGACGTCAACCCGGGATCTAAACCATGTCAATCTGAGATCGGGTGTCTAACTCCTCATCCTCTCGTCTGACTGGATCTTCGGATCTTCTCTCGACTTTCACTATGGTATATCTCGTCCCATACCTCACGTTGGCATCTCTCATCGGCTCGACTACAGCAGCTCCACCTCAACAACCCTTCTCCACCGTCAAACACGTCAACCCCTTAAAACGTTCGTCCCCCTTCCTTTCTACCCCAACGTGGATCCTACTAATCCAGTTCAACTACAGACCTGGCTGCAATCTCCCCATTCTACATCCCTAATCAGCTCCCAACCCCTCTCCCACCGAAATGTAGCTTGACCCGAGTCAGCCTCCTCATCCGACACTCTTCAATACGGGGGAACGACGATGAGTTCGAACAGACCATGTCACCTTTCGTCGAGAAGATCGCGAATATCAGTCGAGATTATTCGGATAGGCTACCGGAGAGTGGAGAATGGGGTTTTTTGAGGAGTTGGAGGTCGCCCATCGTGGAGGAACATCTGGAGGAGCTGAGTGAGCAGGGTCGGAGGGATGCAAAGGTGAGTCTCGGATCGGGATGTCTTCCCGGATCCCAGGGATTCTACGGCTCTTCGGATGCAACTTGGGCGAAAAGCTGGATTGTGGTTTGGAGTGAAGGTAGTCGAGACTGATAGGAGTAATAGTTCTTGGGCAAGTATACTCGGAACCAGTATGATAGCTTGTTCCCTTCGAGGAAACGGAAACAAGTCGACGGCTTCAAGAAGGATAAAGGGAAACCGGCGTACAAGGTATGCCCAACCACCTGCGCGTATTCGAATACAGCTGATTCAAGTTTACGTAGGTGTGGACCGCCTCTTCGCCCCGAGACATCGACACAGCAAAAGCTTTCATCAAGGGCGCCTTTCCCTCTCATCAAGCAGGCGAAGATGGTCATGGAGATGGGGATGTCGTTCAGCTCATCAAGGTACCGAACAAAGCGAAGGATTGGGATCGGTCGCTCACGCCGCATGTATGCCATCATATCACACGTCGAGTTTTGCTGATGTTGAGAGCAGAAAGCATGCGATGCTTTCGAGAAACTTAGCTCGCTGGAACCCGCTAACAAGTGGCTCGCCGTGTATGCACCACGAGTAAGGAGTCGGTTGAGGGAGCACATGCCGGATTTGGTGGACGATTTGAGTGACCAGGATATCATGGCGATGCAAATGGCGAGTTGAGCCTTCTCTTCACTATCTTCGTTTTCGATCGTCAGTCGTTGGGAGCAGAACAGTGCTGATACGTCCACCAGCTCTGCGGCTACGAGATCATCGCACAAGGTCACTCCCCCTTCTGCCACGTCTTCACCGACGAAGAATGGCTCGACTTCGAGTATCAACAGGATGTCCGGTTCTACTACATGCTCGGGTACGGTCAACCTCTCTCGCCGTACCTTGGGATGCCGTGGGTGAAGACGGCTCTACACTTGCTCGATGGGAAGGATAGCGATGATGGGGATGATAGTCATGAGGTCTGGGTAGACGGGGGTTTCAAGCCTTTGCCGAAGCCTAGGTTACCGCCTAATGCTACGCATACCCAGCTGTAAGTTTCGCAATATCCTTTTATCACTATTTTAGGCATAAACCACAACGTTCACACGCGGTTGCTGACTTCCCGCAGGATGCATCCCTCCTTCACCCATCGCGAATCACCTGGATTCGTGGCAGTCTTCTTAAACCTCTTCAACTCCACCTCACACTCTCTCCCCGCCTCCCAACCCCCACCTCTCACCCACCGAATACCCAATCGAGCATGGAGGACATCCCACCTCATCCCCTTTTTAGGTCACATTGCACTCGAGAGGTTCCACTGCAAAGGCGATGGGGATTACGTTAGGGCGGTAGTGAATGGGAAAAACGAGATCATGGGTGGGTGCGAGGATGGGGTTGAGGGGAGTTGTAATTGGGAGACATTTCAGAGGTTTGTTGAGGAGAGGGCGGAAAGGTGGAGTGATTGGACTTCGGTCTGTGGAAAGGATTAGAGGGTAGAACGTTAGAATGCAGATCACTGTAGAAAGATTAGGGTATATTGGGCTTATGTAGCCATCCGAGACAATGACAATATTCCTGCTCCTAGTTTGTTGATAGGGAGCGCAGAGCGCCATCGAAAAATGCAGTAACTGCTCTGCGAGCTGTATGAGAATGTCTGGGGATGCGGTTTGTCAATCGATTCATCATATTCTCGTGCACGTTGATCATCAAAATCGCCGAGAGAAAAGCTCACACTGGACGCAGGAGAAAGCCAAGTTCTAGCGCATTATAGTCGGATACATTTGACGAGACCTATGCCCGATTCTCATTGCTACAGTGTTCGCAATCACCGGGATTCCACAGTCTCCTGTCCTTACATGGGGAAGACTCTTCATTTCCTGTCTGTTATCAGACCTTCCGTGATCAGTCTATGATGCTGCACGATCTCACTACGTTTCGCTTAATTGCGAAGGACGACTTGCTTGAAAAGCGAGAGATTCGCCACCCAGCGCCACCGAAACTCTTTATCGCGGGATCCTAGAAAGGATATCATCGCTGTGCAGAGCAGTACCAAAGGAGCTGTTCAGCCTCCGCATTCCGCTGTTGATTGTACAGGAGCCAAAGCTATGGTCGCAATGCTCTTCCTCCCCCGAGCAAAGCGCTGTTTCACATCATTTCTCTGGCTTTCACCGACACGTTTTAATCCGTGCTCGATCAGTCAGACTTGCCCCGGGATTTGTTCCGCCTTATCACCTCATTCTTCTCCACGAGAGCCAACCGTTGTCAGTTCATCAGAGCTCTCAGCCTCATGGGCAACGTCAAAGACGCGGAAGGGTCTACGAACCTACGCGAATCAGAACTTCCTCAGAGGTTTGACCCGCCCCGCAGATATACACACGCTTGGATCGCCCTGGTGTCGTGACTATGGTGCAGAAGTTGGAGTTGGGTTCTGCAGATGAGGATCCCGCTCACATCGCTTCCCAACTTTGGGCAAATACGGAAAAGTCCAAATACGGCAATCGATTGACGTACTGTACTCTGGGCTGACGGATCAAGTCTCAACGTCGAAGAAGACCGCAGCGGCCAATTGACAAGATCGCAAGGACCACTTCGATGATGAACAGGGAGAAACGTTACACGATTCTTCCCATTCCTCATTCTGTCATGTGATGCTCGATGTTCATAGGCGACGTGTTGGATTGTATGACAACCCTACGTGAAATGCACGGAATAGATGGGCTTCATCTTCACCCTGACGTCTGATTCACAGATACAGCTTATTGTCGCTTGTGATCCCTACGGTCGGCAGAAGCAATGTGATACAGCTTTTGGAGCTACACGGCTAACCTCTATCTGAAACGGCCAGTCAGTCCCATTGGCATCATACAGGTCTGACATGTCAGAGCGGTAGAATCTGACGAATTTTGAACGGACTTTTGCCCCCCTTAGATTCCGTCTGTGATCTTTGTCTCTACGCGCTCGACAACTCGCGGGGAGCCAGAGATGAAGACGCCATCATATCTGAGCTGTCTTCTCGACATTGATCTGTATTGCACAACGAGATGCATTGTCTCGACGCCGGGGTTAGGGCTTACTGTCCTGTCCCTACTCTTGATCCTTTTCGTCGAGCTTCCCCTTTCGGCGACTCCGTCTTCTTCGCCTCGATCCTCATTGGATTCCACGTGCCGCAGAGCGGGGGAGAAGGGCAATGT
>JAABUH010000849.1_pt1 | contig 39637 bp, 56 predicted proteins | sample 5559121 | NCBI WGS metagenome assembly JAABUH01 (sample SAMN10711871, study PRJNA513364) | rock metagenome | isolation source: Antarctica rocks | place: Antarctica: Victoria Land, Battleship Promontory nord | collected 2015-12-28
TTTATCTAAGACCCTTATCCTAGGCGTCTTATGATCGTTCGACAAGACAGGTCGTACTGGTATGACGGTCAGTCGTGCGATCAGATGGTGTATGTCAAAGCTGAATTTGCTTAGTTGGTCAAAGGCGAGGTCTCATAATCTGTTGTAGGTTTATCAAGAATGCATAAAAGCAAGACGAGCGAAAAGAAATCACACTATGAACGCACGCGACGCGACACGAGCTTATCCGAGCCCTCCAACATGTGCAAGTCGGCACGCATACTACCAAGTAACAGTAAGTCTCACAGCAATTTTGCAAGTAAATCTCTGACTCAGACCTTTAACAGCCTCGCCTGGACTCTGAAGAACAAACCCCATTCAGGCATCACCTGTTTCGACAGCGATACCTTCAAGGATGCTCGCAAAGATTCGCTATTGGGCAAGAAAATTTTCTCTGCCAGGACCAACGAGCTGAGAAAGATCTCTAAAGCGTCCACTCGGAACTCAAACCAGCGAAGGGGATCTGAGTACGTTCTGGATATTGAGAACACACTAACCCACCCCCAGCCTCTACAATCACGTCGAGGTGAAGATTTTTGGGAGCAGATCAACCAGGCGACGCACAATCCAGATTGCGCTCTACAGTTCTTGTGCCATCCACGGTCCCTCACTCTTTGCGGCTCATGCAAGCCGTCGGGCTTCCGATCTAAGATAGCTTTCTGAGGACATAAAGATAGTCTTGATCTTCTTTGGGGTGTTTTCTTTTTGGTTACGCGGACTTCATCGTGGTTGATGTATGCGAGCGATGGTACCTATCGGTCTTTCTCATGCGAGCCAAGGCTACAAATTGGGGTTCTCGGATCTGAGGCTATATTTTATACTCCTCTCGCCAAGGTACACACCCCCTGTCAGCATATCATGCAGTTGAACCAATTCCGGGGGCAGATCGTGAGGACCGCGGAAAATTCCTGCCCGCGCACTGAGCATCTTAAACAAGCCAGTCTTCTGGTGCAGATCCTCCAAGTCCTCAAGCTTCCACCCTGGCACCAGTGTCTCAGGCGGAAGTCAAAGAGCAAATGCTCCTCAGGCAAAAGAGGGACATCCTCAGCAGGTTCTAGGTTTATAACAGATGACTGGTAGGTACATTCTGGTCTTTTGGCGTCGAGGTCGCCCGCTCCTCCCCAGTGTTGCTTGTGATTTACATCCTCCGTACAGGTAGTAGCCGAGAGTGGCGCATCCCCCTTCAGCCTCACTGCCGCTAGATTCTGCATGTCGAGATGATATAATGTGGTTCAACATGTTCTCACCCCTCCCCTTCATCCCGCTCTTCCACCCCATCCAGATGATGCCGGACCGGTTCTTCAACCTCTTCATAACCCTCAACCCCCTGATCGCTGATCATCCGTTTCAAAGCCTCTACATCCCTCATACTCAGCAACAGCTATGTGTCTATTGCTTACAACCTACCTTCTGGACCCACTTCATCCTGCTGAGCGACCTGCATCACCCCGCTCATCTCCTCCATCTGTTCCGCGATCTCCTCATCAGCCCCGCTCACAAAAGGCTTGCCCTCACCTCCAGAACTCTCAACGCCGCTTCCAGAATGCCAAAAGATCCGACACTCTCGACCTCTCCCCTCTTATCCCAACTGGTCACCACGATCTCCAGACTCTCCAACTTCAACCTCCCCTCCCTTAAAACGGGTATCCAAACCCCCTCTACCGAACCTCGGAGAACAACCTGGCCATGTTCATACTCCATAGTCCAGCACATATCAGCCGAATCGACGGATATCCCATGTCGAGGATATGTATTAGCTGATACGGGCGGGGCGTCAGGTGATTGTGGAGGGGACCAGACGGTCATCTCGGTCAGAGAAGGGATGGAGAGGGATTGGTCGATCATTCCGGATTCGCTAAGAGTAGTGAAAAAGCGGGGCAGGGAAGTGGCAGGTATATCTTTGTGGCATTAGCATTAGTTAAAGGGACGAGATGAGGGTGGGACAAACCGAACATCTTCAGTCCAGAGGAGGAAGTGAGAGACAGTTGAAACCTTGCGTCTTCGTCAAAATGCTCGTCGATGAGGTGTGTATAATCGTCGTATCTTGCTCCCTATACTGTCAGCCTCATATACCAAGCGGCGTGTAGAAGACATACCGAGAGAGCACTGAGAGCATCGGTAAATTCGAATGTCGCCTGGATCGCCGAGCCGGGCTGGAGTAGAGGACTGAGGGGGTTTACAGGGTCAGCGGGAGGTGCGGTGACGATTGGATTCGACGTGGGGATAGGGGAGAAGACGAGGTACTCCATCTCAACGAATTACCCCTCAGTATCAAGCCAAGACGTGGGAAGGAAGCATGAAAGGAACTCGAGACCGCTGCGATGACGCATGATGGTAGACCGATACGGTTGCTGGTACAGAACAAAGGAAGGACCACCTAACTCACTGCCCATTCCTCCCCTCCTCATTCGACCATCCTTCATCAACCTCCGATTCAAACTCTGGATCCTTTGGCGAATCGACCTCCATTCCAAGATAGGGGACAGTCCCAGGTGGTCCTTGCACGACTCCATAACCGACTTGACCAAGTACGACTCCGCTCTCGACCTCTCCTACTTCCTCGGGTAATGGACTCGGTCCATGTGATAATGATGGGACTGAAGCTGTCGAGTGAGATGAATCAGGTCGATTGTTCGGTCTGACCTGCTGGTTTGAGTATTGAGGTGGTCGAGCAGGGTATGAAGGGTATGGTCGAGATGGTCCTGCTTGTTGATAGTTTAAAGCTGGGATGGAGTTTGAGTTCGGTATGACCTGCTGAGAAGGGATGTTTCCGGGTCGAGCACCGTTCATAGACACTGCGTATTGGGGATGAGGTTGTGCTTGTGATTGAGGCTGGAGTTGAGGTTGTGCTCGTGACCGGACGACCTGGAATTGATCCAGGTAGGCTTGTTGTCCTGCTGAAGGTACTCCTTGGACTGGAGGTCGAAAGTGATGAGGTGGAGGCGGAGGAGGTGGTGTAGCTTGATACGATGGGAAAGGACGGGGATGAGTGATGTACATCGGTGATGGGGTCGAGGGGGAGTAGATACCCGGCTCCATAGTCTCAGAAAGTTGTCAAGAGGGATGCATGACTGGTTCATGAGGGAAAGGTAAATGATTTGTTCCTGCCTTTGTCTTGGAAACCTACTGATTTCCCCTTCGATTTCTGGCATTCTTCGTCGACCCGCTCTTTAACCTTCCATGAGCTCGACTAGGATCCGAAGTGGCATTGCAATACCCCTGCTCGGCCCTCACATCATGCCGCCCCTCCCCTCACCTTCCACCCTCCTTGCCCTTCGAAACTTCTCCACCTCCTCCATCAGACGGCAGGATGCAGTAGGTACAGTCGGCTCCGTCCCAGTCCGAAGACCGGTAGGCGGTTTCCGGTACGTGGCCAAGAACCGAGACATACAGCCGTTCGAGCTGACTTTGAGTGTTTGCTGGGTTACGTATACAGTGGAGGGTGAGTTACCCTTTTATGCTCTTTCCAGACAGAAGCTGATGTAATTATGTCTAGTATCCTTGGCTTTGTTCGTATCTAGAACTTCGCATGCGAACGCTCTGACTCGTCTATTCAGCTCTTCGGCTTCTCTTCGGCTTCAGCACTATCCATATACTACCTCCAACAGGAGAACAAACTCGCTTCCGGTCTCTTGCTAGCCAGTGTCGAAGAATTACAAGAGGGAACGGGGAAAGTGGGTCTTCATGCTTGTTTCAACGGAAGTATGAAAGCCGCTTGGATTGAATACCATTTCCTCAGATCACATCCCTTCTCGATCGACTGCAGAGTGTGGAGAAGGCTTTAGCAGCGTTGAAGGCCGCTTCGGCAGGGAAGGACGAGGTAGGGAAGGTTAGGGGGGAGATGAAGAAGGTCTATGTGAGTGACGGGGGCTCTTCCTCTCCGCTTGCTCTCCCTACAAGACGATATCCACTTTGTCCGTTGTATGGTAGAATTGTTCAGGCTAGCTATGCCACGCTAGCCTCGACCTGGTCTTGACCTTTACTTCTCAGACGTGATGGCATCATCGCTGACCGGTGTTTTCCTCAGGATGGACTTCACCTCGAACTGCTTGACTTGCGAGCACATGTCTGGGGTGTCGAGCAGGACTTGCAGAAAGTCGTGAAAACGGGTAAGTCCCCCACAACGCTCCTGCTTTTGCGCCAATGCTCACTGCGCTCATTCGTCGCAGAATCTATCCGTGTCTAGATACTTGTAAGAGGAAAAGCAGAAGCAGCAGATGCAGAAGCAGACGGAATGACAGTACTTTCCTCATGCAGTCTTGCGACTTGTTTCAGCCATGCTAAGACCCTGCATGCTATGCCCTCGAAAGTGGTGATACAACAGATTTTGCGGAAATGCTAATGCCCAGAATCACCTGTCCATCTCTCTGGCGTTCCTGCCTCCTTTGGCTTATAAATGGCTTGATGTCCAGTTCTTCAAGCATCCCAAGCTGAGTGCAAAGCGCTCACTTCCGCCGTCCCCTCCCACTAACCTTCCTACCCCCTCCTCCACCCATCCCACCCAATCCACCGGGTCCAACCCCCAGCCCACCTCCAAAGACCGATTTCCTAACAACCTCAACCCCTTCTTCCCCCTCTTCCCCCTCCCCATCTCCCCTCTCGCTAGCTTCAGGTGTTCGCAGAACATCCCCAGGCCTCATCGGACTCGGACTACTCGGTCTACTCGAACTCGCTGAAGAAGTCGAAGCTTCTTGTCTCCGAGCTAAGGAAGGTGGTCCCGGTCCACGGGGAGGTAGCGCATTGATCGGTAACATATGTCTGATCGAATCATGTATCAGCTGGAATGTTGGATGTGCCGACTTTCGATATCTTCGGGAACTGAAATAGAGATAGAGAACGATGTCGATTATCGAGAAAAGATGGAAGGGAAGAAAGGTGACGTACGATCCGACTTGTCTCGAGATATCTTCTATCCTAGCTCTCTGCTCCCCCGTCAACCCGCTTGGAGGAGGGTCCGTAGCGCCGTAAGAAGGGTTCGGCTCGGTGGAGAGGATCGAGGGTTCTCTTCCTGGACCTGGTAAGAGGGATGTCGACTCAGCAAGCTAGGGTGGAGGTATCAGCACTTTGTTTGTTCCGATCATACCTCCGAGAAGAAAGGAGCGAGATGGGAGGTGAGGGGTGGAGAAAGTAGGGAGGTTTAGGAGAGCTATGGGGAAACATCGACGTACGGATGCTTTATCCTGATCGTCCCGTTTACGCGGTCCACAACAAGGTAAGAAGTCAAACAGGCCCATCCCACGCTCTCGGCGAGGGTGAGTCTTGACTGAATAGCTGAATGGTCTTGGAATAGAACAACGATTTTACGAGTTAAGAAGGGAGTCATAAACACAGCCGAGGCTACGACCACGAGTACGTCTCCGTGTTTTCGGGCAAAACCGCTTTGACCGAGGCCACGTGGATGGAAAGGATCTACTGTGAAGGTGGCGGTGTTACTTTGGGTTTTACCAAACTTGAGTGGTTTCGCAGTCAATTTAACATGTTCTCTCCCAGTACAGATCAACCCGCTAGCACATACGAGACAACCAGCTTTGTATGGATACCGTAGAGGGAATAGAAATGATATTGAGCCGTATCGGGATCAATCGGTACAAATATTCTATGATACAGCTCATATTGGTCTCAGCTGGGACAACCTCCAGGGATGACCTGCCAAACTATCGAAATGGCGATATTGTAAGTACCATTCCTGCTGCATCAGAGACCACCGCAAGCACGCACCTGGTGGTTGGCCATTTATGACGTAGTTGCAAATCGTATACTGCCCACTGATACATTGATACTGTCCATACTGAGCCACCGCGCACTGCCCATTCACTGTACCACCTTGCCCTGACGTACCAGGGGATTTACCAGCCGGAGCTGCTTGTCCCGCAGCGGCGCTCGCGCCCTGGACACTGGGTTGAGCGAGAGCTGCACCGCCTGCAGCTGGCAAATCCGGCTGACCATCGTTATAGGAACCAGGTGGCGAACTCGCAGAGTCCGAAACGACCGTCGCTTGACTGAAAGGTGCTTTCGGTTTGTTATCAGTAGCGTTCTTGGACCATACCTGAGCCTCTGAGATGTGCGCTTCAGGCTCCCAGATGTTGTTGTTCATGACCCTTACGGTCAGTGGACCGGGATTACCTTGTCCTGGACCGTTGCAATCGCCGTTGAACATCTCTTGCTGGAGTCCGACCAGTACGGGAGCTGTGTGAAAAGCATGCCTGAGTCATAATGACTGGGAACTGGATTGCATGTTATGATATAATATACAGACTCACCTGAGACGTCGATGATTGGTGAGTTAGTCGCAGCTTCACATCCGTCCCAAAGGATGAAAGGTCCTTCATCGATGGTGAATTCTTTTCCACTCGGCATGATGATCTGTACCCTATCCGTCTTCATCATCAGCACGATTCTCCCACCACATATACAATATGCGGAAGAGGAATCGCTGGACGCTGCTCGACTCACTCCTTTCCGCAGAGTGATTCATCATTCGGATGAACCCATTCGGCGTTCATAGCTTACAAACGTTCCCATTAGCGAGATACCGCGTCAAAGAAGTAGAGAGTACTACTCACCGACGATCTGGTTAGTAGCATATACGTTCAGATTCCACCTTGGGTCCTTGAGTTGGCAAAAGACGGTTCCCAGATTGATCCCATCAGACCAAGTTGGACTTCCGCCATTCCGATTGGCGCAATTCGCTCCTTGTGGGGTATGACCGTAATCATAGTACCTGTCGATGTGTATAAGTGGCTGACAAACAGCACGGTAAACGGGAAAAAGGAGTGCAAAGCAAAACGCACACCGTCGCCTTCGCATTCTGCAGCTCAAAGTAGTCTCCTTGAGAGTTGTAGGTGGGTACGACCTGTCCCATGACGGACGGGGCAAGCATCGAAGCGAAAAGGAAGAGCATAACGTAGGACGATAGTGTACTAAGTCGCCGCCAGGCGTCGATGAAGTCGAAATGAGCGACACGTCTTCTTGAAGAATGAGTTTGACGTAGGGATAGATAGTACAGGTGTACTAGTATTATAACACAAGCGGCCGTTAACCACCAGAGTCGGAGTCCTTTGCCGTGAGTATCCTCTGGGACGGTGAAAGGTCGACGAAGTTGAAACGCGTTTCGCTTGATGCAATGAAAGGAACAATACTGGAGGATGCTTGAGCGGGGCAAATGTGGGGCATCAAAGCGGGACTTGATCGTTTCATATGATGATATGATGGTCAGTGAAAGGTACGCCGGCAAACGAGGCGACGATCCACGAGTATTTCGTAGGTCGACATTTCGGCTTACAAATACGTAGTCATCGTCGCACGAAATGTGAATCTTTAGCAAGGTTTCATGCATCTCCGATTTCAGCTCGGCTAAGAACAAGGTGATCCATTAGGATTGATCCGACAAGTCCCAGGACAAGTCTGTAGTGGCATCCAGCTAAAGCACACATCAACATCGAGACCCAGTCCTTAAAGGTCACGATGACCTACTAGGCTGATTCACATCCGTGAAAAAAGTTGCACATGACGTACTGCTGACCTACACATTGTTTCCTCCCCTTTGTTGTTGCACGGATCATTGACTGTCGCTGGTCCATTTTGTGGCTGAGCTGCGGGAGAGCTAGCTGCAGGAGCAGGATTGGCAGCTGGAGCAGCAAGTTGACTCGGCGCCGATCCACTGGTCCCACCCGTCGAGCCTTGCTCAGAAGTATCCATGGAGCCGGTCCGACGTTATTCGCCGAGCTCTTGTATCCAGTACTTCCAGCCTCCACTTCAGCCCCTCGGACGGTCCAGGTCTCATCGCCCTGCTTCTAGAGGTGCCCAGATCTGTTTGTTCGTCACCCTCACTCTGAGACCGGGCGGTTTGCCTCCATTTGGCGCATTGCATTCACCGCCCGGAACCAGAATATTGTTTATATTGACTGCGGTTCGAGCTATGGCCGAGCAGAGAACCATCATCTCAGCATCCTTTGTGTTTGTGCATCACGCTCAGCCAAGGGGACTAAACTGACCAGATAAGTCAATTTTTGCTTCGGTCTAACAAGCCCCATAGCCGTCCCAGAGAACAAGTGGACCTTCATCAAACACAAACAAACCCATCGGGTAAGAAGATCTGGACCCGGCGGGAGAAGGACCGCGTCAATCGGAATCTCTTCGGTAAAGGAAACATGAATTCGACTTACTCCTTCCCACAAAAGTCTTGGAGATCCGCCATCACCCAATTATGGCTCAGCGCTGGAACCAGCCATCAGCGATCACACTCGATGAGCATTCCAATGAAGAAGGGGGGCTCCTCCACTCACCGACGACCCGGTTATTTCCCATGTTGGCCATTGTATTGTCCCGCAGTACCCGAACTTATCAACGAATTGGTGCTTACGCCAGTGTTGATTGACCAGCCAGGACCACCACTCTGAGGGTCACAAGCATGACCTTCCGATGAGTTCGTCACGTCATAGTACCTAAACGACCAGGCTGGATCAGCATGCAACCAAGCAGCCAGCCGAAGCTGACGAGAGCTTCTCGGGTGAAGGGGAAAACTGAAACTGTACTGACACGGTACCCTCCACATCGATCAAGCTCCCAATATCCACCTGCTTGGTTCTTGGTGAGCATCTGACTGACTGCCGGACCGGCAAAGACGAGAGCTAGGAGAGAAAACATCTTCGGCAATAAGTAAAAAGAAAACGCGCCAGGCGTATAATCAGTAAAATAGTCAGATGAGCGTTTGTAGTAAGCGATGAGGAAATCCGTCGAACTCTGTCCATATAAATATAGCCAATCGTCCTCCAAGGGATTTGAGCACGGTCCTTTGCGACCCACATCCTTTGAAGAGGTAAAAAGTCGACAAGCCTGAAACTCGTCTCGCCAGATGTGTTTCCGAGTGTCCAACGTGTTTACAAATTCATGGCAGGACTTGCGGTTGTGCGGTTCGCTTGTGTCGTTTCGAAACAGGCGCACCTTGAAGAGCAGTCGTAAGCGTCCGGGCCGGGTTCGTTTGCAGTCAGTACAGAAGAACGTGCTGGCAGTTTACACCGTCGACGTTTCGCAGTGTCATGTCTTGGAGTACCTTCCCAATCACTTGTGCTTGTCACCGATCAGTCAGCTAAGCGAGTGCACAAGGAGCAGTCCTGGATGCGTACCATATTTATTCGTTACCACCCCTTCCAAGGCACCCAAACATCCACCACCTCCTCCCCGCCATCCTCAACCACAAAAAACCACGGAAACCCCGCACAAGTCAGACAAGCATGCTGAGGCACTATCCTCACCTCATCCCCAATCTTCAGCTCGCCCACTTCCTTCTCACTCGACCGATGGATCAATGTCCCGTGTTCCTGGCTGATCCGTCCCAGATCCCATCCCGTCGCATCTTCCGGCCAGACGACACGTCCGAAGCCTGCGAATGGACCTGTATCCTTTGACATGGCCAGAGCACCCGCGTCGCACATCGCTTCTTCCCGATGTGGATAGGTAGACACGACTCGAGCTAAGACGGAGATAGCTACGTCCGAGGGGGATATGAGGGATGTGGCCAGCTGTTGGAGGTCGCACATGCAGTAGCAACCGGCGTGCCTGTCGTCAGCTCGGCAGCAAGTATATTGCTGACAGCTCAAGTTTCCCTTCAAGACCCTTCTGATCCGTTGCGGAAGTCTGAGTAGCTGCGTGCGCGGTAGGTGTCGCTCCGACCGAGAGGATAAATGACTCCTTCGCGCCAAGGTCCCGAGCGACCTTCGCAGCAGTATTGACACATTCGATCTCGCCGTCATAGTATTCGGTAGCCTTGTCCAGTGATCCCGACGCATATGATTGGCCAAAGTCTACATTGACCTTAGCTCAGTCAGGCATGTGTCAAGTGACGTGGCATGTGTCAAGTGACGTACGTGAATAGAAACCGTAGATGTCGACAGAAGGGGAAGTCAAAGCAGTCGTGATGATATCCTTCATCTGCTGACCACTTGGCGGTACTCCCGCCCGACTACACGATCTCAGTTCCGCCTACCAGTCAGATAAATCAAAGGTGCTCACCGACCACCTCCATCCACCTTAACGAAAACCGACCACCTCTCTTTCCTCCTATACTTCTCATTGAACCGCCCAAGCGCCTGGATCTGTTCCGAATGATCCACCATCACCCGGATCACCGCTCTCTTCCCAACCTTCTCTTGGATAGAATTGAGGTCTTCCATCCTGTCCTCGCTTATCGGCATACTATATAGTACCTACCGGTCCCAGATTAGTACAACTTAAAAGACGCTGAGAGGAATTCGCATCATCGACTAGACCCTCTTCCACTAAAGCACTCTCAGCCACCTGCCAGACCTCCACCATCGTCGAGCATATCAGGGCTCGAACTCCTCCACCAGCTTCGACCTGCATCCTCGTCCCCTCGTTCGTCTTATGAGCTATCCCAAACCCAGCATCAACGATACGTTCACCCTCATCATCATCTTACAAAGAAATTCTGACCAAACAGTCATGGGGAGAAAGGTGGACTGACTCTTGACATGAGCCCGGAACTTCATCCCCCTCCTCTTAGCCTCCGCAGTAACCCTCTCACAATTCGCCTTGAACCTGGTTCGGTCCACAATAAGCGCAGGAGTTCGAAGCGAGGAAAGTGGTTTCCCGATGTATGCGTCACATAGGGTAGATTTATCATTGGAGGAGAGGAGAGAGAGAGGTGTGACAGTTGATGTTGTTGGCATCGTGCTTGAGTCGCGAGGTTCTGAGGGTGGTTTCTTGCAGTCCCGCCGACGTTGCGCCGAACACGTAAATTAAGATAGTGCCCAGATCCGGCACTCCCCTAGCTGGCCGAATCGCGGGCCAGGCAGCAGACTTAGTAGAAAGGAACGAGAGGGATGACTTGATTGATGATGGGTTGCTGAGGTGGAGAGCACGATCAGGCAATCACGCTGACTGGTTTTTCCGACGAGATGGACAGTAGGATCGACGACAAGGATCGGCGATTTGAGTGAACTAAACGGCTTACGAAGGGATAAGAACGGAGATGTAAGAGGGAAAGATGATTATCAAGCGATGATGAGACATGGAGAACTAATGGATACAATGCACGAAAGGGGTGTTGACGGAATACAGTGCCGGCTCGGGTGGGGGCAAGAGTGGGGGTTTTACGTGGCACAATCCTGGTGGCAACGTTGTTGCACGTCTTCGAATGCTCTGTATCAGCATATTAACAAGGAGTCCATCATAGCGGCCTCTGACTGAAGAAAAGCAACAGTACCAGCCTCCCACTAAGCTTCAGATCCTCACTCGTTTTCGCCAATTGTACCCTTGTGATTGGGAGATCCGCATCTCGCTCAACAGGCCCTGCGACAGCCTATTCCAATATTTGCCAACATGCCGACGCCTGCATTCCCTTTCGGAAGCAAGTCGAGCGATGCGGATTCGATACATTCTCATCCCCTAACGGTAGTAACCCTCCCATCCTTCTTTCTCCTCAACGTCCTTCCCGCCCTCACTCCCATCATCTTACCTTCATCAAGCGCCACCTCCCCATTGACCAAGACATACCGTATCCCTCGACTCGGCACCTTCGGATCCTCATACGTTGACATGTCCTTGATCGCCTTCGGGTCGAAGAGAACTAGATCCGCAGCTGAACCTTCGGCGATGAGGCCTCGGTGAGGGTAGATACCGAGTCGCTTGGCGGAACGGGAGGTGAGGTGGGTTACCATTTCGGGAAGGGATGTGAGGGATAGGTCACGGGCGTAATGGCCTGTGAAGCTCAGCAGGGTTCACATCGCTATGAGAGAACTCACCGAGGAAGCGAGGGAATGTGCCGTATGCCTAGACGAGGTCAGACTGAACGCCACGAATGCTTCCACCAATCACGTACTCTCGGATGCGTAGACTTCCCATGGAGGATCCCATCGCTCCCCGCAGTATGCGTTTCATGACCCATCATGGTCCTCACATTCTCCTCGTTCCCGATGTGCATGATACAACTCGTCGCTAGCCGATCTTTGCGCAGGATGTCAAAGAAAAGCTCGATTGACGGTATCGAGAGGGATCGAGCGACCTCGGCGACTCTCCGCCCGGAGAAGCTGTGAAGGTCGGGATGTGTACACGAGCCGATCTGAAGGTGGGACAAATCAGATACGTACACGTCTTGGGATTGGCGGCGGACTCACCTGCATTTGCTCCCAGTTGGTCGGGATCCCATGTCCACCGTCACATCCCGTTTCCTCGATCGCGATCCGTATCTTCTCTCTGGTCGCAGCATCATTCAATCTCCGTAAGGTCTCGCTAGGTCCACCAGAACTCGCCCACGAAGGAAGGAGGGAGGCCAAGGTCGTACATCCCGGAAGGTAAGGATAGGTATCAAGGGAGACATCGACACCTTCAGTACGAGCTGCGTCGATCATGGAGATGAGTTCGGGAGCTCGACCTTTGTTCTCGGGAAAATTGAGGGTAGCGTGAGTGAGGTCTGGGTAAGGAGATGAGTGTTCGCACCGGTCAGGGGGGCCAAGAGAATGACGCACGGACTGGGCAACCCGTACTTCTTCCCAGATCCAGCATCTCCCCGTAGCTTTCAATCGCTCGAAACCCATAGCTTCGATGGTGTGGTGCGTAATATGCTCCAGGATACTCGTCTGCCAGCGTTCGACATAGTACAGCGAGCTCCGAGTTTGAGGCGTACATTCCGGGTGTATAGGTGAGACCGCTACAATGGTTAACATCCACATAAGTTAGGACTTGGGTCAGGATATTTGGATCCCACGATCACAGGTCGACCCTGGAGGTACAAGAGATGGAAGGTCAGGGCAAAGGACCATAGCAAATGTGGACGCTGGAGCAGCTTTGAAGGATATTTGATTTGGGAATCCGGAATGTCGAAAATTGACATCAAAGCGGAACCCACCTGGACATCCCAATCGCCCCCTCATCCATAGCCTCCCTCAACAACCTCACCTGATCCTCAATCTCCTCTTCCGTTGCAGTCTTCTCACGAGGTCCACAAGCCAATAACCTCAAATTTCCCTGAATCGCACCTCAATCAGCTCGTCCAAACTCTCCCCCCTTCGTCCCTTGCTCCTCTCACCCAAACTCACCTGTGGAACGAGCATAGCCACGTTCGTAGCCGTATGATTCCTCTCCAAACAATCAAGGTAACCCTTCACGCTATCCCACTCAAACATCCCAATTCCCTTCAACGAGGTCGAGCACTCCTCATCTGTCGGATTCCCATTCCATCCTGCTATCTGATCACGAATTGCTCCGAGTTCGGACTTCGATCGAGTCGGTGCGTAAGAGATCCCATCCTGTCCTACTACCTCCGTCTAATGGGTGTCATCAGCACCATAGTAGACCTGGATTAGGCTGGGAGGAAAGGACGTACAGTGCATCCCTGGGATATCTTGGGTTCGTGATCCGGATGAGTGAGGAGGTATAGGTCGGAATGGGCGTGCATGTCGATGAATCCTGGTGTGAGATAATGTCCCTTGGCGTCGATCATTCGTGTATCGGGAGGAAGAGGAAGGGTAGATGTGCTGCTTCCTGAAGGGGAGATCTTGGTGATCAAGCCAGAGGAGATTAGGACGTCTGCTTCGTATGGGCGTGTGGAAGGGTCGCCAGTGATTACGGTTGCTGAAGTGAAGAGGATATCGGATTTGTTTCGAGGTCGGTTGGCAAGGTCTGACATGATAGTCAATGTTTTTAGTGGTAAAGCGGGTGTGTCGCTTGAGGGAAGCGATATAAATTGAGGAACAGAAATGGAATGATGGAAGGTGGGCAAAGGTAGGGGTAGGATTGGGTCCGCTATCTTATATCCTTCGCTGCAGGGTAGAAAGAGCCGTCATTCGAAAGGAGGTTCACGAAGGCGGCTGGGAGAAGTCCGTCAAGTCAAAACGATGAAGTACTCGTAGTGAAAGATATGGGAAGAAGCGCGCTCGACATCGTTTCATTTGAGCGAGGTAAAATATAAATCCATTCCGGAGAAGCCTGCTCCCTGTGGCTCGTTGGGTGGGGGCCAGTTTACGGCTATTAGCGGTCCGGGTAAGATCCGGGGGAAAAAGATCTAAATCTCGGTACTCGAGTACTCGTACTAAGCTTCTAAGCCGCTGACCTTACCTCTCAATGGGTCCCTCTTACCATGCCGATAGCCCTGATGTTTATCTCGGTGCCACAGGCGAGTGGGTAAAGTGGGGGGACTGGAGCGGAAGCGTGTCCGCACCTTCTTCCTAGGTACCGAGGTTGATCGCATCGTCCAGCTTGTCTCACAAATACTTCGCATCATCGTCAAAGCGATATGACGGAAGTGTACCGACGGCAAATGGAAGATGCCCAGCCTATCGGCCTTGGTCGAGCAGATAGCAAATCCTCGAAAACGAGGCACGACATCGAGACCGTCAAGGGGGTTTCCGACATCGAGGGCCTTGCTGCGAATATCAATCACGCTGCACATTCACGGGTATGGACTTTTGAATGACGTTTTATGGTAGAGCTGATGATGTGAAGTCAAGATAGGATGCTGACGAAAATGGATTTTCGGGATCTTGCCGGTTTTGGCGACCGTCTATCTCTTCAATGCGCTTGACAAGTCAGTCATCTTTTCGAGCGAGACCACGGTCTGACCTGATGATGTAGAGGGAATATCTCGAAGGTCAAAGACTGGCGAGTCCCCTCCATCGATCCATGCATACCAAGCTGACAACCTATACAAATGGTATCGATACAGGTCTGTATAGTCGAGGTCTTATCACGTGACTTGCTGATTTTGTAGCGGGAACAGACCTCGGTTTGGTCGGTATTCATTACGCTTGCTTCTCTTGAGCTCCTCGTCGTCGTAACTGACGTTGAACAGATGCTCTCTACTCATAACTATATTTTTAACTACCTTTGTGCTTGTGTGGCACACCTTCATCGATTTGTAAGTTCTCAAAGGACCAGAAGACACCGGACTGACCTCTTGAGATAGTGGCCAAACGATATTCCGCGGCCCGCATCATCCCCCTCATGATGCTAGGCTTTGGTACCTGTTCTATTCGTACCGCTGCTGTGACCATGTGTGTGTATGTTCAAGGGTAGTGGAGACGAGAATCTCAAGGTTATGCGATAGGTTGCCGTCAGTCGTCTTCTACTTGTCCCAATTTTAGACGAGGGGAAGATGGGATATCCGAGATCGGCGAGCGTGTGAGTCCCCTCGACCTCCGCCACCCTCCTTTCGCTTCTGCCCTCCTTCTGTCTTCTCGCCTCCTTACGTTTTCTTGCCTCCCTACCCTCGACACCCATCCTCCCCTTCCCCTCACTCCCTTCCCTGTCCTCACCCTTCTCGTCTCTTATCTTCCCCCGGCCCGGTCTGTCCCCCTTTCTCGTCTGTACAAGGCATTGGAGACCCTATCCGCCTTTTTACGACCGGGCTAATATCGCCCCCTCAAGATTGTCATTCGCGACGCCTTCCTCCCATTCATCCAAGAATGACGATACGTAGTCTGGACCGCTCTCGCTCTCGCTCTCGCCCCTAGCCAGTTTCAGCAATTTCTCCCTCAAATCGTAGGTCGGCTCGGACATAGCACCGTCCAGACGAACTTATACACAGTGGCGCCGGTACGTTGTGCCCTAGTCTCAGCGTCATCGATGTTATGCTGATTACGGATGATGCAGAATGTCGTCGGAACCGTCTTCTTGGTCGGTTTCACGCAAAGTAGTGATTTCTTCCGAGAGAGAAGCCTGCATGTCGAATATCCGCTACTGGTCACAATGATCGGTATGTTCTGTCCTGCGCCTGTGTACTGTTTCCTGGGTTGCACAGGATTCATCATTCTCGGTACGATTGACGTTCTGAAAAACAGGGGTGTAGCATATTGCGAGTCTCCTTCCAAAACCAGTCGATATATTTCCTTCGTTCCCCCTTGCGATTTGTCCAAGATGCTTTCATGACATGAGAGCTGACGAAAATCGGCCAGCGCCTTCTTCCTGCTTTTCATAGGCAGCAACACCCCTCAGTGATGCTCTCAGTCTGGTATTCGAACAACTCAATATCCGAGAACAAGCGTGTCATTCTCACCGGGGTCATGGTGGATATAGCCAACGCGTCCGGTCTCATTTCAGGCAATATCTTCTAGGTATGCAGGAATCTTAACCATTAGCGTAGTCGGCTTGATTGAGAGGGTGAGTCTGACTTGGAGTTTAGGCCAAGGACGAAACAGAATACATTCCAGCACTGGCCGCATCCGCAGTTTTCGGGGGACTGACCGTCGTCGTCGCTCTCACCTTCGGGATGTACATGCGCTTCGACATTAGGCGACGGAACAAGGCACAAGGTTTACCGAGGGACTATGGAAGCAGAGCCGTCCCGACCGAGCATTTGAACAAAGGTCCGAAGAGCGACGGCTTTAGGTATCTCTATTAGTTGTAACAATGCGGAAGAAATCAATCATGATTCCATGGCAGCGTCATCATGAACATTACCGCTAGCCATGTATGAGGTGGGTGGGAATTAATCGGCACTAAGCACTACTCGGTAAAAGTTAAAACGCCCTCCGCTAAGGAATACTGAATCGATGCCTCGCTAATAGTGCCGGTCGCTCAACACTGCTCCTCCGTCTCCGTCCCGCATCTGCACCAATCAGCCGCCACAACAATCCCGAATTATCCCTCTCAATCTCCTCTCCTCCACTCAGTCTATCCGCGGTACATGCAATAAGGTCACTGACGCCTAGCTCTAGGGCGTCGAGACGTGTTGGCGAGGCTAGGATGGTATCGAGGAGGATGGTGGTTAGGTGAGAGAGGTTCTCGGAAGCGGGTTGAAGGCGATCGTCTTTTGAGGAGGCCCAGGCGTAGGCCCAGCAGACGAGCTGAGACGAGGCATCAGCATGGAGCTTTTGCCAGGCGAAGGGAGATAGGCGAGTTCTAGCGAAGAGAGACATGTGTGTGCCGAACAAAGAACGATCTGTCGCCTCAAGGCTAGTAGAAGAAGCGGTTATGAAGATGGGAGAGGGAAGCACATGAACGATGGAAGGAAGGCGGAACGGAGGGTAAATGGTTCAAAAGCGAAAAGAGTAGCGCATGATAGGCGGTAAACCCGCGGAAGCTGGACTTACCGTAGTCAGGAACACTGTCCAAGGCGAATACACGCCCCAATCGGCAAACAGGCTCTGCCGCAGGTACCGAGCAGACTGCCACAGGCAAGTCCACGCGTCCTCGGTCTTTGACCAGAGTCGAAGCCGTCGTTTCGCATCGGCGTATTGGCGAGGACCGATCGATGCGCCGCAGATCGACGTCGCACCTGCTGCTACCTGGAGCATCGGGCTAAAGATGATCAGTATAATGCGCCAGGTAGGGGAAGTATTTTAACGGGAGATTATGGGGAATCGGCGGAGCACTGATAGGCATCCAGGAAAAGGGGTTTGAAGGTGAGATGGAGATGTGCGTTCCGCCGAGACGAGGTATGTGAGGACGAAGTAAGGAGATTGCTACTCACATGTCCGAGAGCACCGAGATGATACTGATAGCGAAAGTATCCCTCATATCCTTCATCTCAATACCCGGTTGAACATGGTTCACACCCATCTCCCAAGCAGCTCGCAGATTGATTACCGCTAGCGTCCAGTCAGCCTCACCTCCTGGTCAAGGGTGAACCCTTACCGTTGAGCACGATCGCCCTCCAGTGTTTCGTCCCTTCCCTAAACCGAATCCCCATCCCTCCTCTCGTCCGACAATCCCAAGCAATAGCCATGAGACCGATCAAAATCATCTCAACACCTAACGAGTTCTCCAGATCCATTCGAAACGGCAGTCTGTGTTCCGCCGCTAATGCCGACAAGATCGAAGCCGAATACCCCTCGCTAACCACATTGACTTGAAACTCCGGATGTAAGCCCGGAAGGTATCCCGATCGAGGTTTCTTCGCGATGGATGCAGAGGGTGAAGGCGGTTCTCGTACTCTGAACCAATCGGCAGCAGTAGTCGCTTCCCATTGATTCCTCGGACAAGGCAAGTTGATATTATGAGCGAATATGCTCAACTGTCGACTTGGATGTTGGTTCCAGAAAGCTGACAACTGAGTGTCGATGAGCAAGACACAAAACGCCGCTCGTCTCCTCTCTTCATCTTTCGCCCAGACCGCCCAAGCTTCCTCTTCCTGCGCCTCGTTTTCCGGTCTGCCCACCACGCCGATCCCCTTCTTCCTCGAATGAGCGACCATGACGGGCCACATACACTGCGCGACGAACTGACTCTCCGCCGTCGAGTACCATGTATCGTGCACATGACAGAGGCAGAACGCTTGAAGGGTAGAGATTGGCATTTCAAGTCCGCAATCCTGAACGAGGACACCTCGGATACGCTGAACGATCTTCCGATGTGAGAGGATGGGTCGGGAAGGGAAGTGGGTGCGACCGACAATGTACATCATGGCGACGAGTTCGGGAGGAGAGGTGAGGAGTTCGAGCGTGCCACGGTGGATGAAGGGGAATGTTGGGGAGATATCGCTCCAGTAGTGGTGGAGGGATTCAGTGAGCTGGGCGAGGGTGATTTCGAGGTCCTACGGGGAGCGAGTATCAGCGAGGGTCGAATTATCATTCTCTTAGCTGAAGCATCTCGATCGCTAAGTCTACCTGCTTCGCCTGGGGCTATTTCCTGATCTCGAGGCCTTATCCCGGGTTCTACTTCCTTCCCTTCTCACGAGCTCCCACTTTCAACGTATCCCTCGATCGCCCTCAGAAACCCACGGTCGCAGCATCAGACACTCACCGGGTACGTCCTCTGCAATCTATCAACCAAATGTTGACCAACCACACCCTCCCCACCCCTCTCCGCACTCTCCTGCATCCCCATCCTAGGCGTCAACCCTAACCCCATCCCACTCCCAGTCCCACTTCCTAACCCACCACTCCAACCACGATGCACTCCGCCAGCCGGCTCACCGAACGGCGGCGCCAACGTATCATGTAACAACGCTTCCCATGGATCAGGTGGCCAGAGCCCAAACCCCCAATCTGGGTTATCGGAGATAACGAAGTCCGGCGTCGGTAGGGGTAACGAGAGGGTTTGAGATTGGTTTGAATGAGGATGATTGGTAAGGGTATGAGAAGGCTGGGAAGGGTCGGAGGATTCGGATGTTCGTCGTCGTTTGGATTGGGAGTAAGCTTCGTCCCCGCATATCCCTCGTTTCTCGTGACGTTGGAGCAGGTCGAGACGTTTGAAAGGGCGATTGCATGTCGGACAGTGAAAGTTGGGTACGGAATCTGCCCGATGTTCGATTGTATCAGTCAGCTTGATGTCAGGCATGGTTTGTGGAAGTGAGGAAAGTAAGGCTTGAGAAGGGAACTGACGATTTGCGGAATGTCGTATCAGGTGATCCTGAACGATATCACAGTCAGCTCTAAGTAATGGAGTTAAACAGTAGGTCCGACAAAAAAAAAGGGACATACCTTCCTTGTGAACTTCTTGTCACATCCTTCATGCTCACACCTATACTCACTGGGCCCCGCTTCCATCGTAAGTCGATCTGTTTGATGTTGTCGTATCGCACGGAAGGTGGGGCTTTGGGGTGGGGGTCAAAAAGGAGATTAGTTTCCGTGCCCAGCCGCGAGTGATCGGGAAAGGCGGAAATAGGAACTAGCTTGATCAGGCAAGTGTGGCACAGTCTGACTACTGTAATCACGATGGTCCCTCGGGAAACGGTTATGGGAACCTTCACTGATAATGGCGGACGGATGAACCGGCGCAGTAGGCCTTAGCTAGCGGTAAGATTCGTCGGCTAGACGGCATGCTACTACCGCCAATTAGAATACTACTCGATTGCGCAGGTCCAAGGATTCGATCGATATTCACACCACGTTTCTTGATCCCAGCCTGCTGCCTAACTAGACTGCACCACCCTACCCTCTCGTCCCTCAACCATTATCCACTTGATCATCCCTCGAAATCTTCACGAACCATGGCAGCCACCATCGACCGATGGCCCTCTCTCCGTCGTTCAACCCCAGACTCAACCATCTCCACCCCATCGTACCCGGCCCGAGTCCTTCTAAACATCTACGGCTACTCGCGTATCTTCCTCTCCATCTTGTTCACATTCCCCGTCCTCATCGCTCGACACTACCTCTTCGGTCCACCACTCCTCCCATGGATGCCACTCATCACCCTCCTTCTCACACGTTACGTCAAGCTCCTAGGAAATTACCTCCGGATCCGACCACCCGTGATCGATCCGGAAGAATGGGTGATCCCGACTGTACCTTGGAAGCTGATGGTGGAAGGTAGGAGAGGGGAGGTGGTTGATATTGTTAGGTTAGCGCCGGTTGGGAAGGAGTGGAGACAGGGGATAGCTGTTTGTGAAGGTATTGAGGGGGTTGAGAGGCCAGGTTTCATGCTTACTCCTCCTGGAGCGGTTGGGAAGGGTTTAGAACAGGCGAAGGAGGGTGAGAGGGTCATCTTGTATTAAGTGGGAGGGTGGGTCGGAATACAAGCCCATCTATCATGGGCCGATACTGATGACTCATGTTGCAGAGCTTATACCGTGGTTCACCCGATCCAGTACCCATTCTTGTGGCAGAATGCCAAAGCCCTTCAATGGCGGGCCTTCGGTACGTTCACCATACCTATGCGGTTCGCTCAGTATCCCAAATCATTGCTGATCTCCCTTCCTTTACCAGGCGTCAACTATCGCAAATGTATCACCGACCAACACGGCTACCCCGCACCACTCCTCGACGCTTTCGCAGGATACCTCTACCTAACCCGTACCCTCCACTTCTGACCACACAACATCCTCCTCATGGGCGACAGCGCAGGTGGCCACCTCTGCCTCTCCCTCTCTTCGTTACCTATCCGACCTAACCCCTTCTCTCCCTCAACCAGGATCCATCGCTCTCTCTTCGCCATGGTGCGACTGGACCTCTTCCTTCCCCTCCCGAAAACACAATGCTTCGTACGATTATCTAGCTCCGACTACGGGTAGCAACGCCATCACGATCGCAACGAGGTTTTACACGATCGTTGCTAGGAGGGATCCTTATTTCTCCGCTGCGTCGACACCGGTCGGGGGGTTTCAGTATTTGAAGAAGGAAGGTGTGAGGGTCTACGTGATGGTTGGGACTTTAGAGGCTTTGGTGGATTAAGGTGAGGCTTTGGGGGATGAAGGTGTGGCTTTGGCGAAGAAAATGGAGAGGGATCGGGTGGAGGTGAAATTATATGAGGTGAGTCGCGCACTCCCTGTCGAGGGGATCTTTGGATACTCTTGATCCCGTTGTCGACATTTCACTTGATAGGTCAAGGATGGACTACACGACGATGCAGTCGCTCAGTGGCCAGGATCGAACGCCTGGGAAATATGGAGGGAGGATATCAAAGAGTTCGTCGGGGTTTTCGGGACGAGCGTCGTCGAGTCGCAAAGCGCCGAGACGGGTACCACGGTGTTGATGAAGGAACCGCTCGATTACTAGGTGGTTTAAATGCGAGGGAATCACAGCGGATATACTAGGAATGTAAAAAGTTCAGTTAGTTAGATACTAAGCATATGCGTGATTTCCCCTTCCGTTTCTGTAATCTGACATTCGAAACTTTTCCGTTTGTTTCCAATCGCTGGAAGGTGAAAAGATATTGCAAGCTGTAATCATTAGCTTTACTTCGCGTGGCGCTTGCCAGATTGTTTGATGTCCCGATGCTTTATCACACTTCCATATCATTCCCAGGTCTCTCCTCTCAAAGCTGGGTCCCTTCATCGTGTCCGAGATGGACGAACTTTGCGATCCAGTCTCCCGCCCTCTCAAGCATAATCATCCACATGCCGACTAGCAGGCCTAGTCATTCCCCCTACTCCAATACTACCACCAACTCCAACTCCACCTTCACCTCCACCTCCAACTCCACCTTCACCTCCACCTCCACCTCCACCACCCACCCCAATACCCATTCCGATTCCCCTTCCTATGCCTGCAGCGATCCTCAGCCCTTCCCCTTCCCCTGCTCTATCCCTATCTCTATCTCTATCCCGATCCCGAAACTCATGAGAAAAATACACCTTCCCAGCCCAAGCTGAAGCGTGACTGTCCGGAGTAGGGTTCAGCAGTGTTGGGATACCCAACGGCGGGACTGGAGCAGTTTGAAGGGAAGTGAGGAGTCGAGGTGCTAGGAGGGTGAGAAGGTCGAAGGGGGTTGCTTGGTGGTGGATCCCGCTTGTGTACTGGTTTCCTGGATCGGCTGGAGACACTGGAAGGGAGAGGAAAAGCGCCTGTTGGAGTCGGGAGAGACGACGACCATCTAACGTATCTGGGAAGGACAGCGACTCCTGCTCAGATCGTTGGGAAGGTGTAAAGGCGAGACGGAGCGGGTCGTTTGAATCGAGATGCGAGACAAATGGTTGGGCGAGTTTGACCGCTGCAGGCCAGCACGATTGCCCATCCACGATCGAGGTAGTCGCTTCCAAGAGCTTCTGGACCACTGTTCGAGCATGACTTTCCGGGAACTTAAGCGTCCGATCCGAACCTTTCACTTTCGAGATGATCGCCAGTCTAGGCATGATCCTAGCGACGTGGTCACAGGCGATCGGATCGGAGTACATTGTTGAAGCTTCCAAAATGTCCAGTACCAGCTCTAAACACTTCTTCGACTCCTCGTCTACCCCTTTCGCCCATTTGTCCGCGTACTCGAGCAGAATCGCTAGGTTCGTCCTCTCCCTCCCTTTGCCGATTTCCAAGAGATCATCCCCCGTCCCTTCGGCAAGGATCATTAGAGCGCCTCGGCCCAGCTCCAAGTGTGTCCACGCAGCTTCTCGGCCACCTTGAACGAGCTTCTTGAGTGGATGAGAATGTGGGAGGTAATGTCGTAGATTCGGATGTAGCGCATAACTCGGGTTCGCGTATAAGCGGTGCAGTAGAGGCTGAGCGGGGTAGGACGGTAATGACAACAAGAATGGCAAGGCGTTTGGATGCTCGAGTAGTTGAGGTAGGATAGGCTCGATATCTGCGAGTAGGTCGAGAGTGTCCAAAGCGCCTTCTCGTATTGATCGAGGCGTCTCGTCGGAGAGGAGGTCGAGGAGGGATAGGATGCTGCCAGCCCAGGAATACAGCCATGACCAGTCTTCTTTATCCCTCTCGATAACGATGGGATCGAACCCTGGTGATGCAGGGGAGATGCGGTTTGGAGAGGAGGAGGGATGACCGTAGATGGAGAGTGTGATCAGTTCAGCAGGTGATTGAAGAATGACGAGTCGAGTCGTGACCTACACCACATCAGCTTGCGAAGCGCAGCCAGGAAGAGCGCAGCCAGTAAGCATCGCGGGGACAAAGAGTTGCGGAGGAGCATACTCACTCCTTCAGGCATGTTGAAGGGATAATCTAAATCCCATTCCGCCTGTACCACCTTGATCTCCATTGAAGCTAGCGCGTTGACGGGTACCGAATCCGATACGTTTAGAAAGAGTTGGCCTGTCCATTCTGAGGGGTAGGTACATCTTCCTTAGGCATGAGTATAGGTGACATGCAGGGGGAACGTGCCTACCCTGGACCGGTGAGAGAAGATACGCCTTCGGGAGTTATACGGATTGAGCTGATTCGGATTGGGGTTGGGAAGCGGATCGTCAGGAGGGTTGAATCGGTTGAAGTGGGGTAAGGTGTTGCTGATGGGTTCTGATAGAGCAGTTGAGGGACTTGTGACATAGCGGGAATCACTGAACTGGGTGAGCACTACATATTGCTAGAGAGGTGAAGGGGTGAAAGAGTCGAAAATGTCAGAATGCAAAGACGTCATGGATCTTGATATTTTTGTTAAATTCGGACGGAAGGGTCTCTGACGTTCCTCAATGACTAGAATCCATACACATTGTATAGCTCAGTTATCTCCCTCAGTCTCCACGTACACTACTCCTGCCGCCGCCTACCATCCCTGTCGTATATCGCCTGGAAAGCGGCAGAAGTAGGAGTCATACTCGAAATCCTTTCGTGTGGACTGCCACCTTCCATCGAAGCAGCAGTAAAAACAGAATCAAATGACTCGCTCGACGAATACAACCCTCCGTTCAATCAAGATACAAACAGTGTCAGAGCCCCTGAATGATGATGCCTGGTTACAACCGAAATATTCACTTATTAACAAGGGACGAAAGCCCCGATGATGTTACGGCTACAGCAATTGGGCTCATCACCCATACGGGACGAACGACGCACTAGGAAGTCTAGACAAATGCGGAGGTATCAAGGACGATGCGGCGACAGAGAGAAAGGCGTTCTTTCACCCGGCAAGTGAATCATGGAATAGCTAGAGACGTATCATCAGCAGCATCAGGAAGGGAGCTGATGCATACCGAGCTCATACTGCAACAAGACCGTAGGAAACCCCTTGATAATCAAAATCGTTCATCAAAATCGTTCGGGATCGTTGACACCCTTTATCAGCGGTATAACATCTAAAACTCGAGGGCTTCGCCTTCCGTTGATCATTGATGAGGTCCGCTTTATGAACAAGTATAAAAAGCAGTACTTCCCGTCAATCTCTCTCTCATGCGTACTTCTCCCTCAATCGCCAAAGACGTCGACGGTATCCGATCCCGCTTCCCATTCCATCGTAGCGTTCTGCATCATGGGAGATACTCGCCCTTCAATTTCCGATCGAGCTCCAAGAACAGCGTCCAGTCCAGCCAAGGCCCCTTCGTGCCGCCAACACAACCCGCCATGGCATGACGTACCCTTCGCCCACGAATGGCGGTAAAGGCCACACAAGCTTGTGGCATTCAGCGGGCCGCAGACGGGCAACGGCCTATCCGTGCGCGGAGGTGGTGTTCCGTGGCACAATGATCCGACAGGTCAGCCACCCCTTCAACGTGGCGGCAGAGACGATGGGAGAGAACATCACCGGATGCAGTCATGGGACTTGTGAAGAAATCGGGAAATGTTGCGGTGTTTACAGATACAGCCCCTTTGTACATATTCTCTTGACACGATTGAGACTCTTATCTGCTATTCCCCGATGCATATCCGTTTTCACTGCCGTCCATGGGCACGTGAAGGTAGGCTTGCTGAGCAAATTAAACGCGTACGATGGTCAGCGTGCTAATCTTGCCTCAACGGAAGTTCAGCCACTTTGGAACCGCTTGACGTTGTGCCCATGACTATCTCCTTTGACAAGGCTAGCGCGATGTGAAATGCTTGCGACTCTCCTTCGCACCGCACCTCCCTTCCATAGCCATCATTGCCTGATTACTTCTGCTTTTGCAGAGTCCTTCGTTACCAGAAGGCAGGAGTCAAACGAACCGTACACCTTGAATCGAAATCGTCTTACTGTCCGGGGGAAAGATGTCGCCGGACTGTGTTTTGGAAGCTGTGAAAGACCGACCACCAAGAGGCGAGATTCGCTTGAACCGAGGCGCGGCTATGTGATCGCTGTTCTCTTCGTCCGAGCCATGTGAGACGGCAACGTGGTCGCATCGAGGTTTCTCGACACCGCGACTTACCGATATGGATAAGATTATGCCTAACCCAAGAGATCGACGCCCCCATCGCACGTCCAGACTCGAGACCGTCGGCGAAGCGTCGTGCGTTTAAGTCGAAAACCTCACGAATCGAAGATCGCTCCGAACGCCGGTACCTTCCTACTCTCCATAGCGAAAACCATATCCCTCGTCACCCTCGGATTACTAAAGATAGCGATGGCCTCCGCATCGATCTCCTTGTACAAAGCATAGGTGAGCGCTTCAAGATCCGGCTGTCCAGTCACCTTCGTATCGATGATAACCGCCTTCGGATCGGAAATAAGTACACTCGCCAAGATCTCCTTCCCATAAGTCTGTTCAGGTGATCTTGCACTCCATAATACTCGAACAGGATGGTCCGGTTGAGATTGAAGGAAGGAGAGACATGGACCGATCCCTGAACCTGTTGTGACGATGACGATTGGTTCGAAGAGTGAAGCGATCCTCAAGACTCCGGTAGTAGGTGCACCTTTCAACCAGATTTTTGCGGGAGGGTTATTGATGATCGCACGGGTCCAGTCACCGGCGTTGGAGATGATGACGGAATATCCTTTTTGGCCTTCTCGATTGGGGATGGTAGCGAATGCGTGGTTCTCCGTCAGGAAATCGTGACTCAGACGAGCGCCGACGCAGCTTCGTTGGGTACGATCGTCGAACCAGAGGCGAGTGGCGTGATTGGAAAGCTTTTGAGCGTTGACGGGAACACGGCGAAGGTACAGATAAGGATGGATGATGAAGCCGGTGATTATTATCAGAAACCAAAAAGCGGGAGTCTTGATGAGAGCCTTTCCGGTATTATCGTTCGAAGTGATGATAGCGATGATGATGATCTGAGCCCATACCAGTCCGATCGCCGTATAACCACCATATCGATGGATATTCTCCCACGCATCATGGTACCGATTCCGAAACATCGGATATGCAGTTCCGATCATCGAGAACAAGACGAGAGCCGTGACGCTCGACATGGCGGCCATAGCGTTGCCAATACCTGTCCCGGGCCTGAACTGGCGACATGTCTGGACGGCATAGAAAACGAGCCATGCGAAGGAGCAGTCAAGTCACCCCTGGTCAACTGCGCAGTGTGGATGAAATCGGCACCCAACGAACACTACGTGACCTTCTTCGGGATCAGACACCGGATGACCTCCAGACATCTCTCAAAGCTATTCAACCCGAAGACACCGCGGTACTCATGCAGACGTCCGGCACGACGGGTCTTCCAAAGATGGCGTCACGTACACACCGGTCGTACATCGTAGAGCTGAGTGCGATCCAAGATCATCACACCGACAAACCCTACCCAGTCCGACGACTCTTCTGCACACCAATCATCCACGCATTCTGTTTCCCTGAAGTGATCTTTAACTCCCTCCGACTGGGCCTCACCACGGTCATTGCAAAACGATTCGACGACACCTTCGCACAACTCATCCACGATCACAAGATCACCGAGATATTCGTCGCTCCACCTATCTTACTTCGTCTCTCCAATCACAAACAACTTCACCCTCTCCTTCAATCCCTTCGATGTATTTTCTACGCAGGATGTCCCCTAACCCAATCACTTCGTCAACAATCTCTTCGAATGTTTGTTAAGCCACCCCGGATAGTTCCTGTTTATGGGATGACGGAAGGAGGATGGTTCACGACGATGAAATACCCTGAAGAAGATGATACGGGATCCGTCGGTCGACCTGTTCCAGGATACATACTCCGAGTCAACGAGTCCTCATCATCCACTTTGACGCTCGAAGACGGTCCAAAGATCGGCGAGCTACTAGCCCAAGGTCCTCCGATCATGAGCGGGTATCTCAACAACGCCACAGCCACAAAAGAAGCCTTCACCCCGGACGGTTGGTTGAGAACAGGTGACATCGGTTACATCAACTCCGGCAAGATCTACCTAATCGACCGAGCGAAAGATATAATCAGAGTCAACGGGTTTCAAGTTGCTCCAGCCGAGTTGGAGAACGCTTTGACCCGATTGGAGGACGTTCAGGACGCAGCTGTCTTTGGTGTAGGGACGGATGTGAATGAACATCCTCTGGCTTGTGTTTTGAGGAGGAACGAGGATGTGACGGAGGATATGATCATTGAGCATTTGAGGATGGAGTTGGCTGGGTATAAGGTTTCGCATTGCGAGATCAGGTTTGTGGATAGTATACCGAAGAGTCCGGCTGGGAAGATCTTGAAGAAGGTTCTGAGGCAGCAGATGGCGGTTTCTTTTCTTCCGCCCGGTGATGCATGATCGATTGATTGATCAACGTAACTCGCCCTTCTCGCGATGATCAATCTGGTTCATGAGATCGCCCCTCTTTATACAGTAAGTGGCGCCGCCTTCGTCGAGTGATATTGTGTACAGCGAGGGTTTCATCGGTGACTATGGTCACTCCGTCCCCCAACCGGTTGAGTCTCGTCAGTACGCCTGGTCTGGGACGGCTCTTCCGATTTGAGAAGCTCTTACTGCTATTAAGATGACAAGAATTGAGTACGACCTGAATTATGGGAAGGGCCAAATCGAAGACATACAAACCAGGCTTATGTCTTCAGTCCTCTTCCATACTTCTTCAATAGAAGTGTATCTCTTATCTCACTTAAGAATCTATCTAGACCATTCCAGTTCTCATCCCAGAGCTGAACCTAACGAATCGACCGAAGTCTGTTCTGTGCTTTTGGTAGGATCGGTGAGAATGGTTCGACGGGGTTGAGGGAAATGAGAACCCCCCGTCTCATCTCTGCTTGTATAGTGTAACGTTGTTGGAGTTGACAACATGAGTTCGGTGGACGAAACTTATCTCAGATGTACGTGGTTCACGGGAGAAGATGTGGGGGAGGTGAAGGGCGGGCGAGTTCTTCGCTTTACAGTATAATTTTCCCTGGCATAACGGTAACTTAAGTTACATCAACTCCACACAGCCACGTGTCTCGGCGCTACATACATATGAGACTCCCCATTTTTAAGCCGTTCCGTTACCGTAAGCGGGCCAGGACCAGCCCCGATTGCATCGGGATGACGCGATACTTTAGCCCTAATTACGGCTCAAAGAAGCAATTTTACGATTCCGATACTACTGATTTTCTCTCTGAGCCCATCAGACGCTCGTCCCACCGTTACTTCAAAGGAACTGACGACGAAGTAAGACATAAATCAATAATGCATATTCTCATGTCGGTCACTCCAATTCACTCTTCATTCATCCAGTCATCATGTCGCGACCACTGGAAAAGAGACAGGCTGGGATTCCTATGAACAACAACGCGACAGATATTTGGTTCGCGCCTGGAGACGCGATCAATTCAACAGCCGCTTTCAACCATGCGACCCACCTCGAACAACAGGCATATACCGCCAACAGGTGGTTATTCGTCGCCATGATGATCGTCCTCCTCATTTTTGTTCTCCTCCAATTCCCACATACTTTGATCCGGATGAAGTGGAGTCGACACTGGTGGTGGAATTTCAAACTCCTTCATCCAACTCCTTCCGACCTGGTTGAAAGGAAACAATCCGGATACAGTGCGCCTCCACATCGAACGAGCGAGGCCGAGCACGGCCAATCGAAACCACCTTATCGACTCCGACATATCTACTACCCTATCCCAATATACCGAGTACCCCTCTTCGACCTACCGCTAAAAGACTTCCTGATCATCCTCACGATCTGGTTGGCAGGTTGCGGTGTCGCAGGATGGTGTCAAGCTTCTTTCCTCACCGATGCTAGTCGTTCTACACTGGTGGTCATGTTCCTCATGGCTCTCACCGCTGGACTTGGGATCAAGGCAGGAGGAGTAGGGACTTGGTTGGTCTATGGTTACACCGCTGTGAATTTCGCACATCGATGGACTGGACGTTTGGTCGTTGTGCTTTCGACTTTACATGTCGCGGCCTACCTCGTGGTGTTTTACAAGGATGGGGGTGAGTTCGATCCGTTCACCTAGTTCCCTAGCTCAAGATATGATGCCGAGTTGGACTCAATGCTGATAGAAGGAATAGTCGCAAAGGAACAGATGGCGAAACCCGCCAATTACCTCGGAGCAGTAGCGTATGGTGGACTATGCCTCACCGGTATCATGTCGATCGGATGGATCCGTAAGCGCTGGTGGCTAGTGTTCAAGTTCGGTCATCACGTAGGTCCACCTCACCGTTCCTCACTTTCATCTCGCTTGGCCTCACTTCTTTGCTAACGTAATTCAGTTTGGCATCCTCCTCCTCCTCGCTGGACTCAATTACCACTCTGGCGACGTAATCCCTTACCTCCTAGCCATCTGGGGCTTAATCATCATAAACACCCTCATCCGTTCCCTCACAACACGTCTCACCACCGCTACCCTCCTAGCTCTACCCGGCGCAGAATCGACTCTCGTCAATTTCCCGGCACTGACGAGGGGTTTTACTCCAGGACAGCACGTGAGGATAAGGATGTTTGGTCTGGGTTGGAGGAGGTTCTTCGAGAGTCATCCGTTCACGATCGCTAGTCCTGATGGAGGTGGGACGGAGGGGGTGCAGTGTGTGGTCAAACGCTCTGGGGATTGGACGACGGATCTGTACGGGTTAGCTGCGGGGTATGAGGGTGGTCTGACGGTGAGATGTACGGTCGAGGGGCCTTACGGTGAGTCTTACCTTTTTTACGATCTCTGCTGGAGCTTTGTGAAGCTTTGTGAAAGAGATTTAGACTGATTTTCTCGTGTTCAGGTGGACCAATCAATTTTATCTTCCCGGCTTTCTCATCTGTCCTCGTAGGAGTCGGTGGATCTGGAAGTGAGTCCGAACTCCACTTTGATTGTGTATACAAGCTGATGAGGAGTAGTATCGTTCGGCCTAGGAGTTATACGTGGATTAATACACGATATCAGACGAGGAAGAGCCGCTACGAAACATCTCACCCTCGTGTGGACTGTCCGAAGTCGAGGTGAGTGTCCAGTCTTTCGCCTTCAGGAAGTAGGCTGATGGTCGCGCAGAAAACCTCGAAGCCCTCGTTCCTCATTTCGAAGCGATCCTCGCATCCACTTCGGGTATTGAGATCGTCCAACCAGATTTCCACCTCGACCTCATCCTCTGCTTCACCGCTCAAACCAATGCCCTACCCAGCAAGCTCCAGGCTGAGAGCACGATCACACTCCCCATCAAACTCGAGAGTAAGACCACCACTACGCTCGATACCCTGAGTAGCCTTGCCACACCACTCTGTCGAATACAGATTCTGGACCGGCGACCGGATCTAGCGGGAATTTTGGACGAGGTAGTGAAAACCACTTCGAGCGGTGGAGTCGGAGTAGGAGCTTGTGGACCTGTCGCGCTGATCGAGTCGGTTGAGAGACTCGTCAATGCCGTCGAGAGGGAGGAGAGGAAGAGGGTTGGAGGCGTGGAGGTTCATGCCGAGCAATTTTCTCTGTAGCATAGTGTTTGCATCGTGTATCGTGTATGACCTCAGTATGACTTTGTGAGTCTTTTGGGATATAGATGGATGGATGTTTGACGAGTCTTGACGGGAATCTACGTGATCATAACTGCATTTTTTTCGCCAACATATTTGGAGGACATTGGTTCCTGCAGTGCAGACTGGTGGTGTGTCATTGTACGTCGAGGAGCAGTCACCGTGCCGCACGTCGGTATCTGTGCGAGACTTTTGTTATGCCAAGCCCAAACCTGATTGATTGGCAAGGCAAGCTATCATTTCATTTCCCACAAAGAGGAGATCCTATACTCCGTCCCGGTACTCACTAATACCATACGCACGACATAATCTCATGTATAAGACGATATCCCTGAAAGTCCTTCAAGGATCCCCTCTCTCCTCAATAAGAGTCCAGGGGAAACCCGGATAGCCTCCCCAGTCCTCAATCAGGCGGATGAAAATGCAGTTGGAGAACAACAACCGGATGAGTCACCTGCCCTCTAAGAACAACAACCGGATGAGTCACCTGCCCTCTAAGTTAAGTGCAACGTACCTGGACATTCTTTGTCGAAAGAGGCAGAAATGGACGATCGTCATCATCCGGCAAGACTCGCAAAATATATTTCATCGATATTCATTCCCACAATCTCCAATCTGTTCAAACATCTCCCTCACCCGGCTCTTCGCGATCACCCGCTCGATATCCGCTTCGTCCTCTTGTGTGAAATCGAATTCTAATGTCCGGAGTGTTGAAGGTATATGTGATGTTACACCGAGTCTCGAGCCTAGGTTGGACGCGCATGAGCGTGCTATCAATTCCTCACGCCAAGGTTCGTGCTTACCGACGATCACCACACCCGTCTCAGGTCTCTCCAACACCCATCTCGCAGCGACATTCGATACGTCCACCCCGCGTCTCTTCGCAATCTCTTCTAATACCGTCAAAAGCCCTTGAAATAATTCCCAACCTCCCCAAGCTTTGATCATATCCAAGTACTGCCGGTCAAATCAGCCAAATCCTAAAAAGAGAACCAAGCTAAGTAGAGTTTCCGTCGTCGTTCTCACCTTCCGTTGGGACGTATTCAATCCCCCAGCATAGATATCCGGCTCCGACTTCCCCACCCATCGATCCGATAAGAACCCACCGCACTTAGAATTAGCCAGGCTCCAATTAACCCTCAACTCACAAATGTCCCGTAGGTCAACAGCTTGATCCCATATTTTTCGCAGACTTCCGCCATAGCGAACCGAGGTCTTTGATCGATGAGAGAGTACTGGACCTGGTTCGAGACGATCCCGACTTCCCCTCGAACTTTTAGGAGGTGAGAACATATCCGATCGGCTGTTTTCGCATCGAAGTTACACAGTCCGACGGTTCGGATCAGGTCGGGGTTGGTTTGGGTTATGACGATGAGGTGGTTGAAGACGTCAAGGTATCGTTCGTCGTCGAGCTGAGAGATAAGAGATCGGTCAACATGTATCCAATGTATGGAGCGATGATCTCTTTTGAATCTACTGCGGAATGAACCTCTTGGGGAGGATAGAGAAGGTTACGCACATACTGCCAATGAACCTGCAACAGCTCCACAGTCCCTCCAACCCTATCCGTCCGCGCCTTAACCTTCCTCATCACCCACTCCCTATCAATCACCTCTCCCGCAGGAACCCTGGCAAACTGGCAGTACTTGGTAGCGCAAATGACCGGTTCATTCTTACTTGAGGATGGGATTTGACTCCGATATTGACCAAAAAGTAGCTCCGCATCGGCATAGTGGTCTGCAAAACCCCGCACCATTCAGTATAACAATCCACGAGGTTGAGATTTCGACTCGCCCGCCATATCCGCCGCGACCAGACCATTACTAACCATCTCATTCATCCCTTCCACGATATCCTCCTGACTCGCCGAACCCCAAGCAGGACTGGATAACTGCCAAAGACCGAAGAATAACCTCGGTACCTCCAACGTTCCAAGCTCCACCTTCTCGATAGGTTTCTTACACCTTCTCGGATTGATTATGGTCGTATATTCGGGAAGTTCCAGCGCTTTAACGGTCGGATCATCGGGAAAGCAAATATGAGCTGTATCGATGAGTTGCGTAATAGCTCTCTTGAATGGGAAGAGTCGAGAACCATTGTTCAGACAGTACCCCCTACAGTCGGTGAGACGTTCGATGAACATTATCATAGTCGCTTTGACGTGATTCGATCGATCGGTACTCTCTGTCAAAGCTTGAGCGGCTTGAACCATATCTCCACCAGCTTCGACGAGTTTGTCGTAAAGTGGTCCGGGTTGTAGAACGACATTGAGTGTGGGGATGACGTTTGGTAGAGAGGAGAGGAGGACGAAAGCCGATGGGAGGAGGTGGGAAGCGAAATGGATCCGAGATTGTTGGAGGAGCTGAATGAGTTCTGGTGATGGGCCTGGGAGGGTAAAAAATGTCGCCGGTGGTCTGACCGGGGTTGTTGGTGGACTACGGAGGGAGGAACGGATGGTGGATGTGAATGGGGTTGCGTTTTGGTGTGAAACTCCGAGGAGAGTACGGAGAGATGAGCGGAGGATGTCGGGTCGAAGAGAGGTAAGGAAGGGGGAATCGAGGATGGTTTCGTAAGGCTGGAAATGGGGAATATCGGTGTGCAGTTGAGCGGTAAGGGAGGTGTTGAAGACGCTTTGATTTGCCTTGTTATCAGTGAGGAGAGCTTCGAGGGTCTTGAAGATGAGGTCAGGTGTGACTGAGCGATGTCAATTGACGTATCAGCGATTTTGGGAAGAGGAGGGGTGTGAAAGTTAGATAAGAATGGCGAGACATACGCTCATTGATGAGAACGTCATTCATCATTGACACATGTCCGGCGGAAGAGACGGCCACAACAGACTTCGCTTGATTGACCATCTCGGAGTAAGGTGAAGGCGAACAGGCCAAGTACGAAATCAGTATCCTTTGCAAAGTCGTCGAAAGAGAATCAAAGGCGTGGTGGATGATCTATCCGTGTATATACTCGCGTGGGGAATGATTGTCAGGGTATATACGGCCTTCTACTCTAGAAGCGCTCGTTACGAACCGGAACTGAGTCCTGATAAGGCATTCCAACATAACTCCAAGAGATTTGATTATCAAGACTCGAGGGGGAGAGGGGGTGGGGGGGATGGGGCTTCTCACCTCGTGGCATCCGTCCCTGTAATCATAGCCCCTCATCTCCCCACACCTATCACTTTGTTTGATTACCCTCTACTATCGCTAGAATATAAAGTCATCTCGATCCACGACCAATTCTTCATGTCCAAACCGTGACTTCGCATGGCGTACGATGATCAAACCCTCGGATCCGCCCTCGACGTTCCAACTCTACGACCTCCGCGTCGAAGTCTCAGGTACGTCCACCACCTCCACACGCAACGATACTGATCGAGCCTAGCGCCGACAGATGGTCGACCGATGCTCTGTTCCAGTAAAACAGGTGATTACTTCGAGTTGAAAGGGGAGGTCTTAAGCATGCCCCTTGGCCAAGGTGTGTCTATCACGACAATCACCTTCCGGTACTAATCCTTGACAGGCTTCTCGATGTATTCGCTGGCGGCGGTGCTTCCCCTTTTACCGGCGAAGCAGCGTGCTACCTCTCCTGCTGATTGGATGAGCCGGGAAGGTGAAACCTACGTACGTTACATACGGTGTTCGTACTAATTGAAATTCAGATCGGATAGCATGTCCTGACCCTTTCTGTGGATCAACTCTCCTAATCCGGAGAACAGCGGTATCAATTTGGTCTCAAGACGCCTCTGGAGTGGTTACATGCCAAGAACGAAACGTGCGATCAACAACACATCCTCACCCCTCAGTCCAATTGTGTTCCGTTTCTCACGCGCTGATCAGACATTAGGACCTTTTGGACCATCCATCACAACCGTAATCCCCATCTCATCTATAAGATCTTGTTAAGCACCCGATCAACAACCGACAACCTCCCATAAACCCTGTCTGGGTCAACCTGCTTCTCCTCCTCCCAAGCTCTCAACGGTCCTTCGAAATTCATCTCCTCGTACGGGACGAATCGATCTCGCCGGATGAGCTTGATGGTGATCCATGCTGGGATGAAGACGAGGACGTTCAGGTAGTCGGTCAGGAAGGTCGCTACGAGATCGAGTCAGCACATAGGGGGAGGGAGGAGTGTGAAGCAGAGGGGAAGAGACAAGGGATGGGCGGAGGGATCAGACAGGGAGAGGGACATACTGTATGTCCAGACAGGGGTGAATGCGGAGAAACCGCAGAAGATAAGGATGAGGGTGATGATCACCAATGCGAACCAAGTCGAGTAAGGTTGAAGGGGAGCGCGATAAGGTAATCGAGATCGGGAGACACCTTGTTGACGCATCGCATACTATGGCCCATCCAGTCAACTACTGACATTGAAGGAAGGTTTGGTAGAGGTACTGACGAAGAAGCGGAGATACGCGACGCAAATCACACACCAAGCGATCAAACCCGCCGTCGTCACCAAGTTAACAAGCCACAAGAACGCCTGCAACGAAGTCGTCCCCAGTCCCAAATACGCCAACGCTCCGAAACAGCTCGCCAATCCTACACAGACGTACGGCACACCCCACCTGTTCACCCAAAGGAAGAAGTTCGGTGCGAACCCATCCAGAGCTAAACCATGTAACGTCCGAGAGGCGAGGAAAGTACAGCTGTTACCCGATGAGAAGGCTGAGGTGAGGATGACCGCATTGATGATCGAGGGGAGGACTTTGATCCCTGCACGGTTGAAGGCGATAACGAAAGGTGAGGCGGCAGTTCCGGAGTTTGCCGTTAGGGATGGGTCGGTGGAGGGGACGATCATACCCATGATCAGGACGGAGATGATGTAGAAGATGACGACGCGCTGAGAGGGTGTCATTTCAGCTGATTCACGAGGGAAGATAAGGTTGATGCACCCAGAAGGTCGCTTTGACGGCTTTTGGGATGGATCGACGGGGATCACGGGTTTCCGCTCCGGCTGTCGCGACGACTTGGACGTTGTTATAGGCGAAGGCAGCGGCTGCGATGCCCGAGATTAGCTAATCACTAACCCATTCGAGGGCCATAAGCGACCAAGCCTACCGATCAAGGTATTCCACCAGGCGAGAAACCGTCCGGCCGCTCCAGTGGTGAACTCCGGGATGATAGGCTAATGTACCCTTGTCAGCTTCAGAGGAAAACCCGGAAATCCCCATCTGACCTCATATGGGCTCCTCCAGTACCTGAAACCTAACCTCTCTTGCCCTGGTACACCGCCTAGATCAAGGATCAACCCAGCGAGTATCAATCCAACGATCAAAGCGATCTGAGGCTCTTTCAGCTCGCAACCGATACCCTCAGAGGAAAACAAGGGAATAGCTCACCTTGAGTAAGGCAAAGAAGTATTCTGCCTCGCCATACCACCTCACCGGACAGAGGTTGATGGTGACGATAGCTGCCCAGAAGACTGTGATCCCCACTGCAGGAGTGAGGGTAGGGTCCCAAAACCCGATGAGGGTGGTTGCCGCTGACTGAATTACCACATCAGGGACAGAGTCAGAACATTTGGATTTGAGCAAAGCTTACTATCTCGGCTGGCATAGTCACAGCCATCGTATACGCGAAATCCTTTTCATCAGCTCAAGTACCGAATGCTCGACATACCCAACCAACGACCATCGCGGTCGTCTTACTAGGTCCCCACATCATTTTCGGATAGGCAAAGTTGTGGGGCGGGTTCAGACCCACTCGATATAAAGCGAGCAATGGCGTATGAAACCCCCGCTCAGAGGCATGAAAGCACTCATCTCCGCTGAGATATATGCGATACAAGCGGTGACCATTCCCATGAGCACGTAACCGAGTAAGAGACCTAGAGGTCCTGCAGAAGCTAGGGAGTTCCCGGTGGAGAGGAAGAGGCCAGTTCCGATCTGGATGTCAATACTGCCCTATGTAATCAAACTCACCATGCCTGCTAAGGCGATCATCGAAAGACTGGAGAGCTTCAGCTTCAGCATCCTCTCTCACATGGCCGTACTTCGGCGACGATAGGAAGAAGGTTGGCGCTCACTGCCTGCTCTGTAAACCCAACCTGACTCCACCTTCACCGTGACTCAAAACCGGCGCTTCCCCAGCCGAGAAGTAGGGTGTAGTCCCAGCTCCTTCAGCATCCCTCGCATCCTTCTTCGCCTCGATATCTTCGTTGGTCAGGTCGTTCATCCTGATGAGTCTCCCTCCGAGAACCGAAATTTTCAGAACAAGTGAAAAAAAAAAGGTCAAAGACAAGGATGAAATCTTATCTATTATATTCGTATGATATAAAGGGACTCAGGTTGGACGGAGATCCCCCCTTGTGTCCGTTGGACCCGCTCCATCCCTTCCGCGATTCCGGCCGGTTTTTGGGGGGGTTAAAACCTTTGGGTCTTGTCCTTGCTTTTTAATGTTCAATTTGGAAACTTCGATCGGCTCAAATCCCTCTCAGATGGATTATTGGGTATTCGGGTATGGTTCACTCATCTGGAAACCACCGTACGTCCGTCCAACTTTCAAAATGTAGTATCATTGCTTTTTTTTGGCCGTATTCACTAAATCCGTAGCTATGCGTACAGTCCGCATGCTATTGAGAAACGTACGTCTTCTCTCAGGAACAAAGCGCGTCTCATTTCCTCGCTGATTGAATCCTCTCTCAGGATCCGGTTACGTCAAAGGTGTCGTTCGTCGTTTCGCACAGTCTTCCATCGATCATCGAGGTACACCAGAGGCTCCAGGAAGAGTCGTGACCGTCATCGAAGCTGCAACGTGGCACGATCAAGAACTGAAAGGTAGTATGAAGGGTGACGGAGCGAGAGTGGAGGGGGAAGGGGATGATGAGGATTGGGTTTGGGGTGTTGCTTATCGGATAGATCTGGAGAAGGAGGTGGAGGTGAGGGCTTACCTTGGTGATTTCTCCTCTATCACCACCTCTTATGATGAGAGAGCTCTAGCTAATACAACGGACCAAGAGCATAGAGAGAAAGTGTGTGTTTACCTCATCCCGAGGGGAACTTGGGCTGTTGTTTTGCTTAGAATGGATATACACCGCATGAGGTTCCTGTGTATTGTTCGTCACCTGATGGGAAGAGCGAGATCGTAGCTGTGGAGAACGTGAGCTATACGCTTGATGAGGGAAAACTAACGCTGACAAACTGTATAGGCAACTATCTGGATCGGTAAACTCGATAACCCTGCTTTCGGTAAGATCTTCACCGTTTCCTAACCCGGAATTGTATACTGATTGTAATCAAGTCGGCTATGAAGTCACCTCTGAGCTCGCTCAGCTTATTCATCAGCGATCCGGTCCATCGGGAGCCAACAAGGTAGATCAGCCTCGACCTTTTCCCGGAGATCGAGCCGAGTGTTTCGTCCGATCAGGATTACCTGTACAAGCTCGCCGAGTCGGTCCGAGAACTCTACCCTCACGTTCGGGACGACTACCTCTTTGAACTCGACGTACTTTCACTTTTGTCTCCGCACATTTACGCATGCTCATTCTGTTTACCGTAGGCCGCGGTACGAGCTCTCGACGCGGATCTTCGATGTAAAGGCCATATACGACATGAAGAGCTCTCTTGCTAAATGACTTCTCGTCCTCTTGGCTGCAAGCTAGTCCACTCCGGAACCACTGACTCTCCGGAACGATTGGAATGACGGCAAGCAGTGCGAGAACATTTAATCCCTTATCCCGGTCGCCATACCTTTTGGCATCGACGAGGCGCAAGATCACTATCAACCGGTACTGTAAAACGACTCATGATTGCGAGGTGTTGTTTCGGATCGCGATGCCCTTGCTTGGTCGCGTATTTAATTTCTCCATCCTGCCTTCCCAGTGATCATGCATGTCTAGATACAACCATCGCGCTGCACTGCGTAAACCTCCCACCTGAATTAATCATCACCTGATACCTGCACCTCAACCGATTATTTCATTACTCAAAGCCCGTCACCAGGAACGAATGGCCTGACATAATCATGAGCTGGGGTAATCGTAGACAACTCAGATGACTCAATTGCACCACCGAGTCTCATGAGGCTGAGCTTTGTCCGCGAATCTCAAGTCTGCGGAAAGACGGATCCGATTCTCAGGGTCTTGGTTCGTCCCGCTCGCGTGGATCATGTCTGTGAGAAGGGCTCATGGTCAGCGGTCATGAAAGAAAGACACAGAGAGGGAAAGAGTAAGGCGTCGGAAGGGTGTTGATGACTCACGAGCATGATGGAAGACCGCGTCTCCCGCTTCGTAGTCCCCCACGAGCCATCTGCGGCCACCACCTTCCGTCTCGCCAAAGTGTCCTGCATCACATGATAGCATTCCCTGCGCGTTCATCTGCGAAACGGTTCAGTCAGCATATGGCCGAAGTTGCGAGAATGATGCATGACGGTAGATAGATCGAACAAGGTGGGAATACAACTTACATTCGCATTGAAAGCGCTCAACCTCTGCTCATTCGTCAGTCCCTTTCCCTTCCCCATCTCCTCAAACCTCTTCTCCATCCCTTCACCCAGAACCAACGAATTCTCCAGATACATCAAACCACCACTCATCGGCGGACAATCCCCAATCGGTACCCAGGCGGTGAGAGCGTTCGGTGGTCCAGCACGGAGAAAGATCTGATCGTAGTGAACTCCTGTGGAGGTTCCTTTGGCGTGAGGGACGTTTGAACGGTATAGTTGACGACGGAAGATGTGGGGTTCACTCCAATCTGGGTTGAGGCGTTGAACCATTGCCAAAAGTTCTGGGGGGTGAAAGGGGAGAAGGG
>JAABUH010000851.1_pt1 | contig 39614 bp, 75 predicted proteins | sample 5559121 | NCBI WGS metagenome assembly JAABUH01 (sample SAMN10711871, study PRJNA513364) | rock metagenome | isolation source: Antarctica rocks | place: Antarctica: Victoria Land, Battleship Promontory nord | collected 2015-12-28
TAGTGTTTATAAGTATTTCAATCATACAAATATTTTACCTAATTTGATGTTTATCTACTAGCTATACTATACTATACTAAACTATACTAAACTATACAAAACTGGTGTATGTGGTAGCACACTTGCCCTTCACGCAAGCAGAAAGGATTCGATTTCCAGTTGTCACTACACTGCTGCGGACCTGGTCTGTACTTCAGAGAAAGCCGCCGTCCTCATCATTCGGGAATATCGAGAGAAGCATAACCCGATTTTCAGAAGAGGGAACAGCGACTGGCTGCGAACACCATTCTAATCGACTGGGGGATCGGGATGGATCTGCTGTCGATCCACGGGACCCAAGCAGTGATTGCCAACGTGAGTATCACCTAATCTGCTATTTTTCGCCCTCCGTTATAGCTGACCAGAAGAAAGTCTCAAACGATACTGACGTTCGACACCTCTTGCCTGCCTCCCATGCCTCTGTCTCCCGCCTCACTCGATCATCTCTCTGTCCGGATGAATTCGATACTATCGATCAACGAGAGAACCCGATCGGACATGGCGTCATGTATCCAATCGGATCGAAAGAGCTTCTACCTGTCGTACTGGGCGAATCCGGTGAATGAGCAAGGGATGCTTTATGCGGAACCAGGGGAAGAGGTGATCTTGCCGAGAGCGACGCAGGAGGGTCATAGGATATGCGTGCGGGAATTTGACTTTGGGGTGATATAGCCTGATTCGCTCCGTTCAATCAACACACCCTCGAACTGTGGTCAAGTAGCGTAGCCTTCTTTCGCACGCGATGCATCGTCACTCCAGACCCTGCGCCTTCCTCTGAGCTACAATATCATCCACCGTATTTGGAGCGGTCACAAACTGCGCTACAGTACCGCTCATCTTCTCCCAACCTGCCAGACTCTTTGAGAAGAGCTCCACTCCGGGATGAAACAAGCCGGCGGATGGGATGATGACTCCAGGTGCCTTCTCCATGAGCGACGACAGAGTTCTGATCAGTAGTCAAATATCGAGCGAAGGAGAGAAACGAGAGGCGTACGACCCACAAGTGGTACAGAACGCTCGAGTGACATTACCGCCCTGCTCATCGAGGGCGTTGTAATCGGTGACTCCTTCACCGGTTCACCTCGAACTCGGCTGATGGGCCGATAAACGAGGCGGAGTACCTAGGCGGTCAGCGACAGTCTGGGATGAACTCGATATGGGAGCTACTTCGACCCGCAATGGGTTTTTACACATCGTACAGTCTGGATACTCGAATCAACACATTTTTGGCATCAACTCGCATCAACTCGTATCGAAAGGGTACAGGGTGACTAACGGCACAGGCTCGTCGGATTTGTGGTGTTGGGATGGTAATGGTGAATTTTTTCGATTCTCGCTCGAAATCCGGTCGAGCTTTAGACCCCCCTTTTAATGTTTCGGGGATCCGGCTTTTTGGGATTTGGTGACCTACTCAGGAAATCGACGCTCCTGATGATCAGCTTGTCTTTGTTTCGGTCCACATCGATTGACCTGTAATCCGCGCTCGCCATGGTCCACGTCAACGCAGAACTCCCCCTCGTGGGCAAGCATTACCTCTTCGCCGGCGGTCTCCTGTGAGTCTTTACTTCCTCCGCCTTGACCCTGCTGAGAACCTCCTAACTCCCAGATGGGGTCACATCCGCCCTGCCCAAGGATTCATCCTGAACCTCCTCCGCCTCCATCCGACCTTACATATTACCTTCCTCATATCCGGCATCGTCGGTCTCAAGTCAATCGGCAAAGGACAAGCTCCGATATAATGTTTCACCGGATATCGAGGCGAGGTTGAGGACCCGCGCTGACCAGCTCGATGGAGTATGTTCAGGGACTTGGAGCTCTTATCGGTGGCTTCGAGGAGACGTTCACGAGGATCTTGAAGGTGAGCCATGTCAAAATTGCTGTAAGGCGACGCTGAGCACGTCATGGTTTAGGGAGAACCGATAATCGATACCGTCACTGGGAAGCCCACGTATGGCTTCCCAGATCCGCCAGTCCTGGTCATCGGCGATATTAGCCTGATGACGGGTTTGATGTCCGCGATCAAGGTGACTCAGACCCTCGGTGTTCCACACCCAAAATTCTGCGCTTTCCTGCCGATCAGTACGACCGCTCATTCTTTGTGAGCGCGCTTCTCTTCTTTTCGCGCTTTGCCCCCATGCCTGGGTCTGACCATACCGCTGACAATGATGCCTCGATCAGCAAGATATCCGAGGTGTACAAGGATATGATCGGGAAGGTCTGTACGAGTGGAGACGAGCAAGGGGCATATCAACAGGCAAGTTCTGTCTCCTGTAGTCCCTGAAGCTCAGCTTAACTTTAGCTGGCGCTAGCATTTTGTCAATAGTGACACGATAGTCCAACTACCCAATTGTCACCCCTTCTGTACGCGTCCGTTCTTTCTGACTCGCTTGCTGATCTCAATCCTGTACAGACCTCTATGAGAGCGACCCGAATAAATCCAGTACGTCGCCCTTGAGAGATCTTTCGGTACACCGAGTAGCGCTGATTACATGGACAGCTTTAATCATCTTCCACGTGTGGCAGGGTCTGTACTCGATGTCGGCTCGGTGGGATTACATGATCAACGCGTGGCCGGCATGTCTGGACCGTGAAGCTGCGAAATCTAGTGCGACTCAAGTGAGTCCTCTACCCAAACGATAAAGTTTGCACAATAACCGAATCGTTCGATGGCAGGTGCAAGAAGAGCAATTCTCGATCAGCATGGCATTACCGCTGAAGGGCCCGGACGGCGACACGGGCGAGTTTGGTGGAGGATGAGCCGGGGGAAGTGAAGGCGTTCCTGGACAAGCAATTGAAGGAGAAATCGGAACGGAGCGTGCTGTATATCAGGTACGCAAACTCCTCACATCTGTCATGAGAATCACGACTCATGCGCTGAATCGCCCTTGACCATTGTAGCTTCGGGTCACTCGAATACCCTCCGTGCGAAGAACAGATCCGCCTCGTCTTCTCCACCCTGGACGAGCTCCACATACCCTACCTCATGGCCCGTGGCTGTCCACCGGAGCCGATCGCTGCGGTACTCCCTTCCCTTGTCGCCGCAAGCAACGGACGGGGGTTATTGAGCTCCTGGGTTAGGCAGATCGCCGTGCTGCGACATCCGGCGACGATGGCGTTTATGACGCATGGGGGATCTTCCAGTGCTGTGGAGTCACTGATCTGCGGTGTGCCAATGAGTAAGTGGTGCACGCCTCGGATGCCGAGCAGGGCTGACGGGACTTACTCAGTCCAGTGGCCGTGCATGTGGGATCAACCGGAGATTGCGAACGAGATGGACTATCGCGGAGTCGCACATGAACTCATCCAGTTCAGAGGAGGTTAGCGCCACCTGTCCGATGCCTTGGACACAGTGCTAAGAATAATGATTCAGCTCACAACATCGGTAAATCGACGGCTCGGGGACCGGTGGTTGAAGGAACACCCGAAGCGATGTCCAAGGAACTCAAAGATGTGATCCACATGCCCCGCGGCCCGAAAGGCGATGAGATGCGCGAGAAAGCGGGGCAGCTGGGGAGGGAGATCGAGAAGGACGCCGCACCAGGAGGAGCGAGTTACGAGATGATGCTGGGGATAGGAAAGCTGTGCGATTAGTCTCCTTGCCACCGTGCACCTTTGCAGTCCAGTGCATCAGGTCTTCGCTTCTCGCCGCATATACCTGAAAGTATAGGTACCTCCGTCTCCTCTCGGTTTCTCAGCGTACTGGTCCAGATCCACCTCGAGCCTATTCACCTCGACGAATCCCTTCCTCTCCAACGCCTTGACCACCCCAGGACTGTCCGAGAGGTGTATCCAGAAGCTCGCACCTGACTCATCCGCAGAGTCAGTGACCCAGCTCAGTAGGGCCGAGCCGACGCCGCGTGATTGATGGGAAGGGAGGACGGTGAGGCCCATGCAGAAGAAGGTGCGCTCGTCGGGTCGGTTGAGTCGGGTTTGCATCGTACGAAGGTGGGACGAGGTACGATCGCCGAGCTGCTGGATGAGGGGTTTCGTGGTGTCGGGTGTGTACTCGAGAACTCGTGCCGAGTCCCCGCAGAGTAAACGGGATGATCGGAGCACCGGTCAAAGGGGGAACATCATTATTCTCAGTTCCCATCACCTTGCCATACAATCGACGATGATGACCCACTCCTGCATCTTCGACTCCCCCTCGGAGAATGAAGCGCATTATCCCTCACATCACGTTCGGTGTCGACCACTTCGTCACTCCAAGCAGAAGATTGCAGCTGAAGCGGGAGGTGTTCCGGCCGCAGACCAGGCGACTAGGTGGCTCTCACCTCCCTCTGAGTGATTGGAAAGCCAAGACAGGGCAGACGGGAATGCTTTTTTGGCGACAAACACGTCAAGTCTCTGGATAAAGGAGACGCGGAGGTTTACAGTCCAGAACGGCGAAGGCGGTGAGTCGGGCTGTAGGTGTGTTCGGTCATGCTGAATAAGGTTCCGCAGATTCGGCGGGCTGCATTTCTTGGCCCGTGAGTCTGTTGCCCGTTTCCACCCACGTAACAGGGCGCAGCTTTGAAATCTAGCCCAAGAACGGCGTCGTCAAGTTAACTTCTGGAGATCCAAACACCGAGGCCCAACTGAGCGAGGACTTGTCCATCTACGGGGATGTTGTCAGCAGGAGAGACTGTGTTGATTGGGCATCACCTCTGGACGCACCTGCTGGATGAAGTAGGTCAAGCAGATCGGAACGCATCTGCGCGTCTGAGATATCAGCCTCGTCCCCCACACGGAGGGAGACCTACACGTAGAAGTCGATCCAATGTAAGACGCGCTTCGAGTCCCGAGTTGAACAGGTGACACCACCGGCGGCCGCGAGGATTCGACCGGCTTCATCCTCGGCACCTGCGGCACCGTGACGATATAGGTTGTCGAGCTTCTTGGAAGCTTCCACGTTCACGTCCAGGTTAGGCAGAGGGCCTTGTTCGACGTGCTCGGGATCGATCTTGTCTTTCTCCTCATAGTGTGATATCTTTTGTCGAGAGCTATCACTTGGATCTGAGGTGTCAAGGGAGATTGAGGGCTTGCAGATTCGAGGAAAGAAAAAGCATCAGATCGTCAGTCTTTATGAGTCCACAAGTATGGACCCGGCGCGCTCACAACCGGGATCCACTCGGCCCGTAACCTTGCGGGGCATCGAGATCCTCTAAAACTTGGGCCCCAAGGCATTATTAACCCCCATGGGGGATCACCAGGGGAAGAAGCTACTGGCGGCCCATAATTTCCCATCGCGGCCCGCACGGCCTTTCTTCAATTTCGCGATGGCTGAATTGGGATAAATCGGTCTCGCGTTGGATTGCATGCCCTGATGAGTACTCTCTGACGAGCACTCCTTGCTTGCTTGATCCTATTGGATGAGATTGGGAGATTGATGGAGGTTCAACAACACTGAAAGAGTTCAGACTGACGGTCGCCAGGGCACGTGATTCGCGACGTGTATTTCATTATCAAGCATTTCGTTCTAGGCTTCTCTCGATAATTTCTTCTTCCCTCGTCTTCCACTCACCGGCGATGTGCCCCCTTTCTGGGAAGGCGAGTACTCAATGAGCCTTGGTGGAAGCTCCTCTTCTCCCGCGTCGCAAATTCGCTTTCCCGCCCATTCGCCCATCCGCCCATCCGCCCAGCCCGTGACCCCCTTTCTCGTCCCTCCCTTTTCTTCCCCCAGACGATCCGTTGAATGCCTTTGGACCCGACTTCTTCGCTTGTGAATAGTCCCAACGACGCTTCCGATTTTCATCCGTCCGGGTGCTCGTCCGAGATTTCGTGCTTTCAAGAGATTGAGCAGTGTGCGATGATAACGACGTTCATACGCCCTCCTTCATTAAAAATCGTGCCGCAACGCTCCTCAAGAAGCCCTTGGGGACAACGATCCGGATCAACGCCCTATCCCCACGAGACCACTCGAATGCCTCTTTCTCCACTCTGTACCCCTAACGCACGGTGAAGGAGGATCCGGCCCTTTCGAATGTCGCAAAGGTCCATCGGGCATAGCCGAAGACGAGGTTGCCGCGGGAACGCGGACGACGATCGGTCATGGTCATGCCTCTGCTTCGCTCAAGGCAAGCTTCAGTGAAAGGGGGAATCACGCAGATTTCCGATTCGACGCGACGCGAATATGATCGATGAGCTGAATATGCGCTTGATCGAGGTGATCCTTCACGACTCGGTTGATATCGATACGGGCAACATTGACTTTTTCGACTCATGGCGTACCTTCCTGCGTGCCGAGCACAATCGCTTCGGCAGATTCCCAGCCGACACTCCCGTCTGCCACCATCATTTCGAATGCTCGATCGTCGACTACCCATATTGTCGACCGTCTCACCCCGTTCAACTGTTCCTCGCGCACGCTGGCAACCTCACACCCGCGGGCCGTGGACTAGTCAGGAGGCTCAGCCCCTATTTTCCGCTCGTACACGGAACGGAACTACGTGAAATGCTACGATGTGTCCATTGTGACAGCTTTCCATCACGGCGAAGCGCTAAAGCTGATACCCCTAATGCGTTGTAGGCTCCGTGAGACGTGATTGCCGGCCAGATGTTTGGATTTGATCAGATAGGACCGCCAACAGTCAAGACCGAAAGCGGGATTGAAAACGAGAGCGAAAGGAGATTGACTACCTCGGACGGTGACGAGTATGTCGGTGCAACATATCCAATCCCGACACCGGCGACAGAACGTATCGAGATTCCTCAGTCAGAACATTCAAGAAGCCCGAGTCTAAACAATGCTCCAGTCCATGTCGCCCAACCTTCAAGTCCTCCTGCCGACGGATGTCCTTCATTGACTCTTCAGCGTTGCCAATCCTCGTTATCGATCCCCGTCGCAATCAAGCTCGCCTGCCCGTATCAAATTTCGTGGATTCATCACGCTTACCCGTCATCAGAACGAGTATTACAACTTCAAAAGGAGGCAGCCCTTTACGCCGGTGCTCTCGCCCCCCTTGCAGGGAAAGGTGGTCGCTCGTTTCTACGGCATGTTCAAAGCCATGACGACGACTGACAGCGATAAGAAGGTGGAGGTGTGAGCATCGGTGTTCGGCCGGCTTTGGAAGATGGATGATGAGGAGGGGGAAATAGCCGATCTTAGCGAACAGGATAAGTGAGCAGTCATGGATCTATTCACTCTCAGCTGATGCTGATGTTGGCTTGCTCTTTGTCTACCATTTTATGTCGCGCCTGCATCCCTAGCCTACCCTTCCTCCGCCGCATCTCCTTTCCCATTCTGCCGCCCCATCGTTTCGCATCCCGATCGCTCTCCCCTAATCCGATTTCTCGACCGTTCGGATCAAGGAGCGCTGTTCGTCAGCCATATGCGTCCCTTTACGACCAGTGCGTGTTACACTGGGCCACCCTTCGTCGTCACTTCATGTATGACCGTCCGCCAAGGATCCTCCGGGTCGCTGGCAGCTCCAGGGCCTTTGTCGACACGACCGACTGCAAAACCCGGGAGGTCGACTGTGAGAAACCCCGGAGAGACATGGGGTACTAGCTTCAGGACGAGAGATCAGAGTTGAAGGTCAATTGCGAAGCGCGAGGAAAAGCGGTCGATCGCAAGCGGGCGTCGACAATAGCTGTGATGGGCACGCAGCGAGAGGATAGTTTAGATGGCGATATGGGGGGTGAGAAGTCTTCAGCGGACTCGAAGAAATATATCGCGTTTGTGGCGGGTGGTATGCTTGCTTTCCGGGACTAATCGAATCAGCTAACCGAAAACCGTGACGTGGATCCATTTTTTCTCTGGCTCCACCTTGATTTCCTTCCTTCCCCATGACGCCGATAAAAGACAATCCATACCTTTCGAGTGAAATTTAATCTGGATCATTCGGATCAAGATGCCGTTCCCCACAATTTTGCTTAATGACGGTCGTAAGATCCCTCAGATCGGGTTCGGATCATGGAAGATCCCTAAGGACGTCTGTACCGGTCAAGTCGACCAAGCCATCGACGTCGGGTTCGACCATATCGACACGGCCCAGGGTACGTCTATCACCCATTTCTGTGCTCATCCAAACCATACATATCCCCTCTGCTGATTCAGTCCCGCAGTGTACAGGAACGAAGAAGAAGTCGGGATCGCGCTCAAAGAATCCGGTCTCTCCCGCAAAGAAGTCTGGATCACCACCAAATGGTCCGGCATGGACGGAAAAGGTTGTCGTCAATCATGCGAGGAGAGTTTGAGCAAGATCGGGATCGATTATATCGACCTTTATCTGATTCACTCGGTCAGCGTCTGTCAGGGGGATATCGAACGGGCTTGGAAGGAGATGGAGGGTTTGGTAAAGGAGGGTTTGGTCAAGTCGATTGGGGTCTCCAAGTGGGTCGGAGTCTCCTTCTCCTTCTCCTTCCCTTCCGTCTGCTTTCCACTCGAGCTTGTAGAATTGAGCTGATGAGCCTTTGCACCAGCTTCACCGTGGACAACCTGAAAGAACTCCTCGCCTCCTGCTCCGTCAAACCAGTAGTCAACCAGATCCTTCTCCACCCCTACGTGATCCGCCAGACCGTCCCCCTCCTCGAATACATGGCAGAGCAACACATCGTCCCAGAGGGATACTCCACGCTCATTCCCTTGACCTCGAAACCGGGTGGACCCGTTGATAAACCGGTGGAGAAGATCGCGGAGAGGTTGGGGGTTAAGCCGGAGCAGGTGTTGCTCGCTTGGTCAAAGGCGAAGCGGTAGGTCCACTCTCTCACGCAAATCGAAGCATCTACTGATTCCCATGGGGTCGTGTAGAGCCATCATCGTGACCACCTCATCGAGGAAGGATAGACTCGAGGGGTACTTGGCGGTAGGAGACTTCGATCTCACCGATGACGACGTCGCGGCCATCGACAGGGCGGGCGTCAAAGGCGAACTCTGGGATCAGAGGAAGGCGAGGATCGTCAGTGTAGGGAGATGGTTCGCTCTTGTTGGGCTCCTCGGGTACGCGGGAGTCAAGACCTTCATGTGAGAAGTGTCCATTCCGTAGAAAAGCCATCATAGGTTATCAAGCAAGTATCAACGGTGCAAGCTATATTGTTCTGTTGTTTGCTAGGACAAAGACGCCTTGCTCAAGATCAGATACAGCTGTACATGGTCTTCAGTGTGTATTCAAGAGCATCGAAATCTCAGAGAGCTGACGTCATCTCCCCCCACGTGCAAAGGGACGCCCCCTTTCGGTCCCCTTCCGCTTCATGTGGCATATGGTAGCCAAGGTGGCAGTGTCATTCCGTCAACTGCGCCCCATGCTGAGCACATTCTTCCAGCTCCTCCCTTCCCGCATGTCCGTCAGAACCATTTCCTTCACTTCCATCGCACGTCTCCCGCATCGCCTCCCCTTGATCCGACGTTATGATCCTGACGACTTCTTCCCATCTCCCGCTTGATCGCCCCGTCTGTTCCCTCAATCTTTGCTCCCTTCGCCGTGATTCGTCCCACGTTAAGTCCCGTACGAGCTTAGACGAGTTCAAGTTCGATGCCGAGGTGGACGAGCTCGTTGGCTATCCATGGTTGATCCCATGCGCCTGGGCCACACGACTGACTGTACATTAGCTTGTACCATCGCCATTCGGGGCCTACCCATCGGCACACCTCGGATCATCCCCTTCATGGCACTGTTGCTTGATCCGTGTGTGTGGAACCACGAGGTGGCCCACCATGGAGTTCGTGACCGGATCGCCGGACCGGAACCAAACAGTGATCGCGTTAGGGGGCCTGTATGATACAGCGAATGCATACAGTGCCCCCAAGAACAATCATCACGGGATGATGATCAACCAGACCCTTTTTGAAAGCACTGCTGGTACTCGGTGCGAATTCCGTACATTTAGGCAGGACAGGAATAATGTATACCACGGAGTAGGCGTGTGACAAACGGGAGGCGCGCGTTCAATCCAGAATCGGGAGCCGAGATTGAGCACAAGTGAAAGGTATGTTAATGAAAGTAGATCTTCTAGTGATGCTGATTATGATCGGCGACTAGTCCATCATGACAGATTCCATACGGCCGCGAGCGAAGGTCTGTTACATCCTCCACCGAGTAGTGCATGGGGCTGACGTATCACCCACAGCTCACTCACATTCCTCTCCCCTCCCCTTCCCTAAACTCACCCACCGGTTTCCCACCTCACGTACGAGCCAAAGTCGACCCTTCAACCCTCGCGAGCCCTCCTATTCAGTCCCGCCCCACACTTCGACCCAGAGCTTCCACCGCGTCCATCCGATCAGGGACTTCTTCCTTCTCGGATATACGCGCTCGATCTCCAGTACCGCCTACCTCTCGCCCTTCGTCATCCCATAGCAATGATCATACTCCAGTGACACGGATCCGTGCGAGTCTCACTCCTCGAGCGAGATCACCGAAGACACCAGGGCTTTATCGCAACCTGATCGGTGCAACGTCAGAAGCTGGATCCGGACCAAGCTCGATACGACCGCCATTGAGAGCCAATCTGTCGACCGAGGGAGGACGGGTCGAAATGCGAACCCTACCAATCACACCTACACCGCTATCTATCCAGCCCTCCCCATTGCTCTTACCCGAGATTCGCCCTTCACAGCTCCAGCACAAAGATTCACCAAAGCTCACTCCCAGCCACGATCGCCTCCCCTCATGCTCTAACCACTCATCACCCGGCAAACCGACGATCGCCCTTCCCGCTCACCTCACCATCTCACTCTCCACCATATCCTGTCCCTCCTCCCCGCTGCCAACCCATGCCGTGCGAGCCCGGACATTGCCGTACAACCCATACTCGAATTATCCCCCACCTCTCCCCGTCCCTCCCCTAAGCCCGGAACTCCGGCCTGTCGCGTTACCAGCCATGACACCGAGGCGATTGAGCGATGCTGAGGCACCTGAGGAATCAGGCGCGGAAGGAAACAGTGTGGTGCGGAGGCGATTGGAACGAGATCGGCTAAGTGGGACGACGGCGGTGAACGACGATCAGAATGAGTACGATTTGAGCTCGGAGATGGGCAGGGAGGTTGGACTGGAGGCGGACGCGGAGGAGGCAAAGGTCAATCGGAAGGTACGTGCATCCTAGACGGATACTCCACCTTTGACTCATGAGTGGTGCCCAGATTGCGGATCTTGAGATCTCGAACGCTAGTTTGCTGACGATCAATCGGTCTCTGGAGGGTAGGTCGACCCCTCGCACCCTTTCCTTGCTCGGCACACTCGTTTCATATGTCTTCCACGCGTTCGCCTTCCTTTTTCCACGCTTATCCGATGCCTCGAACTGACGAAGCACAGCGACGAAAGCGAAACAACGCGCCGAGATCCTGAAACTCCGTCGAGCGCTCCGCGACTCCCTCTCCGGCGTCTCCCTCCCCTCAACCTCCCTCCTCCCCCTCAACTCGCCCATAACTCCGTTCTCCCCATCTATCGACCTGGATGGAGGCGAGTACTTTGACGAGGAGTTGGCGGACCCGGAGCTGGAAGTGCGATGGGAGAAGATCACTGATTTGGTCGGGGTTATGAGGAGGAGAGGGGAGGAAGCTGTTCTTAGGGGGCGGGAGGAGGTGAGGGTTGGGACGAGGGTGCTTGGGTGGACGGAAATGCAGGGCGTTGAGGGGGTGAGTCACGAGGGTGGAGGCGGGGAGGAAGGGGAGAGGGATGTGGCGGAGGGCTGATGTTGGACTGGATGCATACTCGACATCGACTACCTTCTCCCTGCTGATTTCGATTCTATGGCTATTGACTCGCTACAAGCCCTTAGTTGATCCCGCGATTCGCACAGATCACCCGTTGCAGCCTCACACCTCCCAGCCAAGCTTCTCCAACGACCACCCGTTTACCTCCGGCTTCTTCGCGCTACTCCCACACAACCTCGTGAACTTCCCCTTCTCCTTGTGCAGCTCGTTTATCCGCGTCATCGCGCCATCATCCAGCTTCGGCAGCTACGCCTTATCAGCTGTACCCAATCACCGATTTCGAGGTGGGACACACGTTGATGTTCTGCTCCAACCGCTTCTCATTGCTACTCTTCGGCAGAACGCTCGCCCCCTTCTGGACTCCCCATGCTAGCACCACCTGACCCGGGGTGACGTTCAGTCCCGAAGCGATATCGGTGATCACAGGATCGCTAAGGATAGGCGAATTATACTGTCCCAACGGACTACCTCGTCAGCGAAGACTCGGGTGGACGACTAACCTGTAAGCCTGACAGTGGATACCCTTTGATTTGGACCACTCGATGAGCGCGTCGTTGGGGTAGTATGGGTGGATCTCGACTTGATTCAAGCACGGGAAGACCTTGGTTCCGGATTCGAGAAGCTCGGTAGTGGTTTTGATACTGAAGTTGGAGATCCCGATCGCCTTGCACCGGCCTGTCCAACAATCAGTATCACTCTTCCCAACAGGTGGACGGGGAGGTGACTTACCGTCCGAGAGAAGCTCCTCCATCTCCTTATACACCTCGGTGAACGATTTCCCCGTCAACTGACCTGTACCTCATCAGCGTATCCCAACCCCCATCGAAAAGCGAGCGAGACTGACTATCCGGACCCATCGACATCGGCCAATGCATGAGGTAAACATCGATATACCCGCAATCGAGACGCTGGAAGCTCTCGTCGAAGGCTTCGCGGACGCGGTGATGTTGCGAGGGCTGGAGTTTGGTTTGGACTACGAGCTCGGATCGAGGGATCCCGGATTCCTGAGACGCTCGATAAGCATAATCATTTTCACGCGGGACTTTGATGGAGGAGAGGACCCACTTTGATGGCCTTGCCGACCATCTCCTCGTTGTTGTACCCAGCAGCAGTATCTATGTACCGGTACCCAGCCTTCACGTAACTGACACATGAGCGCTATACGTAGTCGGATTGCCACAGCCCACCTTGAGTGCAAGTGAGACAGTCCGGTACGCTTCCTGGCGGTTCTCCTCGGAAGCAGTACCCATCCAGCATCTGCCGACGGCCAAGATCAGTTATAGGGGGATTACTTGTGGGTGGAAGACATACCCGACACCAACGGACTGGATGTGGTTCCCGCTGTTCATTGAGATGTTAAAAGAGGATTTGAGGGCGGACATGATGCTTCGTTGATACCGAATGGTGGCGATGTCTTGCGTTACTCTTGGGAGTAGTGGGTGGATATTGAGGAAAACGAGGGCAAAGTGGAGGTTTTCCTCCATCTCGCCTCCACATCTGAATATCCCATCCTTTGGGCCAAGATTCCTCATAGAATAGTCATTCCGGGATCTCCCAAGGCGGTTTTGGTTTGTCTATCCTCTGTGCCGATAACGTCATGACGGGACATCAAGACAACGCAAGTGAACCAAATTCAATCTCTGCCTGAGCCCCGCCTGTTTCAAGCATACTTCTTAAGATCCTCCGAGTCAGGCCCGACCGGATCATCCGATGCCGCGAGATTACACTGGATGGGTGTTGATACTAGCGTAACCCAGCGAGGAGACCACTCACCTGGTGGAACATCCGCAATTGATCCGGCTTGAACGCGCCAACCACGCTGTGCAGCAGTCCTCGGTTGTGGAACAGTACGAGATCACCTTCTTCCCAATCTTGCGCGTAGACTAGCTGCCATTTCAAAGACAATCAGCTTCGATCTCGTCGTCCAAATTGAGATGCCTACCTCTGGAGCAATCCCTGGACGTTGAAGCGAATAGAGCGTTTCTCGGACCTCCTTGAGATCCGTCACTTCCCCTCCGTCTGGGTACATTGCGCCGTCTCGAGAAGCCCCAGCCGGAAGAGGGTCGATGAGCAGATGTTGAGCGCCACAGGGATGGACCTGAATGTGGAGGCTACCAGTCACCGGGTTCTTCCAGCACTGTGCAAATCTGCATGAATGGGTATCAAGCGAGGACCGATCGAACACTCACAACCGGGAACACCTTGATCTTCCCTTCCTCCCACTCCGGTAGCTCTTCGAGCGGTAGTTCAAGGTTCTCGTTCTCAATGCCGAGACCAGTGGGGAGGGCATGCGCTCGAGACATCCAGACGTACGGGTGAGGAGCCTAGTTCATGGTGTAACGCTTGATCAGCTCGCTTCCTGTGCGTCGATAAGACTAGACTGACGTAGCGGACTTTCGTTCGTACCGCAAGCGACTTCTGAGCGGGGGTGAGAATATCAAACATGGTCTTCCCGCTGACGACTGAGAATGACTGTCAGTATATATACTGAGGGGTATCGCCACAGACGTACATGCTGTCCCCCCAAGAGGCACCTCCAGCTCATCGCCCGTCCCATCGTCATACCGGCAAACCTGGGGCTCCCCGGAAGGAACGGAGACGGCATACAGAGTGGTCACTTTGGGTGGTGCAAGGGCGTACAGCGCGGCGTCGATGTGCCTAGTGGGCATCAAAGCCCGTACTGGCTGAGCACAGATACGGAGAGTCAAGGCGAGAAATCGCTCACCACCGGTAAAATCTCGTCACCCCCTTGTCCTCCTCTTCCTCGCTGACCGGTGTCTTGTGGAACGTCTTATGATGGGGATGCTTCAGTTGGGGCTTCAATTTCGATAAGCTCGGGTCACCGGATGTCATTCAACGGCTACGCACGCTCTCCAAGCCCTCGTGATTACCCTGCACCTTCCCATTCCCTATGAGCTGCACCTGTGGTTGGTATGGGATCGTCTTCAGGTCGGGATGCAGGATGGACGCTTTCTCTTTCCCGGTCTTATTGTTCCCGTGACCATAGGAGATGGACTCGGGATCGAAAGTCTAGTCTTTCGTCAGCGCCTTAGCGTGAGCAGGTGGATGATACATACATGAGTCATATCGAATTGCTGTTTCGGGGTGAGCTTCAATCCTTTGAACAGCAATATCGAATGCTGCGGAACATCAGCTTGTTCTGTATTCTAAGGAAGGAACGAGGGTGGACAATGACCTTGTATAGCATGTCGATGATCTCTACCATCTGCTCCTGCGAGACTGTGGACGCATCGAACCCGTCGACGCGCCGCCCGAGCTCGGTGAAGTACTTTGGGTTGGCGGAAGAGGGAAGGGGAATAGGGGAGTAGGTGTAATGCGATGTCGATGCCATGTCGATCTGCGAGCGGACCAGGGGTTAGTATTGCAGCGGTTCGATGGGTAATGAGGAGAAACGGAGATGGTTGGGATCTGCAACATATCCGACGAGACACGTGTTAAAGTCCACCGTGGGAGAAACAGTTTCGTTATCGCGCTTTCGGCTTTGGCCGGTGACACCTCGTTTAGTCTTCTTCTGCGCTGATCAGGTGACCCCGTACTGCTTCTAAGTGCCATTTTCGTATCCTCCGGCGGATCACGGCCGCTTCTCCGAGATGCTGGTTCGTCATACTACATATGGGAATATTGGAGATGTTGCTCACTTGATTTCGCTTGATTATTTCCCCCCGAACAATGCTCACTTCCCTACTCACTACTATAGCGACCTACCTCTTCCCTTCTATCCTCTTCTCCGACCCCTTTCGAGATGGGTTCACATCGTCATCGTCGTCGAAGCAGCCTCACAGAGGGCATCGAGGCTCTACGCGTCAAGTATGGTATCCCGGGGACCATTATAGCCGTCTCATCACGGGATGAGAACGTCACCGAATCACTCAGCTTCGGAATCGCGAACACCAGGGGCGACTCCGTGACCGAGGACGTTGGTATCGACCGCAGCTGATCCCTGGTGCCAAGTATGCTGATGTGTTGCTTCGTAGAGCTTGTTCGGGATCGGCTCGAACTCGAAGCTCTTCGCCATGCTCTCCGTCGGTATGCTCGTCGAGAACAATACCATCCTAGCGAGCGGGGAAAGACTCGATTGGTCTACTAAGATCAAGGATATCCTCCCGGAATGGAAGCTCATGGACGAGTACGCGTCAAATCATGCGGATGTCATTGACCTCATGAGTACGTCGATAACTGGGTCCTGAAGTTGACGATAGATATGCGCTCAGGAATGCCTCGGCACGATTGCGCCCCTGGGTATGTGCCTATTACTCCACCTGATGATTGCAAGCTGACTGCGCCGCCCATTCAGTAACTACGATTCTGCGTCCGATATGGTCTCCAAAATGCGTCATCTCCGCCCTTCCAGCGAGATCCGTCAGGCCTTTCAATACAATAACCAGCACTACGTCGCCCTCTCGAACATCATTACTAAACTTACCGGCATACCCTACATCGATTACGTGAAGCAGCATATCTTCGATCCCCTAGGGATGAACTCGACAACTTATAACGTGACGGAAGCGAAATTGAGGGGTGACCGGACGGATGGGTATATGAGAGCTGGGAGGAACCAGACGAGGTGAACGGAGGCAGCGTCCTTGAATCGCCCATCTATGCGGTTCGGCTCGACCTTCGCTTGATCTGATGAGGCTGAATCCGCCACGAGCGTTATGGTCGTCTCGTATTTGGGAGCATGCTATATGTCTTTTGTACGACCCAGCTGTAGCCCTCGGTGCGTCACAAGACCAAATAAATCTTCTCACTTTGGCAGTGCCATCTCGTGCTAGTATCACGTGACTAGGATGGTTCCGGTCCTTGCCGCACGCCTCGTCACTTGCACATCAGAAACAACACTATACCAAGATTCCAACATAGCTTCCACGTCTGTACTACATCCATCGAGATTCACCTGTCTTTCGCTCTTCGACATGCCCACGGAATTACCCTACGCTGCTGAAGCGGAATCCTCCCTGTCCTATGACGAGCTCGAGGTGAGTGCATGACTCCGGATTCGCAGCAGAGCGACGAGCTTCCCCTTGCAGACGATGCAGTCCTCTGGTTCATGGTCAAATGCTCCGCTCTGCTGACCATTGCCTGCTTCAGGTCTTACGAACTCAGTACTACAAAGAGATCGAGCAAGGACATGTCACGACACAATCTAAGTTCAACTATGGTGAGCCCGTCTGGCCAGCATACCTTAGCGAACCTCTCGCCCTCCGATCTTACTTTGATGGGCTCAGCTGATGCTGACACAGGATGGGGTCTGGTCAAGTCTGAGACGGCGGAACTGCAGACTGAAGGCGTGAAGCTATTACAAGGTGGGTCTACCGCCTATCCAGCTAGGAGATGCGAGATATGCGCTACGACCTCTTCGCAGCGGATCAATTGAGACTCCCGGCTGACGGCCAGCATCTCTTCGCAGAAATCTACTCCGCTTCCCCCTCACATCGACGGGAATGCACCTACTACATCGCTGTGGGGTATTACAAACTGCAAAATTACGCACATGCTCGGAAATTCAATGGTGGGCACGCAACGAGCTTCGGAGAGGCTCCTAACAAACCTTACTGATCAGATGTCTCTCATGCAGATCTCCTCCTCTCCGTTGAACCCGAAAACATGCAGGCGCAGTCGTTGCGGATGCTCATCGAGCGGGCAGTCACCCGGGATGGTTATATCGGTGCGTCTTCCATCTCCAACATAGCCGATTCAAAGGAGGAGACGGGCTGATAGTCACGCGACGCAGGGTTTGGGATATTAGCAGGGGCAGCTGCTTTATCCACCATTATTGTAGCCAGCGTTTGGAAGCGGGCGACCCGGAAGTGATCTGGCTGACATGGAGGAGGATTATCTTTCTGGATATATCTGACGATGTACAACGATGCCACGCTATAGCTACATACACGAGTCGCTGAAGCACATGACTATCTACCCATTCTTTGCGCAGACTTCGGCCGACCACTATCCTATCCGGCCTCACAGTCATGAAGTTTGCTCCCGGCGGCGCACGCGAAGATAATCACCGGCTTCTGGATTCATCACAAATTTGAGATTCCAGCAAAGATCCGACTAGAAATACCGAAAACGACGACGCATATCATCGCTCACCAGATCCAAGAGGCTCGCCACGGGGAGAAAAGGTGAGCTTGAGCTTGCGGATCGTCGCTCGTGGTGCCGAGACGAGAGGGATCGAAATTGTTGACGAGGAGAGACGCACCTGAGGATTGATTGTGCCCTGATTGGCTGCCGGCTGCTTTCAGCTCTTCCCTCACCATCAAATAGGGCCTTTTCGAAGCTGTTGGGGTCGAAGACTGAGACTGGGAAGGAACGGATCCGGATCGCTGATCCCAAAACGACAGCCCGAACCAACCGCGATTTCACCCACGATTCCTACAATCACCGTCCCTCTAGCCCGAAGAGCGACCCATCATCGCCGACGTCCTTGACGCCGGACCGATGAGTCTCCCCTCGGTCGCCTCATCGAGCTCGTCATCGTCATCACCGTACACGACCCCGCAATTCCATGTCCACCCTCACTCTACCCGTTTCGAATCGGCAAGCGAATCGAGATACCCGGAGGTGGAGGATGAGCATGGTTATGAGAGTCTGCCGGTCGGAGCGGGGTGGGGAGTCAATATGGCGGCAGGGGCGATGGTGAGTCCACCTCTTTGGCTTGCTTAGAGAGACTGATGAGGGTAGGCGGGGATATCGGAACATTCCGTCATCTTCCCAATCGATTCTATCAAAGTGTGTCCCTCTCCTCTTTCTGCATTTGGCTTGTATTGAGCGGTGGTTCCGTTAGACCCGGATGCAAGTCCTCCCCTCCCTCACACTCGCCACCTCCCCCGGCTCTCTCCTCCATACCCCAACAACGGCCCCGCTCACTACCATCACCCAACACGTCCGGTCCATCTCCACCACCGAGGGCCTGAGATCATTATGGCGAGGCGTGGCGAGCGTCATCATGGGTGCTGGACCGGCTCATGCGGCGCATTTTGGGATGTATGAGTTTATCAGGGAGATCTCGGGTGGGAGAGGGGATGGCTGGTGGGGTGTGGCTGGGACGGGTGGGCTCTCCCCATTTCGATGTGGTCCCGAAGCTCATACCCTCGGTTTAGCATTGGCTGGTGGAGCCGCGACAGTCTCCTCAGATGCTCTCATGAACCCTTTCGATGGTGAGCTGAGCTGCGGTATCTGATCACGAATCGGATGGCCCTCTGAAGCCCGCAGTCATCAAACAACGCATGCAGATCCTCCACTCCCCCCATCGAACAGTGTTTTCCTGCGCCAAATCCGTCTACGCCACCGAGGGGCTCGCCGCGTTCTGTGTCTCCTACCCCACCACCCTCACCATGAGCGTACCCTTCACCGCCGTCCAATTCTCCGTCTACGAGTCGCTCAAAACACTGTTGAATCCGGATGGGACGTATAGTCCGATCACGCATGTCATCGCTGGGGGATTTGCTGGTGGGGTGGCAGCGGCGGTGACTACGCCCTTGGATGTGGCAAAAGTGAGTCTTCAAGCGCAAAGCCATGCGCTATACTTTGGCTGATGGTGTAAAAGACCCTATTGCAGACCCGAGGAAGTTCGAATGACCCCCGAATACGACAAGCACGAGGCATGGCAGAGGCATTACGGATCATCCGAGATCGAGATGGTATGCGGGGATTACGGAGAGGGATGTTGCCGAGGGTGTTGACGGTCGCGCCGAGTACCGCGATCAGCTGGATGAGTTACGAGTTCTTTAGTGAGTCGGTCGGATCAGCCTTACCCATGACTGCGATGGTGAGGATTTGGTTGACAAGACGACTCGCTCGCAGAGGTACTCATACGGCAAAGAGGCACATTACCAGAGACGGGTCAGCAGGTCTAGCGGAGGAGATGATCATGGGAGTTGAAAGGGGGGTATCTTGACACGAGAGAAGGGTTACTGGCATTGCACGGAGCAGGGTTCATCGCTTTACGCCAAATGAGCAGGTCATCGGTCTACATTATTGTTTGTCGCAGCCAATAGCCAAGAGCAGATTCGGTGCGTAAAAGAAACGCATATTAGGTCCTGCCGAATAAGAACCCTCGCGAATCATTTCGTCCTTTGATTTCTCTGCAACTTTGAGAGTCTGACCATTCTTGCATCTTTCACGGCGGATCACACTGATCGCAACATGGACGTCGATGACGACGATGCCTTCCTGTACGGAGCCCAGTCGCCTCCGCCAGCTGTTGCCCCTTTACCAGCCCTCACTACCCGTCCGTTCCTCTTCCCTTCGCATCTCCAAAGCTGACCTCTCTCAGCTGAAGCTGCTTCAACATCTGGTCCGTCTGATGTCGCAAATGGTCTCAGCGCATCTATGGCTGCGTATGTCTTGCCCCACACTACCTCATATGCTGACACGAGCTGATGCGCGCGTCCGCGTAGCTCGCTCGCGGCGTATGGTATCGACCCGACTGCAGCGGTAGCCGCCGAGAACCCGGAAGATGGCGGAGTCGAAGAGGAAGATCCGGAGGACGAGGACAGCGACGACGATGATGAGGACGATGTGAAGCTCGTCTTCTCCGGTCAGGCGACACGCCTTGATCTACGGTATATTTTCCGCTTGTGAGGGGAAATGTACATATTAATGGGGAGCAGGAAACCGCAGACGTCGATGAATAACGTCATTGGGATTGGCAAGTGGGCGCATACTGCTACGGGTACGGCTCCGGCTCCTGCGACGCCGGCGACTCCGCAATATACGACAACTACGAGAGGTGTGTATGGGTTTCTGCTATGAGGGCTGAAAGAGGTGGGAGCTGAATGAATGGCTAGTCTCGGCGCCGGTGGCTATCACCAACCAGACAACAGAGTACAATCCCGCGCCTCGACCTTCCGCCACTCCGAACCCCTTGACCAACCCACCCATCCCACCTACAGGAGACGGAAGTACCGCCCCTTCAATCGCTCTGCCCCCTTCCTCCCTCCCACCCGTCACAGCTCCATCCAGTCATCCAGTGATAGACCCGACAAATCCCTCCGGAGTCATCCCGTCCTCTGGACAGTCGGTGTATGAGATCGACCTTGCACAGTTTGAGGGGTCGGGTCAACTTTGGCGGAGACCTGGGAGCGATCTTGCAGATTGGTTCAATTTCGGGTTCGATGAGGTCACGTACCCGAAGTACTTGCGGTATGGACAGGATATGGAGGCGGGTCGGAATGCCCTGGTGCGTCTCTCCCGCCTGTTCACGATCAATTTAGTCTGATGGGGAGTAGATGAATCTACCGATGGGAGCGATGCCTCCAGACGTGGCGAACCTCCTCCATATGAACATGGGCAGCTTGGGCGGGATGGGGATGAACGTCAACGCCAATATGCCGTTCCACCCACAGCAGATGCAGGCGATGCAGCAGATGATGGGGGTGCAGGGGATGGATGGGATGATGCCGTTTGCTGGGATGCAGGGGATGCCCGGTATGGGTCAGATGCAGATGGGTGGGATGCAGGGGATGGGCATGGGGATGGGGCAGGGGGTACAGCAGGGGATGATGCCGCGACCGGTGCCTCAGGGTGAGCGGGTTGGGACTCACCGGACGGACTGGCGCTGACGCTGACGATGGCAGTTGCGAGGCCTTCAGCTACGCCGGCGCCGGTTCAACCCAGTGCGACGCCAGAAGCGGGGGAGGAGGTGGTCAAGCAGGAGGATGGGGTCGAGACGGTGAGTACTGCCAGGCTCTGGGGATCGTCTAGCTGATATCGCACAGGGGGCCATGGACGGAGCCGTTCCAGAGCCGCAGATGGCGGCGCAAGGCGCCTTCCGAGGGCGAGGGATGGTACCTCTTCGAGGAGTGGTTGCAAATCGTGTCCCAGCAATGCGCGGGCGAGGAACAGGTAGGCACTTATCAATCTATCATCGTTGAAATCCAGCTGTCCCCGTTGGACCTCGCGCCGGCGTTGGACTACCCGCAAACATCCCCAAAGGACCCAAAGCCGGACGATTCAAGGACAAGGACCGCGTCGAGCCCACCGCGTCTGGCGGACTGGACTATGGCGGAGAGGGCGTCAGTAGCACTCCATCCGGATCTTCTAGTCCTGTGAAGTCGGAAGTCAAGACGGAGAAGCGCTCATCGCGGCGAGAGCGAGATCACGACTATGATTTCAGCGACGATGGGAGTCGCGATCGATCGAAGGAGAGGAGTACACGGTGGAGCTCCAGGAAGGAGGATGAGAAGGATAGGGATGGGAAGAGGGAGAAGCGGAAGAGGGATGATGGGACGATCAGTGCGAGTCTGGGTCCGGGTGGGTGGGAAAGCGAGTCGGACGAGGAGCGGCGATCGTCTAGGTGAGCGCCAGTCCACACAACTGGGGAAGAAATGCTGAAGTAGAGGTCATAGACGGAGAAGAAGCGAATCATCGAGCGAAGAACGGCACAGGTCGGCACGCAAGAGAAGATGATATGCATAATGTCTTCTAAGTGGTTCCCTATAGCTTCGTCGGATTCTCCGCTCGCATCCGGTCGTGATCCTCGATGTCCCCGTCGCACTCCCAGGGGTAGGCGAGCCAGACGTCGGGTGTGTCGATCCCGGAAAAGTATTGGACGGAGGGAGGGAGGATACCGGCTTTCGTCTTGAGTCTCGGCGGGGCGTCAGTCTCAGTCCACGAGAATCCAGCCAGGGGCTGCGGTTGTAGCGAAGGAGAGTGAGGCAGGAGCAATGACCTACTTGTTGTGCACGACAAAAATGCCCAGTTTCGTTTCCCCTCTCAACCTCTCTCGCTCAGCCACGTCCACGACCGCCGACAGCTGCTTCTCAATATCCGACTGGAGCTCGCGGATCGTATACCTGTGGAGTGAAGCCAAATATGAGCACCTCAAAGGATACTCCACAAACAGCTCTCCGAGAGGAAAGCTGATGTGGATCCCCTGGCGAGCTCACGATAAAGTCGTCCGCGTATCGTCCACTTCGTCCACCACCAAGATCCGCCGTCCTAGTAAGCCGCCGTGGTTGAAATTCCGTCCCAGCTGGGTTCGTCCATCAGCTTGACCCCACAAACGTTCGAGTTTCCCGTATCGAGGAGGGGAGAAGGGGACGTACGGTACTGAAATCCAACCATTGGGTCCGGATGACCTCCGTGCCCACCTGTTCCGCGACCTATACACCTCAGTCCGATGCACGTCAGGTTATAAGAGGGAACGGATACGAATCAAGAGAGAGCGAGAGACGAACCCACCCCACCAAGAGATTCATAAAGCACCAACCCCACCGCCTGGATCGGGATATTCCTAGTCGTCCCATCCGCGTGGGTCTTGCAGAACGTCCGGAGGATACGGGCGGGGATGAAGCCACCTCCACCGATGGCGATGAAGAGGGTCGGGGCTGGTAGGCTGATCAGCTCCACCTCGGAGACGGATCAAGGGTAGCTGTTGCCAAAGATATTGATGCGAGGTAGAGAGGAGAGGCGTTTCCAATTGCGGTGATGAACTTGTACCAAAGGGGAGCGGACTGACCGAATTGATCTTTGATCTTGACAGCGGCGTTTTGGATCGCTTTGTGGACGTCGTTGTAGCTCAGGCGGATCCTACGAAATTGATTCAGCTCGACTCGGGGAGTATGAACAAGGTATATAAGGGTATCAAGGAGGAGGTACTGTAGCGAGAGACCTACATGGGGACCTCACCATCAGGATGACCGCCCATCGTACGCTCCTCGTCTCGTCTTGAGACGGAGAAGGAGACAGCCACAAGAGCTATGGGAAAGGTGAAGTCGCGTGCTTGTTGGAAAGGGTGGTGGAAAGATCCGCTGGAAATGTGTTCTTTACCATGATCTCCTGCTTGGCTCCCCTTGGGACCATCTTCAAGCTGAACAACGTTCAACGAATGAGCACGTCAACCTCCAATCGCCATTTGTATCGATCCCTCCTACGGGAGCTCCGACTAAGCGTAGGTGATTGCCCCCCCCCCCCGGTGGATCGATCCATCTCCCTCGGGGCAGCCTTGTGGTGCATCCCCGGAAAGCTTTTCTGATGCAAGAGCTATAGTCGAAGCAAGTCCGATCCTCTCGAAACCCAACCGTCTCGTCCCATCTCCGCGCTCACACAGCCTCCTTCCCTGACCCAGCGAGCCTACGACGATCATTACTCGAGACCCGAGATTTCCTCCGAGCATCCCGGATACATGCGGTGCGTTCGATTTTCCCATCCCAGCGTAATTTCGAAACAGATACTCAAGATCGAGTGGATGTGAGAGTGTCGCTGATGTGACCGTAGGAACTGCTGAGACGGTATAACCCGTTACACGATATGACGGAAGAGGAACGGGTGCGGGCAACGGCAAGACGGGTGGGGATGGATACCCCGATCGCCTATAAGCCCGAGTAGAGGGGCTAGAGGGTCAGATTAGGATTTGCATCGCATTGCGTGAGGCGTCGAGCTGGACGTCAGCGCGATGGGGACATCGCGCTGACGGTCTGGTCAATTCATTCGTCACGCTGATCTGTGCTGCGAAGTCGACAGCCAGCACACTGACGGCGAAGGAAGACGAGACGATCTCGCTTCGGAAGCAGCCACCCTAGCCACGGAAGCCACCGCTTCGCACACGGATGATGAAGATGGGGTCGGGACACGCCGATTTCCCGATATCAGCGGTTCCATGACACCTACTACTTACGCGTAGGCTACAAACGAGCGCGATGAGTGATCTAGGTCTGGAAATCAAGCAAGTGAAGTTCATCGCAACCCCAAGGCATTTCACCAGCTCCCTTTGATGGTTGTCATACATTCAAGGATCGTCAGCCCCCTCTAGCGCGACTGATCACCGCTCATCTTCCTCTCCGTTCCCAGATGACGCTCTTGACTCGCTGCAGTACGACGAAGTGAGGATCTCCGTGCTGGCCGGATAGACCAGGGGGCATCTTCAGTTCACCTCCCGCCAGCTATCCGATGGGTCAGGTGGTGTCTTAGAAGGAAGTGTCTCCTGTATGTGCACTCTTTCCCAGCAGAAATGCTCGATCGATCGCGCGCTCAACCAGGACAACTTTGACGACCAGACCCTGGATGCTCGCTTCGACTTCACCGAGGATACCTCAAGCGATTCGATGTCGATCGACAAGGAAGGTTCGGTCGCCTCCCTCGTTCGCTTCGGTCGCTCCCTCCATCAAGACCAAACCTTCAGATGCGCTTGCTGCGCTCAACAAGGCTATCCTCTCCCTTGAGGTCACCTTGGATGATCTCATCGCAACTCGCTTGGTTCTCATTCAAGCTTCGGTCTCGAAATCAGCTTCGGCTTTGACTTCGACTTCGAGCGTCTTCGACCTCGATGGTCCAGTAGCCTAGCGAGCGCGAGGTTCCCAGGGGAAATACCCTTCCTCCCGCGATCGCCTCACCGCTTCTACGAGCCTCATATTCTGCTCGAATGCCTCTTTCCTGAATCTCGGAGATTGAGGTACGGTTGGAAGACGGATGGAGAAGGGATAGGTCCGGGACGAAGCTTGGCATTGTCGCCCAATTTTTTGGTTGGACCGGGACCGGGCCGAGCGGACGAGACATTGGCGGAGACCTCATAACCGATTTCGAAGGTCGTTTCGTACTGGCGCAACTCGTCGGCCACGTCGTTGGCAGCTTCGTCATCTTCATTACCCGTGGCGTCCTCTGCCGAGCGACCTCGTTTGACACCAGCTTGTCGCCGTTCTACAACTTCCACCTCGACAGTAAGCCGGATTTTCGGCCGGCCCATGGACGATACGGACTTGTCGCTAACAGGCTGACAGAGGTATTGCGGAATTTGGGATGAGCTCCTAGAGGATCGCCTTGCGGTTCTTCTACGGGACAAGTTTCAGTATCCGCTAGGGGGGGTTCTAATTCGTCGCGCTTCAATGACGTGCCCAGATTCTATTGCGGTCTTAGGCTACTGGCGGCGGTAGAGATGTGGAGGAGCTGGGCGTGTGAGAAACTCGAAGTGGAAGGTTGGTTTTGTCGACAACGGTGGAGTCAAGCGTCTTCTTCCGCATCCATTCCACGATCAATTCCGGGGTGCAGCCGGTCTTTCTTGTCTTTCTTTCCCATGTCGGTACGTAAGTCGTCCTGGTTGTTTCATCAATCCCTTTCCACTGTATCAGACACTCGCCGCTACCGACTGGTCCGTGTTCATCAAGGATCGCCTCCGCTTCCCACAATCGCAGGGATTCGCAGGCAGCTCGACACAAGGTTCGCTATCGTCCTCGTATCTCAATCTCGATCTCACATGAACCGTTCATCATCGGGTCAGTATCGAAAAATCTAATGGTCTTGCCTACGGTCCTTCGTCGGTATCGCGAACGAGCCATGCATTGCGTCGAAGATGATTTCGACCGTTGTGATTAGCAGCTTCTGCCTGCATCGCTGTCATCAGCTCCAATTAGCGAGCGGTTCGGGCCATCAAGTTCCGAATTAATCATATCAAATCCACGTCACGCCACGTGTAAAGTCATGTGCCACCCTCACCCAACGCTTTCCGCCCACATTCCTCCCTCCATCACGCCACTTCCCCGTCCTCCACGATGTACAAGACCCGCCCCAATGACGCGCACACGACTCACTCCCGGCGTCCCAGCGATCCCGGCTCACCCACCTACCCCACCTCTCCTACTTCTCCCACGCGTACACGAGAAGGCCTCACTTCATCCCCTCTCGACCCCTCCAAACTGAACCATGATCTCGCCCCCATCCCCTCCAACCCGCATTCGACCGATAGCCACATCACCTCCCCTAACCTCCGCGAAGTCGACGCTTGGCCAAATTTCGCGAGCGAATCAAACGACTCACCTTACGTCGACCAAGGCGCGCCGCTCGAGCCTGCCAGTCATCCAACCGTGGCGGAGACGGGGATATTGTCGAAGGGACTGGGTCCGGGGCCGACGAGTGGGCAGCTGAAGAGGGTCGAGGGTGGGGAGAGGAAGGATGGGAAGGGGATTATCAAGTTGGGCAGTTTTGGTGGAGAAGGGTTGATGGCGAAGCCACCGGCGGGGAGTTTGTCGCCGAAGGAGGGGGAGGAGGGGAGGGATGGGAGTGCTATTGCGGATTAGGCGGGAATGGGGAACGCGAAGAGAGGACACGCTGGTGGGAGGCGAGAAAAGCACGAGTGCGGATTGAGGCGGAGAAGAGGTACGGGATGGAGGAATGTGAGGGTCTGGCGAGACGAGGCATACGATATTTTGCGGATGAGATGTGTGTATAGGAGGGGGCGTGAGAGACGGAACGGTTATCGGGTGGGGAAAGGGGAGAGACGAGGCGAAGACGGTTTGCTGTACCATATCACATTCCACATTTGTGGAAGCTTATCTACTTTATAGTATAGAACGGACCTGTACTATATTTTTTTGGCCGCCTTCCTCCATCGGTCTAATACTCTGACTGCTCAGTGAGGATCCACGATAGTCAAGCAGCCGGGTATCATCTCCTGCCAGGTATAGACGCATGCAAGTTATGAGGTCTCGCTCCAACCCCTTACGATCCTGCTTCCCCACACTTAGTATGCTATCCCCGCTTCCCCTCAAACCCCCTTCCGCCTTCCCACGCCCCTCCGCCAAGAAAGCATCCCTCATCCCGTCACCTAATCAAATCGAAAACACCCCTAGATGTCCCTTCTCCCCTCCTCCCAAACCTTCTTCACCCTCGGGAACCTCAAACTCGCGCCCCCCCTGTCCAGGGCCCTCGACTCCGAGAAATACTGCACAGTGATCTCCTTCCCCACCTTTATACATCCCGCACCATCAACACCTGAAACCCTTATCTCTGATGAGCACTCACGATGAGAGATGGATCCCGAGCATACCGCACCCTCTCCTCCGCGGTGAACCCACTGCCAATCGACACCGGATGGCCGCGATGCTCGATCCAAACCCTGGCGCAAGCAATGTGCTCGCCATAGACTCCGTTGATGCTTAATCGCATGGTTGAGGTCTCGAGTGACATGACGGTATATTCGCCGTCCTGCCATTCCTTGAACTTGCGGATGTCCCCTCTGTTCAACCTCGTGAGCAGGATGCATCATTGCGGGGAGAACCGGTGACCTACGTTCTCGACCCCTTGTATGGCTTGTCCGCTCGCAGGATCAGCCCCTCCCATCCCTCGTCAGCAGCCCTTTGAACCATCCCCTCGACCTCCTCCACACCCCCGACTTCCCATTGCACCAATGCCCTCACCATCTGTTCCTCCACACTTTGTTTCGCTAACTCTTCATTGAGAAATTCCGCCAACTCCTTCAATTCAGGTATACGCTGTCCAAAAGTCTTGCCAAGTCCCGGCTGAGCCGCGGAATCCTTCGCATCGACTTCCGCCCAAGACAGGATATCGAAGAGGAAGTATCGCGGATGTGGGATGGAGCCGGCTTTACGGATTGCCGAGACGGTGGAAGGGAAGTCCTCGACGAGGTGATCGTTCTTCTCCCAAAGTGCTGAGGCACCGACCGTACCCGACGAGGAGAGCCGGGTTCTCCGTTCCTCATTCTCCAAGTCCGTCATCGGTCTCATGACGCAGACCTCTCCATCCAGTACCAATCGCTTGACCACCCCTTCGTCCCGCTCCTCGAACGTTACAGGGTCCCGATCAAGCCATTCGCGTTGCTTCGGAAACTTGGCAAGGTGTGCGAGCTGATCCGTGAGGGCATCGAGCGAATAGAACTCTTTCCCCGTACGTGAGACGCATGTTATACCATCAACGGTAAGAGGTGCTGCAGCGGAGGTCGGAACAAGGAAATCGAGGAAGGTGAGGACCCGCACACCGTCGAGCTTCCGCGAGGCGTACCATCGGTTGGAAGCGGATTTTCCCTCGGTGATCGCTTTGAAAGGCGGTTCGATGGATTTACCGAGGGCACAGCTGAAGGTGTCGAGTTTGCGCGAGGATACAGATGACGTGCTTGACTTTGACCTCGTACTCGGGCCGGTAGAGCTTTCTGCATCTGACGTTGCGGCTGATGCAGTCACGGCTGTTGTCGCTGTACACGAAGGAGGAGCCGTTCCCCCAGGCCAAGGAACGTTCAGGAGCGTTCTCGCTCCAAATCCCGCCACAAGGTTCCGGTCCAGCAGCTTGAAGAAAGTCCCCAGCGGATGTCCCTCCCACGTTCTAGCTCCATGACTATCGAGGCCGGAATCCTCGAGAAGGTTCGGGTCGACAATGTTGTGACGGAGCAGAAATTTCAAGGCGAGCTCCTTCGCTGCGTTGCCCGTGACTGTCCGGGACGCCAGAACGTCGAGGAGCGCTCCGATGGTAGACGGAAACTCGATCTCGGAGTCGGGAGCAATGCTGAATGGATCATTATCCGTGTATTGATCGCGCATGTATTTGAGCAGGACGGCCGAGGTGAGGTGAGCTCGATGATATGGATCATACGTACTGCGAGATGAAACTTTATCGGCTCAGGTTATCCCGCTTACATAGTAAGGGCACATACATCTCCAATAGTCCCTTCAGATCCGGATACTCCGAGATGATCCTAGCCTTCTCCGACTTCCTCGGTTCTGCTGCGACCCGCTCCTGTAGGTCTTCGATCCGTCGCAGCTGCTCAAGGGCAGAGTCGTCCTTGGTCCGTTCTGGACGGGTGGAGTACCGAGTCCGAGAGACATGATGGCAAGTGAGAGGTTCAAGGCGCGCGGAGGAGCGGCACGAGCATCGAGGGCAGGCGAAATGCCGAGCTCTTGGTCGAGGCGAGGTAATCGCCTGAAGGATGAAGCTTGACCCTGAAGGAAACACCCGGAGACGAAGCTTGACCGCCATCCCAACGCATCTTCAGGGCTTTAATTCGACTGTGAGGAGAAGTCCAGAAGTTGTCGAAGGCATACTTCGACCCCTATCTGGACATTTTGGCGAAATATTCGCCGGAAAGCAACGGGTACACGGCAGCTGGCATATAAGAATTTGGGGCTCCAGGTCGGGATAAATCGATGACTTTCGCCCTAATGATTCTTATAGTGAAGCCTCGGTTTTAGCTTCCACTGATCCTGATCTCGCCCATGAGGATGTCATCGCGATTCCCGGGTACATCCGTCACATGAGGGTACGCTTCAAAGTCCATCACCAGATCTCATATACACAGGGCATCAAATCCCGAAGCAAACATTTCTACGCGGTACTCTCGAACCCGGATTGAATCGTCCATCAAACTTCATCTATTGTCGCGAAGGGTTTGCCACCTTTCGTCCCCATCAGCCGAGTCCCCTGGAATTGACCAAAAACTCACATGAAGCGGGTTCTCCCTCTCGCCAACCGGTGTACCCAAGCTTCCCTCTCCACCCGAGTGAGCGCCATAAGGATCCTCGTAGGTAGGCCCGGCATGCTCCGGCTCATCGGTGTACCCGCCCTGCTGCGCTTGTCGAGGATCGTAATAGTATCCCTGATCTTCCTGCTGCAATCCCTCGTAGCCCGCCTGTCGGCCCCGAGGGGCATACGCACCGGACGCGTATGTCCCCGCAGCAGCCGCATAAGGGTCGTATCCACCTGCGTTGTCGTAAGAAGTCCCGTAGTTGTTGTATTGGGCCATCGGTGCATTGACGGTGCTGGGGTATGATTCCGAGGTCGGTCCGGAATGCATGTCGTCCCCTTCGTCGATCGGACTGCGATGTACGTTCGAGGAAGAAGCCGCAATGGCCGCGGCGGTGACCTCTCGATCGAGCCTTTGCCTTCGGCGCCTGCGGAAGCACAAAAGACCCAACACAAACATCATGCCGATCACTACGAGGCCGACGACGACGAAGACACCAGCGACGGCGCCTTTGTTGGCAAAGAAGCCGGAAGTGGTTCCACTGCCTGATGATGATCCCTGGTCAAGCTTGCCGGTAGGATTGTGCACGATCTGCGTCACGGTATAGACCACGCCATTGGAGGTAGTCACGACTTGGGAGGTCAGCGTTGCCGGTTGTGTCGTGACAATCTGTCCAGCAGCGTTGGTCGTTGTGATCTTGATGGCTTTGGACGCGGTGGTCTCCGTCGGGATGGTGGTGATGCTGCTAGCGGAGACGACCACAGTAGACGTGCTAGAGAATATATAAGTCACTAAGCAGACCGGTTCATATGGTAGAGCTTACGTAGTTCCGGCAGTACTGCTCCCAGATGGTAAGGTCGAAGTGACGCCCACTGTTACCGTGCTCGTGCTCTGCGGTGCAGTGGAGGTGGGAGCGCTGACGGCTGTGGTGGAAGAAGATGGCACAACGGTGACGGTTGTAGTGGTGCTCTGCTGGGGTGTCGTTGAGGTCCTGCGAGATCCGAAATTCAGCATCTGAAGGTCCACTGTCTATCCGGTGTTGCATCTTGGTGGATCCGTCACAAACATGGACTCCAGGTCTTAAGGGAAGATGACTATGGGGAAAGAGCGAAATATCCACTCACGATTGTTGAGAGCTCTGCCCGGTGGAAGAAGCCTGCACCACACTAGTCACCTGCGTCGTCGTAGTCTTCGCCGAAGAGGGCTGCGCCGTCGACTGTGACGAGCTCGGCGGCTGAGTACTAGAGGCGGATGACGATGGCGGAGGAGGAGGAGAAGGAGATGTAGAGGTAGAAGTTGGTTGAGTGGTGGTTGTAGACGAAGAAGGGCCGACGGAAGATGATTCAGTGGTAGAAGAGGCTACTGTCGAGGATCCAGCTGTAGATGTAGGTGACGTAGACGTGGTGGACGATGTTGGAGTAACATTGGAAGAGTCAGTGGTTGAGGATGAGGCTGCTATGATCAGATCAGCCGTACGAGATAAAGCCTAAAGGCGGTTGAACCTACCGGTAGAAGAGGAATCGCCAGAAGTAGTGGCGGCCTGCCGAACGGCGAACGGCCCGCGGCGGCGGACGGCGGGTTGAATCATCCTTCTAGGAATAGGTGATGGGTGAGAGAGGGTGTATTGATGAGAAGGCTGAGGGGGTCCTTTACCTTTGGGCGGAGCTGCGGAGCCGTTTCAATTTCGATTGTGTCCCTTCCGTCGAAGTCCCAAACTCTTCGAGCAGATCGAATGGGCCCGCGAAAGAGGGACAGCGGGCTTAAGGAGGTTTTTGGAGAAACGGGTTGGCGGATTTTGGATGAACTAGAAAAGAGGGTTAAAAGCGGAAAAGTGAGTCCGCAACACAAGCCTCTCTAAATCTTATTGTGTACAGCATCGGAAATCCCGAGTGGCACACCAGCTGCATTACGTAAAGATGGAGTTCCGACGGAACCGGTTTACCGGAGGGGTTATGAGTCATGCATTTCCATCCCGTTGCCCTCCTGCCGAGCCAATCCGACGGCTCCGCCATCACTCAGGTCACCACCTCCTCCAACCGCTTGAGACGTACCAGTTCCGAAGCGAGCCAAGGCCTCTTCTCGAGCGCTCGTGCAAAGTTGGGTCCGAAGGTTTCCGCAATCTCGTCGGCGGATGGTGCTGGAGGTTGCTCGCGTGACCCGTTCGGCTTCGGGCGAATGATCAAGCTCAGAGCTTTCTGGGAGGGCCGTAAACAAAGATATCAGAAACTACAGGACATATGGGTAATGGGACAGTGTGAAATGGAACCGGGGGTCCATCGATACAACCAGTGGAAATAGCGCCTTGAACGGCGAGGGAATGTTTACTCACCATACAAGCCTTCATCAATCCCGACCGACCCCGTTTCCCTTCCCCAGGATATAGTCTCCCTGCCAGATTATTGATTCTGACCAATTCTTCGCCGCCCTTGCCCCATAATCCGGAACGTACAGCGGGAGCGCCTAATGCAGCGAGACCAAGCACGGCGCCCTCGTATCGTCCGGCAGGGGGATTGGAAGCGCCAAGGGGAGAGGGGAAGGGCGAGGAGTTCAGTGTGCGGGTCAGAGTCGAGACTAGGCCTGTAGGTATCCATCCATTGGATTCAGTCTTGGTGTCATGTCCGGACAAGGCGATGGAGACCCACGTGGAAGAAGTCCTGGATATTGCGGTCCATATGTTGATCCCATCTTACCGAGGGCTTCGGATGCTCGGACGCGCAAGTCGTATGGAGAAAGTTGCGGACCCGTGCTCGATGCGGAGGAAGGGGGATGTGGTCCGAGCGGTACTGTCAATAACACCGACATGACTGGCGCCAACAGCTGATGAAGCTGTCCTGAGTATCAGTCGGTTATTCCCCATCCGTGAGAAGGAAGCGCTCACGTAAGGTTCGAGAAATATCATGTCATTATCGAGAATCGCCTCTACACCATCCAGCAATCCCCCAGTCGTCCCCGTTGGACCCATCAAGCATTTCCCAATACTCTCCGCCAACCATTTGACGATATAAATAAGTATCCCAGTGACCGCCGCGTCTGACCGCAGTGATGCGAGTGCAGCGAGGCGATGCCGTTGTGCGTCGTCGGATGAGGCGGTGGGTATGAGTGCGGATGTGAGACGGGAGAAGTAGAGTTGAAGTTCTTGGGGGAGAGTGGATTTTGCGGAGGGTCGGAGGGCTGCGGAGCCGGTTGTTGGAGCAGGTGTACGTGATGCTGAGACAGATCAACATTGTCTCAATCAGACAACCATTCTAAGTTACGCACGTCCAGCACGCGAGCCAGGAGTAGGGTTCTCGGGTATAGCAGGTTGTACACCCTCAACAGCCAACCAATGGGCTCTCCATTTCACACCCGCCGAATTTGCCAGGCCCGGAGGTAATGGTTGTTTTAGGTAGCTCGCAAAGTCGATCTCGTCATCGACAACATGGTAGAGTTGTTGTTGGGCGCCAGAGGATGTTGGGATGGGTACGGCCGAGAAAGGAGGTTGTGGGAGTGGTCGAGGGGGGACAAGAATGGGCTGAGCATGCATACCTTGAGTCAGCTCCTTGTCCGAATGGTTGAGGAGGTAGGACAGACCTCGACGTTCAGTGCCTCCATGGCATACTCGACATCTTCGGGAAGCAGTGTGCCTCGTTTGGCATGAACCATAAACTTCTTGGCCTCCTGTAGTATGAGATGGAGTCGGTATTCGACTTCGCCAGCTAAGGTGTCGGCGGAACCTGGAGCGAGGGAGTCGATGGGAAGAGAAGTGGCTACCTCCTAGAGAGACATAAGCATGACTCTGAGTAAGCTTCGAGGGCTTTCTTGATCTCGGGCGAGGGAAAGGAGTGGAAGGAGGGACATACCGAGACGCTGTCGGGCGGGTAGATACCCATGACCTGGGGTGCCGGCATCGAGCTCGTGCTCCCGTTGGTCGAGCCACGATTTTTATTTCCAAGTGAATATGTCGATATGTGGACGAGTCATGGAAGAAGATAAGTGAAAGAGTGTCGGATAATCTACCAACCGGAACCTTCCTGTCCGCCTCTATTCCCACTACAATCACACCCTATTTCAGAATCTCTTATACCTGATCCTCTAGACGAAATTGCCTATCATGCCCCCCTGGAACGCCGCCCGAGCCAAAGTCCGTCCCCCTCCCCACCCCGTCCTCACTCGTGCACTCCTGCTGCTCACTCCCATACCCAGGTCCAGATCCGCCTCTCCATCCAACGCCTCCGCACACTCCAAGAGAAACGGCTCGCCCTCGCCAAGAAATCCCGACGTGAGATCGCTGACCTCTTGACAAAAGGGCGGGTGGAGACTTGTCGACTCAGGGTGGAGGGGTTGATCCAGGATGATATTTACATGGAGCTGCTTGAGCTGCTCGAGGTGTGTTTTAACCCAACCTGTATTTTCATGGTTGCTGATGGGGAGGGGGTAGTTGTATTCGGAGAAATTGCAGGCGCGATTTAACCTCCTAGATGCGTCGACGTAAGTCCTATCTGAGGGGAGACTGGGCAATGCGCTGATGGGTGAGGAGTGGGACCGAGCCGGAACCGAGTATCGCAGATGCGGTGTGTGCGATCGTGTACGCGGCGCCTCGGACAGAATTGAAAGAGCTCCAAGTATTACGAGAGATCCTAATGTACAAGGTCTGTCTCCTCGTTTCCTTCCAAACCCATGGCATTGATGGAAGGCAGTACGGTCGAACATTCGCGCTAGCTCTCCAAGCTACCGACCCACCACCAGAAAGTGTCCCAGCCCGCATCGTCTCGAAGCTCGCACTCTACAGTCCGGGACAGGAACTGGTCGACGCGTACCTTTACGAGATCGCACGGGGATATGGAGTCGCCTGGGCACCTGATCCTGGGCCGGGTGACATCCAAGCGGACGAGGGGAAGGAAGGTGATGACGTTGCAGATGTGGTAGACGACAAGAAAGGAGACGGAGATGGAGGAGGTCCAGGGGAGGGACAGCAGAAAGAGCCCGTAGCTGTGCTGGAGACATCGAAGGATACGGGTCTCTCGATGCCGCGGGCTCCGACATATCCGGCAGGACAGGAGAAGGACGCATGGTCGGGCGGAGAAGCAGGAGTTCCACCAATAGAAGGAGGGAAGAAGCTGACCGAGGAGGAGGAACTGGCGAAGCGGTTTGAGAGACTGAAGAATCTCCGATGACACATGTGTACCGCGCGAGTCAGGTTGCGCATTCACACATCATACCGGTGCGTCTGGTACAACCTCCTTCCCCTCCTCCCATACCAGGACCCGCTCCCCGTTTATCACCCTCTCGGCCGTCTCCCATAGCTCGTTCGGGACGAATCCGTTCTTGTTGCCCGGAGTGAGCACAACCCCGTTCGTACTGGTGTACACTGGTATTCCGGCTCCCAGCAGCTTGGTCAGGTCAAGGTGGATGAAGAGGGTCGACGTAGGACGAGGTGTGATGCGGTGGTCGACGAGAGCTGGAGCGAGGTGAATATGTTGCCGTGACATTCGGGATAAGCCTTGTTGCTCTGTTCAACCGATCACCGCTTCAGCAAGAATATAAGAAGCGTTGCAGTGACGCACTCAGTGTCTCCCACAGCTCCCATTGAGTCCCATGAACGATCAATCCCGCTCTCCCCCTCCCATCTTCGTCATCCAACACAGGGGTAAGGTGCGCCGTTGACTCCAATTTGAGCGAATGGCCCTGTATTGCACGGATGAAGTACTTTCCGCGCTGTCCCTCGAATGATTCCGCCTCGTCCGAAACAGGCAGAGGTATGGTAACAAGGGGTAATTCCGCACATTCCGGTCGCTCGGAGGTGATGGCAACTTGGGCCAGATCGTTCCGAACACCGTCAATCGCGGCCGCGTCCACTTCCCCATAAATACTCCCTTGTCTCACGCCCAGCTTCGCCTTGAACTTCCCCTTGCCCTTCCCTTGACCCTTGGCCCTCGGTCGAGGTGGACTCGGATCGTAACCGTAGAGCACCTCGAATCGCTGCTTTGCGTTCTCCTCGACCAACCGTAGTACCGTCTCGAGGTCAGTGTCTCTCATCTTTGGTCTCGCAAGCTACTGAAATATCAGTGTTCCGGACCACCGGGGGTCACTAGGCGGGTACAAGAAAGGCATACCACATCGTTCAGCTTGACGAACCCATCCGAGCGGATCGCGAGACCTTCCTTCTCCGCGCCATGACGGAGGATGTATGCGAGGATCTTGGAGGTGCGGACATCTGGCGGATCATCTGGTCGAGGCATCGTATGCTCTCATGAGGCAGCGAAAATGCTGAAAAGCCGGAGAAACTGTAGATTTCAGCAGAAATCCAGATTGCAGAAGCTGAAACTTCGTTCTCTGTTTCGGAAACCGTCACGTGATCTTCCTCCTCAACTCTCGGTTTTTCTGACCTTCATCTCCCACTCATACAATCTCACCTAGCATAAAGCGCTAGCTGTTTGATGTTTGGGCAGCTGTGAAGTCCGTTTGACCATGTTACGGCCTCCGGGAAAGCCCAGAGCCTCGCTCGTGGCCGCCGCTCGAGCCCAGCCGACCGGTTCCGAAGCCATCAACGCCCCTTCATCCTCTACTCCGAATCCCTCCCTGGCAGCTCCGCCAGACAGCGCGGACGTCCCACAAAGCTCGTCAAGAACAGTCAGCGTGGAGCCCAGGACTTCTACGCCGATATTGCCAGATGCGAGTCAGGAAGCGCCGGTCGCGAAGCTGAAGTTCAAGCCGAAGGTCCCGATTCGGAGGGTCAAGCAGTGAGTGTCGGTTCAACATCTTCAGCAAGCATATCAGATTTGCTATATCTCGGAGACACGATGCTCACGCTCTGCTGATAGGGAGCTTGTCGTCAAACCGGTGAGTATGCACCTCCGCCATTCTATATGTCTGATACAGATCTTCATATCAGGATGTCTCGGCTGCTGCTGGGCCTAGTCGCGGTATCGTCCGAGGACGAGGGCGAGGGACCGGCACTCGAGGTCGAGGTACCTCAGTCGCTAGTGACAGTATGGCCGCAGGTCCACTCGGAAGACCACGAGTAGCCGCAACCTGTACGTTCTTCGACCCCCCGATTCGTCTTAGGGTTTATATCCTTCCAAACGCCCTGACCTGTTCTCAGCGACTCCAATCCGCCGTCTCGCTCCCACACCCGTTCCTCGAGGATTCGATTCCGCATCCGCAGAGGTGTACTCAGACCACTCCGATCAAGAAGGTGGCAAAATCATCGATATCGATGCTGTCTCGGGTCTAGGCGAGTCTGCACCTACGAGCTTGTTCCGAGACCGAAATGTGCGCGAAGGAAAGGCGAAGGCGAAGGGAGAGATGGACGGGAAGGGCAAAGAGCGGGTGGCGGTGGATTCAACCACTCAACCTCCGGGCCGAGTGAAGGCGGAGCCATTATCACCAGTCAAGCGTAGGGTCAGGTTACCTGATCCGAATCAGGGTGTCCTTCCGCCGGTCGGAAGGGAGGACGATGTCATGATGTCGGACGATGAAGATCAGGATCGGGATGCTCGAGGACGACGAGTCAGGAAGACTGGGCAGATCCGCGGGGTCAATGAAGCGCAGAAGGTGGATCTGAGCGAGTCGGAGTCTGAAGAGGAAGAGGAGACCATGGAGGGTGACTTTGTTCCAGCACCGGGTTATGTGTGTTTCTTGGCATCTTCTTTTCTGATGGCACTTTCAATTGACAAAGTCGCAGGACAACCCGCAAGACAAAATCTTCGTCTTCCAATTCCCGAATCTCTTCCCGCAGTTTGAGCCGTCTGGACCGGTCGACGTGACGGCCGACCAGGTCAAGCCTGATATCAAGCCCACCGCTGCACAGCTCAAGCCGAAGAAGAAAATCCTACCCCCTCCTGAGGGAAGAGTTGGGACTATGGTGATCATGAAGAGCGGGAAGGTCAAGATTGTCCTAGGCAACGACATTGTCATGAAGGTGAGTTTGAGCCACAATACCGTCTGTGACGTTGGAGCGAAGCTGACGAGAGTCAGGTGACTCCCGGTGTAACCTCGACGTTCCTCCAACAGCTCGTACATCTCGACACCGCAGGCAAATCCGCAGTGGTCCTTGGCGAGGTGCACAAGCAATACATCGTCTCGCCCGATATCGATATCCTGCTACGTGACCTCTACCTCAATGGTGGCGCTACACCGGGAGATAAAGAGGCGGAAGCGAGAAAGGTGGCGGAGGAGGTCAAGGTTGAGAGGAGGTTGGTGAAGATGGAGCTGGAGTGAGCGGTGGTTTTGCATTGGTGCATGTAAGCAGGATATCACGTATGACATTATGCTTGTGAGGACGCTGAGAGCTTGTGAAAGGATCTTCTTCGCTCCGACGCGTTAGGCTTCAAGTCGTCCTTTGATTCTGAAGCTAGCGACAGTTGGAGGAGACCGCGACTAAGAGATCCCTCGTCGCTTGCAATATCTGACGAGAACACTGTTCAGACTGATCTGCACAGCATTGCCTGTCCTGAAACGGCCATGAGTGCATCGTCTGAATACGCCACCGCTCCGCCTTCACCCCTCGAACCGACCCCTGACTCCCCCATAAACAGCCTCCTCCCCTCCGCCTCCCTCTCCTCCCCCATCCTCTCTCCGCGCTCCCCCTCTTCGCTCGCCAAACCCTCCAAGATCTCCCCGGCCACTAGACAACTCGATCAGCTCACCTCACACTCTGCGGAATCCACCTTACGCCCCCTAACCAATTTCACCTCCTGCCAATCCACGATCCGACCCTCATTCTACACACGAAACTTGAACGAATACTGGTGCCTCCTTGACGACTTCGTGAGTAGTCAAGGGAGCGGGACGGTCGTGCCGATGAAAGTTGCGATCGACGAGATGTCGGTGGAGGGGTGTGTGCTTTGTGGCAAGGAGGGGGAGAGTAGGGGGATGGAGTTGAGGGTGATGGATATTGGCGAGGTGGCGGATACAGTGAGGAAAGGGGAGAAGGGGGAGAAGGGAGTTTGGTGGGTGTGTAGAGGGGATTGCGGGATCTAGGCTCTCATTTCTCATGCACGGGAGGTGGCCACAAGGCGTGATCCTTGTTTCAGGTGCCACAGCCCCACAAAGGTCTAATCTTTTCGGTCATCGCCACTTCTCGATCACATTCGATCTCCACCCGCATCTCACCACATAACTCCCATCTTTGATTCATCTGATTACCCACTGTCCCCCGACTCCATGTATTCCCCCTTCTGTCTCACCTGCTCGTCCGAACTCCCTTCTCACCCATCCTCACCCCAGCCCTTCCTGACCTCCTGCTGCTCCACACCCATCTGTCAATCCTGCTTGTCCCGGAATCCTAGGTTGAGGGAGTACGTCCCGTGCTTACGATGCGGGGACGTGCGGACGGAAGTAGGCAACGCACGAGTCCAAAGAGGTCGGGAAGAGGTCAATCAGTATGCTGCACCTGTTTGGTGATCAGGTTGGTGTTGATGTATATAGGCAAAGGGAGGAGGGAACTGAGAGAGCTCAATTCGATATCGGGGATGACGAGGATGAGCCGCCGAGCTACGACGATATCTCTCCAGGACCTGCGAAGGAGGACGACCTAACAGCACGTAAGGAGGACCAAGATAGGGGAGTGCCGAGTGGAGGGAAAGACGACGAGATGGAGATGGAGGTGGTCGAGGTGAAACACCCGGTGTCGAGGTCCGATAGCCTACTCTCCATAGCGAGGAAATACGCTGCGGACGTGAGTTCCCTCTTCATCTATCGCTCGACCGCATCCCATCTCTTCATCTAATCTCGTATCATCCCCGTTGTCCTTGC
>JAABUH010000852.1_pt1 | contig 39558 bp, 52 predicted proteins | sample 5559121 | NCBI WGS metagenome assembly JAABUH01 (sample SAMN10711871, study PRJNA513364) | rock metagenome | isolation source: Antarctica rocks | place: Antarctica: Victoria Land, Battleship Promontory nord | collected 2015-12-28
AGGCTCACGCTTATTGATCTGCATTTGAGTAGCCCCTTTGTCATGCTGCACGTTCCCGGAGGCTTGTTGAGTCTTATCTCCAGTAATAGCGCCAACGATCGAATCTTTCTTCCCTTCGACCCTATCTACCCGCATCCGTCCGCAGCATCATCCGTCGCTATGGTGCATCCGGAGACGTCCAGAGTCGTCCTCGAAGCGGCAGACCCCATAAGATCCCTCCCGACACCGTGGATCGCCTAGTACGAAGCGTTGAGCGCGACCCAAAGCAGGATATGACGGCTCTGACCGACATCACCCACAGCTCGCTCAACACAGTCTCGCGCCGACTCCGTGAAAAAGGCTACAGCTCTCGGATTGCGCGAACAAAGCCTTACCTCAGTAAAGACAACATCGAGGCTAGGTTCCTGTGGGCGAGCAATAACCGAGAGACCGACTGGGAGACGGTCATGTTCACAGATGAGTCCACCTTTACGATCGGAGAGACAGGGAAGGAAAGGGTCATCCGGAAGAAGGGGACTGAGTGGGAACTATCACACCTGGCGGGTGGGGGCAATGTGTGTGTGTGGGGAGCAATCATGTACGGTCATTGCCTGCCGCTCGTTCGATTTGAGCTTGCCAAGCGAAAGCAGAGCAAAGGAGTCGTTACCAGAGGGGAGACGGTAAGTAGCAAAAGTCTACTGCAAGCAAATCCTGGCGGGTCCCTTGAACGACTACATCAATCAGGCTCGAGCGGAGGGTATAGACGTTCATGTGGTGGAAGATGGGGCGCCTACACACTTCAAGGGGAAGTCTAGCGAGCTTCGCGCTTTGGTCGACATTCCAAACATCACGCACCCCGCGGCATCTCCCGATCTCAACCCTATTGAGATGGCTTGGGCGTATGTCAAATACCATCTAAATAAACAGCGGCCTCGGCCAACCTCTCTGGACGAGCTATGGACCCATATTGAGCAAATTTGGAACAGTATACCTCAGGAGACAATCAATAGCTGGTCTTTAGTGATGGCGGGGCGACGCGACGAGGTTGAAAAGGCTAGGGGCGGTCTCATAAAAGGCTAGGCATACGGGATGATAGCTGCGGGTCTGAGGATCCTGAAATCGCTTCACAATTGCTCATAACATACATATTGAGCTGCTCATCATATTATAGGCGGAAGGCGATGGTGAAACGGTCAAATTTAGGTTCCGCGTTCAGACTTTTGACGGCGAAGTTACAACGCTCGGTGACCGCCACGAAACCCCACGTGCCCGAATTGATTTTTCCTCGACCATCATCCTTGCGGGTGGGGTCTATCTACCTCGCTCTTTGGCGCAAAGAATGGTCTGGTCATATATGCGCCATGGCCCTACACAGGTGAGCTACACCAAGTTTTCTCATGTAGTCTTGGACCTGGCCCACTGCTCCATTCTAGGCATTCGGCATCATCTGCTCACCTACTGCGAATTCGGTTTTTGATGGGAAATTCGCCTACGTTCCAGGATGGGAGGATGTCCTCGTCTGGGATGTCAAGCGAGGAGAGATGGTATTTACCGCTTCTCTTCGCCGTGAAGAAGGTGACACGTCACAGGTATCGATGTGTCATTCCCCTTCCCTCACCTCACCAGTCACCTCCATCCTCGCTGCACCCCTTCCATCAACCTCCAGCTCGACAACCCCTCGTAACTTCGCCGTAGCCTATTCCGATGGCTCCATGCGACTATGGTCTTACGATCCTTCCACTCCAGAGGTTGAAACCTCGGAGATAGTCACATTCAACGGTCACAAAAAGAGCATCACCACTATGGCTTTCGATTCCGAAGGTTCTCGGTTAGCAAGTGGAGGAACCGAAGGGGAGATAGTCATATGGGACCGAATTGCCGAAGTCGGTTTGTTCAGACTCAAGGGACATCGAGGACCAGTCACGGCTATCCACTTTATCCCCCACCCAACTGAATCGACACCGGCACATCCCGGTTTCCTGGTTAGTACGGCGAAGGATACGTACCTGAAGTTGTGGGATTTGAGTACGCAGCATTGTTTGCAGACTATTGTGGTCGGAAGAAGGGAAGTTTGGAGCTGTGCGATCAGGGAGGAAGATGAGGAGGATCAGGAGGTGGATGGTATGATCGACGGAGAGGGAGTGAGGGGAAGATGGGTCATCGTGACCGGGAGTAGTGATGGGGAAGGGAAAGCTTGGGTCATCGAGAAGTCGGCATTGGCTGGCGGTATCAAGGAGAACGTAAATGGCGAGGTGAGCGGGTCCTTCCTTTCCCTGAATGAGTTTTACTGGTTGTTTTTAGCTCCCAACCCTCGTTCAACCACTGTGCAGAATTCCCCTTCCATCGTCTTCCCAACCCGTTTCACAAGCAGCCTTCCATCCAACACTCCCGCTTCTCTTCCTTCAGACATCAGATCGTACTACCAGCATCCTTCGATTGAGGACGGCTGTGGAAGTATTGGCGAAGCGGACAAGGCGGAAGAAGCGGGAACGGGAGAAGGGGAAGAAGAAGGGCGTGGTCGAGGAGCTTGATGAGGAAGACGAGAGGAGTGGCGAGGCCAAGTGGGAAGAGCGATTGGTGACTTGGTGTACTGTGAGAGCAAACGCCAAGGTCAAGTCATTCGCATTCCCACCAGATGAGGCAGATACCACGAAAGGCGGAGTTCCGGTGTGCATGCCCCGAGTGATCCTTGCTCGCAGACTGACAGTGCCAGCTCCTCTTATCACTTTCGAACAATTCCATCGAGACATACCTTATAACTTCTCCGAACTCCACCCGGAAATTCAAGTCTGAAACCCCCCCCGAACCATCCAAAACCCATTCGATCGAGCTACCAGGTCATCGACAAGATATCCGGACACTCTGTGTTTCCTCGGACGATCAGGTGATCTCCAGTGCGGCGAATGGAACGCTGAAGATCTGGAATGCTAGGACGACGGCTTGTTTGAGGACACTGGAAGGGGGGTATGCTATTTGCTCCACGTTCCTGCCTGGGGACCGCCATGTGAGTCCCGATCCTTGTTGCCTTACCAACGAGTATACGAAAGGGACATTGTATGGCCATCCGTACACGGAATAGCTGATCGACTATCTAGGTCGCTGTCGGTACCAAGTCCGGCGAGCTCGTCCTTTACGACATTGCTGCATCTACCCTGTTGTCCACCTACAGAGCGCACAGTGGACCCGTCTGGGGTATACACGTGCGACCGGACGGTCGAGGTATGGTCAGCGGGAGTGCAGATAAAGACGTGAAGTTCTGGGACTTTGAGATGAGGGAGGAAGGCGAAGGGGAAAAGGTGGTCAGTCGTTTGGGTGTGGAGACGGTCGTACGTTTCCCTTTCGCATATGCTGGAAATACAGTTTGACGATTGAGCAGTACAAGACGAAGCAGCTGGCTCTGGTCCATGTCCGGACGCTGAAGATGACGGATGACGTTCTTGCTGTCAAGTACAGCCCGGATGGACGGTTCTTGGCTGTGTCCTTACTCGATTCGACAGTCAAGGTGTTCTTCCAAGATACTTTGAAGTTTTTCTTATCGCTTTATGGGCACAAAGTGAGCTTCTGTTCGACCTTTTAAGCCCTCACCGAGATTGATCGAAAGCTAACGCTGATGTCGGTTCATAGTTACCCGTTCTCTCCCTCGACATCTCATCGGACTCCAAGCTCATCGTTACCTGCTCGGGGGACAAGAACGTCAAGATCTGGGGAGTTGACTTTGGCGATTGTCACAAGTCAATCTTCGCGCATGACGACAGTATCATGCAAGTTGCCTTCGAGAAGGATAGTCATTACTTCTGGACGGTGGGGAAGGATCGGTTGCTGAAGTATTGGGACGGCGACAGAGTAAGCCACATACGCGAGAAAAGTTCAATGAAGCTGATGATCGGCTATAGTTTGAGCTGATTCAGAAGCTCGAAGGCCATCACGGCGAGATCTGGGCTTTGGCAGTCAGCAATCGAGGCAACTTCGTCGTCACCGGTTCACACGACAAGTCCATCCGGATATGGGAGAAGACAGACGAACCGCTCTTCCTCGAAGAAGAGCGGGAACGAGAGATAGAAGCACTTTATGACTCCAACATCGCGGATGGCCTCAACGGAGTAGACGGAAGAGAGGACGGAGACGAGGTCGAAGCGGTCCAGAAACAGACGAGTGAGACACTTATGGCCGGAGAGAGGATCATGGAGGCTCTCGAGCTGGCGGATGCGGATCGCGAAACGTTGCGGGAATGGGAAGAGGAGAAGGTCAAATTCCCGGTTGCACCGAAACCGACTAGGAATGCAGAGCTTGTTTCACGTGGTGATCTCGAGGCGGATGAGCATGTCTTACGGACGATCCAGAAGATCCCCGCGGCTAGCATGGAGGATGCCCTATTAGTACTTCCGTTCAGGCATGTGGTCAGTCTACTAGGGTATCTCGATGAATGGGCTCGAAAGGTAGGTTAAGGTCAGTCCTCTCCAAGCTCTCACTGATATTGGTAGGATCGCGATGTCCTCCTCACCTCCCGATTACTCTCATTTCTCCTCCGGACCCACTCATCCCAGCTCGTCGCGAATCGTACTCTCCGCCCTACACTCCTCACTCTCCGTTCGCACCTCCGAGATGCCCTATCGAGACAACGCGAGGTCATGGGATATAATATCGCTGCGCTAAGATTTCTGAAGGGACGATGGGAGGGTGAGAAGGTTGCTGGGATGATGATGGAGGAGGGTTTGGATGAAGAGAAGACTAGGGAGAAGATCGGTGGGAGGGTTAAGCGGAAAAGGGTTGAGGTTAGGGCGTAGAAAATCGGCACGGGAATATGTTTACGTATGGTTGGCATCGTATCCTTCATCTGCTTTTTAGCTTTGGAGAAGCCATTCAGCTAGACTGTTCAGGTGTAGAGATGATGGCGATCGATCGTGTGGTACTCCAAAGCGTGGTACTCCAAAGTAATATAGTGGAATCAGCCCTTCCCTCTATTGGATATACGCCGAGCAGGATCTCTCTTTATCGTATGATACTAAATCATCATCGCCCCGCTTTCACCATCATATCATCTACCACAATCACACATGAAGCTGCTGCAAAGTCAGGCAAAAGGTGTTCAGTTCAAACCACATTAAAACCATCACGAGTGAGTGTGAGTGTTGTTTGCATTGAAAGAGGACCAGGCCAGGCCTTGGGCAAGTCCCAGTCGACGTTGAAGTTCCGTGACTGATCCACCGGCTGTGAGCCCAGCAGCGTCCAGATTGCGTTCCACGTACTCCGCCGGCCACATGTGTCCCACTCCTCCTTCGTGCACCCTTGTCAACTGATATCCATTTCTGCAGTGACTTTGCCCGGACTGTTTGGGTGAGTAAACAGATGAACACTGTGGAGTGAAGCCTTCCCATGTGAAGTGCTCGAGATGCAAGATTCAAGGCGGAGTGATGGGAGTGGCAGATTTGATTCGGACCATCGAGTTCGCGGCGAAGAGTAGGGGTGTTCATTAGGGTTATTCATGGCTTCATATCGGGATTATAACATGGACCACGTCCTGCTTCCGAGACTTATTGTAGTAGCATCGTGTCACGAAGCTCCACTCTGTCTCCGATCAATTGCCCAATCACACAGCCTTGGACGAGATACTCAACGAGGTTGACGACTTGAGTCGGCAAAATTCGACGAGGTAGCCGAGGATGTGAATCTAGCGAGGACTGAACGTAGCCGCTAGAAGGATCGGAGGCGAAGCAAGATCGTCTTGAACGTGGTAGACAGTGGGACTCAATCGAGGAACGCTAGGGAACTCCTACAAGACGGGAACCTATGTACAGTCGCCCGGGTCGCCGAGCGATAGCGAACCATTGATAAGAAATACGTTACGTGGCGTATCGATGTGGAAGTGGAGGTCAATGTGACGGTTATCTTCAGAGCGGACGTCCGTTATGACACCACCCCAAGTACGTACTCCCTCTATCTGTGAGATCCAGATGCAATCACGTGAAGAGCGCGTGTATCACACCTTTGGTTCATGTAGTAGCAATTCACTAAAAACACCAGTTGGAAGTCCCACGAAACCTGAACTTCCGCCGACTATATATGACAGCGTGAGCAGTGCTGAGCAGGCTGTGTGTCTTGGCAGTGATTGTGAATGTCCATTTGTCATCGTCCATTTGTCATCGTACCATGACACCCTCCCCTCAGCACCATCACCCTGGCACCCATTGCTCACCCGCTACTGGTTGGTGTTGGACTCGCCAACAATGTTCTCAAGGACCTTGACTTGGGCTGAAGTCCCAAAGGGCTGAAGTCCCAAATGGCTTCAGCTTCGTCTTCGCGCTTTCGGGATAATGGACCCCAAACTGGACGATAGACGCACCAGACTTTGGTTCTACTCTGAGTGAACCGGGCTTGAGGGTGGCTTGGTTTGAGCGGCTGGTGATGATCTGTTGGGCATCAGCTTCAGTGAAAGGCATCTTGCAAGGCGATTGTGCGAGTGATGTTGAATGTTTGAATATTGTGTGAGGCAACGCGGGAATGGTGGAAGTTGATAAAGAGGGGAAATTGATCTGTGCACGGCTTTTGTAGGAAAGGTCGCGGGCACCTTTCCCTTCAGTCATCCCTTCCATTCAACTCCGATCCAGATAGTGCTGTGTCAATCTATTATATTAAATGATCATCAAACATGTGGGAGTGAAAGGATCACGCTTTCCCCACCCCAGAATTGTCGGCCAACACGACGCACCTGTTGAAGAATATTACGATCTGCTTGGTCTTCTCGGTAGAAGGCGGCCTCTATGACGATCCACAACGAAGGCGACCTTGGAGAGTCAGATCAATGCAAGGCTTGGATTGGAAAGCATTTTTGTCAGCAGAGATCATAAGGCTCCTGTAGCGCTTACGCTTGCGTCCCCGGCATTTAGCTCGGTGGAAATCTAATTTAATGGTCAAGCCCACCGCTTACGCGCTTTCTACTCGATGCTCAATCTCGTGGCCGGTGGAGCTTCTTGGATTGCCTCGGTTCTGCTGAGCCTTCTTGAAAAGACTAAGTGCGTTAGTATTTTTGCCAACGAAAGAGATCAGGTTAATATGCCGTTGTAGCCATTGCCAGGGATGACCAGATTGTTTGCTACGTGTGCAAATCTTAGCGGAGGAGTATATGCAGGTAGTGAAAGCCACGTACCGTGTGCTGAGGCAGTGTCACCAGACTAGTCGAAAATTAAATCATATGATAGCGGCACTCGCACAACGAACTCGACAGATTGAGCGTTGCCCCAAATGCCACGCACACTCCCGCGGTTCGAAGGATTCCGGTTGTGAGGTTGTCACACGCATATCAACACCAATATCTATTATATAAGCCCTTCAGCAACTTCTCCTTTAGCGATATCAGCGGTTCGCTAGCCTTGTACTCTCGGCAGGATGGCTCGACAACCTCCCCTAGTTATCGATAATGGGACGGGCTACACCAAGATGGGGTGGGCTGTCTCTTCCTTTCCATCCGACCTCAGAATTCCTACCTCTACCCTTCAAAATACTTCCACCCTCCCAACCATTCAGGACATTTATGATACGGAAATCACCCAAGCTTGCTGACATCCTACAGCTTCGCCGGAAATTCCGAACCATCATTCGTTTTCCCAACAGTAATCGCGACCCATCAATCCGCATCCTCCACCTCATCCTCCCAAGCCTCCTCAGGCGGCCGTGCTCCTCCTCCAGTAGCAGGCAAACCTTCCCACTTAGCAAGCAAGAGAGGCATCGAGGACTTAGACTTCTTTATCGGTGATGAAGCTGTCGCAAACTCAAAGTATGTCTCTCTGTACCTCTTATCTTATAGAAGGAAGCATTGTTGATAGGAGGATAGGACATACTCGCTCCATTATCCTATCCGACATGGACAGATTGAGAATTGGGATCATATGGAGAGGTTTTGGGAGCAGAGTATATTCAAATACTTGAGAGCGGAACCGGAGGATCATTATGTCCTGCTCGTGGGTCCACCTCTGTTTCGTTCAAGCATAGCACTGATGGTTTCGGTGGACAGACGGAACCCCCGCTCAACCCACCTGAGAATAGAGAGAATACCGCGGAGATCATGTTTGAGTCGTTCAATGTTCAAGGCTTGTAAGCGTCATTTCTTGGGGAGCAGCTGTCCAAGCTAGGATTTACTTGACGAGCGCTGACGTACCCAGATACATTGCCGTACAGGCTGTTCTTGCCCTCGCAGCTTCATGGACCAGCTCGAAGGTTGCGGAGAGGACTTTGACTGGGGTTGTCATTGATTCAGGTGACGGTGTGACCCGTAAGTTCAGAGAATCTTCGGTTTACCGATGCTGACGTGGACATTATGCAGACACCATCCCCGTTGTATGCCTCCCGCTGTAATCCTAGTCGTTCTAGACACTGATTTGCTCAGGCTGAAGGCTATGTCATCGGCTCCTCGATCAAGCACATCCCTATCGCCGGAAGAGATATCACCTACTTCGTCCAACAGCTTTTACGAGACAGAGGGGAGACGCAGCAGATACCCCCGGAGGATCAGCTCAAAGTGTCAGTTATGCGGTCTTGCTGAACCACTGGATGGATGGCTGATTGTCACTTGACAGCGCGGAAAAGATCAAAGAAGACTACACCTACGTGTGCCAGGACATCGTCAAGGAGTTCAAGAAGTATGATGCGGATCCTTACAAATACTTTGCACGGTTCGCAGGGGAACACTCCGTTACCGGTCGAGTGAGCTGGCTCGTCATCTATCAATTGCCTGGTGGTCCTGCCATTGGTTAGTCTTTGTACTTATGTGCCTCAGAAATACGACCTAGACATCGGCTACGAACGTTTCCTAGCTCCCGAAATCTTCTTCAACCCAGAGATCTACTCCTCCGATTTCCTCACACCCCTCCCAGAAGTAGTCGACACCGTCATCCAGACATCTCCCATCGATGTCCGTCGTGGATTGTACAAGAACATTGTACTATCTGGCGGATCGACGATGTTCAAGGATTTCGGGAAGAGGTTGCAGAGGGATGTGAAGGCCATTGTGGACGGACGGATTGCGGGGAGCGAGGAGAGGTCGGGAAGTCGTATAAAGGTGAGTCAGGTCCGCGAGAGTGGTTGTAGAGCTAACAATTGGACAGTCGAGCGGGGTCGAAGTGAATGTGATCTCGCATAAGAGGCAGCGGTATGCGGTTTGGTATGGAGGGTCGCTTATGGCGTCGACGGTGGGTCACCTCTTCATTTCGAATTTAGTGAGATCGAGCTAAACCCGATGTGTAGCCTGAGTTCTACAATGTGTCTCACAGCCGAGTAGATTACGAAGAGTACGGTCCGAGCTTGGTCAGGCGATTCTCAGTCTTTGGCAGTGCGGTCTAAAGCGTTTGTGTCATGCAAAGGAAATGATCCAAGCGCACACGTCGATCGGGCCCTGACGTTTCAGCTCGGAGAAGTTACTGTCCCCTTCAGCACCTCGTCAACCCCCCTGTTTCGGCGCGGTCGAGAAGTATCGCTCGGACCTCTTGCACAGTCGGGACTAGCTTTCGCTCGGACCGCCGATCACTCCTCGTCCCTAAGCGTGACCAAACATTTCCAACACGTTCTTCTCACTTCCATTCCTCTGTCTTGGGACACGGAGCGAGATATCGCTCCGAGGCGGAGGGAAAGGCATTGAGGAGAACACCGAGCAAACTCTCGCTGAGTGCCGAAATATTTCATGCGGAGGTGTCTTCCCTACCGGTAGGGGACGAAGAGCTTCCCACCGCCTCGAGCACTATCTCGGCTACTGTCATTTCCGAATCATGTCCCCCTCCTTCACTGCCAACATCCACTTGGCGGAAGCCTGACTTTAAGCAGCTCATCAAGCCCGACCATACTCTTACTACGAGTAGTTCAACTGCCTCGCTGGTGAGTCCATGGGGTCATCCATGCGTAGTTTCAGACTGACTAATGGCTTAGGCGTCCATGACCTTAACCTCCAAGAAGGACCGCGCTTCAAAGTCTTTGCCATCGTTCAACAAGAAATCGGCCTCGTCAGCAGGACCGCCGACATCGACGATCCACGCGCGGGCCCTTACTTTCGCTCTGGTGGATCAACCCGCTGTCCAAGAGAGATGCCTCGTCGTCCCGGACCGGTCCCACGGCGCCACGCACAGTAGACACGGGACCACACGCTCCGATGCCGCCTTTCATGGCATATATTCCGTCCTCTGTTAGTCCCACCTTCGGACCATCGACACCGAGCAGATCACCTCCTCCGCTGCGAGGGTTCTCAACGACATACCAGCAGATGACCCCGGCACCATCCCATATGTCAAGCTTACTCCGGACTTCGACCGCTGGACCGCACGAGACTCCCCAGCCTTTGCCAGTCCTCGCGACCTCCAAGCCGGGCCCTCAATCCACTTCGCTCGTACCAGCAGCCACTACTCTGAATTCAACAATCCTCTCGCAATCTACGCCTTCACCGCGAACCCCATTGACACCGCATACGAAGGCCTCGGTTACAATGGCAAGCTCGATGAGTGATCTGATCGTCATGGACAGCCCGCTGAGCGATCCGCCTTTGTCACCGAATCCACAGTCTGGAGACTGCTCGTTGACTCGATCGCAACTGCCTGAAAGTCGATCGCAACTGCTTGAATCTCCATCGCAACTGCTTCAGACAGTCCCAGAGCGGGGACGACCTCGAGTCGAGTGGCTCATCGAGCAGTTTGAGCGATGGGATCTTGTTGGAGGAAAAGGGGAGTTTCTCAGATCATCGGAGGAAAGAATACGGTCAGTAGATATTTTCCCTGATGCTTGATGTTTCGCTGATGGAAGGATCATGGCGACCAGGGCGATCAAAAGCCGCGTCATTGGCGATGGAGAGGATACTACGAGAAGCAAGAGATGTTTCCGAGGAATGCGTACCGAAGATCATGATAAAAGCAAGAGTTCATCTGCGTGGACTACATGGTTGAACAGAGTCTAACATTTCGAGTTGTATACTGTATGTTCAATTTGGCGATCTTTGGACGCGTCGTAGGCGACACAGTACTCGAGTACGGTGGTGAAAATCGTGCGACGGGCCTATTTCTTGGATATCCCGTTCTTTCTTACACCGCTCCAGATGCGGAACGCCTTTTTCCTCGCATCTTTAGCCTAGTTCCCCGATATCTCACTGTTCAGCGTTCTTCATTACATTTCCACCTTAAGCGATTACAGTACTCGATATCCGTAGCTCGTGTGACCACGTCGAGCTGAAGCTTGGTGCGATCAATAAGAAGACTTTTCGGCTCCATCGGAGTAACCGATCCAGTGAAAAGGAACGCGACGATGACCTTCCTCCTCATAAGATAACAACCACCCATCCACACCCCCACCTGACCGAAATCTCACCATCCAATCAACATGATTATCCCACCCGACCCAGAGAAGGACCCAAGAGCCTTTTCAGCCTCTTCTTCGACACCATCCCTTTTCTTCCCTCCACCGACCGAATCGTCATCCTCTTTACGAATACCTGAAGCGGCACATTGGAACCCCGCTTTCGGGTATCCGTTCGGAGATGATCATCTCACGGGAGAAGCATTACCGCCTTACGAAGGGAGGAGAGGGATTTCTAGGAGGTTGATGGTGGAAGGTGAGGTATTTAGGGATCCGCCTAGGGTGCGGTCGAATCAACCTGGTATTGTCGTTCCCGCACGACCGGTATCGAGGGGTTCTACAACTTCGGTCTCGCCCATCATTACGACTTCCACTTCCCGCCTTCCACTGGAAGTACCGGCTTCGACTTCCGATGTGGCTGGCGTATCATCAAACACGAAAGTATGGGAAGGAACGGGTTCCGCTGCTCCCACCTCTCCTCGACGAAGGAGGTTCCTGTTCATCCCCCTTCCCACCTTACCCGAATTACCAATCCTACCCCTTGCTAGGAAATGGTGGAGAAAGAACCGGAGATATGTCCAGACGGCACTGGTGTTGTCGCTCATTGGGATAGGAGTGATGATCGGTCTTTTAGTTGGAAGGAAGAATGGATTATGGAGTCATCCTCCTGCGAACGGGGGTGGGATGCGTGGTGATAGTAATGGGGATGGGAGAAGGACGACGAGTTGGAATCAGGTAGGTCGTGCCGTCGTGCCGTCGTGCTGTACTGCCTCCACTTCTCTGTATATGGCCATTTTGCTGATGATGGACAGACTGGGGCGTCGCTTAATCTTACTTATACGGCATCAAGAGTGAGTCCCTATGTTACAGGGAAGGTCGATTGTTGATGAAGAGCAGGACGGTCCTTCACCATCAGACGGAAATATGACCCAATGTAACATTTTCATTCCACTCAACACTACCAACCTATTCAATGTCCTCATCACTCCCTACCTTGGCGAGACTCTCTCCCTAGCAACTTTCACATTCCCCTTGACAAACTCCTCCTCACTCCCATTCTCGATGACGAACACTTACTCCCTCATGGGTGATTTCGCCTTGACCGCTACGGGGTTGGGATCGAGTGGGACGTTGGAGATGGTTGGGAGTGAGTCGCCAAGTGATGTTCAGGGTGGGACGGAGGGGTTCGTTCAGGTTGATGTGGTTGTTAGGTATAGTGGGGATCAGGAGTTGGATGGGATTATGAGGGTTTGTAGTATGGTCCGGGGGGATGGGGGCGTGGGTATAGGGATCTACGTGGGTTTTTACGTAGAGCACATTTGGGGGTAGCAGCTCATTGGGACTAGACACCCACGGTGACCGACGGCAAAGTATCAAACGTATACACAATCGACCCGACCCTCCTCCCCTCTTTTCACGTGATCATCCGTCTCCCACCATCAGCTTTCACAAACTCCACTCAGTCGAGTATCTACCTACCTTCCCTCACCGCCAACCTCGATCGGATGGGCGTTCGAATAGGAAACATGCAGGATATAGTTGATTTCGGGAATGTCACGGTCAATTCTGGACGAGGCGGTTTGGTGGCTGGATATGTCGCGGCGAAGAATGTGGATGTGACTACTACGCAGAATAGTGTGAAGGGGAGGTGGAATATCTCAGAGTCGATATCGGTGAACAATACGGCGTGAGTCGCTTTCCAACACTTTCTCCGATGCAATACTGGAGCTGACACATCTTAGCGGTTCGATCATTTCCGAAGTCATCCTGTTCAATCCCAATTCAACCGATGCTTCGCCCAACCTCCCCGTCCCTGACCTCGCCACGAAACGTGATGGATTATCATCCGCCGCTTCCGCTTGGGCTGGTCTCCTATCCGCCGCGACCCTTCGACCGACCCACTCAATCTCCACAAGCTTCTTCACCTCCGCCGGTCTCGTCTCACTAGCATACATGAACCAACCCCCTCGTACCGCCTTATCGAGCATGATCAATACCGGCGGCGGCGAAGTCGATCTCTCCATGCATCCCAACTATGTCGGTCCATTCATGATCAAGAACATGTGGGGCGATGTACGATTACCTCCTCCTCAACCCATATCGACATCAGATCCACAAGGATGGGGAAGACAGAGGACGATCGTATTGGGTGATGTGGATGAACCTGATGGGAGCTTGTTTGCTAGTCCCGGTAATGGACCTTCGGAAAGTGTCGTCACGGGAGCGGTTTATTGGAGTGGTAGGACGATACTCGGTGTTGATTTGGAAGGGGGGGCTGGGAATGGGGTCGTGACGGCGAAGATGGTTCAGCAAGGTGATGAAGGTGCTGAGAGTGAATTGTTAGTCGTCGGTGGTTGGGGAGATGTTAGGGTTGGTTTTGATGGGACGTAAAGGAGGATTTGGATTGGGATTAGGATGGATTATTTACGGATGGATGGGGAATGCATAATATACGGGACTCAACGTAGTGAACAAAGGACTTTTCGGAGAGATCCAGACGAGATTGTTGGGATCGTGAGGGACCTGGGATGAAGCACTGAAGCTGTTTCTGTAAAGCTTCTCGAGCACTATTTCCCGGAGCGGAAGGCAACGAGGTAGATATGATTCTTGTTTGCAGTAGTGACCCATACTCGTATATACTTTTTGCGATCCTTGCCTTGAGGAACCCACCTTAAAGGATCCGTAACCGCAGTAACCACGTGGTCCGGCGGAATCAGGCGAGTGAACGAGTGGGTGGCTTAAGACCCTAATACCTGAACCACTCTCGTCACCTCAACCTTCCCTTCATACTCCTCAATGAGATATCGGGTCGTTGATACCCTTCTTGATACTGAACTGTCAACATGCAAGACGACACCGTGTTGCAGTATCCTCGATCTCTGGCGTCAGATCTAGGACAGCAACAATGCGCGTCATGTTCCGGTATCTGGCCTTGGGCCGTCTTCGAGCGGAATAAGGATGGGACGAGGGATGTGAGTCAGTTCCCCGGATCATGTCGACTCCTTGATCGTTTCGCTGGGTGGAGGTCATTTGAGAGGAGCGACGTGAAGCTGATTGAGAACGATTAGTTCAGTCGAGTCGTCTGTTTGAGGTGTACGAACCTCGAGACGGAGGATTGGAGGTGGAGGGTGATGTTGGGTGATATGGTGAGTTCAACTTGCGATACAACTCTCATCCGCAACTGGACGAAAGTATGTGGTTCGGGCTGAATACAAATTGGACTACAGAAGAAAGCGATCTACATCACTCGAAGATCATACGTCAAAGCTCGAAGTCGTGCCGGGCGATTCGTCGTTCCTCCCACCACCACGATACCTGGATATGTGATCCAGCCGCAAGTGATGCCGATACCGAGATTCTTACCTTTCCCAGAGATATTTCAAAGGGACCTAGCTGGACAGGGACCAAGTCGAGCTTCACGACCTTCTTCTTCTGACAACTTCCCGGTGGTGGAGTGTAAACTACCGGAACCCGTCGCTCTCCCACTCGCGATAAGGTCGATCCAAGAACCCCATCGTGCCAAATTTTGGTCTGTCCTTCCCTCCTTCTCCCCATTTCCGGATGTGTTGACTGATCATGGAGACCTTGGAATAGGTTGAAAGCTCATTATCAACCTGCTCAGACTTTCCATCCGGCAACTTGACGTCTACCTCCATTATCGACAATTGTTCAAATTCCTTCCAACACTCAACCCTCCTCCCACATCTCATTCGAAACACGCCGCTATAGTCCCACCACCATTAAGTGGGATAGATTTGGTCAAACTCATCCCGACTATATGGAAAGAAGTAATCCTCTCCGGGAGTGGGTATCTCTGTGTAGGTCTGGAGAGGATCGAGATGGATAGGGAGAGGGAGTTCCCGGCGGTGTGTGAGGAGATAGTTAAGGGTTCTGGAGAGTGGGTTAGGTAGAAGATGGCGGAGGTTGTTGGGAGAATAATACAGGAAACGGTGGAGGGGAAGGAGAGGAAAAGGGATCGATCGGTTCAGCGGGGGACTGAGAAGGAGGAGACGATAGTGGATCTACAGGCGATAGGAGGGGAGGAGCGGGCTCGGGAGCGGAAGGGGAGGAAGAGAGAGTCTGAGCCTTTTCCGCTTCCCCCGCTCGAAGTATTGGGGTGTGAAGATTCGCCGCCTCGGATCACAAATGAAGGGAGAGGAAAGCGTAAACGCGATTTGGCGTTGCGGCGGACCGATGAGGAGGACGATTGGGGTACTTCTCTTGACATCCGGAGGAAGGGAGCTTCTTTCATAAAGCACAGCTGGGTACGCCTTACTGACCTCGTTGATGAACCAGCTGAAATGAGACGTAGACTTTAGTCGAGGAGGCCAACATTGACAAGACTTCTCTACCCGTAATCCCGAGTGACGTCGAATCAGCAGATCCGGACAGACCCGATTATTGTGGATCTCAGACAATTAGGAACGGCTGGCCCTTATGACGGCGATGGTGATTCGGAGGGGGAGGACATGCTGCCACTTGGCTGACTATACATCATATCATATCGAGCCACATCAAATCATCCCACATCAAATCGCGTCAAATCACATCGTATCATACTCTATTACCTTTCGGAGTATCTGTATGACCCGACATACTCTCTTGTCGCTACTTCGTTAGCGCAAGCGGCGAATCTTTCAAGCACTGGGCACCTACAGAGTCCTCAAAGACAGTAGAGTTCCTCTCGTAGGTACTCGATATGCTTCATCGGAACGGCGTCAGTAGCAACGACGTCAGCTTTCAGAAGGTCGTTCAGAAGGTTTCGCTGTCTTGGACCAGGAATGGCAAGGATGGGAACAAGGCCACCTCCGTGTCCGGCTTCTATTGCCATTTCCAACCGGTCATCACTCTGCATACCTCAGCTTACATTCGGCACCAACTCTAGCATTCCAGTGTGCCCATGTACTCTCGACGATTGGACTTTCGTAAAAGGGTTAAAACAGGACAGATGAAGCCACATTATACGGTGGCGCCGGAAGTTCCGGAAGGCTGAACCCGGTAACGTTATTGCACGCCCTTCGTCCATACCTTTTCCGTCGAGCTCTCATTCATCCTTCGTTTTTCCCTGGAATACTGGTCTTGGTAACCCTTGATCACCACGCTGTACATGCTACCTACATTCTTAAAACGCTGATCTCTCACCTCCACCATGGCTGATCTCCGTCTTGTCTTGTCCTTGTGTTGGAAATCGCCGAATATGGTATCAGTGGGAAGGATCTCGGACTTCACTCACTGATCGGTATAATACGCGCTGATGATCCAGGATGTATACATCACCTCATCGCTGTCCCCTGTTCTTCTTCTACTCTTCTCTTTCAATTCACAGTCTTTACTCGGTTGACCCGAAGTCCTTTCCTTCCCTTACTTACTCCTCGAAGTCTTCTAAACCGAGGGAGAATCACCGATCATGGTCCAGGCGGCCACATTCCTTCCTTTACTCATCTCCCTCCTCTCACTCATCGACATCGCGCATGCCGCAATCGTCGCTCGTGAACCTCCTCGCCTCAAACAGCTCCGTAATAATCACCCGATCGGGAGGAACGTGACTCTCGCTCATGAACGACTCGCCTCGGAAGGGGAGAATGCGATCGTGAAGAAGAGAGGTTACGATGGTTGGACGAAGTCTGGGACGCCTTGGGATACCTTCACGAGTTTCAGTTGGACGCCTTGGGATACTGCAGGTTTCAGTGATCATAGTATCACCTATGTCAAGTGAGTCTATCGACGCCCTCTCTTGCTTGACATGGGACACATACTGACGATGCTCTCTCCCAGGCAATGGTACTACGACACGTATGTCCCCTCTTCCCCTCTTCCCCTCTTCCTCCTCGATTCGAGAACGCCCCCACTGACTCTTGACTTTCTTAGCTACGGTCTCAACCTCCCTCCATACGTCAACAGCTGGTCGGCCCTCAGTCTCTGGGCAAATTACTACGCAACCCCCTCGGCTTCATTGACCGCTTCACCATGTTGGACGGCCTACACCGACGGTATGGAAGCGCCTTACTCAGCTCCAGCAACCACTTGCCCCGGGTACGCTCAAGTCTCGGCGAGCTTATCTTCCAGTGCATCGGCATACTCGGCCACGAGCAGAGCGGCCTACTCGTCCTCGGCTGCCGCTGCTAGTGTCGGCTGCTTATTCGACCAGTGCTGCTGCTTATTCGACCAGTGCTGCGGCCTACTCGACCAGTAGCTCGAAGGCGGCTTACTCTGCTTCTTCGGCTGCGGCTTACTCTGCTGCATCGGTTGCAGCTTACTCTGCCGCGTCTTCAGCTGCTGCATACTCTGCCGCCTCCGCAGCTGCGTATTCTGCCTCGACTTCGGCTGCTGGTTACTCCGCCTCTTCGGCAGCTGCATACTCCCAGTCACCCTCCGCTTCTGCATCCGCCGCTTCTTCCCGAGCTGCTTACTCCCATGCTTCCGCCGCTGCCTACTCAGCTTCGACCAGTGCCGCCGCCTACTCGGCAGCTTCCGCTGTAGCTTACTCAGCTTCCACCATTGCAGCCGCCTACTCGTCAGCTTCAGCGGCTTACTCTCAGTCCTCTGCTGCCGCTTACTCCGCTTCAACGAGTGCCGCCGCTTGGTCAGCTGTTTCAGCTGCTGCCTACTCCGCCTCGACCAGCGCTTCAAGAGCCGCCGCCTACTCTTCAGCATCCGGCGCCGCCTACTCAGCCGTGTCGAGCGCTGCAGCCTACTCGGCAGCTTCGGCTCAGGCCTACTCCCAAGCATCAGCTGCTGCCTACTCGGCGTCGACTAGCGCGGCCGCATACTCAGCTGCTTCGGTAGCTGCATTCTCAGCTGCGACCAGTGCAGCCGCCTACTCCGTGGCCTCACTCGCCGCTTCGGCTGCCGCATACTCGGCGTCGACAAGTGCCGCCGCATACTCAGCTTCTTCGGTCGCTGCCTCGGCTGCTGCATACTCGGCATCCACCAGTGCCGCTGCATACTCAGCTTCCTCGCTCGCTGCTTCAGCTGGGGCCTATTCGGTATCGTCACTTGCTGCCTCTTCAGCAGCTGCTTACTCAGCTTCCTCGCTCGCTGCTTCAGCTGGCGCCTATTCGGCATCGTCACTTGCCTCTTCTGCAGCTGCTTACTCAGCTTCCTCGCTCGCTGCTTCAGCTGGCGCCTACTCGGCCTCATCACTCGCCGCTTCGGCAGCTGCTTACTCCTCGTCGACCAGCGCATCGAGAGCTGCATACTCTTCCGCCGCGGCTTACTCTGCATCATCCCTCGCTGCTTCTGCCGCGGCGTACTCTCAAGTATCAGCTGCGGCTTACTCTGCTTCATCCCTCGCTGCTTCTGCCGCGGCGTACTCTCAAGTATCAGCTGCGGCTTACTCTGCTTCATCACTCGCTGCGTCAGCTGCCGCCTACTCTCAGGCTTCCGCGGCTGCGTACTCTCAAGCTTCGGCAGCAGCCTACTCTCAAGCTTCGGCAGCAGCCTACTCTCAGGCTTCAGCTGCAGCCTACTCTCAAGTTTCGGCAGCAGCGTACTCTCAGGCTTCAGCTGCAGCGTACTCTCAGACTTCAGCTGCAGCCTATTCTGCATCCTCACTCGCTGCCTCAGCCGCTGCGTACTCTCAGGTCTCGGCAGCTGCGTATTCGCTCGCTGCTTCAGCTGGCGCCTATTCGGCATCGTCACTTGCCTCTTCAGCAGCTGCTTACTCAGCTTCCTCGCTCGCTGCTTCAGCTGGCGCCTATTCGGCATCGTCACTTGCCTCTTCAGCAGCTACTTACTCAGCTTCCTCGCTCGCTGCTTCAGCTGGCGCCTATTCGGCATCGTCACTTGCCTCTTCAGCAGCTGCTTACTCAGCTTCCTCGCTCGCTGCTTCAGCTGGCGCCTACTCGGCCTCATCACTCGCCGCTTCGGCAGCTGCTTACTCCTCGTCGACCAGCGCATCGAGAGCCGCATACTCTTCCGCCGCGGCTTACTCTGCATCATCCCTCGCTGCTTCTGCCGCGGCGTACTCTCAAGTATCAGCTGCGGCTTACTCTGCTTCATCACTCGCTGCGTCAGCTGCCGCCTACTCTCAGGCTTCCGCGGCTGCGTACTCTCAAGCTTCGGCAGCAGCCTACTCTCAAGCTTCGGCAGCAGCCTACTCTCAAGCTTCGGCAGCAGCCTACTCTCAAGCTTCGGCTGCAGCCTATTCTGCATCCTCACTCGCTGCCTCAGCCGCTGCGTACTCTCAGGTCTCGGCGACTGCGTATTCAGTATCATCCCTCGCTGCTGGTGCTGCTGCCTACTCTCAGGCTTCAGCGGCTGTGTACTCTCAAGCTTCGGCTGCAGCTTCCTCGGCTTCATCCCTCGCCGTCTCAGCCGCAGCTTACTCTCAGGTCTCGGCGGCAGCGTATTCGGCATCCTCCCTCGCTGCTGGTGCTGCTGCCTATTCTCAGGCCTCAGCTGCTGCTTACTCTCAAGCTTCAGCTGCACCCTATTCCACTTCAGCCGCAGCTTACTCAGCTGCCACCTCAGCAGCTGTCTATTCTGCTGCCACGGCCGCATACGCCGCATCGACCAGCGCCGCTGCTTACTCTGCATCCTCGCTCTCCGCCTCAGCCGTCGCCTACTCAGCCTCCTCCAGCGCCGCAGCAGCCAGGGCTTCGGCGGCGAACTACCTCGACGTCCTGCGCTCAGCTGCCTTGAGCGCGGCCGCATACTCACAATCGTCCGCTGTTGCCTACTCCGCTGTTAGCGCTGCTGCCTACTCGATTGCCAGTGACGCCGCCTACGCCGCTGCTACCAGTGCCGCTGCCTACTCCGCCTCAAGTGCGGCCGCGGCTGCTTCCACTTCCACGGCCGTCAGCGTGCCTAGTGGCTGGACTGTTGCCTCGACCGCTTGTATCGCTGAGGGTACCACTGGTCGAGCTCTCTCAAGTGCATCGACCACTGGTGGTGATATGACACCTGAGGTCTGCATCTCGTACTGTCAGTCACAAGGCTTGCCTCTGGCCGGTGTTGAGGTGAGCGGCTTCCCTAAGTATCCAGCGTTGCTGACGCTTGAGTAGTACTCGGGCGAGTGCTATTGCGGTTCGCTCCTCACCAATGGTGCCTCCCTCAATAATCCCTCTGGCGCATGCGTCATGCAATGCAGCGCAGACAATACACAGATGTGCGGTGGTCCAGGCGCTCTATCTCTCTTCGTCGAGCTCGCTTCCCTCGACCCGCGTCTCTCGGCCGACTATGCCTCCCTCACGGCTACCCTACCTTCCGGCTGGTCCGTTGCCTCGACAGCTTGTATCGCCGAGGGTACTACTGGCCGTGCGTTGTCGGGCGCATCTACGACCTCCAACAGTATGACCATCTCGATGTGTCTCAACTACTGCCAGGGCAAGGGCTTCCAATACGCCGGTATAGAGTACTCTGGCGAGTGCTATTGCGACAATGCCCTCGAGAATGGCGCATTGCTCTCGATCACCTCGAAAAACTGTGACATGCCGTGCTCGGGTATGCCTGGGACGATCTGTGGCGGTCCTGGAGCCCTTTCGCTTTACCAGAACCCATCGCTCGCCGCTGCCACTACCACTTCTACCACCGCGATAGCTACTCCGACTATCGCCCTTCCCAGCGGATGGTCGGTCGCCTCCTCCGTCTGTATCGCTGAAGGTACAAACGGTCGAGCCCTTTCCGGTGCTTCAACAGCGTCGAGCTCGATGACGATCCCCATGTGTCTGCAGTTCTGCCAGAGCAAAGGCTACCAGTGGGCTGGTATTGAATATTCCGGTGAATGTTATTGCGATAACGATTTCAAGAACGGCGCGTCTCTCTCGCTCACCTCTTCGCGATGTGAGATGCCGTGTTTGGGAGACTCGACGACCATGTGCGGTGGTCCCGATGCGCTCTCCCTCTTCAACAACCCATCGGTCACCGCTCCGACGACGGCGTCTTCGACCACTGCGATTACTTCGACTACCTCCGCTGCTCCGGCCCCGACTACCGTTGCTCTTCCCGACGGATGGTCCGTTGCTTCGACCGTCTGCTTGGCTGAAGGGACTTCCGGTCGAGCCCTAGCTGGCGCCTCCACCACCTCAAACTCCATGACATACGCGATGTGTCTCGGTTTCTGCCGGGATAAAGGGTTCCAGTATGCTGGTATCGAATATTCCGGCGAGTGTTACTGCGGGAACGAAATCGCCAACGGTGCTTCCCTCTCCATTTCTTCGTCAAACTGCGACATGCCCTGTTCCGGTGACTCGTCGTCTATGTGCGGTGGACCGTCAGCTATCCAGCTCTTCAATAACCCTTCTTTCGCCGTTAGCGTCGCAACGACCATCAACGGCTACGAGTCAAGGATGTATCCAAGAAGTCAGCGGTCGTGCTCTGACCGGGGTTTCGACCGCAACGGGCGATATGACGCTAGAGAAATGTACTTCCTACTGCGCGGCTGCAGGGTTCTCGATGGCGGGTATCGAGTATTCGTCGGAGTGCTACTGTGGACACGAGCTGTCGAATGGGGCGAGTCTGAGCTTGACGAGTGGGCGATGTGATATGCCTTGTTCAGGGGATTCGTCGGAGACTTGTGGTGGGCCGGCCGCGATCTCGCTTTACTCGACATCGTCGTCGTAGGGGGGTTAAATAGGGACTTTCTCTCGATAGCATAGCAACTTTATACTTCGTAACACGGACATTATTTTCTCTGGGCTGAAAGCTCGTAGTCTCGTTTACGAGTACATCTAATTTTACTGTCATGTACCTCACTTTATATACAGTCATCAGCGACATATGCCGTCCTAAGGTCAGCACCACTTACAAATCAATCACCGCTTTTCCACGTGTGATGGAATTCCTTTTCTCCCACCGGAGTTAGAGGGGCCTCCGCTCAGTACGGCGGGCCCCACCCGGCCCGGAGGTCGGAAATCCGAGGATCCCGGAGGTCCACACCGGTATAACGTTGTTCTACGAGGTCATATCCCCGTCTTTTGTGGAGCCTGTCGTCATGTGATACCACTTCGGCCTCGGCGTGCCCCGTCCAGAAAAGCGAGCAGGCTGTGTCGGTATGCATAAGGCGCTCGGTCTTCATTTCCTGACCCTTCACAAACCTTCAACTCTTCATCTCATTCGGTCAAAGTCTTCGCCAACATCGTATACAGTCATGCGTACCATCTTCCTCACCGTCCTCGCTCTCGCGGCATCCTCCACCTCCGCAACCATCCACCCCTTCCGCCGATGGTCCTCATCCAACAATCACTGGGTGAACATCTGGACCTCCGCCCCCGCATCTCGACTCAACACCGGTCTCCCCGGTTCACCTTACAATTCGTCCGAATCAGGTTTCTTGAACGGTACGACCATCCGACAGACATTCCACGTAACCTTAGGAGCATCTACCATACGACTAGCCATCTCGAACCAATTCAGTATATTCCCATTGTCCATAACTTCCATGACAGTCGCTTTACCTCAAGCCAATTCTTCGGGGATCACTACAGGTCAACCGACCATCAAGACCGATACTTTGGAGACTGTGACGTTCTATGGGAACACGAGTTTTGAGGCACCACCTAATGCTTTAATCTTCTCGGATCCGGTCAATTTCACTATCCCTTCTGGCACGGAGATTTCGGTCTCGATCTATTTGGCCGATGGACAGATGGGTACGAATTATACGGGACATGGAGATAGTCAAACGACCTCTTGGTTCACTCATTCAGGTGATCAGACGAGTTCAGCCAATTTCACGGGTAAATCGACGATAGTCTCGGCTCAATGGTTATACGTCGAAGCGATACAAGGCTGGCTCGATTCGTCATCATCACGTTCCCTCATCTGTTTGGGGGATAGTATAACGGATGGATATCAAAGTACGATCGATGGGAACGATCGTTGGGTGGATGATCTGTTCCGTCGATTACAGAACGATTCATCGACTGAAAACACCATCGCAGTACTCAACAAAGGTCAGACCGCTGGTACTGTACTTAACGATCGATCAGGTTACAGTGCTGTCGCTCGTATCGAATCCGATATAATCTCTCAACCTGGGACAGCCTATGCACTGATCTTCGAAGGAGTGAATGATATCGGTACGGCGGATAACACGACTTCAGCTCAATATGCAATCGGGACTCAACTCATCCAAGGGTACACCCAAATCATTCGAAAGATCCATACTTTCAACATCCCAGTGATCGGAGTAACAATCACACCATTCATCAACCCTTCAGGTCCAAGCGATCCGATAAGAGAACAAACTCGATTGAGGGTGAACGATTGGATAAGAACCAGTGGGGAATACGATGCTGTATTTGATTTCTCGGCGGCTATCGACAATAAGACGGTACCGAGTCAGATGCAAGGCAGGTATGCTTCGGATTATTTACATCCCAATCAATTGGGTTATCAGGCTTTGGCGGATTCGATCGATTTGAGTGTCTTTTCGACGTTGAATGGGGGAGTCGATCAGTATGACTAGGCGAGGGGTTGCGAAGCGAATGATGATGAAAGGCGGGGGGGGGCTGCAAACGGAGCCACTGATCCTGGGGATTCTTCCATATGATCTTCCCTTTGCTGGATTGGTGATGCAGGTGCACCGTCTTTCGATCAATGTTTGGGGCGTCCTTTTGCACTACTTTGGGCTGCCATTTGACAATATCCTTGGGACAGGCGTGTTTCCAGACTGCATCAACATCAGGATTTAACTGCAATCCCAAATCCCAAAAGTTACCGTGCGGGTGTCTTCTTCGACAAGAGCACCTTCCCACATCTTAATCTTGAAGGCTTCAACCAAGGTGGGGTCAAAGCTTCACTTTCCGTGTATTTCAAATCGACAGTAAGGAAGTCTCGTAGATGCTTGTCAAGCTCGTCGAGGTTGGGAACCCAACCCTCTGCCTCAAGGGTCCTCCTCAGTGTTTCCATCTTCATGCACTAGTTGTCATTTGCAATCAGAGAGAGTGGAGAACCGCTCAGGAGTAGTTGGCAAGGTTGTGCATAGCTTGAGCGATGACGTGTTTGAGCTGAGCCTGGTAATTGGGGGCGCCCTTCCCCTCGAATGAAGGGTAGTTACGCGAATGAGAAAGGAAATACTTGGTGGGGTCGTCCAGGAGGGTGTAAGCGAAGCTTGGGCTTCGTCCAGATCTCCCGCCAGGAGTTATCGTCCAGCTTGAACTGAAAATGGTCGTTCTTCAATCGCAATCGTGCATTGGGGAGAATGGCCATAGGCCAGTTGTTGGCCGCAGTGAGGCAATCAATAGCGGCTTGTTTGATGGCGTGCCAAAGCGGGGCACAAGCCGATTGAATGACGTTGACGACGCACTGAGGAAATTCAAGAGTTGTAACGAGTACACCTTGGCGGCACGTCCGTTGAAAATTGGGATCAAGGTTGCCCAGCCAGTCAACAAAGAGGCCGTCATCATTGATTGGGGGCGAGTGGAAGGGACTCCAACTGGTCAAATTGATCGAACATTTTGACGTTTGCTGTGGGTGTCCGTAGGCTGCGAGATGAAAGGGAAAGTGAACACTCCGAGGAGAGAGCCTGTCGAGGACTTATCACCACAGGGTCGTTTGCAAGCAGATTCCAAGCTTCCGCGTACATGAAAGGATATTGGAGCCGAAGGATAGAAAGGCGCTGAGCAAGGTTGTCTGCCGTGGGTTAGCTGGCTGGGCCATTTCAACTTTCAAGCCTCGTTGCCGTGGAGGGGGTTGAAGGGCAGGTTAGAAAACATTGAATCGATTGTGCTGGATGTCGATACTACGCCCAGAAGTTTGACGACAGGTATGTCGTGGGCAATTTTGCCAGGTTTGGCAACAGCGTTTGCTTGTTGCGCAGAGGGGGGAATGACCGGCAGTACGATTGCTTTGTTGGCAGAAATCCATTGTGTGATGTCAGAAGTATGCTTCAAGACTTGATTCTGCCGAATAGGAATTTGTCATGTCGAAGACTTGACTCCTATATAACCACATAGCCGGGGGCCAGATAGCTCCGGTCAATGACGCCTTTTGCTTAACGGCAGAAGGAAGTGATCTTGTTTTACGATATTACCAGTGGTTATGTAATATTCATGACAGAATTGCAGTTGTTTGGCTTCTTGCAGTTCTCGAGTTTGTTCTTTGCTTTGCTCGCAGGGAAAGGGGCGGTCGGATCCAAATGAGAAGCTGTCCAAGGTTAGAATTGAGAAAGAACAGCATTAAATAAACGATTTACCTATGTTGGCCACGGAAGGGCACCGGCGGTCCCGATCAGGGGAGCGGACGGGCCTGAGGAGCGGAGTTGGCAAGACCTGAAACAGGTCAGATGTGAGACTCACCAGGAGACAATTGGGTGTACTCACCATTGCTAGCGACCGAGGTCGACACGGCCACGGCAGTGCCGTGTAACACTGGATCCGCTGTCGACCAAATCGGTTTGTGGACATTTGATATCGTTTTGATCCCACGGGCGGATGTGGGATGGATATCGTGAATGTTCCCGGTATCGCAACCGCTGTGGGTCACAGCAATGACCTGTCCCTGACCTTTGAAGTCATGACTATTAATATGACTTAGGACACCTGCGGCACCGATATCTATTATGGCAAATTCATCATCATCATTTCGGAATCCTGAGCAAGCCCTACGACACTGGCGAAGGGTAAGAGTACGCCTCGAGAAGCTTCAAGAAGGAATGATGTCACCCAGCATACTGATGACAAGAGGCTGAAGAGGGGAGCAGGGACGGACGGGGAAGATGAAGGAGGGTTGCAGGTAGACGAGGACAGGGACGGCAAACTAATCGACTTTGGCCATGTTCATGAAAGAACGAATCTCTCCCAGCACGGCTACCGATCGGACTTCGGGCTCGAGTGTGATTGGATCGATCGCTTGACGAGTGACCATGACCGTGAAGCCTAGGTCTGAACTCGACAACACCTCCTTTACGCCTTTCGTACCCTCGATCCGTTTAAAGACATCCTCTCGCTTTGGATTGTCCGGCTCGAAGAGCATCACCGATAGTCTCTAAACGAGCGTCTTCGGCCACTTTTCCACATGACGTTTCATTTGAGGGGAGGCTTTGACTCTGGTGGGAAAGTAGTTTGCGCAATCGACAAACGACAGCTTTCGGATGGACTCGAGATTTTGAGAGTCACATTGAGCTTCGTAAAGAATGTGTCCTTCGGCATCTGGTGGTAGGCATCAGCTCTTCGCCTTTGACCTGGAATGAAGATATAACGGGGAGAGAGATCAAGTGGAGCTCTCGGGGAAGCGCACCAGGAGGGGATCCCTTGACCAAACTCAATCCCTCGGATTTGAGAATCTCAGCCTTCTCCTTATCGATCCTCTCCATGGTTCGGATGTAGATGTACTTTGTGGGATGTTGATCGGAGGAATCCTACTCGGCATGGGGGTTGATCTCGTTGTCATTGATAAAGATGGGGAAGAGCGATTTGAGAGGAGGAAGTGATGGATCGACATCGCGTCGGAGCTGAGAAGTGGTGATGATGGGGAAATTGGTGGAAGCCGGGTCGCGTGGTGAGTGATTCAAAGTGCTGTTCGCTTCGACAAGGGAAATGGGCCCTTCGTTCGATCTTTGTCGGCGGAGAGAGAAAGCCGAGGGTAGTGTCGGGGGGGGCCGGATCGAGAACGGTTTGAGGTCTGACGGTGGAGAAAGCACTCGAGGAAGAAGAGAACGGAGAGGAGGACATCTTGGTCTTGTCGAGGGTCACAAGATGAAGGGAAGTAACGCCTCAAGCTATTGCTGGTCTTTTTCCCCAAATGGCTGATGGAGGGGGTAAGAGTTCGAGAAAGGAAAGGAGCGGTGGTGTATCCAATGTAGTTTATTCCGGTGCGGCAAGCAGACTAGGCGTCCTCTCCACTTGCGCCCCCAGGCGAGGCCTGGGGTAGCAAAAAATTCCCCAGCCTATCTTCCCCGTTACGATACTGTACAGTATCTCTAATTCTTCGTTGGTCCAAGCCGTTAGGTTCGTGTGGGTTCGCTCTAGAGTCACGTGGGTTTGACAAGTCAAGATACGAGGACCTTGATTGAGTAGGGCAAATGACCCAGACGATGTTGTGCATCAAGGCATCGTTTTGACGACGCTAGCGGATTGTCGGTATCGCTTCGGATACACTACTCTAGTGACGTGCCGATGTCACTACCTGTAAGTTAGTCAACCGCCGGTATTGGTATCGATAAGGCTTGTCGGCAATGTTTGGCGATGATATTGATGAACCGATTCAATTCCGTGACAATAACCTTTTCACGGACAACAATCGCTCAAACCCCTTTGCTCACAGTAACCAGAAGGATTCTCATGGGTGTATGACCAGGAGTACGAATACCAAATTTTTGTGTTTTGGGCAGCTGAAGCATTCCGACAAGTACATGCAATGATGAAGGAAGGCAAGGATGGATAAGGGAGATGTATGCCCACTTTGACACCCCGATCGACTTCGCATAATCCAATTTCTTCACAAGCTCCATCCTCTCCCATTGTCACTTTACATCATCCCTACACAAAGCTCGATCGTGAATGAGACACAAATCGACCTGATCCATTCCGAGCTGCTTCAGGCTGTTCTCACAAGAAGCTTTGGTGCCCGTATCTGCACGAGACCATTTGGTCGTCAAGTAGATGTCTTTTCGATGAAGGCCGGATTGTTTGGTCGCTTGGGAGAACTTGTCTTCGTCGTAGTAACCTAAAGTCCGGTCCAGTCAGATAAGACCAAGACGTAGACGGAGACCACAACACCCCTGGAGAGAGGAGACGAGATTTGATTTGACTTACCTTGAGCGGTATCAAGATGTCTGAACCCCACATCGATGGCCGTAGCGATGTCCGGTAGGATCGTATCCTGATCGTCCCAATAGATGTGACCATAGGCGATGGAAGGCATTCGAGTCCCATCATTCAGCGTGATGGTCGGCCATGGCATTGTGGGTTCGTATCAACAATTCGAGTCTACCTTGCGTCTTTCCTCAGCAGACTTCCATCCTGCGTGGCCGACAAGCTCACGGAATGGGTCCCCTGCGTGGCCGAGAAGCTCACGGAATGGTTCATCGATTCCGAAGTCCGGTCCATGAGGCCTGAAATCAAGGACGAATGGCATCTCCTCCCAGCACCGCCGATCGACCATAACCCAGGTGTTGTCAAAGATCATCTGATCCCTCACCTCTCTGACGGGAGTATCATCAGCTTATCCGGGATAGATCGTTTCAACACTACCGGGATCGCCGTCGATGGTCAGGAGGTTCAAGCGGACAGTATAATCTTCTGTACCGGAGCATACTTTGATTACTCCTTCCTCGGTCCGGAAGCGGATCCTACCGTTCTCTCTATACCAGAGTGGGACACCTCACCTCATCAGAACAGCCTACCCTACCCTCGCTTGTATCAAACACTCTTTCACCCTCAACATCCGGTGTCACTCGCATTCATCGGCACGTACTCAGGTTTCACCTTCTCAGCCTTCCTAAACGCCGAGTTATCCTCACATGTCACCGCCCAAATCTGGTCCGGACACTACCCTCTCCCTTCCTCCCGAGAGATTTCAAAATGGTGCGATGAGAACTACATTCGATCGGTGAAGCAGGATATATCGATGGAGATTATCTCAACCCGGAGCTGATGAAATCAAACTTGAGATGTGGTTGAATCAAGTAGCTGGTAATGGGGTGAATGAAGCTCTCGGTTGGGGATGGAAGGGTTGGGAGTTTTGGTGGAAGGAGAGGGAGTTGTGGAGTTTTGTGATGGATGGGGTCAATACGCCTTTTATCTATCGGTTGTTTAAGGGTAGGAGGGGTGGGAGGAGGGGTGGGATGGTGCTAGGGAGGCGATCTGGAAGGCGAATGGGCGGGAAGAGAGAATTGGATGAAGCTGTGCATACATAACATCTGCCTTTGCGGGGTAGACGAGAGTTCGGGACGGGCTTGCTACTTGAGTAAAATTTCCTACCACGCGGCTAAAGAGGACTATCGAGTCAAAGTAGGTAGGAACGATTCGAGCGTATCGACCTATCATAAGTCAGGCAAGGGTACCGGATGTCCCATCAAAGTACTCATGAATTGAAGGAATACTCACGATGAGTTGATGATCTTCCGCTTGAGGTAATCCTGAAACAAGTATCACCCCGACCGGTCCAACGGTACTGTTCTCCAACGATATTGGGAAACCTAAAAAGAAGCAACGTTCCCCAACCCTCTCTCAGCTGGTTGACAATGCGGAAAGACGGAACGGAGAGGATGGAATGATCTACTGACCCCCTCCATGAGATGCGTATTCGGGGAAGAATAGTCCTCGATCTTCAGGTGTTTTCCCAGCTACCGCGATCCTAACAGTCCCATTCATCAATCAGAAGACCCCTCTAGACCCTTTCCCCTCGCATGTAACCGCTCCCCTCGCATGCAACTCCACATCAAACCGCTCCCATGCCATCTCACGCAAAAACAGCCAAAAGACCCTCCCATGCAAAAAAGCTACAAGACACCCTCACCCAACACAAACAACAATCAGACACTCCCGAGCCCAATCCGGGCTTGAAAGCAGAAGTTGGGGACGGTGACTCACTCCCTGCCCACCCTGAAACTAGCCTTCCCATACCTAGCCACCACCGCAGCTTTCCCATTCGCCCACGTAGCGTTATCCGCGCTCGTCGCTTCCTCATCACCGACCGTACAAGCGAAGATGATATTGGGCATCGTCGGAGTGGCTGATGGGAAGGCTCTGATCTGGATGATCGCACCGAGGGGTTTGGAGCTGTACTTCTCGAGGAAGGTTGAGCGGATTGCGTTGCCTAGGTCCCATGCTACGAACAACCACGTCAGTGGATTTGCTTAAGATTGATGCAGATAAGATTGATGTTGATGGTGATGAAAAGTAATGAGGGGAGGGAGAGAGAGAGTGTGTGAGTGAGAAAGCTGAGGAGGACTGACCGATTGATTTGGTGAATCGAGGGAATTTGAGTGATCTCTCATGATCTTCAAGGAGTTTTGGCAATTCAGGATCGAGCAGGTCGAACGAAGGTGCCTTCTTGGCGAATTTGGAGGTCATCTTGAAGTCTTGCGGAACGGTACGCTTTTCGCGAGCGGTACAAAAGAAGTTGGGAGATACGACGTATCGGTGTGCTTCGCTACGATTGAAGCGATCTCTGAGTTGGTGATTGCGCGAAAAAGATAGGCTTACATACAAACAGCTGTTCCCTGGGATGATATCGTCCGTCAACTCCACCAGGGATTTTCCGGCCCGGCCCGGTGAGTTTATAAATCTCGGACTTCGGGATCAATTTGCTTCACTCAAACACACTTGGTCTGACCATATTTCCTCAGACCCCATCTCAGACCTTCGATCCTGCTCCTCGCTCGCGCGCGCTCGCTCACAATGGCACCCTTCCGCACTGCCATCATAGGCACCGGAATGTCCCTCACAGTCTTTCACCGACCCCTCCTCCTAGCCCTTCCAGACCAATACATCCTCCACTCCCGTAGTCGAACGTTCCAGATCTGGAGCAGCTGCCAAGGTATGCGGTCCTGGTGTAAAGATCGTCAAGGCCCTACAGGAGGTCTTGGATGATGAAGAGGTGGATCTGGTGGTGGTTAGTACCCCGAACAAGACGCATTTCGAGTATGTCAAGGCGGCCCTCGAGCATAGGAAACATGGTGATTTTTTGATTCAATCCACCTATGGAAGCTTTGAAGCTACGGCTGAACGCGGAGGAAAGGGGGGGTGCCGTCGACTTCGAGCTGACAACGCTGTAGTGATGTGTGAGAAACCTCTCACCCCGAACGGCGAAGGAAGCGGAAGAAATATTCTCCCTAGCGAAGAAACATGACAGATCCTCTGCGTATTTCAGAACCGTCGTTGGGATTCGGACTACCCTACCGTTCGGCAACTGCTTGATTGAAGAAGGTGAACAAAGCTTTCACCCTCCACAATCCCTTCAAATACCCTGAATATAGGATCATGGCTCCAGTATCTCCGTCCCTCTCGTATAAGCTTCCCATATCCTTGCCCTCGAAGCCTCAAATAGTAGTCGACTCTGCATACTGACGACATGTCACGTAGCTCGGCCCCATTGTCGAGTTCACATCCCACTACGACCGTTACAAACCCCTCTCGGTTATCAACAATGCCGCATGGAAAGAGAATGCAGGAGAATACAACGATAGGATTTACAACCTCGGTTCATATCTTCTCGATCAGGTCCTCACGCTGTTTGGGAAGCCAAAGAAGGTGACTTGTAGGAGTTGGGGGATGAGGGGTGTTGCTGGGCTTGACGATTCGGTGGGTCCCCCTTCATCTCTTTCTCTTAAACCGTCACTCCGTTGTGGTCTACTCAAGCTGACATTGAACAGTATTCGATGGACATGGAGTAATCACCTCAAGAAGGCTCGACTGGTCCACTGATTGTCCCAAACCGCGCCGCTATCCTCTCAGCCGCCGATCCTCAACTCCGATTCTCGATGAAAGGCACAATACGGAGCTTCACGAAATACGGTTTCGATTCCCAAGAAGCCGTTCTCAAGCTTGGTAAACCCGCTCGTGGAGAGGGGTATGGGGCGGAAGATGAGAGTCTTTGGGGAGTGACCCAAATTGTCAAAGTGGAAGGTGGGGAAGCATTAGGTCCCAAGACACCGTAAGTCGGGATACGAATCTTGAGCGATATGCAATAGATTGATATCCGGTGATTACCCTGCGATTTACGAGAACCTTTACGAGGCGATAAGTAAGAATGATCCAGGATTGTTGATCGTCAAGCTTGAGCGGGCGATCTTGAATATCAGGGTGATTGAGGCGGGTTTGCGGTCGTCCAGGGAGGGGAGGACGATCTCGCTGGACTAGGCGCGACGAGCCTTACTGCCTGTGAAAGAATATTCAAATCTTCTCTTCGCCGCTGCTTAGTTTCCACGGCATATCTCATTGTGTTGTCTGCCGAGGCGCTTCCGCAGGGCTCGACACCTGCGTTCACCGTGTTGTCCCAACAGTGCCCTGATGACCCGACAGTGCTGCATAACTTCAGCCGTTCTGCGATTAGGCCGGTTCCTATGTCTACCTCGTGAACGCACGGGCTGGACGGAGCTATTTTACCCGCTACAGACTCGTACGGCCCGGGGGGTGGAGGTGGTCACAAAGGGGTCTAGAAAGCTCCATGAGGTTTCGGGGTACATAGGACCCCAAAAGTCGGGTTAGCCCCCCACTTACCTAACTCTCCATCGTGAGACTGTAAAGATCATCTCAAGATGATCATCTGCTTGGGTCGTCAAATCAAGCGGGAACACCACGAACGACTTCCCAGCCTTTCAACAAGCCGCTGAAGAATATTCGAAAGATGCAACCATCGTCTTCTCAGACGGTGTAGATCAGTACGTCTCCCCCTTTCCACCCCTCTGCTTCAATCCCCTTGTACGGGATTGAATAGCTTTTTCTATCGTTGTAGCAACATCTACACACCCATCAATGCGACCCTCTCGAACGCCGAGATCCAGATGCACGGGAAGCACGGGAACCTCCACCTCCCTCAGAACATCACGGGGTTACAAAGCATCGTCAATGCCTCTTCGAGTGGGAATGTGTTCTGGATCACGATAAAGGGGGATTCCTTAAATTATACTGGGACGACCAACGTTTCGACCATTTACGTTTATGGTTTGTCGTTTGTCACGATCCATCACCCCTCCCGTCCGATCCAGATGTGTGATCGTCCTATAAGGAGGCTTCACAGTCGGTGATTGAGCTGATGAGCGGGTGTGTTATCGTAGGGTACGGGTACGGCCAATAATGGTGGGATGCGAACCCCAAGAACGGGCCGGGACAGCAGCGAGACCCCACTTGTTCAGCCTCAACCTGACCTCGAGCTATCTGAGGAACATCAAAGTCCGGAACCCCATCGCTTGGTACGTTAGGGTTCTTCGGGTATACTCTCGATTTAAAAAAGTAGTGGAGAACTTATATTTCTTGGCTGATGGTGTCCCTCCCCCCAACCTGTATGAAAAAGACATCACCGTCCAGAATACTTTCTTAATGGCGAATACGTATCCTGGTGGAAGGTTTCCGTTTAACACGCAAGTCCACTGTCTTCGAAAGCTATCGGATTGATTGCTGATCTGGAGTATCTCACGGCAGTGATGGGTTTGACATCCAGTGAGCTGGTCCATCGATGTATCACACCTCATTCGCTGAGTAATCTTAGAGCTACCAACGTCCTCATTGAAGATCCTGTCGTCCGTGAGTATCGCATCTCCTCTCTAGAGTCCCTTACATCGTTCCAATCGTCAATTGGCGATCAGCTGACAACCAATGGTAGTCAATGGAGACGACGCCTTCACAGTCGAGAATGGCGCAGGTCCGGGATGTCACGGTAACTCCGTCGGGTCTTTAGGCCAGGCTCAGGGAGTATTCAACACAGTCAAGGACAAAGAGCTCCCTCGATTGTTGGTTGCAGGAAGGGAAGGGAGGCAAAAAAGGACGCGCTGACCAATAAATCTTTTACAGACATTCCGGCCGTCGGTTGCGTTTACGGGGCGAGGTTCAAGTCGAACCTAGGTGGTCAGGGACTTGTACGTTTATGTCCTTCCTTCTCCATGTTCCCATGACATCCATGGAGAGAGATGTCCAGGTTCCCGTCCCTTATCGTATTGTTCAGGGAAAATCAACGTCTTATGATCCCGTTTCGTCTTCACCATCCTAACAAAACCCCGTCCTCTTAGTTTGAGACTCGTACATCTCGAAAAAAAAAGAAACTCAGGCTGACCCGTGTACAATATAGGCCCAAAACATCACCTGGCGGAACTACTTCGGCCAGAACCACACTTTCCCGATCTACGTCACACAGAACTACTTCAAGTACGTCTCTGTCTTGTCCGGAATAACCTTTTCCCCTCTCTCTTTGGCGATCTTCGGTTTGAATCGGTTGAGATCGGCCTAAACCAAAGCTGATTCCCGATATAAGCCAAGGTAGCGGGCACTCAGAACGGAGCGGGAGAACAAGAAGGTTCTTCAGCGACAGGTGGACGAGTGAATGATGCCTCCATCGTTAATGAAGGATTTGATGTATGCCAACTGGAAAAGAACGATCAACACGTTGAGTTTAGCCTCTCCTACCCATTCTCACAACGCTCATACTTCGATAGGTATCAACCAGGTGACGGTAACTGCGTTTCTGACCCGGTATTGCTCTTCATTATCCTTCACCGCGTCAAAAAACTGGAAGTATTGGGAGGAACGCTAACATCGTCGCTTAAAGCCCGAACGCCGTACCTGGAGCAGACGGGAACCAAGCGGTAGTCATCCAATGTAGCAACTCGACCTCCTGCCAGAACTACCGACTTGAGAATGTCGAGAGCGTCCCGAAGGTACGCGACTCCCAAAACATGTCCCAAGCAGTGCTGAGCGTTGTTCGTTAGTCCTCTTCGGTCCCGACCGCATCGTAGCACGTATCTCGATCTGGCTATGAACCCTGACTTGGGGTTTGTATGTCAGAACGGGACGTCCATCGCGACTTAGACGGAGTTGGACGGCCGTTGTCCCTTTCCAAGTTAATCGCCACGAGCGAAAACTCAAAATTAGTATGACCACATCTACAGGAAGCTTCATGCATATATAATATTCTTTGGCTGCGACGGGGAAGATCTTGCAAAGAGCATTTGTTTACAGTAGTAATGTCAATACCTCGTCTCATGCCACCTCGCCACATTGCCACATTTTTTCCCCCTCGACGGATCGTTGCCTGCAAAACTTTTATGGTGCCAGGATCTCGAATCCCATTAATCCCATCACCACCCGATCCCTTCTCTCCGCTCTTCCTCCCACCCTTCCCTCGTCGCAATGCATATCCTCTTGACAGGTGCATCAGGCGTCGTAGGTTCCCACACATTCACCTACCTCCTCTCCCTCAATCACACCGTCCACGCCCTAGACATCCTCCCCCTCCCTTCCCACTTACCTCCACTAACCGAGCCATCAACATTCACCCTCCTGAATTTAAACGACCACAAAGCTCTCGACTCCCTCTTCTCGTCATCGTCACCACCGATCGACGCAGTCATCCAGCTCGGAGCTATATCTCATCCGTTACGTCGTGATCAGAGGGAGATCTTCTCGAATAACGTGGTGACAAATTACAACATCCTTCGAACGGCTTCAGATTACGGTGTCAAGAGGATCGTTCAGGCTAGTTCGGTGAATGCCACCGGGTTGACATTCACAACACCCGAACGATTGAAATTCGATTACTTGCCTTTGGATGAGGAGGTGGAATGTAGACCGGTTCGTTCGGGGCGCGGTTTGATGGAGTGCGATACCGAGTTATATAGGCATTTCGAGCTGATCAATGCCGTTTAGGAGGATCCCTATAGCTTGGGTAAACAGTGAGTATATGCATCTCTTGATCACCTTTCGCTCCGCTGATCTGGCCTTCCCCTCTGTCTTGCTCTTCACTCTCCGCTATTACCTCTTACAATCCTACGATCATACAATCAACGATCGAACCGTATAATTGTCCCCCCTCAATTCCCCTCAACGTAATCACCATGCGCCCTTCCCTTTCCTTCGATCTGTTCCCTTTCCGACCCTCTCCCCGCATACCCGCTTGTACTTGCCAACATCCATCACTCCGCACCCAACTCCGGCTCGTCGCTCCGCTTCTCTCGCGCTACAGCGTCATCGAACTCCAAGCCTCCTCCCTAATCCGCCTCTTCCCAACCACCCGAATAGCATCCCTCCGTCTTCACATGATCCGCGAAACCTACTCCAAAGCCTACCCTTCCTCCCACGCAAATTCCCTCTGGGGGTGGACGTCCCTCCAATCCGCCGCTGAAGCATGTCTCCTCGGCCTAACATCAAAGGAATGGGAAGGACATGAGGTTTTTTACATCGTCGCCGACGAAGTATGCTGGGAAGGTGGACTAGAACCGGGTGAGCGATTTAAAGCAGGAGAGTTGGAAAGGATGACCCAGGAGGAGGGTAAGGAGGTGAAAAAGATTGGGACGGTTGAGTTGGTGGAGAGGTATCATCCTGGAGCGAAGGTGAAGGTCGATTGGTGGAAGAATAACCCGAGGAGAGGGTGTTTCGATTGTACGAAGGCTGAGCGGTTACTGGGATGGCGGCATGATTCGTCATGAAAGGGATAGAGCTTAGAATCGGATCTAGTTCTGAATTGGTAATGATCACAAACGATGACTTCGCAATAACCTGTGCAACAATGTCAGGCATGTTTGGATTGATGCAGTCATACCTTCATATAGGTATCAACGCTGACTAGACCTTCGCGAACGACTTATTCGACAAGACGAGCAGTCTCCGAAACGCCTACACCACCTCAGCCATGTCCAGTTTGAGATAGAAGGGCAACTCACATGATCCCGATTGGATACCAAGGCGAAAACCACAGACTAAGATTCGCTCCGTCAGCTATGTATTCGGTTCATGCATTCCGCGCTCACCGTCCCATCGACACACTCGATCTCCAAACCCGCTGCAACGACCACTAAGAAACTTGTCTTATCCCTCTTCTTGATACCTACCACATCTGACATGGCAATGTCAACGGTCTTGGGCTTCGGCTTCGGCGTCGTCGACATCTCTTCGATCGATTCGCTTTGCGTGGTAAAATCCGACTGATGGATGTCGAGGTCGGTCACGGGAGGCTTTACTTTCTTGGTTGGGATGAGGGGACGGAATGAGATCGATTCGGAAGAGATACGAAGGCTACCAGATGTATTGCCGTACTGTGCAAAGTATGCTACCAGGGGTGTCAGGTCTGGCAAGAAAAAATTTCGGAGGAAGGGTCTCACAAGCTGGTCCTTCATCGGTTGGCCTATCACTTGTACCCTTCTGAGTGAGGACGATCCCTGGTCCACCTTTACCAAGACTAAGCTGCATAATCGACTTCAAGTCTGACGGTAACTGAACCATCTCAGGATACAAGTGAGAATCCTTTCGATATAAACAGACGTACCGGACCATTCGTACCCACACCTGGCGAAGCGAAAGACAATTTGACCTCCCTTTCCCCTGTCGCAATCTGTCGAGACGTTTCCAGCAGGCTAAATCCCTTTTGTCCGAATCTCTTCAGCTTCTCCATGTTCTGTTTTTCCTGTACTTTCATTACGTCCGAACCAGAAGTAGAAGGTACGAGTGAGGTGGTCGAGGCAGATTGAAGTGAGTAAGAATCTGAACCATCGATGTGTGTCTTCTCAGCAGGCCGGCGGGGGATGACGAGAGGTTCGCTTGCAGCAGCTCGCCGCTTAATCAATTTCATCGCATCTATACCGCAATCAGGGCGGATATCTCGGACGCGGGAGGAGACAACTCACACTCCGCATCGGTCGGAGCACTCCCAGCCATCCATGACATCGGCTCATACCTCTCCTGTGCAGCGATCAGAGGGATCACGACGAATGCCACGACACCAAGCGCGACTTGTACGAGCTTGACAAAGATCCACAACGGGCAGAGGTAGGAGATGATTGAGAGGGCTGCGAGGATTAGGGCGAAAGTAAGGGATGAGGAAGGGGATCGCCAGAGGTATAAGCTGGGAGGGTTTAGCGTGATCGACGCAACAAGCGGTGAGGTTTACTTTTTCACCTTTTCATGCAGGTCCTACGATAAGGTTAGACGGGTGGTTCCGAAAGAGAATGAGGGATTACTCACCGCTAGATCCCCCAAAACCACCACGGTCCCCGCTCCATATTCCTCTTCGAACGCCCTCAACCGTTCCCTAAGCTTCCTCTTTCGTTCCCCCTTCTTGCCCGCATCTCCAACGAGATCGCTGACCTCTACTCCAAGCTGTGATCCAGCTCCTCCCAGGCCTAGGCCTTCCTTTGCCTTGCTCAGGTCGATCCCAAGCCCGATACCCTGGCCAGGTTGGTAATCCTCCGGTTCCGCTACCTCGGTATCGACAAGCTCTTCTGCAAGCTCTGCAATCTCCTCCGAGCGTTGTCGAGCAGCAAGTGCATCTCGATACTGGGCTACGGGAGACGAAGGGAAGAAACGCCTCTTCAGAAGTGGGCAGAGAGCGAGAAGGAACAGCGCTGGAAGCAGAGTCGAGGTGATGACAAGTAAGGTGTACACCTAGATACCAGCTAATTTGAGTGGAAAGACTTCGCGCAGAATGAAGAATTACCGCTACAATGATTCCGGTCCTCAGCTTATTCTTCCAGAGGCAGATATCGCCGATAGCTATTCCAAGGCTTCCCCAAGTAGGTCTCGCAACAGTGTACAGCCTCTCGGCGTTGCTCCTTAGTCTGGCGACGGTGAATTGCTCGAGAGAAGGGAGGGGTATAGATGGTCCTACCAGGTATCTCAGATACTACCGGCGGGATCAGCGGGAAAAAACATCCTGTGGAATGGGGAATATGCTCCACCGCAGATGTATAAGCCAACCAATCAATTCCTTCAAGTTTCCCTTCCTCTCTCGCACCTTTCACGAAATTCTCCATGTCCACTTTCAGACCCCTCTTCAGAGCCTCATCTCTTTTCCTCCTTTGAAGCAGAGCAATGTAGGTATACTCGTCCAAGCGGGGTTCCTCGATAGTGGGTAAGGGTTTCGAAACAGTAGGAACACGCAGATGATGTACATGCTGCGGTTGGTTACTCAGTGAACGACTACGGACTGAAGGAGAGAGGCTAAAGACCCCACCTTTCCAAAATCGTGGAGGTATCGCTCGATCTCCTCATCCTCCAATTTTCTCCTCCAAGCCTTAGCGTCAAGTTCCGGGCTCGCCTTGCTTGACGTGAGTGGAGATCGTTCAGGTAAGCTTCCGGGTAGTGACATGATGTCATCTACAATGGAGGTGGATGGATCTGACAGAGCTGATGATGCAATCCGAGCGGGACTTCCGATAGAGCCATTGGCCGGGGGAGATGGTGATGAAGTGGTAATGGAAGAAGGGGGTATCGATGCCGACGACGACAACACAATCTCTGCGGCTTCCTCTACGTAGAATGAGAGAATGAGCTTTGATTGACCAGACATATTCTATAGCGGCTCACGGGACTTGAGGAACCGAGCACTGGTACCAGCTATTGATGAGGGGTGTCTTGGAGGGAGATACCTTTCATCACCCTTCGCTTTGACCGGTGAGCGGGAACGGATTGGAAGCGGAGGAGGTTCAGGTCGGAGCTGCCGTGGAGGGAGTGGTGGAAGTGTCCGGGACATATTGTATTTCAGGACCTAATACCTTGAAGCGATACAACGAAGTACAGAATAACGGAGCGGAAGTAAATTACAGGGGTGTCACGAATGGAGGAGCTAACGCCGAAACCCCGCCAGCATGGCAAATCACTCTCCTCTGACTTTTCGACCTCCGGTTTGACCCTACCTATTATAAATCTCAATTACTCCTTCATACCT